>Ga0182739_1005456_pt1 | contig 10081 bp, 11 predicted proteins | sample eDN5th30CBELigBY_FD_128873 | JGI IMG/M metagenome (GOLD analysis project Ga0182739, IMG submission 128873) | Enriched backyard soil microbial communities from Emeryville, California, USA - eDNA 5th pass 30_C BE-Lig BY (version 2) (version 2) | ecosystem: Environmental > Terrestrial > Soil >...
CGACGGGACGATCATGAAGGACGGCCGCCACATCCCGGCATCCGCGATCGACGCCATCCGCTCCGCCCGCGCCCGCGGGCACCTCATGTTCCTGAGCACAGGACGCGGGATGAAGGAGCTGCATGGGCCGGTCCTGGACATCGGCTTCGACGGCGCCGTCACGGGCGGCGGCGGCTTCGCGAACGTCGGGGACGAGGTCGTCGTCGCGCGCCTGCTGACGGCGGAGGCCGTCGCACACCTGGAGGACAGGTTCGCCGCGCATGGCGTGCACTGGTTCTTCCAGACCTACGACCGGATGTTCGCGAGCCCCGACCTTCCCGCCCTCATGCAGCACTATGTCGAGCGCGACCGGGCACTGCACGCCGAGAAGGCGCGTGCCGCGGGCCTGGATCCCGACGAGGCGGAGTTCTTCAGCGTCGGGATGAAGGTGTTCGACGACGCCGACCGCTTCGTCGCGGCGGAGGTCGCCAAGGCTGTCATCCTGAGCGACGACGCCGATGCCGTCGCCGCCGCCACGGCGGAGCTCGACGGGGCGTTCGCGGTCGTCAGCGGCACGATCCCCCTCCCGGTCGGCAACTCGAGCGAGATCGCCCCCGTCGGCGTGAACAAGGGGGCCGCGATCCTCGAGCTGCTCGCGCATGTCGGAGTCGACCCGGCCGATGCGATCGGCATCGGCGACAACTGGAACGACGCCGAGATGTTCGAGGTCTGCGGCACGTCCATCGCGATGGGCAACGCCGTCCCCGGTGTACGCGAGCTCGCCGACCAGGTGACGACCGCGATCGACGACGACGGCATCCGCAACGCCTTCCTCCGCAACGGGCTCATCGAGGCATGACCCCGGGCTCAGGCGCCGTTCATCCGGGACTGAGAGGATGGATGTCGTGACTTCCCCGGCATCCTCCTCGCGCATCGTGTTCATCGACGTCGACGGGACGATCCTCGAACACGGGTCCGTCATCGCCCCGTCGACGGTCGCCGCGATCCGCACCGCCCGCGCGAACGGGCACCTCGTGTACCTGTGCACGGGCCGCTCGGAGGGCGACATCCACCCCGACGTCCGGGCGATCGGCTTCGACGGCGCGATCACCAACGGCGGCGCGTTCGCGACGCGCGGCGACGAGCTGCTCTTCGCGCACACGATGCCCCGCGCAGACGTCGAGCGGCTCATCGGGTACTTCGAGGAGCGCGGGATCCACTACTTCCTGCAGTCGAACGACTCCGTCTACGCGAGCCCCGGGGTGCTGCAGATGATGGCGGAGTTCCTCGTCCAGCGCGCCCAGCGCCGCGCCGAGGACCTCAAGCACATCGGCGCCGACGACGGCGACCTGCTCGACTCGGTGCTGCGCGAGGCGTCGGACCGCTACGTGCCCGTCGCCGACGCCGACCTCGACGCGGTCGCCAAGGCCGTCTTCATCAGCAGCCGCTCCGACAGCGTCGACCGCGCGCAGGACGAGCTCGGCGAGCGCTTCCACGTCATCCCCGGGAGCATGCCGCTGCCGGGCGGCTCGAACGGCGAGATCTCGCTGCGGGGCACGAACAAGGGTGCGGCGATCGTCGAGGTGCTCGGCCTGCTGGGGCTCGACGCGGCGGATGCCGTGGGCATCGGCGACAGCTGGAACGACGTCGAGATGTTCGAGGTGTGCGGCACCGCCGTCGCGATGGCCGGCGCCGACCCGCAGCTGAAGTCGCTCGCCGACCACGTCACGACCGGCGTCCTCGACGACGGCGTCCGCAACGCCCTCGTCGCCCTCGCCCTCGCCTGATGCCGCCGCGCTGAGTCAGAGGAAGATGTCGGGGAACAGCTCCGAGTCGGGCGTGCCGGGGGTCGCGGCGTAGCCCGAGAAGTCGGTGACACCGGCATCCCGCAGCACATCCTCGACGATCAGGGTCTGCCCGGTGTACTCGCGGGCGGGCCTGGTCAGCACCTCGTACGCGGCGTCGGCGTAGATCTCGGGCGTGCGGCTGACCTTCATCATCCTGTCGCCGCCGAGGGCGAACTGCACGGCGGCCGTCGCGATGGTCGTCTCGGGCCACAGGGTGTTGGCGGCGATGCCGTCCTTCGCGAACTCCGCCGCGATCCCGAGCGTCGCCATCGTCATGCCGAACTTCGCGAGCGAGTACCCCGTGTGCGCCCCGAGCCACTTCGGCGTCGTGTTGAGGGGCGGCGACAGCGACAGGATGTGGGGGTTGCCTGCATCCTTCAGGATCGGGATCGCCGTGCGCGAGAGCAGGAAGGTGCCGCGGACGTTGACGTCCTGCATGAGGTCGTACTTCTTCGCGGCCAGTTCGAGCGAGCCCGACAGGTCGATGACGGACGCGTTGTTGATGACGATGTCGATGCCGTCGAACTCGCCCTGCGTCTTCATCACCGCCTCGGTGATGTCGTCGTCGTTGCGCACGTCGCCGACGATCGGCAGCGCCCGCCCGCCCGCCGCGCGGATCTGCTCGGCGGCGGAATGGACGGTGCCCTCGAGCTTGGGATGCGGTGTGTCGGTCTTCGCGAGGATCGCGATGTTCGCGCCGTCGCGCGCGGCGCGAAGGGCGATCGCGAGGCCGATGCCGCGGCTGCCGCCCGACATCAGGATGGTCTTGCCTGCCAGGGATCTGTCACTCATGGTCGGTGTGCCTTTCTCTTCTCCACCATGTCCCCTTCCCTGCGCACCATGTCCCAGAATCTGCTGGTTTCAGGGGGCGAATACGACCGAAAGTGGGACATGGAGGGGCTGTCAGGGGGTGCGGGGACGGGATGCGGCGGCGAACGCGGCGACGCGCTGCCGCGACGCGTCGGTGTCGAACGCGGCACCGATCGTGCGAGCCTCGTCGTCGAGGTTCTCCGCGAAGGAGCGGCCGGCGCCCGTGCGCACGAGGCGCTTCGCCTGCCCGAAGGCCGCCGTGGCACCGGCGAGCCAGAACCGGGCGACCTCCTCGGCCCGCGCGCCGGGATCGGCGGCGACCTCCGACACGAGGCCCCAGTCGAGCGCCGTCTCCGCGTCGATCGTCCTGTCCTGCAGCAGCAGCTGCAGGGCGCGGCGCTGGCCCACGGCGGCCGCCAGCAGCGTCGAGACCCCCAGATCGGGCGTGAGCCCGATGTTGGCGTACTTGCTGACGAAGCGCGCCTCCGGGGCCGCCACGACGTAGTCGGCCGCGAGCATGAGGCCCAGTCCGCCCCCGGCGACGGCCCCCTGCACGGCGGCGACGATCGGCGTGGCGGACTCGACGAGCGTGCGGATGCCGTCGTGGATCGTGTGCGCGGCGCCGGTCACGTCGGCTCCCGCCGCGCCCGAGGTCGCCATCTCCACCACGTCGCCTCCGGCGCAGAAGGCCGGGCCGTTCGCGTCGAGGATGACCGCGCCGACGGTCGCATCCGACGTCACCTCGTGCGCGAGGTCGCGCCAGCGACGCCCCATCTCGAAGCCCATCGCGTTGAGCGACGCGGGCCGGTTGAACGTCAGCCGCGCGAGCGCGCCGTCGCGGGTGTACAGGATCGAGTCGGTCATCGGTCGTCTCCTCTCGCCGGCGCGCCATTTCTCAGGACGAGTCCGGACGGCGACGGCGCGGCCCCCCGGAAATCCGCGGCGGCGGCCGGCGGCCGTGTGGACCCGTCCTGAGAAATGCGCGCGCGCAAGGTCGTGACGCTCACTTCGGGGCCATCCGGATGGCGCCGTCGAGGCGGATGGTCTCGCCGTTGAGGTAGCCGTTGGCGACGATCTGCTCCACGAGGGCCGCGTACTCGTCGGGGCGGCCGAGTCGCTGCGGGTAGGGCACCTGCTGGCCGAGCGAGTCCTGGGCGGCCTGCGGCAGGCCCGCGAGCATCGGGGTCTCCATGATCCCGGGGGCGATCGTGCACACGCGGATGCCGTGGCGCGCGAGCTCGCGGGCGATCGGAAGGGTCATCGCGTGCACGCCGCCCTTGCTCGCCGCGTACGCCGGCTGGCCGATCTGCCCGTCGAACGCGGCCACAGAGGCCGTGTTGACGATGACGCCGCGGTCGCCGGAGGCGGTGGGCTCGGTCTTCGCGATCGCCGCGGATGCCTGCCCCACGACGTTGTAGGTTCCGATCAGGTTGACACGGACGACGCGCTCGAAGTCGGCGAGGGGCGACGGCTCCCCCTCGCGGTCGAGCACCTTGGCGGGCGGTGCGATCCCGGCGCAGTTGACCACGATCCGCAGCGGCGCGGCCGCCGACGCCGTCGCGACGGCGGCGGCGACCTGGTCCGGATCCGTGACATCGGCGGGGGCGAACGCACCGCCGAGCTCGGCCGCGATGCCGGCCCCCGCGGATGCCGGCAGGTCGACGATCACGACGTGAGCGCCGGCGGCGGCCAGGCGCCGCGCGGTCGCGAGCCCCAGGCCGCTCGCGCCCCCGGTGACGAGAGCGGATGATCCGGCGATGTCCATGCGTTCTCCTTCGAACGAGTGCGATATCGCATCCCACCATACGCGGGACTCAGTGTCATTGACGACCCGGGGCGCAGGCGACGGCATCCCGTCTCAGGCTAGCCGCCCCCGCGCGCGATCGCGGAGAGCCGGCTCAGGAGCTCCAAGGGATGCGACAGCAGCGCGCGCGAGGACGGCGTGCTCGTGAGGTGGTCGAGCAGGCGCACCGCCCGCTGCGCGTCGCCGCGCCGGTATCCGGCGGTGTAGTGGCTCTCCAGCGCCCAGGACCGGACGCCCTCCGCCGTCGCGATCTCGACGCTCAGCGGCGGCGACTCGGATGCCGGCGCGCCGCCGCCGAGCACGCCGACGAGGATGGGCAGCAGGTGCTCGGGAAGCAGCGGGTGCGGCCAGCGCGTGGTCGGCAGGTGCAGGGCGAGACCGGCGACGTCGTCCCAGGGGACGACGTCGAGTGCCGTCTCCCCCAGATGGCGCGTGACGGATGCGGCGGTCAGCCGCACGTGGCGCGAGGCCACGTCCGCGATCGCCAGGGCGGGCTCCACGCCGCCGATCGCCGTCAGCGGCCCGAGGCGACGCCGCGGACCGGGCCACGGGGTGGGGGCGGACGACGACATGGGCCCATTCTGACCGCCCGCGGCCCGCGCACGCTCCCCTGGCGCGCCGGCGCCGGCGGGGGTTGACTGGGAGGCATGACGATCCTCGTGAAGCGCGTCTACGACGACCCTGCCCCCGGCGACGGGTTCCGCGTGCTCGTCGACCGGCTGTGGCCGCGCGGTCTCAGCAAGGAGCGCGCGGAGCTCGGCCTGTGGGACAAGGACGTCGCGCCGTCCGCCGAGCTGCGCACGGACTTCCATCACGACGGCATGGCGTGGGAGGACTTCGAGCGGGCCTATCGTGCGGAGCTCGCGGCGAACCCTGCGGTGGGCCTCCTGCGCGAGACGCTGTCGGCGCACGACGTGTCCACCCTCCTGTACGCGACGCACGACGAGGAGCACAACCACGCGATCCTGCTGCGCGAGGCCCTCGGGACTCACTGACGCACGGGCCCGCCGACCCGCGGCAGGATGGATGCCATGTCGATCCCGACCGACCGGATGCCGGTGCCGCCGCGCGTGCGCGCACTCGCCCGGGGCGCCGGGCTGACGCCCGTCTGGCGCAACGAGCTCGGCGGCGTCACCTACCGCACCGACGACGGCCGTTTCGTCAAGCACGGTCCGCTCAACCCCGAGACGAGCATGGCGGGCGAGGCCGAGCGGCTCGCCTGGGCGGCCGGGTACACGCGGGTGCCCGAGGTGCTCGACTCCGGCGAGGACGACCTGTCGGAGTGGCTCGTGACGCGCGCGATCCCGGGTCTGTCCGCCGTCGATCCGCGGTGGGTCGCCGAACCGGCGACGGCGGTGCGCGCCGTGGGCGAGGGTCTGCGCGCGCTCCACGACGCGCTGCCTGCCGACGCCTGCCCCTTCGACTGGCGGGTACCCGCGCGCATCGCGAACGCCGAGGCCCGCGGCATCCGCGTGCCCGCGCTCCTGCGCACTCCGCCGCCGGACGACGTGCTCGTCGTCTGCCACGGCGACGCGTGCTGTCCCAACACGCTGATCGGCGAGGACGGCCGGTGGCTGGCGCACGTCGACCTCGGGTCGCTCGGCGTCGCCGACCGCTGGGCCGACATCGCGGTGGCGTCGATGAGCACGGAGTGGAACTACGGCCCGGGCTGGGAGGACGCGCTCATCGCGGCGTACGGCGTCGATCCCGACCGGGAGCGCCTGGCGTACTATCGCGACCTGTGGAGCGCGACATGAGCCATCCGCGGATGTTCGACGACGACGATCCGATCCTCGCCCGCGTGAGGACGCTGGCGCTCGGGTTCCCCGAGGCCGACGAGAAGGTGAGCCACGGACGCCCCGCGTTCTTCACCGAGCGGGTGTTCTGCTACTACGGCGGATCGCAGCGGATCGACGGCGAGTGGACGGGGCACGATCGCGCGATCATGATCCGTCCCGATCCGGATGATGCGCCCGCGCTCCGCCAGGACCGGCGCTTCTGGGTGCCCGCCTACCTCGGCCCGTCCGGCTGGCTCGGCCTCGACCTCGGCGCCGGCACCGACTGGGCCGAGGTCGCGGAGCTCATCGATGCGTCGTTCCGCGTCACCGCGCCCCGGCGCCTGGTCCGCCTGCTCGACGCCCGCTGACCGCTCCCGGCGCGGCGCGGATGCTCGCCGGCCCACGGATGCCGGGTGAACGCGGCGGGTCAGGTCCAGACGAAGCGGAACGTGCCGGCGGCGACGGCCGCGCCGAGGGCCACCGCGATCAGCAGGACGCCCCCGGCGACGGCCACGGCATCCCGGGGGTGAAGGGCCGATCGGCGGGCCCACGTGCGGGTCGCCGACGAGCCGAAGCCCCGCGCCTCCATCGCGGTCGCGAGCTTCGTCCCCCGGCGGACCGCGAACACGAGCAGTACGAACGCCATCGAGAAGAACCTGCGCACCGCGCCGCGGTCGCCGACGCCGCGCGCGCGGCGGGCGAGGCCCATCGAGCGCCAGTCGTCGATGAACAGGCCGAGCGTGCGGGTGCCCGCCAGCACGCCGAGCACGAAACGCGCAGGCAGATGCACGATCTGGGCGAGGGCGGCGGCGAGCTCGGTCGGGTCGGTGCGTCCGAACAGCAGGATGGTCGGCAGCGCCAGGGCGAGCACGCGCAGGCCGACGGCGACGGCGAGCGCGATCGAGTCGTCGCTGATCGTCGCGTACCAGAACGTCCAGTACACCTGACCGCCCGGCTCGGCGTACAGCAGCATGCTCACTCCGGCGACGGGCGCCAGGAGCACGATCGGCAGCAGCCGGAGCGCGACGGTGCGGATGCCGAGCCCGGTCAGCGGGATGCAGGCCAGCTGCAGGACGATCGCCGTGGCGGCGCTCACGGGATCGATCGAGGCGAGCAGCGGGATCGAGAGGAGCAGCGCGAGGAGGATCTTCGTCGCGGGGTTGACGCCGTCGAGCCACGCCGCGCGCTCGGCCGCGACGGCGCGCTCCGCCACGGCCGTCATGCCGCGACCTCGCCTGCGCGGGATGCCGTCAGCTCGATGAGCCGGCCGCCCAGGTGCCGTGCGACGGCCTCGTCGTGGGTCACCGCGACCACGGCGGTGCCGCGGGCCGTCTCCTCCTGGAGGAGGCCGACCAGCTCGATCCAGCCGCGCCGGTCCTGACCGAACGTCGGCTCGTCGAGGACGATGACGCGCGGCGCGGTGGCCAGGACCGTCGCGACCGACAGCCGCCGCTTCTGCCCGCCCGAGAGGGTGAACGGATTCGCCCGCGCGAGCGGTGTCAGGTTGAGCCGTTCGAGCAGCTCGTCCACGACGCGCGCGACGGCGTCCTCGCCGAGTCCGTTCGCGCGGGGGCCGACGGCGAGCTCGTCGCGCACGGTCTGCGTGAGGAACTGGTGCTCCGGTTCCTGGAAGACGGTGCCGATGCGGGTGAGCAGCTCCCGCGAGGTCCACTGCGACGGCCGCAGGCCCCGGCGCCCGGCCAGGTCCGCCGCCGCGACGACCTCGCCGGCGAGCTCCGGCAGGAGCCCCGCGAGGGTCAGTGCGAGCGTCGACTTGCCGATGCCGTTCGGCCCCGTGACGACCGTCGCCACGCCGCGGACGACCGCCAGGTCGAGACCGGTGCGCACCGGCATCCGTCCGTCGCGGGAGATCGACAGGGCGCGCGTGCGGAGCACCGCGTCCGCGGCGGGCGGCGCAGCCGGAAGCACCGGAAGCCCGACCGTGTGCCCGGGGACCCAGACGCCCGCGGCGGCGAGCGCGTCGCCCTGGGCGGCGAAGACCTCGCGGGGCGGTCCGTCGGCCAGGAGTCCCCCCGCCGCGTCGAGCACGATGACGCGTGTCATGAGGTCGACCCACACGTCGGTGCGGTGCTCGATCACGATGAGGGTCGCACCGGTGCCCTCGACGACGCGGCCGATGCTGTCGCGCACCTCGCGCACCCCGTCGGGATCGAGGTTGGCGGTCGGCTCGTCCAGCAGCAGCACGCCGGGGCGCATCGCGAGCACCCCCGCGATCGCGAGCCGCTGCTTCTGCCCGCCGGAGAGGTTCTTCGTGGGGCGGTCGACCGGCACGTCGAGGCCGACGGCATCCAGCGCCGCGCGCACGCGGGAGGGGATCTCGGATGCCGGCACGCCCAGGTTCTCGCACCCGAACGCGACGTCGTCGCCGACCTTCGACAGGACGACGCCGGCGTCCGGATCCTGCAGCACGAGCCCCACGCGACCGCGCTGCGACTCGGGCGGCGCGCCGTCGACGAGGATGCGGCCGCGCACCTCCCCCTCGTCGGCGCCGCCGAGGAGACCCGCGATCCCGGCGAGGAGAGTCGACTTGCCGGCACCGGAGGCGCCGAGCAGGAGCACGCGCTCCCCCGGCTCGATCGCGAACGTGACATCGCTCACGGCCGCGGCGCGGCGTCCGGCGTAGCGCCAGCCCCAGCCGGACGCCTCGACGCGGGCGGGACCTGTCACCTCAGACCTCGTCGCGCGCTTCCCGGCCGGCGGCGAACCGGCTCAGCGCACCCGTCGCCGCGAGCGCGCGCACGAGGAGCCAGCCCACCACGCCCGCGAGGATCGCACCCGACACGATCAGCGACCCGAGGTACAGGAGGTTGAACTCGATCGTCTTCAGGATGTTGGGCGAGCTTCCGTAGAAGAGCTCGAAGATCCACGCGCCGGCGGCGGCGCCGATGCCGGCGAGCATGGCGACCAGCAGCGAGAAGCGACGGTAGAAGAACAGCAGGAAGATCAGCTCGGCACCCAGTCCCTGCACGATGCCCGACAGGAGCGTCGAGACGCCCCACACGTTCCCGATGAGCATCGAGACGATCGCGGCGACGACCTCGACCAGCAGCGCGGCGCCGGGCTTGCGGATGACGAGTCCGCCGACGACGCCGCCCAGCAGCCAGATGCCGGCCGCGATGCCGCCCAGGCCGGGGGTCAGCCCGTCCATCGCAGTGAACCAGGCGTACCCGACGGTGTTCCAGGCCCAGAAGATCAGGCCGATCGCGACACCGAGGACGCTGGCGACGACGATGTCGACGACGCGCCAGCGGAAGCGGCTCTCCGTGAGGGGACGGACGGTGGATGTGGACGCAGACGCGTGCATTTTCCTCTCCTCCCTGCGCCGGCATGATCCGGATCAGGTTCGACGGTCGAAGCGTGGATCGCTTCCTCTCAGCCCGGCTCACCGGACTCCCGTGGTTGTGGCGATGAGTATACCGCCGACGGGTCAAGGTATCGTTGGCGGGTGACTCCGGACGACGCCCCTGCGCCTTCGCGCCGTGAGCGTCGTGCCCGCACGGCGGAGGTCCTGACGGTGCCCGAGGGCGCCCTCACGACTCCCGCGGAGGAAACCGCGCCCGCGCCGCGCGCCAGCAGCACTGTGCCCGTCGACACCGCCGCCGTTCCGACGTCGATCGCCGCGGCCCCTCTGGGCGCCGCGACGCCCTCGTCCGCCCTGCCGGTGTTCGAGCCCGCACCGGCGTTCGAGCCCGCACCGGCGTTCGAGCCCGCACCCGCGGCCGTCCCCGCGGCGCCTGGTGCGGCATCCACCGATCTCACGACGCCCGTCCCTGCGACCGAGGACGTCCCGCTCGACGACCTCGACCTCGGCACGTTCGACACGGGCGCCCTGTTCGTCCCCG
>Ga0182739_1005457_pt1 | contig 10081 bp, 7 predicted proteins | sample eDN5th30CBELigBY_FD_128873 | JGI IMG/M metagenome (GOLD analysis project Ga0182739, IMG submission 128873) | Enriched backyard soil microbial communities from Emeryville, California, USA - eDNA 5th pass 30_C BE-Lig BY (version 2) (version 2) | ecosystem: Environmental > Terrestrial > Soil >...
AGCGGCATGCGCGATGTGCGGCTGTCCGTTGCGTTGTCATCAGCGTCATCGGCGTCTTCGTCCGCATGCATGCCATAGCCTTCGCCTGCCAGTCGGGCGCTATTCGCCCGGGCGCGCAACCACCAAAGCCCGCCTCCCAGCATGATGACCGAGGCAATGATGCCCAGGCCGGGCGCGGCGAATACGTTGGTCCCGTAGTAAGGGATAGGGATGGCATTCTGGATGGCCGGTGTGCCGGGCAGGGCAGTCATGGTGAAGGTAAAGGACCCCAGCGCAATGGAGGCGGGCACCAGGCGCTTGGGGATATCGGCCGAACGAAACAGGTCTCGTGCGATCGGGTAGATCGCGAAGGCCACCACGAATAGCGACACGCCGCCGTAGGTCAGCACACTGCACGCCAGCACGACGGTGACAATCGCGTGTCTTTCTCCCAGACGTTCCACGATCCACCGCGAAATCGTATGGGCTGCACCGGAGTCGGCCATCAGTTGCCCGAACAAGGCGCCCAGCAGGAAGATGGGGAGGAACTGCAATACGTAGCCGCTCAGGGCCGACATGAACGTATCGGTGTAAATGGGCAGGAAAAACGATATCTCGCCCGACAGCAGGACGGCTAGCGCGGCCATCAGCGGGGCCAGCAACAGCACGGTGATGCCGCGATAGGCGAGATACATCAGAAGGACGAGGGATATGACGATTGCAAGCGTGCCGAGCATGCGTGGGGGCTCCTGAATGAAGGATGAATGCGATTTCGGCTCGACGGCCAAAACCTGCCAGTTTAACAAGGACGCGGGTTTCGGCGCTTCGGCACTGCGCTTGTAGGGCGAAAAGTGACCCCTGCCGGCGCGGAAAGGTGCCGGCTGCCTGCCAGGGAAAGCGGATCGTCGTCAGGCGCTGAGACGTGTGTCCCGGGAGTCGAAACGTGCTATCGAATAGGGGCTCAGGTCCGTTGTGGCGGACGATCCATTCATGGCTGCGGCCAGCAGGCCGCCCGTGACGGCTGACATCGTCAGGCCCAGGTGCCCGTGGCCGAAGTTGAGCCATAGGCCCTCGAATGCGGGGGCGCGGCCAAGGATAGGCAAAGAGTCCGGCAGGCAAGGCCGGTGTCCCATCCAGGTATCGGCCTTGGCGGTCGGGTTCAGCCCCGGGAAAATGAGCTTGCCGTAATGCAGCAGGAGCTGTGCGCGCCTTGCGGTCGCCTGTCGGTCCAGGCCGCCGAACTCCACCGTGCCGGCAAGGCGCAGGCCCGTTTCCATCGGGGCCGCGAAAATCTTCCTGTCGGCGGCAACGACCGTCCGGCTAAGCTGTATGCCGCTGTTTTCCAGGCTGACGTGATAACCGCGCTGGGTCTCCAGCGGGATGCGGTAACCCAGTTGGTCCAGCAAGGTACGCGACCACGCGCCTGCGCAGATGACGATATGATCGGCCTGCTTCACGCCCTGGCGGCAAGCGACGCCCGTGACCCGCCGGCCATCCACGCTGAGGTGCAGCACTTCATCGCGCGTAAATTCAACGCCGTTCGCGGCGAGGGCCGCCGCAATGACTTGCGCTTGCCGTAGCGGATTGACGACCATCCCGTGGTCCGGCAGGAAATAGCCGAGCTTGTAATGGGCGCCGACCGCGGGCTCGAGGCCGCGTATGTCGTCCGGGCCCAGTTCCTGGACGTGCACGCCATGCTCGCGGCGCAGTGCCCAGCCGCCGCTGTCCTTGGCCAGCGCCTGGCGGTCCGGATAGACGTGCAGTTGTCCCGCGACCTGTATGAGCCCGGGTTCGCCCAGGTCGGCCATGATGTCCTGGTGGCAGGCGATGGACGGCGCGACCAGGGGCTTCAATGCCATCGCGATCTGCGCGACGCGGCTGGGCGCAGACGCCTTGACAAAGCGTAGCAGCCAAGGCGCTGCGGCTAACCAATAATGCGGTGGCACCGACAGGGGGCCCGAACTGTCGATCAACATGCCCGGCGCCTGCTTCAGGATACCGGGCATGCCCAAGGGAACAACGGAGCCCGTGCTGAGCGAACCGGCATTGCCCGCCGAACAACCCATGCCTGGTTCGCCCCGATCGATCACATTTACTTGCCATCCTGATTTCCAAAGATGGTAAGCGGTGCACAGGCCGACGATGCCTGCGCCGACGACGATGGCGGTGGGTCCGGATTGCTCGTGCTTCATGGAATCCTCGTTGGATGGTGGCGCTACACGGCAGGCGCGTCATGGAAGGACAGATCCATCCCGATGCGTTCTCCGCTGCGTACCCGGCTGATCGCATGCTTCAAGTTCACCCGATAGTACCCTTTGGCTCCCTTCAACGGGCGTTGTGCCGTGGTGATGATGGCCATGTCGCCCAGCTTCAAAGGCAGTACCATGGGGCGGGACTGCATGCGCGGGCGCTGCTCCGTCATGACGAACTCGCCACCGGTAAAGTGCCGGCCGGTCTCGGAAAGCAGCGCAACGACCTGCAGCGGAAAGACGTGTGCTCCGGCGTTCAATTGATGCAAGGCCAGGTAGTCGCCGACGCGCAAGCGGCTCAGGCGCGACAGCATCCGCGTTTGTCCGGCCTTGCGATTCTGCGCCATGAATGCGTCGAGCGTGTCGGGATAGCGGTACGCGACCTGCAGCCGGTCGTTCCACTCGTTCGCGATGGGCACCAGGCAGCGGTAGAGGTCCTGCCGCCATGCCGCGATAGGGGCGGGCAAGGGGTCGTGGAAATAGAACAGCTCGCCGCTGCCCAGCCTGGCCTGGGCCAGCGAGGCAGGGAGCATGTCATCGCATTCGTCGATCTGGCTGCGCACCATGGCGGCCCGGTCCGGCGTGATCAGCGCCGGCAACATGGCATAGCCTTCGATATCGAGCTGCGCGGCAATCATTGCCCAGTCGAGCCGGTCGACGTCAAGGGAGGGAGTCGCCATGTCGTTGCTCATTCCGCGAGCTTTGCATCCTTGTCGGTGAGGGCGGTCGCGTCCGGGCTCCAGTCGCGGTGCCTTGAAAACCGCTGAAGCGCCCGTTCAACCTCGATTCCGAACGGAGCCAGGCGTTGGGCAAGCGCATGGGCGTTGTGCGTCAGTGTGTCATCACTGGGCAAGGGCTCCGGGCTTGCAATGATCACGCGATTGCCCGAGCGCAGGTTGAAGAAGTCGCCGAACACCGCCGCGTAAGTCGCCGATTCGCGATCGTACATGCGGCTCCGGGTGAAGGTGTTGGCCACCAGCACGCCGTCCGGAGCAAGAATGGCCCGCACGTGTTGGAGGAACTCGATCGTGAGCAGATGAGGAGGAATGTAGTCGACGTCGAAGGCGTCCAGCATGACCATGTCGTACTGCCGGCCATCGCGGTGGGCGCGCTCCACGAAGTCGCGCCCGTCCTCGATGAACAGGCGCTGCCGCGGGCCTTGCTTGTAGCCGAAGTAGCGTTCTGCAACGCGTGCGACGGCGGGGTCGATCTCGACCGTGTCGATGACGGCATCGGGCAATATTTTTTCGAGCGCGCGCGGAAGGGTCGCGCCACCCAGGCCCACCATCAATATATGCTTGGGTGCAGGCATGACGAACAGCGCGCTGGTCATCATGCGCGTGTAGGAAAACGCCATCTTGTCCGGCTCCTGCAAATTGAAGCAAGTCTGCCTTCCGTCGTCTTCCATGCTGTTGAAGTTCATGCACCGTTCGCCGAACTCCTCGAACACCAGGACGGGCGCGAATTCCGATGGTTCGGTATGGATCAGCCGCGGCTCGGAATGCGTCACCAGCGAATAGCCGGCAAGCAGCATGGCAACGGCCGCCAGGGCGCAGCCCAGGAGTGTCTTCAAGCGTGAAGGACGGAGTGCTGGTTTCATGATGCCGCTAGTCTATCAAGGCCGGCATTCGGCAATCCCAACAAAAACCCGGCCGGCGTACGGTGATGACGCGTGGCCGGGTGACGAGGTTTGCGAGGCTTAAGGCTTGAGCTGATCTCGAATTTCGCCGCCCTTGTGGGCATCGCTGTGTACATTCACATAAAGGTTGCCGGCCTTGTAGGCTTTGTATTGCGCCTCCGTCAGTTTGGCATTGGCCGGCACGGCCCATTCGTTGTCGCCCTTTTTCTCCAGCGGAATGATGACGGGACCGTTCTTGTCGGCCGGCGCCTCGTGAATGTGCGCCATGGTGGCCGTAATGCCGGATGTCGTGACGCTGCCCTTGACGCTCATGTCGTCGCCGACGGTAATCGTGCCGCCGCCCTTCGCCGACGTGGTGACGGCGGGGACTTCGTTGGCGCCGCTCAAGGTTACTTTGCTGTCGGCGGCCATCGCGACGCCAGAGCCCGCGGTCCATGCCGCCGCTACAAGACTGGCTGCCAGAACAGCCCGATGTGATGCTGAGAAAGATCCATGAATGCTCATTTAAACACTCCCTGATGTGGATACTGCGGCTGGCTGGTTCTACTGGCCGATGTCGTCGGCCAGACAGTTTTACTGCTTTTTTCGGGCGGCTGCTACTGGCTTCTTGCCCTGCGCTTTTGTTCCGCGCGCCTCGCACTTACGCGGGCCGTCGGTCCGTTTACACTATCCCTGCGGGGCGAGCCCGCCGATGTAGCGCCGGTTTCCCGCGTCACATGTCGAGGCAGCCAGAGGGTGCGATAAATTGAGGTATTCATGAACGGTAAGCATCGGGTCGCCATTATTGGCTTTGGATCCATCGGGAAATCGGTGGTCGATGAACTGGTTGCCGGCGACGCGGCGCAGCACTTCGAACTGGCAGTGCTGCAAAGACAGGGTGGCCGGTCCGAGGTCGTATTGCCCGGCTCGATCAAGCGCTTCATCGACCTGGACGGCGTGCTGGACTGGAAGCCGCAACTGGTGGTCGAAACGGCCGGACAGGCGGCGGTGGGGCAATATGCGCCGACTTGCCTCAGTGCCGGCATTCCTTTCATCATTTCTTCGACGGGCGCCCTGGCGAACGGGGAATTGCGCGCCATGGTGGAAGAGGCCGCACTCAGTGGGTCTGCCAGGGCAATCGTGATCAGCGGTGCCATCGGTGCACTGGACTACCTGGGGGCAGCGGCGCGGCTACCCGGGGCGCGGGTGGTGTACGAATCGCGCAAGCCGATAGCCGCGTGGACGGCCGAACTGCGGGAGCTGGGACGTGACCCCGGCGCCATGACAGAACCCTATGTGTTCTTTGAAGGGGATGCCCAGACGGCGGCTCGCCGTTATCCCAAAAATCTCAATGTGGCCGCGACCCTGGCATTGGCGGGCGTTGGAATGCAGGATACGGCCGTGCGCGTCGTCGCGGATCCGCACGTCGAGGGCAACACGCACGTCATCCGGGTGGAGAGTTCGGCCGGTACATTCGACGGCCGTATCGTGAACGCGCCGTCGCAGAACAATCCCAAGACATCGGCCATTGTGGCGTGTAGCGTGGTCAATGCCATTTATCGGCATTTCTCGCCGTTGCAGTTTTCCTAGAAGACGCTTTCCTCGGATTCCTCGCGCTGCAGATACTCGCGCACCGTGGCGGGCGCCTTGCTTTGGCCGACGAAGGCGCACTCGCTATCCAGATGCGCCATGTGCTTGCAGCCGGCCATGAGGGCGCACTTGCGGAAGAGTTCGCTGATCCAGTCGACGAATACCCGCACCTTCGGTGACAGATGCCGGTTGTGCAGATACACCACTGAAATCGGCATCGGCGGCGGCGTCCATTGCGTGAGGATTTCGCGCAATTGTCCCGACTCCAGCAGGGGGGCGACCATATAGCGCGATGGCTGTATCAGTCCGAAGCCGTTGACGCCGCACTGCACATAAGCCTCAGCGTCGTTCACCGCGACGCTGCCTTTCACTTGCACGTCGCGCGGCTTCCCGTCCACCATGAACGACCACTCGATGACGCGTCCCGTACGGGACGAAAAGTAGTGGACGGCGCGGTGGTTCGCCAGGTCTTCTATGGTTTTTGGCTCGCCATGGCGTTCCAGATAGGAAGGTGCGGCGCAGGTGATGCTTTCGAAGGTGCCGATGCGACGCGCCACCATGCTCGAATCTTCCAGTTCGCCGACCCGGATGGCGCAGTCGACGGCTTCCTGCACCATGTCGACTGTCCTGTCGCTCATCCCAATGGCCAGTTCGATATCGGGATAACGCGTATGAAAGTCGCACAGGGCGGGTACGAGGATGAGCCGGCCTATTGAAGGCGGCGTATCGATGCGCAGGCGCCCGCTCGGGCCTCGTGTGACGTCGCGGAAGGACGCATCCATCTCTTCGACATCGGCAAGAATCTGCAGACAGCGCTCGTAATAAGCGGCGCCGTCGGGCGTTACGCTTACGCGCCGCGTTGTGCGGTTGAGCAACCGGACCTTCAGGCTGCGTTCGAGACTCTGGATGGTCGTGGTGACCGTGGAGCGCGGGATGCCCAGGCTGTCGGCGGCCAAGGTGAAGCTATTGGCGTCAACAACACGGGTAAAGACTTGCATTGCCTGGAATCGGTCCATGGCATTCTCCGTATTGTTCGATCTGCACGAATAGTGATCGCGAAAAATCGCTATTTAACTGTATTCGCTAAGAATGAATAATACAGGTTCTTCGTCATCGCGAGCAACCCTGGATTTCTTCGGACGGCCGCGATATCCCCGGTTAAAGGATACATCATGGCTTTATTGCATCATCGATACGTCGTTGCCGTCGCGGCCGTGGCACTGCTGGCTTCGGGCGTGGCCTTATTTCATCTGCAATCGAACGCTGTCGCGGCCCTGACACCGACGGGCCCGCAGGCCGTCGCCGTCGATGTGACGCAAGTCAGCAGCCGCAGCATTACGGAGTGGCGCGAATATTCCGGTCGACTCGAAGCGGTGGACAACGTCCAGATCCGGCCGCTCGTCTCGGGGACCATCACCGCCGTGCACTTCCAGGATGGCAGCATCGTCAAGGCGGGCGACGTGTTGTTCACGATCGACCCGCGGCCTTATCAGGCAGCCGTCGAAAAGGCGAGGGCCGACCTGGCGGCTGCCAAGGCACGCGTCGCCTACACGGGTGCCGACCTCGCGCGTGCGCGCCGACTGCTGGCCAAGAACGCGATTGCCGAACGCGACTTCGAGGAAAAGCGTAACGCCTCGCGCGTCGCTGCGGCGGAAAAGCAGGGGGCAGAGGCGGCCCTGACGTCGGCGGAACTGGATCTGGAGCATACGCAAATCGTCGCACCGGTGTCGGGTCGTGTATCGCGCGCCGAAGTGACCGAAGGCAATATCGTCGCCGCCGGTACCGCTGCTGCGCCCCTCACCACGCTGGTGTCGGTCGACAAGATGTACGCATCGTTCGACGTCGATGAGCAGAGCTTCCTGTCTTTCGTGAACCCGGGCCGCGTGGAACGGGGCGCCAAGACGTCCGTCGCGATGGGGTTGAGCAACGAGCAGGGGTTTCCTCGGAAAGGTCAGGTCGAGTCGATCGATAACCGGCTGGATGCAGCTTCCGGCACGATACGCGTACGCGCAATATTCGACAACACCGACGGCACGTTGCTTCCAGGCCTGTACGCCCGCATCCGCCTGGGTGGCGGTGCACCGCGGCCCGCCGTGCTGATCCACGAAACCGCGATCGGCACGGATCAGGACAAGCGCTTCGTCCTGGTGGTCGACAAGCAAAATCGTACGGCGTATCGCCAGGTTCGCCTGGGCAGCCTGATGGATGGGTTGCGCGTGGTCGAGACCGGGCTCGCGCCGGGTGAACGCATTGTGGTCAACGGCCTGCAACGCGTCCGCCCGGGCGATCCCGTGGAACCGAAAATGGTCGTCGCGGATGGGAAAGGCGGATACGTTGCCGTCGCAGGCAGCGACCGTGGACAGCCCCTCGCTGAGGCCCGCGACCCTGATCAGCGGGCAGCGGCGAATCGCGCCAACGCTGCTTCCTGATACGGAACCATCATGAATATTTCAAGATTCTTTATCGATCGCCCCATCTTTGCGGGCGTGCTGTCCGTGCTGATCCTGCTTGCCGGTGTGCTGGCGATGCTGCGGCTGCCCATTTCCGAATATCCCGAGGTCGTGCCGCCGTCGGTCGTCGTGCGGGCCCAGTTTCCCGGGGCGAACCCGAAGGTGCTGGCCGAAACCGTCGCCGCGCCGCTCGAAGAGTCGATCAACGGCGTCGAGAACATGCTGTACATGCAGTCGCAGGCGAATAGCGATGGCAATCTGGTGGTCACGGTGAATTTCCAGCTCGGCGTGGATCCGGACAAGGCACAGCAACTCGTGCAGAACCGCGTGACGCAGGCGTTGCCCCGCCTGCCCGAGGAAGTACAGCGCTTGGGCGTGACGACGACGAAATCCTCGCCGACACTGACCATGGTCGTGCACCTCATTTCCCCGGACCAGCGCTACGACACCACCTACCTGCGCAACTATGCCGTGCTCAATGTCAAGGACAGGCTGGCGCGCATCCAGGGCGTCGGGGAGGTACAGATTTGGGGTGCGGGTGATTACTCCATGCGGATCTGGCTGGATCCCGGCAAGATGGCGCAACGCAACCTCACCGCAACCGAGGCCGTCGCCGCCATCCGCGAGCAAAATGTGCAGGTGGCTGCCGGGGTGATCGGCGCATCGCCGACGTCGTCCGATGTGGCGCTGCAGCTTTCGGTCAATGCGCTGGGCCGCTTGCAGAGCGAGCAGGAGTTCAGTGACATTGTATTGAAGACGTCGCCGGATGGTGCCGTCACACGGCTGGGCGATGTCGCGCGTATCGAGCTGGGCGCATCGACCTATGGGCTGCGCTCGCTGCTGGATAACCAACCCGCGGTGGGCCTGGGCATCATGCAGTCGCCAGGCGCCAACGCGCTCGAGATTTCGGACCAGGTACGGGCCGTCATGGACGAGTTGTCTGCCGACTTTCCGGCGTCGCTCGAAAGCCGCATCATGTACGACCCCACCCAGTTCGTCCGCTCCAGCATCAAGGCTGTCGTGATGACACTGTTGGAAGCGATCGCCTTGGTCGTGCTCGTCGTGATCGTGTTCCTGCAGACCTGGCGCGCCTCCATCATTCCACTGCTTGCTGTGCCAGTGTCCATCGTCGGTACGTTCGCGCTGTTGCTCGCCTTCGGCTATACGATCAACGCGCTGTCCCTGTTCGGACTCGTGCTGGCCATCGGTATCGTGGTCGACGATGCGATCGTCGTCGTCGAGAATGTCGAGCGCAATATCGCCGACGGCCTGTCGCCGCGCGACGCCACCTATCGCGCCATGCGGGAAGTCAGTGGCCCCATCATTGCCATCGCCCTGACCTTGGTGGCGGTGTTCGTGCCCTTGGCGTTCATGACCGGGCTCAGCGGGCAGTTTTTCAAGCAGTTCGCGATGACGATCGCCATCTCGACCGTGATTTCGGCGGTCAACTCCCTGACGCTGTCGCCGGCGCTGGCCGCCTTGCTGCTCAAGGGTCACGACGAAACGCCGGACTGGCTGACACGCGTGATGAACCGGTATCTGGGCGGTTTCTTCGAGCGGTTCAATCGCTTCTTCAGACGGTCTTCACAGCGCTATGCAAGCGGGGTATCGGGCGTCATCGGTCGCAAGGCTTCGTCCTTGGGCGTTTACGCCCTGCTGGTCGCCATGACGGTGGGTATCTCGTACATTGTGCCGGGCGGCTTCGTGCCGGCGCAGGACAAGCAATACCTGATCAGTTTCGCGCAGTTGCCCAGTGGCGCCTCGTTGGACCGCAGCGAGGCCGTCATCCGTGAAATGTCGGCCATTGCCCTGGAACAACCAGGCGTCGAAAGCGCCATTGCCTTTCCAGGCTTGTCCATCAACGGGTTCACCAATAGTTCGAGTGCCGGCATCGTATTCGTGACGCTCGATCCCTTCGACCAGCGCAAGGACGATGCGCTGTCCGCACAAAACATTGCGACGGCCTTGAGCCAGAAGTACAGCCAGATCAAGGGCTCGTTCATCGCCGTCTTCCCCCCGCCGCCCATCATGGGGCTCGGGACCGTCGGAGGCTTCAAGCTGCAACTCGAGGACCGGGCGGCACTCGGGTATGAACAAATGGATGCAGTCACCAAGCAGTTCCTGGCGAAGGCATCCCAGGCGCCTGAACTGGGCCCCTCGTTCTCGAGCTATCAGATCAACGTGCCGCAGCTGGA
>Ga0182739_1005458_pt1 | contig 10080 bp, 9 predicted proteins | sample eDN5th30CBELigBY_FD_128873 | JGI IMG/M metagenome (GOLD analysis project Ga0182739, IMG submission 128873) | Enriched backyard soil microbial communities from Emeryville, California, USA - eDNA 5th pass 30_C BE-Lig BY (version 2) (version 2) | ecosystem: Environmental > Terrestrial > Soil >...
ATATTGTGAGTAATGTATAGTTGCTCCTTGCCCTTAGTGGGCCGTTTAGACCAAAAGGAGGTGAAAGTGATGAGAAAGTACGAAATTATGTACATCATCCGTCCAAATATTGAAGATGAAGCTAAAAAGGCTCTAGTTGAGCGTTTTAATGGAATCCTTACTGATAATGGAGCGGAAGTGGCTGAAGCTAAAGAATGGGGTAAACGTCGTCTTGCATATGAAATCAATGATTTCCGCGATGGTTACTACCAACTAGTTAAAGTTAACGCTGCACCTGCAGCAGTTGAAGAATTCTCTCGTTTAGCTAAAATTAACGAAGATATCATTCGCCATATCGTAATTAAAGAAGAAGTTAAATAATATAGATTTTGTTTCACGTGAAACATTTTATGGAAGGGAGTTGAAACTGATATGATGAATCGGGTAGTTCTTGTTGGCCGTCTAACTAAGGATCCTGAGCTACGTTACACACCAAGTGGAGTTGCTGTTGCATCTTTCACATTAGCAGTGAATCGTACTTTTACGAATCAACAAGGTGAAAGAGAAGCAGACTTCATTAACTGTGTTATTTGGAGAAAACCAGCAGAAAATGTTGCTAATTTCTTGAAAAAGGGAAGTTTAGCAGGTGTTGATGGCCGTATTCAAACACGTAGTTATGATGGACAAGACGGGAAACGTGTCTATGTGACAGAAGTATTAGCTGAGAGTGTTCAGTTCTTAGAACCTAGAAACAGCTCTGCAAATAGTGCTCCGAGAGATCAGGAAAATCCATTTGGATCTAATAATTATCAGAATCAGCGACCTCAAAACAATCGAAATAATCAGGACTATACAAGAGTGGATGAAGATCCATTTGCAAATAGTGGTCAAATCGACATTTCAGACGATGATCTTCCATTCTAATATGGAAACTGGTAATTAAAAAAGGAGGTTATTCTCATGGCAATGGGTGGACGCAGAGGAGGCCGTGCTAAACGTCGTAAAGTTTGTTACTTTACTGCTAACGGTATCACTAACATCGATTACAAAGATGTAGATTTACTTAAAAAATTCATCTCAGAACGTGGTAAAATCTTACCTCGTCGTGTAACAGGTACTAGCGCTAAATATCAACGTAAATTAACGATTGCTATTAAACGTGCACGTACTATGGCATTATTACCATATGTAAGTGGTGAATAATTAGCTTAAAAACCCTATTAGACTTAGTTCTAATAGGGTTTTTTATTACTTTCATTTATTGCAACTACGTTGATACCGCTTAAATTTAATAGTAAAATAATAATGGATACTTATATTAGCATTACCTTTCATTTACAAATAAAATTGTTTTATATGTTAATTAACTTGTATCGGGTATAATAAAAGGTATACATATTCCATAGTATTGAAATGTAAAAGTTAAATTTCGATTTATTAGGAGGAGAAAATTTGCCTACTTTTTTAGAGAAAGGGTCCATAAGGTTTCCGCTTATTTGTTTAATTGGAATTACCATCATTTTGCTTGGAATCCTATCTTACTATAATTGGCTGCTTTCTTTAATTGGTTTCATTCTTTCTGCTATTCCTTATTATTTTCTTTTTCAAATGGATTCCAGACAGAGGAAGGAAACAGAAGAATATATAACTACCTTATCTTACCGCGTAAAGAAGGTAGGAGAGGAAGCTCTCATGGAAATGCCCATTGGGATTATGTTGATAAATGATGAATATTATATTGAATGGACTAATCCGTTTATTGCCTCTTGTTTTACAGAGGATACACTTATCGGAAGATCTCTATATGATGTTTCTCCATCAATAATTCCATTAATTAAGCAAGAAGTAGAAACAGAGATAATTACTCTACATGAGAGGAAATTTCGGGTAATCCATAAAATAGAAGAGCGACTACTTTATTTTTTCGACGTAACAGAACAGACAGAAATAGAAAAGCTATATGAAGATGAAAGAACAGCTATTGCAATTATTTTCTTAGATAATTATGATGAACTTACTCAAGGAATGGATGACCAAACTAGGAGTAGCTTGAATAATAGTGTTACTTCCATACTAAATAAATGGGCAACTGATAGTGGAGTATTATTAAAGAGAATTTCATCAGAGCGCTTTTTCGCTGTTTTTAATGAACATATTCTACAAAACTTGGAAAAGGGAAAGTTCACTATTCTTGACGAAGTTAGGGAACTAACTACGAAGCAAAATGTACCATTAACATTGAGCATAGGAGTAGGATCTGGTGTATCATCATTACCTGAACTAGGGAATATTGCACAGTCTGGTTTAGATTTGGCTTTAGGTAGAGGTGGAGACCAAGTAGCTATCAAACAGCAAAACGGCAAAGTTAAATTCTATGGTGGAAGGACTAATCCTGTAGAGAAAAGAACAAGAGTAAGAGCAAGGGTAATATCTCATGCATTAAAAGAATTAGTGCTAGATAGTGATAAAGTTATTATTATGGGGCATAAAAATCCTGATATGGATGCAATTGGTGCTGCAATAGGTATCCATAAGGTTGCTCAAATGAACCAAAAAAAGGCATATATTGTAATTAACTTCCAAGAAATTGATACTGCAGTAACAAGATTAATGGAAGAAATTAAGAAACAAGAGTTTTTATATTCTAGTTTTATCACTCCAGAACAAGCATTAGAGATGGCAACAAATGATACGTTACTAGTAGTGGTTGATACACATAAGCCTTCGTTAGTGATTGATGAACGTTTATTGTATAAAATAGAAGATGTAGTTGTAATCGATCATCATCGTCGTGCAGAGGAATTTATTGAAAACCCACTATTAGTGTATATGGAACCATACGCTTCTTCGACAGCCGAGTTAGTAACGGAATTACTGGAATATCAACCGAAAACTAGTAAAATCGAAATGCTTGAAGCTACTGCCCTTTTAGCAGGTATAATCGTAGATACAAAGAGCTTTACACTGCGCACCGGTGCAAGAACATTTGATGCAGCCTCTTATTTACGAGGTCAGGGAGCTGACACTGTTTTAGTTCAAAAATTCTTAAAAGAGGATATTGAGAGCTATATAAAAAGAGCCAAAATTATTGAAAATGTGAGCTTCTATAAAGAGGGAGTAGCCATAGCGGTAGCGAAGGAAGTAGAAATAAAAGATAATGTGCTAATTGCACAGACAGCAGATACGTTATTAACAATGGATGGAATCATTGCTTCATTTGTTATAGCTCCTAGAGGAGATTCCCTTATTGGAATAAGTGCTCGTTCATTAGGAGAAATAAATGTACAGATTATTATGGAAAGTCTCCGTGGTGGTGGACATTTAACTAATGCAGCAACACAGTTATCTGATATGTCTATGGAAGAAGCTGTAGCAAGATTAAAAATAGCTATTGATGATTATTTTGAAGGGAGAAAAAAGGAATGAAAGTAATTTTTCTAAAAGATGTAAAAGGCAAAGGTAAAAAGGGAGAAGTAAAAAATGTTGCAGATGGATATGCACAAAACTTTCTTTTTAAACAAGGGCTTGCTGTAGAAGCTAATGCTGGAGCAGTTAGTACACTAAATGCACAAAAGAAAAAAGAGGAAAAACAAGCGATTGAAGAGTTGAATCAAGCAAAAGAGTTTAAAGAAAAACTTGAAAAAATCACTGTAGAATTACAAGCGAAATCTGGTGAAGGTGGTAGATTATTTGGGTCTATTACTAGTAAGCAAATAGCTGACGAGCTTAAGAAAAAGCACCAAATGAAGATTGATAAAAGAAAAATAGAACTAAATGATGCAATTCGCTCTTTAGGCTATACAAAGGTACCTGTAAAGCTTCATCATGAAGTAACAGCTACTCTAAACGTACATGTAAAAGAATTAAGCTAATATTGGAAGTAGAATTTAAAACTAAACATGTTAAAATAGATATATATTATAAAAAATGTGATGCAGATTATACTGGTCACATTTTTTATTTGGAAAATAGAAGTACTTTTATTGTAAATATAATGTGTATTAATATAAATATGGACCAGGATGCTTTATTAGAGGAGGTCTTTAATATTGAGTGAAATAACAAATGATCGTATTCCTCCCCAAAACATGGAGGCAGAACAAGCAGTTCTAGGAGCTATTTTCCTAGAACCACAGAGTTTAACACTTGCTTCTGAAATTTTAATTCCTGAGGACTTCTATCGTGGAGCTCATCAAAGAATATACTCTACTATGCTTAAATTAAATGATGAAGGAAAAGCTGTTGATTTAATTACCGTAACAGAAGAACTGGCAGCAACCAATAATTTAGAAGATACAGGTGGAGTTAGTTATTTAAGTGAACTTGCTGCTAGTGTACCTACTGCAGCAAACATTGAATATTATGCGAAAATTGTAGAAGAAAAATCTCTACTTCGCCGATTGATTCGAACAGCTACTACGATCGCCCAAGATGGCTATTCCCGCGAGGATGAAGTAGAGGCATTACTAAGTGAAGCAGAAAAAAATATTTTAGAAGTAGCGCAGCGTAAGAATGCAGGAGCTTTTCATAATATAAAGGATGTTCTCGTTCGAACATATGATAATATTGAGGAAATGCATAATCGTAAAGGGGATATTACGGGGATTGCAACTGGATTTGCTGAGTTAGATAAAATGACAGCAGGATTTCAGCGTAATGATTTAATTATTGTTGGTGCGAGACCTTCAGTAGGGAAAACTGCCTTCGCCTTAAATATTGCCCAAAATGTTGCTACAAAAACAGGGGAGAATGTAGCAATCTTTAGTCTTGAGATGGGTGCAGAGCAGCTAGTAATGCGTATGCTTTGTGCAGAGGGTAATATAGATGCCCAAAGGTTAAGAACTGGTTCCTTAACAGATGAAGACTGGGGCAAGCTGACAATGGCAATGGGTAGCTTATCTAATGCTGGTATTTTCATTGATGATACTCCAGGAGTGAAAATAACAGATATAAGAGCTAAGTGCCGACGCTTAAAACAGGAACATGGCTTAGGAATGATTTTAATTGACTATTTACAGTTAATTCTGGGTAGTGGCCGATCAGGTGAGAATAGACAACAAGAGGTATCTGAAATCTCTCGTTCACTTAAGCAGCTAGCTCGTGAACTTAAGGTACCAGTAATTGCACTTTCCCAGTTATCAAGGGGAGTAGAACAACGTCAAGACAAACGACCAATGATGTCTGATATAAGGGAATCAGGAAGTATTGAGCAGGATGCTGATATTGTGGCATTCTTATATCGTGACGATTACTATGATAAAGAATCAGAAAGCAAGAATATCATTGAAATTATTATTGCTAAACAACGTAACGGTCCAACTGGTACCGTCCAACTAGCGTTTGTAAAAGAGTATAATAAGTTCGTTAACTTAGAAAGGCGTTTCGATGATGCATCTGTTCCTGCAGGTGCTTAAAAGATTAGTAGCTATAATGCTATTAATCTTTTTTTTGATTAAATTTATTATTTCACGAACATATTTTTGAAATATAAAATAGATTGTTCGTGTTTTATTGACTTTTATATGCTGAAATTGGTAAAATAGGAATGTTTGAATAGATGAATAATAAAAGAGATATAAGAAACCTTTGGAGGTGCAAGAAGGATGTCATCAGTAGTAGTTGTTGGATCACAGTGGGGAGATGAAGGAAAAGGTAAAATTACCGATTTCTTATCTGAAAATGCAGAGGTAATTGCACGTTATCAAGGTGGTAATAATGCAGGTCATACCATTAAATTTAATGGAGAAACTTACAAATTGCACTTAATTCCATCAGGAATATTTTATAAAGAAAAAATAAGTGTAGTAGGAAATGGAATGGTTGTAGATCCAAAGGCAATCATTGCAGAACTAAAATATTTACATGATAGAGATATTAATACAGACAATTTAAGAATTAGTAATCGTGCGCATGTTATACTTCCTTATCATTTAAAATTAGATGAAGTGGAAGAAGAAAGCAAAGGCGCTAATAAAATTGGCACAACTAAAAAGGGAATCGGACCAGCATATATGGATAAAGCAGCAAGAATTGGTATCCGTATTGCTGATTTATTAGACCGTGAAGTGTTCGAAGAGAAATTAAAAAGAAACTTAGAAGAAAAGAATCGACTACTTGAACGTATTTATGAAACAGAAGGATTTAAGTTAGAAGATATATTAGATGAATATTATGAATACGGACAACAAATTAAGAAATATGTATGTGACACTTCTGTTGTATTAAACGATGCACTAGATGAAGGCCGTCGTGTTCTTTTTGAAGGTGCTCAAGGTGTAATGTTAGATATCGACCAAGGAACTTATCCTTTTGTAACTTCTTCTAATCCTGTAGCAGGTGGGGTTACAATTGGTTCAGGTGTTGGTCCAACAAAAATCACACATGTTGTAGGTGTTTCTAAGGCCTATACAACAAGAGTAGGAGATGGACCATTCCCTACAGAGCTTGATAATGAAATCGGCCACCAAATTAGAGAAGTAGGCCGTGAGTATGGTACAACTACAGGAAGACCTCGTCGTGTTGGTTGGTTTGATAGTGTGGTTGTACGTCATGCACGTCGAGTAAGTGGTATTACAGATCTATCTCTAAACTCTATTGATGTTTTAACAGGGTTAGAAACAGTGAAGATCTGCGTGGCTTATAAATATAAAGGGGAAATTATTGAAGAGTTCCCTGCAAGCTTAAAAGTTTTAGCAGAATGTGAACCTGTTTATGAAGAACTACCAGGTTGGACAGAGGATATTACAGGATGTAAAACACTAAATGAACTACCTGAAAATGCTCGTCATTATGCAGAAAGAGTATCTCAACTTACTGGAATCCCATTATCTATATTCTCAGTAGGGCCAGATCGTACTCAAACAAACGTAGTTCGTAGTCCATGGAGACAGAACTAATTTCTTTAGGGGAAAACCTCAATGGCTATAATTCCATTGAGGTTTTCTACCGATTTTAATAAAAAATAAATTTTTTTTAAAAAAGTATTGCTTTTTATTTTGTGGGTATGATAATATAAAAAGCGTCGCAAATGAAGTAAAAAAACTCTTAATAAGAGCCATTAGCTCAGTTGGTAGAGCATCTGACTTTTAATCAGAGGGTCGGAGGTTCGAATCCTCCATGGCTCACCATTTTCTTATTAAGGCCCATTGGTCAAGCGGTTAAGACACCGCCCTTTCACGGCGGTAACACGGGTTCGAATCCCGTATGGGTCATAATCTTTTATAATATTAGATTAGTAAATAAATATGGTCCGGTAGTTCAGTTGGTTAGAATGCCTGCCTGTCACGCAGGAGGTCGCGGGTTCGAGTCCCGTCCGGACCGCCATTTTACTTTTTGTTTAGTATTGAAAAGAGCCTTTTACATAATGATAAAATAGTATTAACTAAATAAGATGAAGGCTCAGTAGCTCAGTTGGTAGAGCAAAGGACTGAAAATCCTTGTGTCGGCGGTTCGATTCCGTCCTGAGCCACCTTTAAATGCAACTAACAACAAACTAAAGTTCGTTGTTTTTTTTATACCTATTTTTATATTCCCCAGTAAGATAAATTCCTTATTAGTTCGAATCCATTCATTTATTTCAATTCTGTCTTTCATGTTAATCCTACAACAATTCTATTACAATCTAATGGCAAAACTATTATTACTATTAAATTATGATAAAGTTAGTAAGAGTGGAATCATTGATTTGAAAAGAAAACTAGTGGAATAAAAATAAAAAGGGCAAGAGGTAAAATAGAGAATAAACCTCATTGCCAAAATTAAGGGAAAATGAAACTCATTTATATAGACGATTAACAAATATGAAAGGTTTCAAAAATATCCTTCTTTTGTGTGATTTAATATACAAAGAGAAAGAAGAAGGTAATTAAATGTACAATAATAATTATGTTTCGGATGCCCTCTTTTTAGAGGGCTTTTTTTAGCAATAGAAAAAAAGTGCTTATATAAATTTATTTTGGTAAAGTAGACAGTAGTAGTAAACAATAAAAACAAATGAAAATAGATAAATAGTCAGAGTTAGGAGTATGAGTGTATGAATAAAACAATTCTAGTTGTGGATGATGAGAAGCCAATTGCAGATATATTGCAATTTAATCTAAAAAAGGAAGGCTTCGAAGTAATTTGTGCTTATGATGGAAATGCAGCTTTAGAAAAAGTAGAAGAAATAAAACCAGATTTAATCTTGCTGGATATTATGTTACCGCAGAGAGATGGTATGGAAGTATGCAGGGAAGTTAGAAAAAAATACGATATGCCAATTATTATGCTAACTGCAAAAGATTCGGAAATAGATAAAGTATTAGGATTAGAACTTGGAGCAGATGATTATGTTACGAAACCGTTTAGTACTCGTGAGCTAATTGCTCGTGTAAAGGCTAATTTAAGAAGACATCAACAAGTTCCTGCAGCTGAGGAGGAGAAGGAAACAAATGAAATAGATGTTGGATCCTTAACCATTCATCCTGATGCTTATATTGTCTCTAAACGAGGAGAAATGATTGAATTAACACATCGTGAATTTGAGTTGCTTCATTACTTAGCTAAACATATTGGACAAGTGATGACTAGAGAACATCTATTACAGACAGTATGGGGTTATGATTATTATGGAGACGTTCGTACAGTCGATGTAACAGTGCGCCGATTAAGAGAGAAAATAGAAGACAATCCTAGTCATCCAACATGGATTGTAACAAGAAGAGGCGTTGGATACTACTTAAGAAATCCTGAGCAGGAGTAATAGGTTTTATGAAGAAAGTTGGTTTTTTTCGATCTATTCATATGAAATTGGTTGTAGTGATTGTATTGCTCATTCTTATATCCATTCAAATTATTGGCGTGTATTTTGCACAAACTTTACAAAATACTTTGTTAGACAGCTTTAAAACGTCAATTCAAGATAAAGTTAATATATTGTCAATTTATTTGGAAGAACAGCTAGTTAAAGAGCGTTCGGTTGAAAATGGAGATGCTACTTTAGAAGAGGATATAAAGCGAATATTGAGCGATAATAATTCTAGTGATATAAAAGAGATTCGAGTAGTAGATAGTAATGGAATAATTGTTGGGACATCAGAACCAGAAAATCAAAATCTAATTGGCCAAAAAATGATTGATAATTCGGTTAGAAGAGTATTATCTAATGCTACCCAACAAGAAACTCCCCTCAAAGAACAAAAAGGTACTACTAGCTATAAACAAATCACACCAATTAAGACTCAAGGTGATCAGATTGTTGGAGCTATCTATTTAGAGGGGAAAATTGAAAATGTATACAAGCAAATAGAGAATATTAATCAAATTTTTCAAAAGGGAACGATTATTACTCTATTTGTTACAGCGATATTAGGTGTTCTTTTAGCAAGGACTATAACGAAACCTATCTCTGATATGCAGAAACATGCCTTTGCATTAGCAAAGGGAAATTTCTCAAGAAAAGTTAAGGTATATGGGTTTGATGAAATTGGACAGCTTGCTATTACGTTTAATAATTTAACAAAAAAGCTCCAAGAGTCACAGGCAACCACAGAAAGTGAAAGAAGAAAATTATCTTCTGTACTTTCTTATATGACAGATGGTGTTATCGCTACAGATAGAAAAGGGAGGATTATTCTCATTAATGAACCAGCAGCTAGAATGCTGGATGTTTCACGTGAAACAGTACTCAGTGAGCCTATAATCAATCTTTTAGATTTGCAGGATAAATATACGTTTGAAGAGCTTTTAGAAGAAAGAGAATCCGTTATATTGGATTATAGTACGCATTATGAACATTATATATTAAGAGCAAATTTTTCCGTTATTCAGAAGGAAACAGGCTTCGTAAATGGACTCATTACCGTATTGCATGATATTACAGAACAAGAAAAAATTGATATGGAAAGAAAAGAGTTTGTTGCCAATGTATCTCATGAATTAAGAACTCCATTAACGACAATGAGAAGTTATGTGGAGGCATTAGCTGATGGGGCTTGGAAGGACGATGAACTAGCACCAAAATTTTTAAATGTAACTCAAAATGAAACAGAAAGAATGATTCGTCTTGTTAATGATCTTCTTCAGCTTTCGAAACTAGATAGTCGTGATTACCAACTTAATAAG
>Ga0182739_1005459_pt1 | contig 10073 bp, 10 predicted proteins | sample eDN5th30CBELigBY_FD_128873 | JGI IMG/M metagenome (GOLD analysis project Ga0182739, IMG submission 128873) | Enriched backyard soil microbial communities from Emeryville, California, USA - eDNA 5th pass 30_C BE-Lig BY (version 2) (version 2) | ecosystem: Environmental > Terrestrial > Soil >...
CTAAAGACAACAGCCACGGCGGTCGTGCCATCCACGTCGTAATCCCCATAGATAAGCACCTTTTCCTTATTGCCAATGGCACGCTCGATTCGCGCAATGGCTTTGTCCATATCCTTCATAAGGAAGGGATCGTGAAGCGACAACAAATCGGGACGAAAAAAACGCCGCGCGTCGTCAAAGTCAGCCACTCCCCGCTTCACCAATAATTCAGCCAATACACTGTGAATACCAAGCGCCTCGCTCAATTGCCGTATTGTGGCCCCATCATTGCTGGAAGCGATTGTCCACTTCTTTTGCATATATTTCCTCTATAAACCCAGTCTTTTCACCTGCACCATCTCCTTACAGCGGTGTTCAAGAAGGCTTCGCCGTTCTCAATGGCAGCCCAGTAGATTAATTAGACTTGCTTTTTATGCAAGTCACCAGATTTGCATAAAAAGCAAATTTACCTAAGTTTGTGCATTACGAAAGGGTAAAGATATAAACATGCAGGCACATTCCTTATTCGAAGGTTCATTTTCCGTCGATTCTTCCAAAAAGTTCATTCCTTTTGATGCGGCCAAAGACAGCAAAAAGGACCGGCCAGGGTCGTTATTTATCCATGTCCATCCATTTCTGATCGAATCGGCGAATGGGTTGCTTCTGTTTGATACCGGTATTGGCCATACCGACGACGGTGGACTCCAATTGCATGCCAACATCTGGAAAGCAGGTTTCGACCCGGATGATGTGCGATTTGTACTGCTATCGCATTTGCACAAGGACCATGCAAGCGGCATGGTTATTGAAAAAGATGGTAATTTCCGGCTCGCCTTCCCCGATGCTGAATATGTGGTGCAACGCGGCGAATGGGAAGACGCATATAGTGGAAAATCCGATTCCTATCGAACGGAGATCTTTGATGTGCTACAACGTAGCGGCAACCTCGTCCTGGTTGAGGGAGACGGGGCCCTTAACAACGAAATCAGCTACGAAGTTTCCGGTGGGCATACTCCATACCATCAGGTTTTCCATATCCGAACCGGCGGAGAGCATTTCTTTTTCGGTGGCGACGAGGCGCCCGAACCGGAGCAGTTTTTCCGCCAATTCGCTGCCAAGTACGACTATGACGGACGCAAGTCGATGGCGCTGCGGCAGCAATATTGGGAACAAGGCTGTGCTGAAGGCTGGGTGTTCTTGATGTACCATTCAACCAATATCGCCATCGGCCGGCCGGAGAAAAAAGAAAACGGCGATTGGCGGCTTGTAGATGCTTCGGATTAACATGTCACCAGCCTATCCGCATTCCGAGATGATTATGTAAGCATTCCTGACTGGCACCAGTGCCAATGGTATGAAACAATAAACAAAGACTTCAAGACACTAAAATACAGTGGTTTTGGTTAGTGAGAAAGGTTGACGGATGGCTTCGTGAGCAGCATGCCGGGCGACCTCAGCTTGAGCGGGTGAAACGCCTTCCGGTCGAAAACGGTCAACCGGTGCCTCCTGGCCAAACAGCGCCTCAAACCAGGTGCAGGCCGCTATGAACCGGCCAATGTGGAGGTCAAGGTGGTAGCCGTCGCGCGTAAGGCTATCACCGATGAAACTGGTCCGTGCATTTTGAATAGCCGTACCGCTGGGAATCAGTAAATCGATGGGCACCAACTGCCGTGCCTTTGCTGAAGCCACCATGATTGCCTGATACATTTCTTTTTGGTCGTTGTGGTAATTCGCAAAACCCGAATGCGTAGAATTAGCTGCATATGCCCACGTTTGATGCCAAATGTGTTTCACCTTGCCTCCCATGATGCTATCGAGATAGTGATGCAATGCCGTCAGTGGGGTGACGTAACTATCGAACTGGCCTGACAACGGACTGGCTTGTTGTAGCGATATGTAATCCCACGGTTCGTCCTGCAACGCCGTAAGGATGCTAACCTGATCGTGGGTGATTTTCAATCCTCCCGCATTGATTTTACGGTAACTATAAGCGGCGGTGTCGGCCTGCGCGTTTTCCCAATGCAGCGACAGTGGTGCTCCCCCGATATACATGTTGGCGATAATCATCGGCTTATCAGCTGCCGTCGCCAGTTCATGCAAATATTGCTCAATAGCGTCTTCAGAAAAGCTATTCCCTATGGCCAACACCCTCAATGTATCATTTCGCTGCGCATTTGCCCAATAGCTACTTACTAGGACAAAGCCTAGGGCTAGTAAAAAACGAGTAATCCCAAACATGCTCAATTATAGGTACTTTTTTCCTTGCATCAATGAAATTTTTACTATAGATTTGCGCGCTAACGATTGGCATGTGATAGCATGCTGGAAACAATTGACTTCTACATGTTTCATAAAATGGCAATTTCATGAAGAGAAAAACAACAGTAGCATGTCTCCTATTTGCCTGCCTGTTTGCCGTATCGCAAGCGCAAACATCTTCCGATCAACCAGCAAGTCCGTCAGACCCTGATAATTTGGCCAAGGATTATTTCTCCCAGATAATGGGGGTAGCCGTATCGGCCTCCACCAATACAAAATTATATCAATTTATTTACGAATGGATAGGTACCCCATATCGTTTGGGCGGAAAGACAAAAAGGGGGGTCGATTGTTCGAGGTTCGCATATGAATTATACGATAAAGTCTTCAATACAACGCTAGGTCACAATAGCCGTAACATCTACACACAGGTGGATCCGATTGCGAAAGACAAACTCATGCCCGGCGACTTGGTATTTTTCAAAATACGCAGTCGAAATATTACCCACGTGGGCGTTTACATCGGCGATGACAAGTTTGCTCACGCCTCTTCCAGCCGAGGTGTGATGATAAGCGACCTGAATGATGCTTACTGGAAACGGTATTATTACAACGGTGGCCGGATGCTGACAGCTTCGGCAACCGATGAAGTTGACGAGGGACAGTTAACACTATCGCCATCGATGCATTGACGCATCTGAGCGTACATTATCTATCCGTCCACGTCTCACGGGCAAACACAGTGCAAAAACGTCACGGCTTAATTAATTGCTAATTTAACACCGCTCCTTTTTTGAGGCCTTCACGAATATGTGTACCTTTATCAGGCCAATGCATGACGAAGAATATATGTCCACAAAAAAAATACTAATCCTCAACCAAGAGCAGATAGCAAAAAAAATCACCCGCATCGCCTATCAGCTGGCGGAGGATAATTTCGAAGAAACCTCATTGGTTCTGGTCGGGATAGCTGACCGCGGTTATGTGTTCGCTCAGCGGCTTAGAGCCGAATTGGAACGGATCTCCAACTTCGACATATTGCTTATACAAGTCACACTGGACAAAACAAGTAGTACATTACGTGCCAAAACGGATATTCCCGTCGAACAGGCAACGGATAAAGTGGTCATATTGGTAGACGACGTATTGAACAGCGGACGTACCTTAGCCTACGGAATCGGTGTGTTTTTTGACGTATCGCTGAAAAAGATGCGTACCGTGGCATTGATTGATCGCAGTCATCATAAGTTCCCAATCTTTAGCGACTTTTCGGGCCTGAAACTCTCAACCATTCTTAAAGAACATGTTGCGGTTAACCTCCACGAGTGCGATGGCGGGGAGGATGCTGCGTGGCTCATCTAATCAATCGAGTTAACCCTTATTTCACTTTTATTTTCAATGTCATCCCCGGCTTAATCCGGTTGCTCTGCAATCCATTATCGGATTTGATGACCGAAACACTAGCTTTTCGGTGCCGCTGAGCAATACCCGACAATGTATCTCCTTTTCTAACTCGGTATGTTACATACGAGGCACTGGTCGATTGCGTGGCCGGTTTCGGTTTTACCGGCTGGCCTGCAGAAGTTGTAACACGAAGCCGTTGTCCCGGCACAATCGTATTCTTCTTAAGGCCGTTCCAAACCTTCAAATCCTGAACACTGACTTGGTAGCGATTGGCTATCTTACCGAGCGTTTCTCCTTTCCGTACACGGTGTGTGACGGCCACCGCTTCTGAGCCGTGCCGTACCTCCGTCTCGGCCGCGTAAAACGCCTGCATCTTGTTTGGTGTATTTAGCACCGCATACAATGCCGGATACACCTTCGGAGTAGCTTCGGGCAATATAAGTCTTTTCGGCATATCGAAAGTACCGTTTACAACGCCTCGCTTATATGCGGGATTGAGCGACTTAATGATTTCCTCCTCCACGTCCAATGCCTTAGCCACCCCACTTAACGGCACGTGCTTCTGCACCCACACCACTTCCGTTTGCAAGGGAATCGCTGTTGCCGCGGGCATAATACCGTGTTCCTCAGCATAACCCATCACGTAGGTGAGCGCAATAAACGCAGGCACGTAATTGCGTGTTTCACTCGGGAGAAAGCGGCTAATAGCCCAATAGTCGGGGTCCGCTAAACCTGATCGCTGGATTGCCCGTAAAACATTTCCTTTACCACAATTGTAAGAAGCGATGGCCAACAACCAATCGCCGAATTCGTTATACGCATCAGTTAAATAGGACGCGGCCGCCCGACTCGCCGCAATCGGATCCTTCCGCTCATCCACATAACTATCAATAGTGAGATCATACATCCGGGCTGTAGCAAACATAAACTGCCACAACCCTGTAGCTCCAACCCGCGATACCGCGTGGGGGTTCAATGCCGATTCGACGATGGATAGGTATTTAATTTCTTCCGGAACCCCCGCTTCTGAAAAAACACGTTCGTATATCGGAAAATAATATTGGGCCAATCCCATCATCTGTTCCAGGTGTCTTTTGTAACGGTCAGTACTGTATGCATCGATGTAAGATTGTACCTTGGTGTTGTAGGTAAGTGGAACAGCTTTCTGCAGATACGCCAAACGTCCTTCCACGGTGGCCGGTACGAATGCAAACATCGGAGACGGTTCCAATTCATCTTCCAGATCGACAAAATTGATACTATCTGCCATCAATTCCAATCGGATATCAATCGTCTGTTCGACACTATTATTTTTAGTGCCCAAGGTATCCGCCGGCGGATGAAAGGAGCGTGTTTCAGAAAGCGCCACATGGACACACAACATACTACCTACGGCAACTGCCGAAATCTTATTTAACACCATGCTTTGTCAGTCGGTATGTATAAGCCATTCAGTTTCACACTTCAGCTATTGGTTAGCTTTCTGCGAATCACCAAAAGTATTTAGTAAAGTTTTCACTACGTGGAATAACGTAGGAATCTGTTTTTTTATTGTGCGGCCGCCCAATTAAAATTTCCTGGCAGCCGATAAAACAAATAGACTTTACGCCAGGGCAGACAATCTGACGTAAAGTCTCTTCCGTATTGGATACGTACTATTTATTGTTTATTTTCTTCCAACTCTTCTTTGGGGCTCTCCTTTTGTCCTTCCTTGAACTCCCGGATACCACGGCCCATTCCACGCATTAATTCCGGAATTTTCCGGCCGCCAAACAGTAAGAGGAGCGCTAAAACAATCAGGATAATCTCTTGGGCACCAAGAAATAACAACACTGAATCTACCATAACCGATGTTTTAAATTTTTTAAATTACCTAGCCTTCAAAGACAAGGCGATTCTACAAATGTACGTATAATATTTAATTTCCAATTATATAAAGTTACCTACTGGCGAAGGATAGGCTACCTGTGTTACTGCGCTAGCCATGGCTCCGGATTTATCGGCGCTGCACCTTCCCAGATTTCAAAGTGCACCTCCGATGTTCCATCTTGCGGGTCCACCAATGCCGTTCCCAATACGTGCCCCCGTTGCACCGTCTGACCGCGCGTCACAGTGGGGTTTCCAAGTTGAGTATATACGGTAAAATATTTACCGTGCTGTACGATAACTGCATAAGATCCGGACATATTTGCAACCTGGATAATTGTACCGTCAAAAATCGCCTGCACCTGTGCGTTATTATTCGTTCGAATGGAAATACCTGCATTTTCGACCGTCACATTTCTGCCGATCGTGTGACGCCCGAAGCGTTGCGTAATAATACCTTGCTGTACCGGCCAGGGCAAGCGTCCGCGATTCCCGGCAAAGTCTGCGGAAAGCTTCGCGGCCGCTGGCGTGTTGGCAAGAACTTCAGTGTCGCTTTTGCGTACGGCCGGCTTTTCTGCTTCCACCTCGGCAACTGTCTTTCCCGTACGCTCGGCCTCTACGGCGAGCGCGGCCAAACGCGCCTCCTCTTCCAATCGCCGCTGCGCTTCAATTTCGCGCTGGATTGCTGTCCGGATTGCCCTCGCCAAACGCTCATCTTCTTGCTGTTTCACTCGGAGCTCTTGTTGAAACTTCTTTTCTTGCTGGGTTAGTGCTTGCAAAACCTTGGATTCAGCTCCCTGTTCTTTCGCAATTGACTTTCGCTCAACTTCTTGCTCGGCAAGCAGTGCTGCTTGCTCTTTTTTACTAGCCTCCAGTTGCGCTACTTTCAGCGCGATTTCCTTTTGGGTTTCTTCAATCTCATCGGCACGCAGCTTGCGCGACTCATTGAATTGCTGGAGGTACTTAACTCGCTTGAACGCCTGATTAAAGTCTTTTGAGGCAAAAATAAACATCATCTTGTTATATGCATTCCGGTTTCGGAACGCAAACATGATCATGCGCTCGTAATCTTTACGTAACTTCTCCAATTGGTTACGAAGGTTTTGGATAGTCTTGTTATGTGAGCCAATCTGATTGCTGATAAGCTTGATTTCGCTATTAATTGTACTAATCTTCTTTTCCCGCAAGCGCAACTGTGTATTTAATGCATTCACCTCTTTGAGCGACAGGCTCCGATCACTCGATGTGGTCTTTAAACTTTGGTTGAGGCGCTCTATTTCCTTATTTAACTGCTCACGTTGCTTCCTCAGCTCTGCGCTGCTCTGTGCGTAGCCAACGGCAAGTGTTAAAAAGAATACAACTGCGCTTAATGTCCCTTTTAGATAACTCATCTATATACCACTAATTTGTTATAGGAAGTGAAATCTGTTATTGTCTGCGAAAGTAATAAATCTGCCCGATAATCTTGCATCGTTCTACATTATTGGGCCTCAGTATATCTTGATGGAACAGTAAAAGGAAGTTCAACTTTTTCATTGTAAACGACCTTGTTGTATTTCATCGCCGACTGAAGGCTCAACTGTGGGGCAGCAATTGAAATTTCAATTTGGTTCGGGAAGGAATTTCCCCCATCCATACGGCGATCCGCATAATATGCCTCCAGTTGCTCACCCCGTGCAGACGCTGCTATTGATGTGTACCTGGTTTGATAGTCAGCATCCACATGCATCTCATACTGCAAATCATTCGCCTGTCTTTGCAACATGTATCCGGCGGCTCCTCGCCAAACCTCCAAATTGTCACCCGCTATCTGGTCTATTACGGCACCCATCAGCAACTTTTCCAGCGTTGCAAAATCCAGGCCGTTGCCTGTAAAATGATGCAGGTAAATAAACGGCTCGTTCACGTATTCGGAGGTCAGGCGGTTGATAACTTTTATACTGTCTGGTGTAATGAGCACACGTGCCACTTCGATGCCCATGATTGCAGTTACCGAAATCCAAATTGCCTCACCGTGCACGACACGTACGTTGGCGGTCACGTCGTAACGCTCCTTTTCATTGATTGTGAGGTTACTTCGGGCACGGCCGCTGAACGTAGTATAGTGCAATCGCTGTCGGGTGACCTGATCCACGACCGTCCTCTTCGCCATGCCCGACATCCGCGTTTCGTTGCCTCCGGAGGAAATCGTCCGTTTCTTCGGCCCACACGCCAGCAAAAGCGAAGTCAGCACGAGACTAAAACCCGCCCACCTAATCAATATATTGCTTCGCATCAATCTTTTGGGATAGTTTATCAATATCCTTGCCAACCGATTGGGAAAGGGTTCGTGCCTTCCTCCATTGTGCCACAGCCTTGTTGATATGCCCTAACTTGGCCAGAATATCTCCATGATGTTCCAACAAGGTCTCCGATACAATATCGGAACGCGCTATCGCCTTTTCTATCCATTCCAACGCCGTTCTGTAGTCACCTTGTTGGAAAAGTACCCAGGCATAGGTATCCTGATACGATGGATAGTCGGGCATAAGTTCGTTTGATCGCTTCGACATTTCAGCAGCGAGCGATAGCTTCTGCTTACGGAGCGCCAGGTAATAAGCATAATTATTAAGGGCATATGCATTTGTACTATCCAACGCAATAGCTTCCTCGTATGCAACATCCGATTCGGCATGCATGTCCATTGCATTATATACGTCTCCCAGACTACTGTACAGCTGTGTCAACAAGGGGGTATGTTCCTCTTGCGTCTTATTCAGTGCTGCCTCCAAATGTGTACGAGCCTCCTGATAACGCTTGTTCCCCAGGTACCCATGGCCGGTAAAAAACAGGATAAACGGCTGACCGGGGAAAAGCGCCAGTGCTTCTTTACCATGGGCTACGACATCATCATATCGCCCTAACTGAAGTTCTGCTTGCAGCAGTTGCTGCCAAATTCCTTCGATATACCGATTGATATCCAATGCACCCAAGTAAGCATCCCGGGCATCTTCCGGCTTTTGCAATTGCATATAAATGTCGCCACGAACGGCATGTGCTCTTGCCTCTTTGGGGTAGATCTGGACAAACATATCGGCCAACTCGGCAACATGCATTTCATCAAGCGGATACTGCTTTCTGGCGAGCATATTATAAAGTAAACCTGCTTTCGTATCTATTCCCAAGCTGTCGCTACTGAACGCTTCCCGAAGATAACCATAGGCTTGCCGCTGCTTCCCCATAGCTAGGTAGGCATCGGATTTACCGAGCAGGACAAGCGGGTCATCGGGAAAAAGACCCGTTGCTTCATCTAAAACAACAATGGCTTTTCTTTCATCATTTACCTTGGTGTACAATTCGGCCAAAAGGATATAAGCTTTGCTTTCGCCGGGCTTTTTTGAAACCAATACCTCCAGTTCATTTATCGCAGCATCCGTGTTGCCCTGAGCGAGGTAGATCTGATGTTTGGTGAGGTGCAGATCATTAGCCGCCCCAAATCGAGCGCTTATCGAATCGCACATTGCCAATGCAGCTTCATATTGTTTATCGAGAAACAATGCATAGGCTTTTTCATGATAAAAGGAGGCGTTCTCCGGGTCGAGTCGGATAAGCTCGTCCAATACAACCGACATCGCTTTGATGTTTCGTGTTCTCCGGTATACGTCTAATACGGTAGACCAATATCCTTTATTATCTGGTTTGAGCTCAGCGGCACGCATCGCTGCCCGGCCGGCCGCGGCCAGCTCTTCATTGTCGATGTATAACTGCGCTAACTGAAAATAGGCCTCATCGTTATCTGGCTGCAGTTGAATGACCTGTTCGAACGTCCTTTCCGCCACTGCCAACTGTCCTGCCAACCGTTGTCGTACCCCCTCATCGTATAAGCCCTTAACCGACAGACTATCGGTGGTTTTTTCTGGACCGGATATTGCGGCCTCCTGGGCGAAGATCGGCCCCGATATGCACCACGCGCCACCCAACACTACCAAAAACCAGGACACCTTAACTATTACTCGCCACATAACTTTGAAAAATAAATTTTATTGTCGTACCTTTGCAGTCCCTTAAAATAAAGGGGCTAAATATATTTATTAATTATTTCAAAACAAAGCAAGTGAATACGTTAAGTTACAAAACTGTCTCTGCCAACAAAAACACCGTCAGCAAGGAGTGGATTGTTGTTGACGCTGAGGGCGAGATTTTGGGGCGCTTGTCATCCCAGATTGCCAAGGTAATCCGGGGGAAACACAAGCCTTCGTACACCCCACACGTAGACTGCGGCGATAATGTGATCGTGATCAATGCAGACAAAGTTAAGTTGACTGGCAACAAGCTCGAAGACAAAGTGTACCAGCGGTATACCGGTTATCCGGGCGGCCAGCGTTTCAATTCTCCTAAAGAGTTGTTGGCAAAGCATCCCACACGTATTGTGGAAAAAGCTGTACGGGGCATGTTGCCCAAGAATCGGCTGGGACGCGCCCTGTTCAAGAACCTGTATGTATATGCGGGCAACGAACATCCCCACGCAGCGCAAAATCCAAAAATTGTTAAATTCTAAGGAGCAAAGACATGTCGACAACTAACAC
>Ga0182739_1005461_pt1 | contig 10072 bp, 8 predicted proteins | sample eDN5th30CBELigBY_FD_128873 | JGI IMG/M metagenome (GOLD analysis project Ga0182739, IMG submission 128873) | Enriched backyard soil microbial communities from Emeryville, California, USA - eDNA 5th pass 30_C BE-Lig BY (version 2) (version 2) | ecosystem: Environmental > Terrestrial > Soil >...
CGTGTGAAGAGCAGCGTCAGGGTGCCGGGCTGGGCCTCGCCGGGAACCGCCACGTGGGCGGCGCGGACCTGGTCCGCGGAGACGGTTTCCTCCATGGACCGGCGCAGCCACAGGACCACCAGCGCGGCCACGCCGCCGAGGGCGAACGGGATGCGCCAGCCCCACTCCGTCAGGGCCTCCTTGCCGAGGAACTGCTGGAGGATGACCAGGACCAGCAGGGCCAGCATCTGGCCGCCGACCAGAGTGACGTACTGGAAGCTGGAGAAGAAGCCGCGGCGGCGGGCCGTGGCGGCCTCGGACATGTACGTGGCGCTGGTGCCGTACTCGCCACCGACCGAGAAGCCCTGGAGCAGGCGGATGGCGACGAGGGCGACCAGGGCCCAGAGCCCCACCTGCTGCGTGGTGGGCAGCAGGGCGATCGCGAAGGAACCCACCGACATCAGCGTCACGCTCAGCGTCAGGGCCGCCTTGCGGCCCTTGCGGTCGGCGTAGCGGCCGAAGAACCAGCTGCCGATGGGGCGCATGAGGAACGACGTCGAGAAGACGGCCATGGCTTCGAGGCCGGCCTGGAGCTCGTTGCCGGAACTGAAGAAGTGGGACTGGAAGTAGGCGGCGAAGACGGTGTAGACGTAGAGGTCGTACCACTCGACGAGGTTGCCCGCGGATCCCTTGAGGATGTTGCTGACGGCCCTGCGGGTTTGGGCCGCCTCACTCGGGGGCACGGTTTGTTGCGTGCTCATCTATGAACCTTCCTGGTCGGCGCCGTCCTTGGCAGCCCTTGCTGTTCGTGTCCTTGCGGATTGGGGTGTCCCGGAGCGCTTGCCCGCGGCGTCCTGGCGCGCGGCGCGATCTCGACATGGACCGGCCCCCGGATAAGGGGACACCATCCAAGCTAGGGGTGACGTCAGGCACATCCAACGCGGACGGCAACTTCCTAACACTTCCTTAGGTATTCTCGGACGAACGGCCGGTCACCGGGACGCCCAGCGAAAACCCGCCGGAGGGAGTAGTCTCCAAACGGGTCGCGGCCCGCCGCATGCCGCGCCGGACCCGCTCAGCGACAAAGAAACAGGGGCAAAGGGACCAGGCCATGGAAGTGCTCATCGTCGAAGATGACGGTTCCATGGCGTCCGCCCTCTCCGCCGCCGTGGCCTCGGCCGGCCACAAGCCCACCACGGTTTCCCGCGGGGCCGACGCCCTCCTGGTCCACCGCAACTTCGAAGTGATCCTCCTGGACCTCGGGCTACCGGACATGGACGGCCTGGAACTGCTGCGCAAGCTCCGCCAGGTGACCGGGTGCCCCATCCTGATCCTCACCGCCCGCAACGACGAGCGCAGCGTGGTCCTGGGGCTGCGCTCCGGGGCCGACGACTACCTGGTCAAGCCGGTCAAGCTCGTCGAGCTTCTCGCCCGGATCGAGGCCGTCACCCGGCGGACGGGCCGGGCCGGGACCGCCAGGGCCCGGAACATCGTGCTCGGGGACCTGGAGATCGACCTGGACCGCCGGGTGGCCGCCGTCGGTTCCCGGCTGCTGCCGCTGACGGCGACCGAATTCGACCTGCTGGCGCTCCTGGCCACGCACGCGGGATCGGTGGTCACCCGGGAACAGATCCTGGACGCGCTGTGGGGCGATGCCTTCCTGGCGTCGTCCCGGTCGCTGGACGTTCACCTGACGGGGCTGCGCTCCAAGCTCCAGCTTCCGGGCTTCATCATCAACGTCCGCGGGGTGGGCTACCGGGTCGAGGCGGATCCGGCGTGAGGCTGCGGGTCCTGGGCGTCCTCAGCCTGCTCACGGTGGTCCTGGTGCTGGTCGTCTCCAGCGTGATCCTGACGTCGGCCGGCCGGGAACTCACCCAGGCGGTCCAGATCAACCGGGTGGCGGCCCTCAACCGGTTCGCCCAACTGGCCTACGACGCGGCGCTGGACGAGGACCCCACCCAGCTGCAGCGCGAAATGGACAGGTACTCCGCGCTCTACGGGGAAGGGGTCCTGGTCCGCCTGCCGCAGGGCACCCTGCACTCCGGAGGGCTGAGCCAGGACCGCCAGGACGTGCAGGACGCCGTCTCCAGGGCGGGCCTGAACCTCAACGACACCGTGCTGCCGCCGCTGCGGCCGTTCGGAACCGGACCGGACGTGATCGCCCGGTCCTTCGGGACCTCCAGCCAGGTGCTGGGCGAGGCCGTGCTGGAGGTCAAGCTGGACGCGGCCCGGCAGAAGCTGCGGGAACGGTGGCTCCTGGTCGGGCTCGGGGCGGCCGCGGTCTGGGCGGTGCTGCTGCTGGGGGCGGCCGGCGTGACCCGGTGGGTGCTGCGCCCCGTGCTCCGCCTGGAATCGGCGGTGGCGCAGTTGGGGGCCACGGGAACGGCCACCGCGCTTCCCGAGGCCGGCCCGCCGGAACTGAGGGCCTTGAGCCGCTCTTTCAGCGAGATGGCGCACACGGTGAGCGAGAGCCTCGAATCCCAGCGCCGGCTCATCGCCGACACCTCCCATGAACTGCGCAATCCGGTGGGGGCCCTGCGGCTGAGGTTCGACCTGCTGCGCCTGGAACTGCGGACCCAGCGGCAGCGAAACGCGGCGGAGGGCGTCGCCGCGGAGATGGACCGGGTAGAGGAGATCCTGGAGGGGGTGCTCAGGCTGGCCTCGGCCGAACACCGGGGCGTCGAGGGCACCGCCGGATCGGGGCCCGGGCCGGCCCTGATCGACCCGTTCCCCGTCCTGCAGGAGGAAACGGAACGGGCCGAGCCCGCCGCGCGGCTGGCCGGATCCTCCCTGGCGCTGGGGGCTGCGCCGGAACCGCCGGCGCAGCTGGCCTGCAACGCCGGCGAACTCTCCCAAATGGTGGGCGAGCTGCTGGCGAACGCCGTCAAGTACGCCCCCGGCGCCCACATTTGGGTGGACCTCCGGACCGGGCCGGGATCGGTGGAGATCGCGGTGTCCGACGACGGCCCCGGGCTTTCTGCCGAGGAACGGGCCGCGTCCACTACCCGGTTCTGGCGGTCCCCGCGCCATCGGCAGATCCGGGGCACCGGCCTGGGCATGACGATCGTGGAGCGGCTGGCGGGAGCCAACGGCGGCCGCCTGCAACTGGAGGAGCGCCCGCCCCACGGGCTGGTGGCCCGCCTGGTCTTCCCCCGTCCCTCGCCCCTGCCCACCGTCCGCCCCGGAGCGGAGCGCGCGGATGACTGATTTTCGGAACGCCGGCGGCCCGCTGCCGCGGCGGACGCTCCTCCGGGCCGGACTGTCGACGGGACTGGCCGGCCTGCTGCTGCCGGCCGCCACCGGCTGCACCCCGAAGGAACGTCCGGACAGGATCACGGTGGCCGGCGGCGAAACCGGCGGGTTCTACCTGGAATTCGCCACCCTGCTGGCGGGCCTGCTGCAGCGCAACGGCGTGGCCGCCCATGCCGTTGCGCTGACCACCGGGGGCAGCCTCGAAAACATGGAGCTCGTTGAGTCCGGCAAGGCCACGTTCGCCATCGCCCTGGCCGATGCCGCGGCGCAGCGGGCCAACCCGCAGGCAGCGGGTACGCTGCAGGCACCGGGTGCCGGGCAGGCGCCGCCGACCGCGCCCGGGGCGATTGCCGCCGTCGGAAAGGTGTACGAAAACTACGTGCACTGCATCGTGCGCCGGGAAAGCGGCATCGGGTCCCTGGCGGACCTGGGCGGCAAGACGGTGGCGATCGGCGAGGCCAGGGCGGGAACGTCGCTGACGGCCCACCGCATCATTGCCGCGTCAGGCCTTTCGACCGGCTTCGACGGCGCCCGGGCCATCCGGGAAGTGAACCTCGGGCTCAACGACGGACTCGCCGCCCTGCGGGAGGGATCGGTGGAGGCGCTGTTCTGGTCCGGGGGCGTCCCCACGGCCGCGATCGCCGCCGCCAACCGGGAAACCGGGCTGGGGTTCCTTGACCTCTCCGCCGTGCTCCCGACCCTGCGCAACCGCTATGGGGCCTACTATGACCGGGTCCTGATCCCGGAGGAGGCCTACAGGGACGCTCCGGCCGTTTGGACCGTGGGCGTGGCGAACCTGCTCCTGTGCCGGTACGACCTTGACGGGCCCACCGTGCGGCGAACGGTTGAACTGCTGGTGGGCCATGCCCAGGAACTCATTCCCCGCTCCAGCCTGGGCGTGCAGTTCCTCAGCCAGGAGACGCTGATCAACACCGCCGACGTGCCGCTGCACCCGGTGGCCGCGGCCGCGTACCGGGACCTGCACGGCTAGAAGCCGGCACGGCGAGGCCCGCCCGGGAAAAAATGTGCCCGCGCGCTCACCGGATGGGCAGGTACAGGTCCGTGCGCAGCGTGGCGGGATCCGTCTCCGGGGTCGGCTCGGTGACATAAACCTCCCAGAAGGGCAGGCGTGGCGTGTGCCCCTGCCCCTGGGCCCACGCGGTGAGGCGCTGCCAGGCCCCGCCCAACGCGTCGTAGGGGCCAAGGTGGGAGAACACCGCCACGCGGCCCCCGGGGAGTTCCGAGGGCACCACGTCCAGGTCCGTGCGGGGGTTGTCCTGCTCGAGCGACGGCAGTCCGCCCTGCAGCGGCCGGATCAGCGGAAAGCCGAGCTCCAGGTCCACCGTGGCGCCGGGCTGGCGGGGGTACAGGGCGAACGCGGGACCGACCGGAGGCTTGCCCTCGTCCTGGAGGGCCGCCGAGACGGCCTGGTAGCCGCGGTCGAACAGCCCCGGCAGGGCGTCGAACGCCACCCCGACGGCCTTCACCACGGCGGTCGGGGTCCAGTCGACCTCGAGGACGGCAGGTTCCAGGTACGGTCCTCCGGCGGGGACGGCCATGGTGACTCCTTCCCTGGAGGTCCCCCGGTGGGGTTCGCTCCGTCGGTGCGGTGCGGTGCGGTGCGGTGCGGTGCGGTGCGGGCTCGCTCGCTGCGCTGCGCAGGCGCCCCCGACTGCAGGGTATCGGCCCCGCCCGCCACTGGCGAGGCCCCGCCGGGACGGACCCTCGCCAACGCCGGGTCCGGCCCGAATAATGGGACTGGCAAGCCGGTGCGGGCGCACCGGCTGCCGGCCGCCGGCCGCACCACCGACGGGAGGAACCATGAACGACGTCCCGAGCCCGGAACCGGGCGCCCCGGAACCTGGAACCCCGGAACCTGGAACCCCGGCCGGCGGGCTGCGCAGGCCGGCAGTGGACGCCGCGCAGGCCGCCCGGATCGCCTCGGCGCTCTACGGGGTCGTGGCCACGGCCACCGAACTGGGCAGCAACCAGGACCGCAACTTCCTGCTCATGTCCGCCGACGCCCGGCTGACGGTCCTGAAAGTGGACAACCCCGTCTTCAGCGTCGTGGAGATCGAGGCGCAGAACCTGGCGATCGAACGCCTCGCCGAGGCCGGGGTGCCCGTGGCCCGCGTGCTGCCGGGCCTGGACGGCTACCGGATCCAGCGGGTCTCCGACGACTCCGGCACCGAATACGGGGTCCGCCTGTTCGAGCACCTGGCCGGCGGCTACCTCATCGACACCGGCTACCTTTCCCCCGAGGCGCTCGCGGGGATCGGGGCCCTGGCCGGAGAGGTCAGCGGGGCCCTGGCCGGCTTCGAGCACCCGGGCCTGGACCGGGAGCTCCAATGGGACATGCGGCGCGCACTGGCCGTCGTGGAGGACCTGCTGCCCGCCGTCGGCGACGAGGACAAGGCGCTGCGGGTGTGGGAGGTGGCCGACCGGGCCGAGGCCCTGCTGGCCCCGCTGCGCCCCTTCCTGCCCCTGCAGCCGATCCACGGCGACCTGACCGACGACAACATCATTGCCGCCCCCGGCCCGGACGGGCGTCCGCGGGCGGCCGGAGTGATCGACTTCGGCGACCTGGCCACCGGCTGGCGCGTGGCCGAGCTGGCGGTCACCTGCTCCTCCCTGCTCCACCACAACCCGGAGGATCCGCTGGCGGTGCTGGAGGCCGTGCGCGCCTTCCACGAGCGCTTCCCGCTGTCCCGGGCCGAGGCGGCTGCCCTGTGGCCGCTGATCGTCCAGCGGGCGGCGGTGCTGGTGGCCAGCGGCTGGCAGCAGGTGGCGCTGGAAGCGGACAACGAATATGCCGCCGAACGCATGGGCGGCGAATGGTCGATCTTCGAGGCGGCCACGTCGATTCCGCTCGAGGTGGGCATGGCGGCGGTGCTGGACGCGGCGGGCTTCCCGGCCGCGGCGCTGGAAAACGCCGGCGAACTGTTGATGCTTCCCGAGGCATACGTGCTGGACCTGGGCGTGGAAAGCCCGCTGCTCGACGCCGGAACGTGGCTCGGGCGCGACGCCGAGGACACGCTGGGGGTGGCGGCGCTGCGCGCCCACGACGCGGTGGTCCTGCCCTACGGGGTGCCCCGGCTGACCCGTACCCGCACCGATGCGCGCACCGCCGCGGAGACCGTGCCGCTGGGCCTGCAGCTGTACCTGAACCGCGCCCTCCCGCTGGCCGCCCCGTGGCCGGCCCACCTCACGCAGACAGGGATCGGCGAGGTCGAACTGCGCCGGGCCGACGGGCTGCGCCTGATCGTCGGCGGGCTCGCCGCCGACCCGGAGGCGGAGGACCCGTCCTTGGTGCCGGCCCGCGCCCTCGCCGCGGGGGAGGCATTCGGCGAGGCACCGGCGTCGTATCCCGGCCTCACCCCGCCGTTGTCGGTGCGGCTGGTCGCCCCCGACGCGCCGGAGGAGGTCCCCAAGTTCACCACCCCGGACCTCGCTCCCGCGTGGCGGCGGCTGGTGCGCGACCCCGCCCCGCTGTTCGGGCTCGAGCCCTCACCCGTCGCCGCGGACCCGGAGGAGGAGCAGCTGCGCCGCAACCGGACCTTCTCCTCGGCGCAGGAGCGCTACTACCACCGTCCTCCGCAGATCGAACGCGGGTGGCGGCACCACCTGGTGGACATCGGCGGGCGCAGCTACGTGGACCTGGTCAACAACGTCACGGGCGTGGGCCACGGACACCCGGCCGTCGCGGCGGCCGCCACCGAACAGCTGCGCCTGCTGAACACCAACTCCCGGTTCCTCTACCGCAGCCTCGCCGAATACGGCGAGCGCCTGGTGGCGCTCGCGCCGGAGAACCTGGACACGGTGATGCTGGTCAACAGCGGCACCGAGGCCGTGGACCTGGCCCTGCGGCTGGCGTGGGCGGCGACCGGGCGGCGGACCGTCGTGGCGCTGCGCGAGGCCTACCACGGCTGGTCCATCGGCGCCGATGCGGTGACCACCAGCGCGTACGACAACCCGCGCGCGCTGGCGTCCCGTCCGGACTGGGTGCACGTCGCCGACGTTCCCAACCCGCTGCGCGGCACCCACCGCGGCCTGGGGGCCGGCGTCGGCTACGCCGAGGACCTGGCCGCCGACCTGGCCCGCCTGGACGCCGAGGGGCGGCCGGCGGCCGCGTTCATCTGCGAACCGATCCTGGGCAACGCCGGGGGAGTCCTGCCGCCGCCGGGCTACCTGGCGGAGGCCTACGCCGCGGTGCGCTCGCACGGCGGGCTCTGCATCGCCGACGAGGTGCAGGTGGGCTTCGGCCGGACCGGGGAATTCTGGGCCTTCACCGCCCAGGGGGTGGTTCCGGACGTCATCACCATCGCCAAGCCCATGGGCAACGGCTACCCGATCGGCGGGGTCATCACCACCCGGGCGATCGCCGAGGCGCTGGGCCACGAGGGCATGTTCTTCTCCTCCGCGGGCGGCTCCCCGGTGAGCTGCCGGGTGGGGCTGGCGGTGCTGGACGCGATGGAGGCCGAGGGGCTGGAGCGGAATGCCCGCATGGTCGGCGCCCACCTCAAGGCCCGGCTGGAGGCGCTGGGGGAGCGGCACCCGCTGGTTGCCCACGTGCACGGGGCGGGCCTGTACCTGGGCGTGGAACTGGTGCGGGACCGCCAGACGCTGGAACCGGCGGCGGCCGAGGCCGCGGCGATCTGCGAACGGCTGCTCACGCTCGGGGTGGTCGTCCAGCCCACCTCCGAGCGGCGGAACGTGCTGAAGGTGAAGCCTCCGCTGTGCCTGACGATGGAGAGCGCGGACTTCGTGGTCGAGGCGCTCGACCACGTGCTCTCGACCGGCTGGTAGCCGGACGCTACGGCAGCAGGGCCAGGTGCTCGGGCCGCGGCTTCACCACGATGTCCGAGTATTCCGGGTGCTTTCCCAGATACGCCTTGATGTACGGGCAGACCGGCACGATGCGCTCCCCGGCCTCCCGCGTGCCGTCCAGGGCCGCGCGGGCCAGTTTCGAGGCCAGTCCCTGCCCGGCGTAGGCGTCGTTGACCTTGGTGTGGTAGAAGATCCGCAGCGGCCCGGCCGCGTCCTCGAAGGGCATGTAGAGGGTTTTGCCGATGACGGCGTCCCCGTCGAGGAGTTCGTAGCGGTGCCGCTCAGGGTGGTGGCGGGCAACGATCGTGGCGGTGTCGGTCATGGCTGCTCCTTGGTGACGGCTCGGAAAGTTGCTGTTTGGAAGGGTGCTGCCCGGCGGACCGCTAGCCCCGGGGCCTCATGCGCACGGTCGGCAGCGCGGGGGCCGGCCACGGCGCCGGTTCCCCGGGCGGGAAGGTGCCGAAGCGCGGGACGGGTGCGCCGTCGTCGTACGCCCCGGCCGCCCCGGGAACCGGCGCCTCGACGCCGATCTCCGCCTGCCAGGCCGCGCGGTAGGCCACGACCTCCTCGTGGCTGCGGCCCACGAAGTTCCACCACATCACGATCTGCTCGCCCAGCGGTTCGCCGCCGATCAGCAGCGCGCGGACCGCGCGGTCCCCGGCCTCCAGCACGACGCCGGTGCGCCCCGTGGGCAGGTACGCCAGGTGGTCGGTGGGCACCTCGCGCCCGTCCAGGCCCAGGTCCCCGGTGTCCAGCAGGATGCCGTGCTCGAAGGCGGGGTCCAGTTCCAGTCCCAGCCGCGTGCCGGGCTCGAGCAGGAGTTCGGCGCCGACCAGCCCGGTGTGCGTCTTCACCGGCGAGGAACTGCCGGCGAGCTCGCCCAGGAACACGCGCAGCTCCCAGCCCTTCCCGGCCACTGGCTCCGGGCGGTAGTGCTCGAAGCCCGGTTCCACGGCGCGGGTCGCGTCCGGCAGCGCGATCCACAGCTGGGCGCCGTGCAGGACGGTGGTGCCCGGTGTGGAGAACTCCGAGTGGCTGATGCCGCGCCCGGCGGTCATCAGGTTCAGTTCGCCCGGACGGACCAGCGCGTGGAAGCCGGCGGAGTCCCGGTGCTCGATCTCGCCGGTGAACAGCCAGCTGGCGGTCTGCAGGCCGGTGTGGGGGTGCCGGGCCACGCGCATGCCGCCGGTGGCCTCCACGTTGTCCGGTCCATAGTGATCCAGGAAACACCAGGCGCCGATCAGGCTGCGCCGCTTCTGCGGCAGCGTGCGGCGCACGGTCATGGCGCGCACGCCCCCCAGCGGAACATCGCGCGGTTCCAGGAGTTCGATGCCCCCGCGGTCCGCGCCCGTCTCGCAGAGGACCTCGGCGGGAACTGCCTCGGTGTTGCTCATGTGTACCAGCCTATGCCTGTTCGGGCTCCGGGGCGATTGCATGCCGACTGATGATCGACACCCGGTTGAAGGCGTTGATGGAAATGGCCGCCCACGTCAGCGCCGAGTACTGGGCGTCGGTCAGGATGTTGCGGACGCCGGCGAGCTCGGCCAGGCGCTCCTCCTCGTGGGGCAGGCGGGTGACGGTCTCGGCGATCGCCAGCGCGGCCATCTCCTCGTCGGTGAACAGCTCGGTCTCGCGCCAGGCCGGCAGCACGCCCAGGCGCTGGATGGTTTCGCCGGCCTCCAGGGCCTGCTTGGTGTGCAGGTCCAGGCAGTAGGCGCAGCCGTTGAGCTGGGAGATGCGCAGGTTTAACAACTCGGCGGTGCGGCGGCTGAGTCCGGCGGCCTTCAACGCCGCGCTCACCTTCAGGGAGAAGGCGTTCAGTGCCTTCCATGGGGCGGGGTCTGACTTGTCGAGGTAGAAGGCGTCTTCGGAACCCATGGCTGTCCTGTCTGTCTGCCGGTGCGCCCGCCGCTGGTTGTCGGGCGGCGGGCCGTGTGGTTCCCATTCTGCGCCATCCGGCGTTCGCGGCGGGGGCACCCTCCGGCGCGGCCCCGCCGGGGATGCGCGGATTCAG
>Ga0182739_1005462_pt1 | contig 10069 bp, 9 predicted proteins | sample eDN5th30CBELigBY_FD_128873 | JGI IMG/M metagenome (GOLD analysis project Ga0182739, IMG submission 128873) | Enriched backyard soil microbial communities from Emeryville, California, USA - eDNA 5th pass 30_C BE-Lig BY (version 2) (version 2) | ecosystem: Environmental > Terrestrial > Soil >...
CCTCGACGATGAACAGTTCGGAAAGCGAGGGGTCTTTCTCCTGACAGTCGGCCAGCTTGCCGGGCAGGCTCGCCACGTCCATCGCGGTCTTGCGCCGGGTCAGCTCGCGGGCCTTGCGGGCGGCCTCACGGGCCAGCGCCGCCTCGATGATCTTGCCGACGATCTGCTTGGCCTCGGCGGGATTCTCCTCGAACCATTCCGAAAGCTTCTCGTTCACCAGGCTCTCGACCGCCGGGCGCACCTCCGAGGAGACCAGCTTGTCCTTGGTCTGGGACGAGAATTTCGGATCCGGCACCTTGACCGACAACACGCAGGTCAAACCTTCGCGCGCGTCGTCGCCGGTGAAGTCCACATTCTGCTTGCGGGCCGAGGCGTTCGACTGCGCGTAACTGTTTATCACCCGGGTCAGCGCGCCGCGAAAGCCCGCCAGATGGGTGCCGCCGTCACGCTGGGGGATGTTGTTGGTAAAGGGCAGCACCGTCTCGTGATAGCTGTCGTTCCACCACATCGCGACCTCGATGCCGATGCCGTTCTTCTCGCCCTGGATGAAGATCGGCTCGGCCATCACCGGCGTCTTGGAGCGGTCGATGAACTTCACGAATTCCCGCACACCGCCGTCATAGTAAAGCTCGGTGCGAAGCGGCTCGGCCGGGCGCTCGTCCTCCAGGATGATGCGTACGCCCGAATTCAGGAAGGCCAGCTCCCGCAGCCGGTTTTCCAGCGTCTTGTAGACATAGTCGAGATTCGAGAACGTGCCCTCGCCGCCCTCCGCCTTCGAGGAGGCGAGGAAACGGACCTCGGTGCCCTTCTCGTCCGGGGCATCGCCCACGACGCGCAGATGCTCGACCGTGTCGCCATGCTCGAAGCGGGCGTAATGTTCCTTGCCATTGCGCCAGATGCGCAGTTCCAGCCAGTCGGAAAGCGCGTTCACGACCGAGACGCCGACGCCGTGCAACCCGCCCGAGACCTTGTAGCTGTTCTGGTCGAACTTCCCGCCGGCATGAAGCTGGGTCATGATGACCTCGGCCGCCGAGACGCCTTCGCTCGGGTGCATGTCGACCGGAATGCCGCGCCCGTTATCGCGGACGGAAACACTGGAATCCGCATGGATCTTGACGCGCACGAAGTCGGCATGGCCGGCCAGCGCCTCGTCGATGCCGTTATCGACGACCTCATAGACCATGTGATGCAGGCCCGAGCCGTCATCCGTGTCCCCGATATACATGCCGGGGCGCTTGCGCACGGCTTCCAGGCCCTTGAGAACCTTGATGGAATCGGCGCCGTAATCGGAGGGCTGGGGGGCGGGTTCGGTCATTGTCATTCTATCCTGCCTTGGGCTCCCATCTTATAGGGGGTCGACGCCGGAATGTCACGGGAAAGCCACAAGATTTAGCGGCCAAAGCCGTGTTTCCCCGGCGTTCCGCCCGCCCTTCGCTGCCGCCTCCGGCCTGCAAGCCAGGGCTGGCTTTCACCGTTTCCCAAATACCCGACCGCAACCGACGCAAAAGGCGCGGCGCCCGTCGGTTTCAGGCCAGCCCGTCCTCGTCAAGCAGCGTGGTCCCGTCGCGGCTTTCGATCTCGATGACCCAGAGGTCCGGGTCGCGGCCGGCGTCGCGGGCGATCTCGGCGTCGATCTCGCGCTCGGGCCCATCGTTCAGGCGCATCCACAGCCGCCGGTCGGTCTCCAGATCCCATTCCCGGATCCAGAGGCTCGCCCGCCCGTCCAGCGTCGCGCATTTGACCATGACGGCCCCGGCAGTGTCGTCGCCATGGCGGGTGACATAGGCCGGAATATCGGCAAGCTGCAGCCGGCGCAGATAGGCCGAGACCCAGATCCCCGCCGCCAGCCGCGCTTCAGGCATCGCCGTCGCGGAAATCGAGGCCCATCTCGTTATAGCGCTCGGCTTCGTCCAGCCAGTTCTCGCGCACCTTGACCTGCAGGAACAGATGGACCGGGCGACCCATGAACTCGCTCAGTTCCGCGCGCGCGGCCTGACCGACGGCCTTGATCGTCTCGCCGCCCTTGCCAAGGACGATGCCCTTGTGGCCGGGGCGCGCGACATAGACGATCTGGTCGACGCGGGCCGAGCCGTCCTTCTTCTCCTCCCATTTCTCGGTCTCGACCGTGAGCTGGTAGGGGATTTCCTCATGCAGGCGCAGCGTCAGCTTCTCGCGCGTGATCTCGGCGGCGATCATGCGCATCGGCAGGTCGGCGACCTGATCCTCGGGATAAAGCCAGGGACCAGCCGGAACCTCGGCGGCCAGCCAGTCGGCCAGATCGTTGCAGCCATAGCCCTTTTCGGCCGAGACCATGAAGGTGCGGGCGAATTCGAACCGCGAATTGGCCTCCTCCGAGAGCGCGAGCAGCACCTCGGCCTTGACGCGGTCGATCTTGTTGATGACCAGCGCGACCGGGGTATTCCCGGCATGTTCGCGCAGGTTGTCGATGATCGCCTGCGCGCCGTCGGTCAGGCCGCGATGCGCCTCGATCAGGAACAGGATCACATCGGCATCGGCCGCGCCGCCCCATGCGGCCTTGACCATGCTGCGGTCCAGCCTGCGGCGCGGGCGGAAGATGCCGGGCGTGTCGACAAAGACGATCTGCGCATTGCCGTGCATCGCGATCCCGCGGATGCGGGCGCGGGTCGTCTGCACCTTATGGGTGACGATCGAGACCTTGGCCCCGACCATCCGGTTCAGAAGCGTGGATTTCCCGGCATTCGGTTCGCCGATCAGGGCGACGAAGCCCGCGCGCGTTTCGGTCATCTGGTTCCTTCGATCTGCCCGAGCAGGGTGCCGGCGGCGGCCTGTTCGATGCTGCGTTTGGTGCCTTTGCCGCTGGCCACGGCCTCGCGGCCATCGTCCAGCCGGACGGTGATTTCGAATTCTGGGGCGTGGTCGGGACCGCTGCGCGAGGTCTGGACGTAGCGCGGCGGGTTCATGCCATTGGCCTGCGCCCATTCCTGAAGCGCGGTCTTGGCGTCCCGGCTGTCATCGTCGACATTCCTGAGCCGCTCGTCCCAGAGGGTCAGGATGACCTTTCGCGCGGCCTCGAGCCCGGCGTCGAGATAGATCGCGGCGATCACCGCCTCCATCGCGTCGGCAAGCAGCGCCTCCTTGCGGCGGCCGCCCGACATCATCTCGGACCGGCCAAGCTTCAGCACCTCGCCCAGCCCGATATTGCGGGCGATCTCGGCGCAGGTCTCGCCCTTGACGAGGGCGTTGTAGCGTGGGGCAAGCTGGCCCTCGGTCGCGGCGCGGTCGGCCGAGAACAGCGCCTCGGCCATGGTCAGGCCAAGGACGCGGTCGCCCAGGAATTCCAGCCTTTGATTGTCCGGCCGCGTCGTGGTCGAGATCGAACCATGGGTCAGGGCGCGCTGCAAAAGTTCGGGCCGGGCGAAGTCATGGCCCAGACGCTCGGAGAAGGCGCGAAGTTCGGCTGAAATCTTCATGTTCCGATCCTGCCACGGCCCCCCTTCCGCGGCAATTCCTCCTTAATCGACGGCCTTGAAGAAACGGTCGGCCCGCCAGGTCCAGAAATAGAGCAAGGACTTCCCGGCCGAGGAGAACATGATCCGGTCGGCACGACCGATCAGGTATTCCGCCGGCACCATGCCGACGCCGCCCAGCGAGGCCGGCCAGCGCGAGTCGCCCGAATTGTCGCGGTTGTCGCCCATGAAGAAGTAATTGCCCTCGGGCACGGTGAATTCCGGCGTGTTGTCGCCCGGCCCGTTATCGGTCAGGTTCAGCACGTCATGGCTGACGCCGTTCGGCAGGGTCTCGGTCAGGCGCTCGGCCACGCATTGGCCGTCGGTCGCCGCGTGGATCTGGCCGGGGCAAGGCAGGCTGCCCTGCGGGCCTTGCGGGGCCTGTTCCTCGATGAAGGTGCCGTTAGCCACCTGCGGCGCGGCCTCGCCATTGATATAGAGGACGCCATTGCGCATCTGGACCCGGTCGCCGGGCAGGCCGATCAGGCGCTTGATGAAATCATCGCCGCGCGTCGGGTGCCGAAAGACGACGACATCGCCGCGCTCAGGCTCGGATCCGAGGATGCGGCCGGGGATCGGGCAGATCGAGAAGGGGCAGGAATGGCTGGAATAGCCATAGGCCATCTTGTTGACGAAAAGGAAGTCGCCGATCAGCAGCGTGTCCTTCATGCTGCCCGAGGGGATCCAGAAGGGCTGGAAGAACAGCGTGCGGAACACGCCTGCGATCAGGAGCGCCCAGAAGATGGTCTTGACGGTTTCCCAGATGCCCCCATCCTTGCGGGCTTCGCTTTTGGCCATGGATGCCGGTCCCCTCATGCGGATTTCGCGCGTTCATGGGCCGCGCGGCGCGGCAAAGTCAAGCGAAAGCGCCCGGTTCCGCCCGCGCGCTCACGCTCTCGGGAAGGGCCTCGATCACGACGAATGCCTGTGCCCAGGGGTGATCGTCGGTCAGGGTGACATGGACGACGGCGCGGTGGCCCGCCGGCGTCATCGTTCGCAGCCGTTCCGCCGCCCAGCCGGTCAGTTCCATGACCGGCTGGCCGCCGCGTAGGTTCCTGACCGCCATGTCCTTCCAGCTAATCCCCATCGCAAGCCCGGTGCCGAGGGCCTTCGAGCAGGCCTCCTTCGCGGCCCAGCGTTTCGCCAGCGTCGCCGCCTCGAGCTTGCGGCGTGCGGCAAGGGCAAGCTCGGTCTCGGTGAAGACGCGCTTGCGGAAGCGGTCGCCATGGCGTTCGAGCACGCCCGCGATGCGGTCGATATTGGCAAGGTCGGTGCCGATGCCGAGGATCATCCGCTGGTTGCTCCTGCTGCTGGATGGGTATTTGGAAAACGGTGAAGCTCAGGCGTCCCGCGCGGCGTCCATCCGGCGGCGCATCTCGCGGATCGCCTCGTCAAGGCCGATAAAGACCGATTCCGCGATCAGGAAATGGCCGATGTTCAGCTCCTTGATCTCCGGGATGGCGGCGATGGGTCCGACCGTGTCGAAGGTCAGGCCGTGGCCGGCATGGACCTCGAGCCCGACGCTGTCGGCCAGGGTCGCGGCCTCGCGCAGGGCGGTGAGTTCGGCGTCGCGATCGGCCGGGCGGCCTTCGGTGTCGAAATCGCAATAGGCGCCGGTGTGGAGTTCCACCACCGCAGCGCCGATGCGGGCCGCGGCCTCGATCTGCGTCCGCTCATGCCCGATGAAGAGCGAGACGCGGCAGCCCGCCTCGCGCAGAGGGGCGATAAAGGCGGCGAGAGCGGCTTCGTTTCCTGCGACGTCGAGGCCGCCTTCGGTCGTCCGCTCCTCGCGTTTTTCCGGGACGAGGCAGACCGCATGTGGCCGGTGCCGGAGGGCGATCGCCTGCATTTCCGCGGTGGCGGCCATTTCGAGATTGAGCGGCAGGCGGAGGCTGGCCATCAGGTTGTCGATATCGGCATCCGAGATATGGCGGCGATCCTCGCGCAGATGGGCGGTGATGCCCTCGGCGCCGGCGGCTTCGGCCAGTTCGGCGGCGCGCACCGGGTCGGGCCAGGGCGTGCCCCTTGCGTTGCGGATGGTGGCGACATGGTCGATGTTCACGCCAAGACGAAGCATGGTCTTTCCTCCACGGATACCGGCCGGTTCTAGTGCGTCGCGCTGCCTTGTGCGAGTCCAGATGCGGCCACCCACCATTCGGGATGCGCGGTTGCGATGGCCCTGCGCGCCGTCTCGGCGCTGGCCGCGTCGGGATAGAGGCCGAAGCAGGTCGCGCCCGAGCCGGACATGCGGGCAAGCGCCGCGCCCGTGTCCTCGATCGCGCAGAGGCATTGCGCGATTTCGGGCATCAGGCGGATCGCCGGGGCCTGAAGGTCGTTCCGGCAGGTGCCGAGGAAGCGGATCAGGCCCTCCGTATCGGCGAAGGCGGGCAGGTTCGGCGGCATGGGGGCGTTTTGCCGGCAGTCGAGCGCGGCAAAGACCGCGGGGGTGGAGAGACCACGCCGCGGGTTCACCAGCAGGACATTGAGCGGCGGAAGCGGGGGGAGGGGGGTGAGGATTTCACCGAGCCCCTGCATTCGCGCCGGCTTTCCGGCCATGCAGACGGGGATGTCCGCGCCAAGCGCCTCGGTTCCCGCTGCGCTTGTGCCGAGGGCGCGCAGGACCGCCGCGGCATCGGCGGATCCGCCGCCGATGCCCGAGGCGACGGGCAGGTTCTTTTCCAGCGTGATCGCGACCTCGCGCCCGGCATGGCGCGCGGCGCGCAGGCAGAGATTGTCGGGGGCCGCCGTCAGCTCACCCGCGAAGGGGCCGGTGAGACGCAGCGAGAGCGGCCCTTCCTCGACCGTGACCACATCGCCGAGTTCGAGGAACACGACGAGCGAGTCGAGCAGGTGATAGCCGTCGGCGCGCTGGCCGGTGACATGCAGGGTGAGGTTCAGTTTCGCGCGCGCCGCCTCGCGCCGTGGCAGGCGCATCCTAGTTCCTGGTCGTGTCCGGGGCTTTCGGCGCCGGCAGCTTGCCGCCATTCGCCTTTTCCTCGGCAAGGACGGCGTCGAGGCCGCGATCCAGCTTGGCACGGATGCGATGGGCGTCGCTTTCCAGTTCGGGCTTCAGCGACAGGGCGCGCTGCCACTGGATCTCGGCCTCGCGGTGGCGCCCGACCATCCAGTAGATGTCGCCCATATGGTCATTGACCAGCGAATCCCCCGCCATCGCGGCGGCGGCCCGTTCCATCGGCGCGACCGCCTCGTCGTAGCGGCCCAGCCGGTAATAGGCCCAGGCCAGCGAATCGAGGATATAGCCGTCATCCGGCCGCAGCTCGACCGCGCGCTTGATGAGGTTGAGCGCCTCGTCCAGCTTCTCGCTGCGGTCGACGAGGCTATAGCCGAGATAGTTCAGCACCTGTGCCGAATCCGGGCGCAGTTTCAGCGCGGCGCGGAAATCCGCCTCGGCCTTGGGGAACTGGCCCGAGCGTTCCAACGCGATGCCGCGGGCGTAAAGCGGGAACCAGCGCACCTCGCCGGCTTTCCCGTCCATGAGCGACAGCGCCTTGTCATAGGCCGGAATGGCCTGCGGGAATTTCTCCTGCTGGCGCAGCAGGTCGCCAAGCGCGATCCAGCCCTGCGCCAGTTCTGGATGGGCGGCGGTCAGGGTCAGCGCCGCCTTTTCCGCGTCATCCAGCCGGTCGGCGCGCGCCAGCGCGTCGATGCGCGAGAGTTCGGCGATCGGGCGCATGTCGCCAAGCTCACGCAGGGCGTCGAATTCCGCCTCGGCCAGGTCGAACTGGCCGAAGCCCTGCAGAAGCTGGGCCGAGATCAGCCGCGCCTCGCCCAGATCCGGGGCCAGATAAGCCGCGAGCCGGGCATGGATCAGCGCCAGCGGATCGGGCTCCTCGCTGGAGGCAAGGACGCTCGCGAAGGTCAGGAAAACCTGCGCGATGCCGTCCGCGGGGCTGCGCACGCTGTCGAAGGGCAGGGTCTCGCCCTTTTTCATGCGGTCGCGCAGGGCGATCAGATGCGGCTCCTCGGCAAAGCCGGGGGTCGCCTCGAGCATGGCGATCGCGTCGGCATTGCGCTCGAGCTGCGACAGGATCTGGGCGCGGGCGATGACGCCGAGGATATGCGCGCCGGTCGACGGATCGGCCAAGAGCGCCTCGGCCCCCTCGTAATCCCCGACCGCCGCCTTGGCGAGGGCGAGCTGATAGTTCACGATCGGGCGCGCGCCGCGGATCTTGCCCATTTCGTCGAAGGCAGAGAGCGACTGGCGGGCATTTCCCGCGCCCAGCAGCGCCCATGCCCGCATCAGCTTGTCGAACAGCATGTTGCCGCCCGGCGCGGCCGCGCCCATCCCGTCTGCGGCAGGGGGCGGAGGGGCGGTGTCGATCGCATTCGCGAGATCCTGCCAGCGCCCGGTCTTTGCAAGCTCTGCCCGCTGCATCAGCCGGGCGAGTTCGGTGGCGCGGCCCTGATCCGACATGGTCACGGCAAGGGCTGCGGCGCGCTCCATCTCTCCGGCCGAGATCAGGGCGACAAGCGCGGAATCCTGCAGGAAGGGGTCGGTGTCGTCCTGCGCCATGGCCTGCAGGTAATAGGTCGCGGCGCTCTGGAAATCATTGCCGATCGCCGCCTGCCGCGCGGCGAGATAGGGTCCGGCGAGGCCATGCGTCTCGGGGGCGGGGGCGTCCTTGCCGTCCGCAGGTTTCTGCGTCGCCGGGGGCGCGTTCTGGGCGAGATCGGGGGCGGCATGAACGGCCCCGGACAGGCTCGACGTGGCAGTCAGCGCGATGAGCGCCAGGGGGAGCAATCTTGTCGTCACGGTTTCGGCCCAGTCCTTGGCAATACCCGTTGCGACCCTAGCGGCCCCCGCGCCGATGGGCAACGCCGGGACTTGCCCGGCATTGCCACGCCCCGATCACATATTCGGGTAGTTCGGTCCGTCGCCGCCCTGGGGGGTGGTCCAGTTGATGTTCTGGCTGGGATCCTTGATGTCGCAGGTCTTGCAATGGACGCAGTTCTGGAAATTGATCTGGAAGCGCGGCCCGTCCTCGCCCTCCAGCACCTCATAGACCCCGGCCGGGCAATAGCGCTGCGCTGGTTCGGCATAGAGCGGCAGGTTCACCGCGATCGGCACCGCGGGGTCCTTCAGCCGCAGGTGGCAGGGCTGGGATTCCTCGTGGTTGGTGAAGCTGAAGCTCACATTGGTCAGGCGGTCGAACGACAGCTTGCCATCGGGCCTCGGGTAGTCGATCGGCTTGAAATCGGCGGCCTTGCCGGTCGCCTCGGCATCGGTCTTGCCGTGCTTCCACGTCCCCAGCGGGTTCCAGCCGGTCAGGTTCGCGACCCACATGTCGAAGCCCCCCAGCGCCAGCGAGGGCCAGAGGCCCAGCTTCGACCAGACCGGCTTGACGTTTCGGACCGGCTTCAGGTCGCGGGCGATGGCGCCGCCGCGCACCTCGGCCTCGTAATCCGCAAGCTCGTCGCCCTCGCGGCCCGCAGCAATCGCCGCCGCCGCCGCATCGGCCGCCGCGATCCCCGACAGCATCGCGTTATGGTTGCCCTTGATCCGGGGCACGTTCACCAGCCCGGCCGAGCAACCAAGCAGCGCCGCGCCCGGCACCACCATCTTCGGGATCGACTGCCAGCCGCCCTCGGAAATCGCCCGCGCGCCGTAAGCCACGCGCTTGCCGCCCTCCAGGAGTTCCGCAACCATCGGGTGATGCTTGAAGCGCTGGAACTCCATATAGGGGTAGAGATAGGGGTTCTTGTAGTTCAGGTGGACGACGAAGCCGACCAGCACCTGATTGCCGCCGAGGTGATAGATGAACGACCCGCCGCCGGCATTGCTGCCCAAGGGCCAGCCCATGGTGTGGGTGACGGTGCCGGGCTTGGCCTTGGCCGGGTCGATCTCCCAGATCTCCTTCATGCCGAGGCCGAATTTCTGCGGTTCATGCCCGGAGGAGAGGTCGTATTTGCCGATCAGCTCCTTGGCGAGGCTGCCGCGCACGCCCTCGGCGATCAGGACATATTTGCCGCGCAGCTCCATCCCCGGCTCATATTGCGGGCCGGGGGTGCCGTCGGCCTCAAGCCCCATCTCGCCGGCGACGACGCCGACGACGCGGTCACCCTCATAGACCAGCTGCGAGCAGGCCATGCCGGGAAAGATCTCGACCTCCAGCGCCTCGGCCTGTTCGGCGAGCCAGCGGCAGACATTGCCCATGCTGACGATGTATTTGCCGTGGTTCGACATCAGGGGCGGCATCGGCCAGTTCGGCACGCGGACCTGACCCTGCTCGCCCAGGATGTAGAAATTGTCGGTGGTGACTTCGGTTTCGACCGGAGCGCCCTTTTCTTTCCAGTCCGGGATCAGCTTGTCGAGGCCCGAGGTGTCGAGAACCGCGCCCGAGAGGATATGCGCCCCGATCTCGGAGCCCTTCTCCAGCAGCACCACGGAAAGCGCAGGGTTCACCTGCTTCAGCCGGATCGCCGCAGACAGACCCGACGGCCCCCCACCAACGACCACGACGTCATATTCCATCGACTCGCGGACAATATCGCTCATGGCTGGGGCCTCCCTTGCATCCTAGCTCCTTCAGTGCGCGACAGACCTAGCGTCTATCGCGCGC
>Ga0182739_1005464_pt1 | contig 10068 bp, 7 predicted proteins | sample eDN5th30CBELigBY_FD_128873 | JGI IMG/M metagenome (GOLD analysis project Ga0182739, IMG submission 128873) | Enriched backyard soil microbial communities from Emeryville, California, USA - eDNA 5th pass 30_C BE-Lig BY (version 2) (version 2) | ecosystem: Environmental > Terrestrial > Soil >...
CCTCGACCACCGCCTGGTCGACCCGCTCCAGCCAGACGAACTCCAGCCGGTCACGCGCATCCTTGGGAATGTCGTCGAAGTCGCGCCGGTTGCGGGCCGGCAGCATCACCCGCGTGATCCCGGCCCTGGCCGCCGCCACCACCTTCTCCTTGATCCCGCCCACCGGCAGGACCAGACCGCGCAGGCTGATCTCGCCGGTCATCGCCGTGTCGCTGCGCACCGTGCGCCCGGTCAGCACCGAGGCCAGGGCAATGAACATGGCTACCCCGGCGCTCGGCCCGTCCTTGGGCGTGGCCCCGGCCGGGACGTGGACATGGATGTCGCTCTTCTCGAACGCCGCCGGCTCCACCCCCAGTTCGCCCGCCCGGCTCTTGACCAGGCTGAGTGCCGCCTGGGCGCTCTCGCGCATCACCTCCCCCAGCTGTCCGGTCAGGATCAGCCGGCCGCTGCCCGGTGTGCGGGTCGCCTCGATGAACAGGATGTCGCCGCCCACCGGCGTCCAGGCCAGGCCCGTGGCCACGCCCGGCACCGCCGTGCGCATCGCCACCTCGTCCTCGAAGCGCGGCGGCCCCAGTACCTCGGCCAGGTCGCCCTCGCCGATCCGCGTGGGCTCCGTGCGACCCTCGGCCACCGCCACCGCGACATGCCGCATGACCCGGCCGATCTCCCGCTCCAGCCCGCGCACCCCTGCCTCGCGGGTATAGGCCCGGATGATCTCGGCAATCGCCACGTCGTCGATGCTGACCTGATCGGGCTTCAGCCCGTTTGCGTCGAGCTGACGCGCCACCAGGTAGCGCTTGGCGATCTCCAGCTTCTCGGCATCGGTGTAGCCGGCTAGGCTGATGATCTCCATCCGGTCCCGCAAGGGACCCGGGATCGTGTCCAGCATGTTCGCGGTCGCGATGAACACCACCCGCGACAGATCGAACGGCACGCCCAGATAGTTGTCGCGGAAGGTCCCGTTCTGCTCCGGGTCCAGCACCTCCAACATCGCTGCCGACGGATCGCCTTGGATGCCGGAGCCCATCTTGTCGATCTCGTCCAGCATCATCACGCAGTCGCGCGCCTTGGCCTTGCGGATGCCCTGGATGATGTTGCCCGGCAAGGCGCCCACATAGGTGCGCCGGTGCCCGCGGATCTCAGCCTCGTCATGAACGCCGCCCAGCGAGACGCGGACGAACTTGCGGCCCATGGCGCGGGCGATGGACTGGCCGAGCGAGGTCTTGCCCACGCCCGGCGGCCCGACGAAGCACAGGATCGGCGCCTTGCCCTCGGGTGCCAGCTTGCGCACCGCCAGATACTCGACGATCCGCTGCTTGATCTTCTCCAGGCCGAAATGGTCGGCGTCCAGGATCCGCCTGGCCTCGGCGATGTCAATCGGCGCCTCGTCGCCAAGCTGCCAGGGCAGATCGATCAGCCAGTCCAGATAGGTCCGGATCATGCCGTACTCGGCGGATGCGTCCGGCATGCGCTCCAGCCGGCGCAGCTCCTTGCGCGCCGCCTGCTCCACCTCGTCCGGCATGCCCGCCTTGCCGATCGCCTCGCCGAGCTCTGCGATCTCCTGGGACTTGGCGCTGTCGCCCTCGCCCAGCTGGCGCTGGATCGCCGCCATCTGCTCGCGCAGCAGGACCTCGCGCTGCCGCTCGTCCAGGGACGCCTTGGTCGCCTTGCCGATCTCCTGGGACAGGCGCAGCACCTCGATCCGCTGGGCCAGCAGCCGGGCGACCTTGTCCATCCGGGCGCGCAGGTCGAGCGTTTCCAGGAAGTCCTGCTTCTCGTCCGGGGAGGCATCGATATAGGCGGCCACCATGTCGGTCAGCGCCGTGGCCGAGGCCGCGTTGCTGATAGTGGCCAGCAGCTCCGGCGGGCTCTGCGGCATGAGCTGCAGCGCCTCGGTCGCCTGCCCCTTCAGGTGGAGAAAGCGCGCCTGGATGTCCTGCGACTGCTCGTCAGGCTCCTCCAGCCGCCGGGCCCTGGCGACCAGGACCGGCTGCTCGCGGACAAAGCTTTCGACATGGAAGCGCTGCTCGCCCTGGCAGATCAGGTGGTGCGATCCGTCGGGTGCGGTCACGTAGCGCAGGATGTTCGCGACCACGCCCATCCGGTGCAGGTTGCCGGGATTGGCCTCCGGCGCTTCGGCATCGCGCTGCATCAGGATGCCCACCGGGCGGCCCTGGCGGACAGCTGCCTGTGCGGCCGCGACCGAGCCCGGCCGGTTGATCACGACGGGCATCACCACGCCCGGGAACAGCACGAAGCCGCGCACCGGCAGGATCAGGAGTTCGTCCGGCGCCAGCTCCGGCAGCTGGCTGGCGGCACCGCCGGCACCGGCATCGGCCGCGGACAGGTACGGGGAATGGGGGATCATGACGACGTTTCCCGGTCAGGCGAGCTTGCGCAGGACGACGGTGAGGCAGCCGTTCACCACGGCCGGATGCATCACTTCGTAGCGTCCGGGCGGCAGGGGCAGCTGTCGTTCGAACCGCCCCTGGGGCAGCTCCAGCCGGTGGATCCGGGCGAAGCGGAGTTCCTGCGGCAATACGCGCTCGCCGGCGATCACCAGCACGCCGTTGTCGATCACGACCTGGATCCGCTCGGGATCGACGCCGGGCAGGGCAGCCAGCACCAGCAGTTCATGGTCGGTCTCCAGCATATCGACCGGCGGCTCCCATGCCGGCGCACGGGACCGGCCGGGGACCGGCTGGAAGTTCTGCTGGTGCATTCGCTCGGCGCGGAGCAGCATCTCGACCGCGTTGGACCACATCCAGGCGCGGGGATCCGGATTCTTCATGCATCGACCTCGGCGTACAGCCGCGAAAACCACGCGATCTATGTGGGGCTTCCGGCTTGGGCGATCCAGGGGCCAGCCGGTCAGCGGCCGGGAAACCTGGGTCTAGGAGGATCCGGACCGGGGCGAGTTGGGGCGGGAGGATTCGAACCTCCGCATGGCGGAACCAAAATCCGCTGCCTTACCGCTTGGCGACGCCCCATCGATGCACCGGAGATACGCCGAACCTCAGGCAGGCTCAACCGCTAGCAGCAGCCCTGCCCGGTCGCTCATGAATCGGGCCCCGGCTCGATCAGGACCGGCTCGATCCACCAGCCGGGCACCGCCGCGCGCAGGATGGCGGCGGCACGCTCCACGCGGTTCTGGTCGGCGAACAGGCCGAAGCAGGACGAGCCGCTGCCCGACATCCGCGCCAGTAGGCAGCCCTCCAGGACGTGCAGGCTCTGCAGCACCTTGCCGATCACCGGGGCCAGCGCCACGGCCGGTGCCTCCAGGTCGTTGCGACTCTCTGCCAGATACTGTGCCAGCACCAGCGGGCCGCCGTGGGGCTGCAGCCCGCCGTCGCGCTCCAGGCCCAGCTCACGGAGCCCGCGGAACACCTGCGGGGTCGCAACGTGCACGCCGGGATTGACCAGCAGCAGCGCCAGGGCCGGCAGGCCGCGGACCGGGTCCAGCCGCTCGCCCAGCCCGCGCATCCGCGCCGGCCGGGCATAGACGCAGACCGGCACGTCCGCACCCAGCTCGGCACCCAGCTCGCGCAGCCGGGCATTGCCCAGGCCCATGCCGCATACCCGGTCGAGCAGACGCAGGGCGGCGGCGGCATCGGCACTGCCACCGCCAAGACCGCCGCCCACCGGCAACCGCTTCTCGAGCCGGATCCTTCCGGACAGTGCGATCCCGGTGCGCCTGGCCAGCAGCTCCGCGGCCCGGAGGACGAGATTGCTCTCATCCCGCGGTACGGCGGCGGTGAAGGGCCCGCTCACCTCCAGGCTCAGCCCGCCCCCATCCGCCGGCTCGAACTCCAGCCGGTCACCGATCGGCGCGAACACCACGAGGCTGTCCAGCTCATGATAGCCGTCCAGGCGACGCCCGGTGACCAGCAGGTCGAGATTGATCTTGGCCGGCGCCAGCTCGCTGCGGGCCGGACCGGTCCCTGGCGGCGGCGCCGTGCTGCCGGCCGCCGGTCGACTACGATTCCAGACCATTGGCCAGCTTGTCCCGCAACAGCCGGGCCAGCTCCGCGTCCGGCGAAAGGGTCAGGGCACGCTGCCACTGGAAGCGCGCCTCGCGGAGCCGGCCGGTCCGCCAGTAGGCGTCCCCCAGATGCTCGTTGATCACCGGGTCGCCCGGCTCCGCCTCCACGGCCCGGTCCAGCCAGCTCACCGCCTCATTCAGCCGGCCGATCTTGAAGTAGGCCCAGCCCAGGCTGTCGATGATGAAGCCGTCGCGGGGGCGCAGCTCCACCGCCTTCTGCAGCATGCCGAGCGCCTGCCTCAGATTCTCGCCACGGTCGACCCAGGAATAGCCCAGATAGTTCAGGACCAGCGGCTGGTCCGGTGCCAGCTGCAGCGCCTGCTGGAAGTCGTCCACGGCTTCCGGCCAACGGCCCAGCCGCTCGCGCGCCACGCCCCGGGCGTAGAACAGGCGCCAGTCGGGGGCAGACGGGGCCGCCACCCGGGCGATCGCCCGGTCGTAGGCGCGCTCCGCCTCCGCATAGCGCTCGCCACTGCGCGCGAGGTCGCCGAGCTTGACCAGGGCATCGATACGTTCTGGCCGTTCTTCGGCCATGCGCTCGAGCAGTTCCTCGGCTTCGTCCTGCCGGCCGGCCGCCAGCGTGGCATCGACGGTGGCGAGCTTCGCCTCCCACTCCCAGGGCGAACCCTCAGGCAGCTGCGCCAGCGTCTCTATCGCCAGCTGTGGACTGCCCTGGGCTATCATCAGGCTCCCCAGGGTCAGCACCGCCTCGCCATCCCCAGGCGCCGCCCAGGTCGCCAGGCGGGCATAGACGATGGCGCGGCCCTCGGCCCCCTGCTGGCGCAGGGCCTCGACAATCGCGAGCAGGAGATCGGCCGCTCCCTCGCCGGCGGTGGTCAGCACGGCTATGGGTGGCTGGCCGGCCGAGACATGCTCGACGGCCCGTCCGAGCACAGCGGGCTCCTCGTGCAGGGCGGCAGCACCCTGGAGATAGTGGCGCGCGGTCGCCGGACCGTCCAACTCGAAGATCAGCCTCGCGGTCAGCAGCGCCATGCGCACAGGGATCTGCTGACCCTCCTGTGCCTGCGGCTGGAGAGTCGCCCGGGCTGCCGCCGTCTGCCCCGCCAGGGCCTGGATCGCGGCGCGGTGGTAGGTCAGCACCGCGAACAGGGGATCATCCGGCTCCACTTCCGGCAACTGGGCCAGCGCAAGCTGCGGATCACCCTCGGCAACCGCGAGCCAGGCCTGCAGCACTGGGGCGATCAGCCCCCCGATGCTGCGCTCGGGCAGGGCGTCGAGGATGCGGCGGGCATCGGCGATCCGGCCAGCCTGCAGCGCGTCGATGAACAGGACGAGGTGGGCTTCGTCAGCGCCGGGATCGATCTCGGTCAGGAGGCGAGCCTGGTCCTTGGCCCCGGCAAGGTCCCCACGGGCCACGTCGAGGAGGAAGACCTGCCGGCGCAGGTCCAGGTCGTCGGGGTCAGCCGCGAGTGCACGCTCCAGCGCATCGGATGCCTGCACCACGTCGCCGGCGTCCATGGCATACTGGCCTACCAGATAGTCGCCGATGGCGCTGCTCTCGACCGAGTGGGCGGTCGTCATCAGGGCGGGTGCCGATGACAGGTCGTCCAGCGCGCCATTGCTGGCCTGCAGGGCCGGAGCGCAGGCTGCGGTCAGCGGAACGAGCACGCCCAGCAGAGCCGGCAGGCGGGACCGGCGCCTGCGTTTGGCCGGCCGGTCCGGGGTTGGTGCAGGGAGATGCGGCTCCATGACAGGAGCACCCGGAAGGCCGTTCAACCGCTTCTCCGCGCTGTCTGCTGGACGGTGGTGGAGGTGAGGATGGAGGGGGGAACGGGTTGGCACCGTCCCAGCGCCGTGCCAAGCCGATCCCGCCGGACAGGGGACGTGTCGTGGCGTCACGGCATGGGCGTCGGACCCCGACGCTTGACGTGGCCGGGCGATCCGGTCAAGAGACCCGCAGCCGACCTGCCGGTCCTGGGCAGGCTATTGTCGTACCGACGTCGCGCTATCGGATCCGAACGCATGCTTAAGACCTCGAAGAGCAAGAACGACCCCACGGCGCGTGGCGCCGCCCAGCCCGCCAAGATGATCGACGGCAAGAAGATCAAGCCGGCGCTCTATGTGGGCACCGCGGTGGGCCATGGTCGCTACATAGCGGCGCAGGATGAGAGCGGCAAGTTGGTGGCCGATCGCGAAGGCCGCCCGATCCCCTATCGCGACATCTGATCCTCTGCCGGGGATCCCGGCCGCGCCGCGGACTGCCTGGATGTAGGCCTGCCCGCGGCACGGGGCCTCGGCCCAGGCGACGGGGCAACGGAGAGATACGGTTGGCGGCTCGTGCCGTCGACGAACGATCTTGGCGCAGGCCGGTTCACGCGTGGCGACAGGCCAGCCGGAGGTGGAGCGGGAAGCGGGCTGCCAGTGCGGCTCCGGACGGTTTCGGTCGCTGCGGATGAGTCTGCAGGTCGGGCTGGGGGAAGAAAAAGGCGGTGGATCACGGGCTGCGCCAGCTTCGCGCCTGGCTTGCCTGGCAGCAGGCCGCAGGTGCTGTGGACCTGGTCGGTGAACCGGCCGACCCTGCCCTCGCCCTCCCCTCATCCGTGCCGACCCTGCCGGAAGCCGCCGAGCCTGCCGACGCGCGTCCCCTGGCCGCCTTGCTGCCGGGAATGCCCGCGCAGGCGATCGCACCGCCGGTCCGCCGCTCCGAGACGGGTGACGTCGCCACTGCCCGCCGGCTTGCGTTGGCCTGCCCCGACCTCGTCGCCCTGGAAGCCGCGCTTGCCGGGTTCGAAGGGTGTGCGTTGCGGCGCACCGCCACCCGGCTGTGCTTTGCCGACGGCAATCCTGCGAGCCCGCTCGTGCTGATCGGCGAAGCGCCCGGCGCGGAGGAGGATCGGCAGGGCAAGCCGTTCGTCGGCCCGTCCGGCCGCCTCCTGGACCGGATGCTGGCGACGATCGGCCTGGACCGCTCGCGCTTCTGGATCACCAACTGCCTGTTCTGGCGGCCGCCCGGCAACCGCACCCCCTCGCCGCAGGAGGTGGCGGTCTGCCAGCCATTCCTGGAGCGGGCGCTGGAACTGGTGCAGCCGCGGATCGTGCTGTTCGTGGGCGGTACCGCCGCGCGCACCCTGCTTGGGCTGGAGGCCGGCGTCACGCGGCTGCGCGGCACGCTGCGCAGCTGGCACCCCGACTGGTCGCCGCAGCCGATCGAGACCCTCGTGACCTTTCATCCCGCCTACCTCCTGCGCAATCCGGCCCAGAAGAAGCTGGTCTGGCGGGACCTTCTGCAGCTCTGCCAGCGTCTGGAAGCAGACTCGGGCGCAGGCCCGGGGGGGAGGCCGCACTAGCTTACCGCAACGGGTGGACCAGCACGTCCGGCCAACGGGATCGGCTGGCACGACAGGGGGGAAATCCATGGTGCTCGAACGACCACCCGGTCGCGCCTGGTCGGTGCGATCGTGGCTCTCATCAAGGCTCTTCGGGGCGAATCTCTTGGCGGGGATGCTCCTGGCAGGCATCCCGCTCGCCGCACCGGCGGCGGCCGGTGATGCCGCGACACCGGATGCGCCGGCGGCGGCCGCGCAGCAGGGTGATGTCCAGCTGGCCCGGCTGAGCCCGGGCTTCCTTCGGGAAATGCCGGACAGGACCGTGCTGCCGCGTCCGCTGTCCGCCAGCGATGCCGACATGTACCGGCGCCTGTTCGCCCTGCAGGCGGAGGAGCGCTATGACATGGTCGACCGGCTGATCCGGCTGGTCGACAACCGGATGCTGCTGGGCCACCTCCTGGCGGAGCGCTATCTCGATCACCGGGGCTACAAGGCCAGCTTTCAGGAACTGGCCCAGTGGCTCGAGCGGTACGGCGACCATCCGCGCGCAGAGCGGATCCACGCGCTCGCTGCCAAGCGTCGCCCGGCCGGTGCGGTCCTGCCGAAGCCGTTCACCGCCCCCGCCGTGTCTCCCGCCCAGCCTCAGCTGGTCGAGGACGGCGCCAGCTATGTGAGCGGTCTGGAACGGCCGAAATCGGTGGCGCGCAAGGTCGCGAAGTGGCGGCGGCAGATCCCTGAGCTGATCCGCAACGGCAAACTGGACCAGGCTCGATCAGAGCTGAGTCGGGCGGACGTGCTACCACTCCTGGATGCGGCGGAGCTCGACATCGCGCGCTGGCAGATCGGCCGGGCGCTCTTGGCAAACGGCGAGGCGAAGCAGGCTTATGCGCTGATCGGCCCTGCGGCGTTCCGCTCGGCCGCGGTCGTACCGGCGATGGCCTGGACGGCGGGGCTGTCCGCCTGGCGGGTGCGGGACTATGCTGGAGCCCAGCGCTTCTTCACGGAATTCGCCAACCGGCGGGGTTCGGTGCCGGCGGAGGCGGCGATGGGCGCCTTTTGGGCGGCCCGCGCCAGCCTGGCCGCCGACCGGCCACAATTCGTGCCGCGCTTCATGCGCCTGGCCGCCGCGACCGGGGATAATTTCTATGGCCGGCTGGCCCGGGCGGTATTGGGCGGGCCCCTGCCCGGGGCCGTCGCGGAGGACGGGCTGGGCGACCGCGCGACACTGACCCTGCTCAAATATGTCGGCGGCCGGCGGGCGTTGGCCCTGGCGCAGATCGGGCGGCCAGAACTGGCTGAATTGGAGATCCGCGGCCTGGCCCTGCGCCAGGACGACCCACTGCTCGCCGAGGCGATCTGGAAGCTCACGGAGGCGATGGACCTGCCGCCGGCGGCGGCCGTGGCGGCAGCGAGTCCGGAGGTCGAGCCGCCCGGCAGCGGCGATTATCCGGTGCCCAAGCTCCAGAACAGCCATTTCACCCTGGACCGGGCCCTGGTGCTGGCGGTGATCCGCGCGGAAAGCGGCTTCGACCAGCTGGCCACCAGTTCCGTAGGCGCCCTCGGCCTGATGCAGCTCATGCCGGCCACTGCGGCCACGGTCGCCGAGCGCAAAGGCATCCGGCTGAACGATGGCGACCTGCATGACCCGCTGGTGAACCTGAAGCTCGGCCAGGGCTATCTCGAGTACCTGATGGAGCAGAAGGAGATCGGGCCGAACCTGATCCTGCTGGCTGCCGCCTACAATGCCGGACCCGGCCGGGTGACCCAGTGGCTGGCGCGCGATCCACAGGCCGACGATCCCCTCTACTTCCTGGAGAGCATTCCGCTGATCGAGACCAGGAACTATGTGAAGAAGGTGCTGTCCGCCTACTGGGCCTACCAGGAGCGCTTCTCTCAGGCGGCCACCTCGCTCGACGAGCTGCGCTTGGGCAGCTGGCCGACCTACCGCCCCCCCGGGAAAGCCCGCCGCACCGCTGCCAAGAGCTGAGGCCAACATGTCCGGACGGATCGACGAGACGGTTTCCTTCCAGGCGCTGCGCGTAGCACTGCTCACCGTGTCGGACAGCCGTGACCGGACGAGCGATCGATCCGGCGACACGCTGGAAGAACGGGTGCGCGCCGCCGGCCATGAGCTCGCGGCGCGCACGCTGGTGCGGGACGATGCCCAGGAGATCGCGGCCCAGTTCCGGGCATGGATCACGGATCCGGGCGTCGAGGTGGTCATCTCCACCGGCGGCACCGGAGTGACCGGCCGGGACGTCACGCCCGAGGCGCTGGCGGAGGTAGTCGAGAAGGACATTCCCGGCTTCGGCGAGATGTTCCGGATGATCTCCTACGGCAAGATCGGCACCTCGGCCCTGCAGAGCCGCGCCTGCGCCGGGGTGGCGAACGGCACCTACCTGTTCTGCCTGCCCGGCTCGCCCGGTGCCTGCCGCGACGGTTGGGACGAGATCCTGCGCTGGCAGCTCGACATCCGGCACCGCCCCTGCAACTTCGCCGAGCTGCTCCCACGCCTGCGCGAGCGCTGACCGGCCGGTTTCGCCACTCACCTACGGGCAGTGCTTTCGGAACGACGCGAGGCGTCGCCCGCCGCCGGTATCTGCCTGTGATTTGGCTTCGCATGATGCAACGCCCTCGAGGTGGCAGCCGACGAGGCTGACGGCCTCGCCGGCTGCTCCGCCACGGGATGGTTCTGCCACCCCGCATCGGCCACCAGGACATGATTCGCTTCCCGGCCGA
>Ga0182739_1005465_pt1 | contig 10068 bp, 8 predicted proteins | sample eDN5th30CBELigBY_FD_128873 | JGI IMG/M metagenome (GOLD analysis project Ga0182739, IMG submission 128873) | Enriched backyard soil microbial communities from Emeryville, California, USA - eDNA 5th pass 30_C BE-Lig BY (version 2) (version 2) | ecosystem: Environmental > Terrestrial > Soil >...
CGCGCCGCCCATCCGGTGCTGGATGCGCTGGGCTACGACCCGCTGCACCTGGATGCCATCCAGGCGCGATGCGGGCTCGATACCGCCGTGCTGCAGGCGCAACTGCTCGACCTGGAATTGCAGGGCCGCATCGCCCGGCTGGACGATGGCCGCTACCAGCGTTTGCACTAGGGCCGCAGCGGCGCCGCATGCGATGGCGCTAATATGGGCGATGGCGCCGCGGCCTCGCCGCGCCGGTCATCCCATACCGAAACAGGAAGAGACATGGCATTGCCCTCCCGCGTAAAGATCGTCGAGGTGTCGCCTCGCGACGGCCTGCAGAACGAAAAGGAATTCGTCCCCACCGACATCAAGGTCGAACTGGTCAACCGCCTGAGCGCCGCGGGCTTTCCCAATGTGGAAGCCGCCTCGTTCGTCTCGCCCAAATGGGTGCCGCAGATGGCCGACGGCGCAGACGTGATGGCGCGCATCGAGCGCCGCCCCGGCACCATCTACTCGGTGCTGACCCCCAACATGAAGGGCTTCGAAGGCGCACTGGCCGCCCGCGCGGACGAAATCGTGATCTTCGGCGCGGCGTCCGAAGCCTTCTCCCAGAAGAACATCAACTGTTCCATCGCTGAGTCCATCGCGCGTTTCGAACCCGTGGTCCAGGCCGCCCGCGAGGCCGGCATCCGCGTGCGCGGCAGCATCAGCTGCGCGCTGGGCTGCCCCTACCAGGGCGAAGTTCCCGTCGAAGCCGTGGTGGACGTGGCGCAACGCTACCTGGCGATGCAGGTCGACGAGATCGACGTGGCCGACACCATTGGCGTGGGCACGCCCAAGCGCGTGCGCGAAGTGATGGCTGCCGTGACCCGCGTGGTCGACCCGGCGCGCGTGTCCGGCCATTTCCACGACACCTACGGCCAGGCGCTGGCCAACATCCTCGCGGCGCTGGAGACGGACATTTCCATCTTCCACACCTCGGTGGCCGGCCTGGGCGGCTGCCCCTACGCAAAGGGCGCCACCGGCAACGTCGCGACCGAAGACGTGCTGTACATGCTGCGCGGCCTGGACATCGACACGGGCGTGGACTTCGACGCCGTGGTCGACATCGGGCAATGGATGTCGGGACACCTGAACCGCAAGGGTTCCAGCCGCGCCGGCAACGCCATCGCCGCCAAGCGTGCCGCCTGATCCGGTCCGCATGACCACGCCCAATGCCGACCCCGCGCCCGAAGACCTCCCGGCGCTGCTCCGCGCCATCGGCCCGCTGCCCCTGTCGGGCCAGGCCTGGCCGGACTGGGTGCGCATCCTGACCTGGGTGCTGCTGGCGATCCTGGGCGTGCAGGTCGTGACCACCGCGATCCGCGCGCCCGCACAGCCCTTCGATACGCTGCTGGCGGTGGCGGTGGTGCTGTGCTTTGTGGCGCTGCTGTTCGTGTCCTGGCACATGCAGACGTCCATCACCACCATCGACGAACACGGCCTGCGCCAGACCTGGTTCACGCGGCGCGAGGTGGCATGGGAAGACGTGCGTTACGCGCGCTTCGTGCCCATGGTGTTTTCAAAGCGGCTGGTGGTGTTCACGCACCGCGGCAAACCGGTGATCTTCCAGGGCGGCACGCGGGAACTGCGCGCCGCCTTCGTGAAGATCGCGCAGGTTTATCGGCGCGGATAGACAAAAAGAAACGCCCCGGGTTCGTCAGCGGATCGGCAGCGCGTACATCAATCCGCCCTGCGTCCATTGCGCATTCAGGCCGCGCTTGATCTTGAGCGGACTGCCCTCGCCCACGTTGCGCTCGAAGCTTTCGCCGTAGTTGCCCACCTGCTTGACGATGTTGTAGGCCCATTTTTCATCCAGCCCCAGGTTGGCGCCGCTGCCGGGCGTCACGCCCAGGATGCGCTTGATGTTGGGGTTGGCGCTTCGGGTCTGTTCATCCACGTTCCTGGACGTCACGCCGTACTCTTCGGCTTCGATCATGGCCGACAGCGACCAGCGGACGATGTTGAGCCAGGCGTCGTCGCCCTGGCGCACGAAAGGCCCCAGCGGCTCCTTGGAGATGATCTCGGGCAGCACCACGTAGTCGTCCGGATTCTGCAGCTTGGAGATGCGGATCGACGCCAGGCCCGAGGCGTCCGTCGAGAACACGTCGCAGCGCCCGGACGCGAAGGCATTGACCACTTCGTTGAAGGTCTCGATGACGACGGGCTTGTACGTCACGTTGTTGGCGCGCGCCCAGTCGGCAAGGGTGTTTTCGTTGGACGTGCCGGTCTGCAGGCAGATCGTGGCGCCGTTGATCTCCTTGGCGCTCTTCACGCCCAGCGACTTCGGCACCAGAAAGCCCTGGCCGTCGTAGAAATTGATGCCGGCGTGGATGATGCCCAGCGCCGTGTCGCGCTGCTGCGTCACGGTGGTGTTGCGCGTCAGCACGTCGATCTCGCCGGATTGCAGCGCGGTAAAGCGCTGCTGCGAATTGAGCGGCACCACCTTGATCTTATCCGCGTCGCCGAAGACCGCCGCGGCCACCGCGCGGCACAGGTCCACGTCCAGGCCCTGCCACTTGCCTTGCGCGTCGGGCGCGGAGAATCCCGCGAAGCCCGTGGTCGTGCCGCAAGCCACGGCGCCGCGCTGCTTCACGACGTCCAGCGTCGCCGCCTGAGCTCCCTGCGCCGCCGCCAACAACAGCGCCGCGCCTACCCACCCTTTTGCAATGTTCATGACCTGGATTCCTGTTCTGCTACCGGGCGCGAACGCGCGCCGAGGCAAGAAGCTTATCGACATGAAGCGCCCCCGCCAAATAACGGGCGCTTATTTGGGTATGCCCGGCATGCCGGGACTTGCCGCCGGCTCGCGCCGGCGGGCAAGTGCGGAAAGGATAGCAATGCGAGGCAGGCGCGACGCTGCGCGAGGTCAAGCCGCCAGCGAAATCGACACCGGTTCGTTGGCCTGGCACGCGTCCAGCGCGCGGCCCAGACGCACCATGCCCTGCGCGATCTGGCTTTCGTTCATGGTCGCGAACGACATGCGCATGGCGTAGAGGTCCGCCTGCGCCGCGTCGGCGTAAAACGCCTTGCCGGGCACGTAGACCACTTCATGCTCGATGGCATACGGCAGCAGGCGCGTGGCGTCCACGTCGCCCGTCAGGCGCGCCCAGAAGAACATGCCGCCCTCGGGCTTGCTGAACGTGATGCGGCCGTCGAGCTCGCGCGCCAGGGCCTCGGCCATGGCCGTGCAGCGCAGCCCATAGGCGGCGCGGATGCGCGGCACGTGTTCGTCGTAGCGGCCGTTGGCCAGGTACTGCGCCACGATTTCCTGGATCCAGGCCGAGGACGCCATGTCGTCGGCGGCCTTGGCGCCGACGCAGCGGCGGCGGATCTCGGGCGGGGCGACCAGCCAGCCGATGCGCAGCGCCGGGGCCATGGTCTTGGACATGCTGGCCAGGTACACGGCCCAGTGGCGCGCCTCGCCTTCGGCCAACGCCGCGATGGGCGGCACGGCTTCGCCGGCAAAGCGCAGCTCGCTGTAGGGATCGTCCTCGACGATGAGGAAGCGGTGCTTGACGGCCAGTTCCAGCAGGCGCAGGCGGCGCTGGCGCGAGATGGTGGCGCCGCAGGGATTGGAGAACGAGGCGACGACGCAGACCATCTTGGGCTTCACGCGCGCAGCCAGCTCGTCCAGCGCATCCACGTCGATGCCGTCGGGGCCCGAAGGCACGGTGTGCACCGTGGCGCCCGTGTAGCGCAAGGCCTGCACGGAATTCGGGAAAGCCGGCGATTCGATGATGGCGTGGTCGCCGGGCTGCAGCATCACGCGCGTGAGCAGCGCCAGCGCCTGCTGCGATCCGCCCGTCACGGCGAGCTCCGTGTCGGCGTTGCAGACCAGGCCGCGGGCCGCGGACAGCCGCGCCAGCTCATGCCGCAGGCTGGCCTGGCCGTCGATGTTGGAGTACTGCAGGCACGTGCCCAGCCGGGCCGTGACCTGGGAGGACGCGATCGACAGGCCGTCGACGTCGAACAGCTCCTGCGCCGGATATCCGCCGGCCAGTGAAATGGTGCCCGGACGCATGGCGTAGGGCATGAGCGATCGGATGGGCGAGGCGGGGGGATTCAGGAACGGCGTGGCAAAGGCGTATTCGGGCGCTGCACTGGACATGGCGGAAGGGCTGAGTAGGAGGGGGGAACGTGTCGCCCGAATGGGCGGCGCCGGACGGCATAAAACTTTGAAATATAAACAAATCTCCGCAAATTCTAAGCCTGCCGCTCTGACAGGGTCAACGACAGGGTCAAGGGCGCGCCCATCGCCTGAAACCGCCCGCGTGGCGGGAGGTCCGGAGCACGTCCTACACTATGGGACATCCCGTTTTTGCCAGAGAGCTGCATGATCGCCGAAGACACCATGGCCGGGCGCCTCGCCCGGATCCAGCAACGCATCCGAGAGGCCTGCGAGCGCGCCGGCCGCCGCCCCGACAGCGTGACCCTGCTGCCCGTCAGCAAGACGTTCGGCGAGGACGCCCTGCGCGAGGCCATGGCGCTGGGCCTGACCCGTTTTGGCGAGAACAAGACGCAGGAAATCCGCCAGAAGGCCGTCGCGCTGGCGGGACACGGGCTGAAATGGGTGCTGATCGGCCACCTGCAGACCAACAAGGCCAAGGACGCCGCCCGCGACGCCGCGGAGGTGCAATCCCTGGACCGCGTCGAACTGGCCGAGGCCCTGCACCGCCGCCTGCAAAACGAGGGCCGGACCCTGGACGTGCTGGTGCAGGTCAAGACCTCTCCGGAACCCAGCAAATACGGCATGGCGCCCGAAGACGTTGCCCCCTTCCTGCGGCGCATCGCCGCGGACTTTCCCACGCTGCGCGTGCGGGGCCTGATGACGCTGGCCGTCAACTCGCCCGATCCGGCCCAGGTGCGCGCGTGCTTTCGCGCGCTGCGCGAACTGCGCGATCGCCTGGCGCAGGAGCGCATTGCCGGCGTTTCGCTGGACCGCCTGTCCATGGGCATGAGCGGGGACTTCGAACTTGCCATCGAAGAAGGCTCGACCGAAGTGCGTATCGGCTCGGCCATTTTCGGCGCGCGCAGCTATCCGGACCCGCAATAAGCGGCTGGCGCGGGCATGGGCATTTGACGGGGCCCAAAGCGCGGCCCCCTTTTTGCGTAGGCGCAAGGCATAATAGCGACGCAAAAAAATGCGGCGCAAAGTTGACGTCGATCAACGACGCGGGCGCCGCGCTCACGACACCCCGCACGAGGAGACACTCCATGCACAAGCATGCAAAGCGCCTGCTGGCGCTTGCCGCCCTGTCGCTGGCCGCCACCGCGGCCTGCGCCCAATCCTGGCCCACGCAACCGATCCGCTGGATCGTCCCCTATCCCGCCGGCGGCGGCACCGATGTGGTGGCGCGCACGGTGGCCAGCAGCCTGGAAAAGACGCTGGGCCAGACCATCGTGGTCGAGAACCGCCCCGGCGCGGGCACCATCATCGGCGCCACGGCCATCGCCCAGGCGGAGCCCAACGGCTACCTGGTCGGCACGGCCGACTCGGGCACGCTGGCCTTCAATTCGTCGCTGTACGCCAAGCTGTCCTACGATCCGGCCAAGTTCACCTATATCGGCGGGATCGCCAAGTTCCCGTTGCTCTTGGCCGTGAACGTCAACTCGCCGTACAAGACGGTCGAAGAGGTGATCGCCGCGGCCAAGAAAGATCCAGGCAAGCTGACGTCGGCTTCGGCCGGCGCGGGCTCGCCGCATCACCTGGCGCTGGAACTCTTCAAGCAGCGAACGGGCGCCAACGTGCTGCACGTGCCGTACAAGGGCGCCGCGCCCGCCATCCAGGACCTGCTGGGCGGCCAGGTGGACATGATGTTCATCGACCTGGGCTCGGGCCTGCCCAACGTCAAGGCCGGCAAACTGCGCGTGCTGGCTGCCGCCACGCCGGATCGCGTGCCGGTGCTGCCGGACGTCCCGACCATGGCCGAACAGGGCGTGCCCAACTTCACGGCGTACGCCTGGCAAGGCCTGGTGGGCCCCGCCGGCCTGCCTGAAACGGTGGTGAAGAAGCTGTCGGCCGACCTGGATGCCACGCTCAAGTCGTCGGCGGTGTCGCAGAAGATGTTGGACATGGGCGTCATTCCCATGCCGATGTCGGCCCAGGACTTCAAGGCCTATTCCGAACAGGAGCGCGCCGCCTGGGCGGACGTCATCAAGAAGGCGAACATCAAGCTGGAGTGACGCCCCCGGCGTCACCCTGCCTTTCGCGCAAAAGCCGCGGTCCGACGACCGCGGCTTTTTTTCGCAGGGGCGCCGCGCGGCGCCCCGCTCCGGGGTCAGCCCGCCACGACGGGAATCTGCCGCGGCTGCGCCTCGCGCACGCGCGGGATGCGCAGCGTGAGCAGGCCCTGCTTCAGGCTGGCGCTGATCTGCGCGCGATCGAACTCCTGCCCCAGGCGGAATGCCCGGCGAAAGAGCGGCGCGCGCATTTCGCCCAGCACCAGCCGCAGGTCGCTGGGCGTCTCCACCGACGCTTCGCCCTCGATCTGCAGCACGTCGGCTTCGACGTTGATGCGCAGTCTCTCCTTGGATACGCCGGGCAGATCCGCCAGCAGGGTGATGCCTTCCTTGTCTTCGTAGATGTCCACGGCCGGCACGGTCACGCCGCGCGCGTCGCGCTTTTCGGAAACGGCCCCTTCCGCGGGCACGGTCAGGTCTTTGCGTTCATTCATGATCGATACTCCTTTGCGGTTGCGGGCTGGTTCACTGCACGGTCACGGTACGGGGCTTGGCCGATTCCTTGCGCTTGATGGAAATGGCCAGGCAGCCGTCGGTGTAGCGCGCCTGCACGTTGTCGGGGTCCGCATCCGCGGGCAGTTCGATCACCCGCGTATAACGGCCCTGGGCGCGTTCCCGCGCGTAGTAACGGGCGCCCTCGGGCAGCTCCTGCGGCTTGCGTTCGCCGCTGATGGTGAGCAGGCTTTTTTCGATCGATACGTTCAGGGCGTCAGGCTCCATGCCGGGCACGAAGGCGACGACCTCGATGGAATCGCCCGACACGCCGACGTTGACCGGCGGAAAGTAGGCCTGCGGCGTGGCGCGCAAGGCAGCGGGCACGCCCGCGCCGCGCAGCACGCGGCCCATGTGTTCCTGGATGGCGTCGAACGCGGTCGCAAAGCCGCTGTCGCTGAATGGAAAGTTGCTCATAAGGGTCTCCTCGAATGAAAAAAGGGACCGATACAGACACTAGGCAATCGCCACAATCACGACCGCAGGTCTGATCGCTTCAATCCCAGTATGGGATCGGTTTTTTGGGTTTCAAGAGGGCCGCGGAAGGGCGAAAAAAAACCGCGGCCATCGCTGGCCGCGGCTTCATTCGCACGAAAGACGTGTCGGGTTTAGACCAGGACCCGTTCGATCCCGCCCGCGTTGGCGCGGCGCACGTAGTCTTCCATCCAGCCTTCGCCCAGGATGTGGCGCGCCATCTCGACCACGATGTAGTCGGCTTCCATGCCGGTGTCGCCTTCATAGCGCGACAGGCCCTGCAGGCACGACGGGCACGAGGTCAGGACCTTCACGTCGCCCGTGAAGCCGTCGCTGCGGATCGCGGCGTCGCCCTTGAGCAGCTCTTCCTGCTTGCGGAAGCGCACCTGCGTGGAGATATCGGGCCGGCTGACCGCCAGGGTGCCCGATTCGCCGCAGCAGCGGTCGCTCTTGACCGCGCCGTCGCCCACCAGCGCGCGCACGGTCTTCATGGGCTCCTGCAGCTTCATGGGGGTGTGGCAGGGGTCGTGGTACATGTAGCGCACGCCCTTGGCCCCTTCCAGCTTGATGCCCTTTTCCAGCAGGTATTCGTGGATGTCGATCAGCCGGCAACCCGGGAAGATCTTCTCGAATTCATAGCCCGCCAACTGGTCATAGCAGGTGCCGCAACTGACCACCACGGTCTTGATGTCCAGGTAGTTCAGCGTGTTGGCCACGCGGTGGAACAGGACCCGGTTGTCGGTGATGATCTGCTCGGCCTTGTCCGTCATGCCGTTGCCGCGCTGGGGATAGCCGCAGCACAGGTAACCCGGCGGCAGCACGGTCTGCACGCCCGCATGCCACAGCATGGCCTGCGTAGCCAGGCCCACCTGCGAGAACAGGCGCTCGGAGCCGCAACCGGGGAAATAGAACACCGCTTCCGTATCGGCCGTGGTGGCCTTGGGATCGCGGATGATCGGCACGTAGTTCGCGTCTTCGATGTCCAGCAGCTTGCGCGCGGCCTGCTTGGGCAGCCCGCCGGGCATCTTCTTGTTCACGAAGTGCACCACCTGCTCGCGCAGCGGCGGCTTGCCCACGGTGGCCGGCGGCTTGGCGGTCTGCTTTTTCACCAGGCCCGAGAACAGATCGTGCGCGGCGCGCTGGACCTTGTAGCCCACGCCCACCATGGCCTTGCGGGTGGCGTTGATGGTGGCCGGATCCTTGGCGTTCAGGAAGAACATGGCGCTGGCCGTGCCCGGGTTGAACGACTTGCGGCCCATGCGGCGCAGCACGGCGCGCATGTTCATCGACACGTCGCCGAAGTCGATATCGACCGGACAGGGGTTGTAGCACTTGTGGCAGACGGTGCAGTGGTCGGCCACGTCCTCGAATTCTTCCCAGTGCTTCAGGCTCACGCCGCGGCGGGTCTGCTCTTCGTACAGGAAGGCTTCCACCAGCAGGGACGTCGCCAGGATCTTGTTGCGCGGCGAATACAGCAGGTTCGCGCGCGGCACGTGGGTGGCGCACACGGGCTTGCACTTGCCGCAGCGCAGGCAGTCCTTGATCGACTCCGAGATGGCGCCGATGTCGCTCTGCTGCATGATGAGCGACTCGTGGCCCATCAGGTTGAAGCTGGGCGTCCAGGCGTGGCGCAGGTCGGCGCCGGGCATGAGCTTGCCGGCGTTGAAGTGGCCGTTGGGGTCCACGCGCCGCTTGTAGTCCTGGAACGGAGCCAGCTCGGCCTCGGTCAGGAACTCGTACTTGGTCAGGCCGATGCCGTGCTCGCCCGAGATCACGCCGTCCAGGTCGCGGGCGATCTGCATGATGCGCTCGACGGCCGCGTGGGCCTCGCGCAGCATTTCGTAGTCGTCCGAGTTGACCGGGATGTTGGTGTGCACGTTGCCGTCGCCGGCATGCATGTGCAGCGCGACGAATACCCGGCTCTTGAGCACGCGGCCATGGATGGCGACGAGCTCGTCGACGATCTGCTTGTAGGCGGCGCCCGAATAGGCGCGCTGCAGGCCGGCCAGCACCTCGGTCTTCCAGGAGACGCGGATCGTGCGGTCCTGCACCACTTCGAAGACGCGGGCCTCCGGTTGCGCCGCCAGGCGCGCGGTCAGCGTGTCGCGCAGGTCGCCCAGGCCCAGGCCGTCGAGCTGCGGCAGCGCGTCGCCCAACGGCAGGTCAAGGTTGTCCAGCAGCCACTGCCAGCGCTGGCGCGTGGCGGCCAGCAGTTCCATCGCCTGGCGCGTCCGCTCGGCCAGCGCTTCGGCGCGGGTGGCCTCGATGTCGGTGTCGTCCACCTTGCCCACGGGCAGGGGCGCGCACAGGTAGGCGTCCAGCTCGCCCAGGAGCTTGAGCTTGTTGCGGGTGGACAGCTCGATGTTGATGCGCTCGATGTGATCCGTGTATTCGCCCATGCGGGGCAGCGGGATCACGACGTCTTCATTGATCTTGAAGGCGTTGGTGTGGCGGGCGATCGCGGCGGTGCGCGAGCGGTCCAGCCAGAACTTCTTGCGCGCCTCGGGGCTGACGGCCACGAAGCCTTCGCCGTGGCGCGTATTGGCCAGGCGCACGACCTCGCTGGCGGCCGCGGCGACCGCATCTTCGTCGTCGCCGACGATGTCGCCGATCAGCACCATCTTGGGCAGGACGCCGCGCTTGCTCTTGGTGGCATAGCCCACGGCGCGCAGGTAGCGTTCGTCCAGATGCTCCAGGCCAGCCAGGATGGCGCCGCGCGCCTTGCCTTCGCCGTCCAGGTAGCCCTTGACCTCGACGATCGACGGGATGGCGTCGCGCGCCTGCCCGAAGAACTCCATGCAGACCGTGCGCGTGTGGCGCGGCATGCGGTGCAGCACC
>Ga0182739_1005469_pt1 | contig 10063 bp, 8 predicted proteins | sample eDN5th30CBELigBY_FD_128873 | JGI IMG/M metagenome (GOLD analysis project Ga0182739, IMG submission 128873) | Enriched backyard soil microbial communities from Emeryville, California, USA - eDNA 5th pass 30_C BE-Lig BY (version 2) (version 2) | ecosystem: Environmental > Terrestrial > Soil >...
CTCCCTCGGAGCAGGGCGCGGGCCGCAGCGGGATCGCCCTCCTCGGATGCCGCGGCGAACGAGGCCGCGGCTCGGTCCCAAGCGGGCCCGTGGGCCGGGAGGGGCAGCGCCAGGAGGTCCGAGGCCGACAGCCGGAGGGCGGTGGCGTTGCGACCGGCTCCCAGGTGGCGGTGGGCAGCCACGAGCGAGACCGGCGGTGAGCACAGCAGCGCGCCGATGCGCCACAAGTCCATGGCCTGACCGCTGCGGGCGGTGACCGTCACCACCGGAACCGACGGCAGGAGGTCGCCGGCCTCATCCACGATGGCCTCGAGCACCCGGGTCTGGGTGGCGACCAGCACCTTCGGCACCCGACGGCGGGTCACCCAGTCCTGGAGCGCGGGGGCGAGGCTGTCGGCGTCGACGCGGGGGTACCGGTACGACGCCTTGTTGAACCGGCACGTCCGCAGCCCCCAGTGGAGGACGGCGGGGTCGATGAGGCCGCTCGTGACGAGGCGCGGCATCGAGCCGTCGGCTCGGTCGACCACCGAGTCAGCCAACCCGTAGTACTGGTCGCGGAAGTCTGCCGTCGCGTCGGCCACGTCCCCGAGGACGCCCGCGGTGCGGAGGTCGCGCACGGGCAGGCCCTGCAGCGCGGCGAGCAGACCCGACCAGGACGCGGCATCGGCCGCCGGCGCCGGCACCACCGGGCCGGGATCGAAGGCCCGGCCCCGCACGATCGACGTGGATCGGCCGTCACCGCCCCGCACGAGGACGGGAGCGCACACGTCGACGTCGGCGTCGAACACCGGCTCCTCCGCGACCCAGAGCGCGGTGAGCGACGCCTCGGCGAGCACGGCGGATCGCACGCCGCTGGCGTCGCGAGCCGACAAGAGCGCGACCGGCTCCACGAGGGCGACGGTCCCGCCCGGCCGAGCCGCCCGCAGCGCGGCGAGGAGGAAGACCGCGGCCGGATCGGTGTAGGGCCCGACCGCCGACCCGAACCGGTCCCGAAGCGCCTCGGCATCACCCCGGGTCCGGGCGGTCGACGAGGCCAGCTGGCTGAGGAACGGCGGGTTTCCCACCACCAGGTCGAACCGGCCGGCGGGGAGGAGGTCGTCCAGCAGCGCATCGCCCCGCACCACCGACCGCCCGCCACCGGAGACGTGGACCGCCTTGAGCGCGTCCCGGCACAGGCGGGCGGTCGCCGCGTCGAGCTCCACGCCCCGGACGCAGCGCACGGCCCGGCGGCGCGCCTCGCCGGGCTCGAGACCCAGCCGCTCGAGCGCCGCGCCGACGCGCGCCGCCACCGCCACGAGGAAGTTGCCGGTGCCGCAGGCCGGATCGACCACCCGTACCGCGGAGACCGCATCCGCACCCCCGCTGGACCGCTCGGCGAGGATCGGGTCGAGTACGAGGTCGAGCAGCCCGTCGACCACATCGGGCGGCGTGTAGTACGCACCGAGCTCCTTGCGGACCCCGCGGGCGGCGAGCGCCTGCTCGTGACCTCCCGCACCCACCGGCATCGAGCCAGCCTGGCATCTGCGAGCGGGGTAGCGTCCCGGACGAGACGAACGACCTGCGGGAGGTCCCATGTCTGTTCACCTGCGCACACCGCGCGCCGTGGTCGCCCTGGTCCTCGGGCTCACGCTCGCCCTGGCCGCGTGCGGCGGCGGCTCCGACGACACCGCGTCGTCCGACGGCGGCAAGGGCACCGCCGCCACGGCACCGGACACCGACACCGGCTCGATCCCGGCCCTCGACGGCGGAACCCACCAGTTCGACGCCGTCGACGGCTCGAAGGCCCGGTTCATCAACCTGCTCGCGAAGGACGGCGAGGGCGTCGGCATCGACGTCTACTGGGGCGCCAACGCGGAGACCGGCAAGAAGGCGGCGACCGTCGCCTACGGCGAGGTGAGCGACTGGGAGACGTTCCAGGTCGACCAGGACTCGTTCCTCACGCGAACCGACGGGAAGGAGGAGGTCGTCGTGACCTTCTACCCCGAGGGCGAGACCGAGCGGCCGATCATCCAGCAGGCCGAGCCCATCGAGGGCGACATGCGGCTGACCTACACGATGGGCACGGGCGACGGCATCGGCCTCAGCGCGGACCAGTACCCGGGCTCGCTCGGCGTCGGCTTCGACCACGAGGCGGGGGATCCGCCCGCCGGCAAGGCATGGGTGGCCTTCAACGGCAGCGGGCTCGGCGGCATCGACGACGGTGACTTCATGGTCCTGAGCACCGCGGACGGCTGCAACGACCTCGAAGGCACCGACATCGAGGGCGGCACGGCCAACTCCGGCCAGGCCTACCTCGTCGACGTCGGCACCCAGTCGTTCACCGCATCGGACGCCAACACGGAGTGCGCCGAGCGGCTCGACCCCGTCGACATCGACTTCGCCGAGGGCGACCAGTACGTCGTCTACGCCTACGGCACGAGCCTCGACGACCGGCGGCTGATGGCGGTCAAGGTCGGCGAGTAGCCCACAGGCTGGGGATCTGGCGCGGCCAGGGCGTAGCCTGGACGGTCCACCGTTCGAGTCACACCGACGACCACCGCCCGCACGATCGGGCCACGCACGTCGAATCGGCTCACCACTGGGAGCCACCATGACCGATCTGACCGACGACGCGTCCGCGTCGACCCCCGAACCGGCTGCGACGCCCGAGCCGGCCACGACCCTCGATGCGGCCGCCGAACCCGAAGCTGCGGAGCCGGAGGCGCCGGCCTCCGCGCCCGAGCCCGCTGCTGAGCTCGGCGCCGAGCCCGGGCTGGCCGCACCCGAAGACGACGGCCCCACGTTCGCCGACCTCGGCCTGCGGGTCGAGATCCTCGACGCCCTCAACGCCCTCGGCTACGAGGAGCCCACGCCGATCCAGCGCGAGACGATCCCGACGATCATCGCCGGCAGGGACCTGCTCGGCCAGGCGGCGACGGGCACCGGCAAGACCGCGGCGTTCGCGCTGCCGATCCTCGAGCGCCTCGTCCCCGACGCCGCCGTCGAGCCGATCGCCCTGGTCCTCGTACCGACCCGGGAGCTGGCGGTGCAGGTGTCCGAAGCGATCTACAAGTACGGCCGCGAGCTCGATGCCCAGGTGCTGCCCATCTACGGCGGCCAGCCGATCATCCACCAGCTCAAGGTCATCAAGCGCGGGGTCCACGTGGTGGTCGCCACGCCCGGCCGCGCCGTCGACCACATCAACCGGGGCACGCTCCCGCTCGATGCCGTCGAGCTGGTGGTGCTCGACGAAGCCGACGAGATGCTCGACATGGGCTTCGCCGAAGACATCGACGCCATCCTCGACGCCTGCCCGTTCGAGCGGCAGACCGTGCTGTTCTCCGCCACGATGCCGTCGCGCATCGCGTCCATCGCCAAGCGCCACCTCAAGGACCCGGTCCGCATCCAGGTGAACCGCGAGGCCGTCGCCGCCGGCGAGTCGCCCCGCGTCCGCCAGAGCGCCTACCTCGTGGCCCGCAGCCACAAGCCCGCCGCGCTCGGGCGCATCCTCGACGTGGAGTCGCCGACCGCAGCGATCGTGTTCTGCAAGACCCGAGGCGAGGTCGACGAGCTCACCGAGACGCTCAACGGCCGCGGCTACCGAGCCGAAGCCCTCCACGGCGGCATGAACCAGGAGCAGCGCGACCGGGTCATGGCCCGCCTCCGCTCCGGCACCGCCGAGCTGCTCGTCGCCACCGACGTCGCCGCCCGCGGCCTCGACGTCGACCAGCTGACCCACGTCGTCAACTACGACGTGCCCAGCGCGCCGGAGTCCTACGTGCACCGCATCGGGCGCGTGGGCCGGGCCGGGCGCGAGGGCGTGGCCATCACCCTGGCCGAGCCCCGCCAGCGCCGGCTGCTCGACAACATCGAGCGGCTCACGAAGCAGACCATCAAGATCGAGAAGATCCCCACCGTGGCCGACCTCCGCGCCCGGCAGATGGAGCTCACCCTCGACCAGGTGCGCGAGGCGCTGGAGTCCGGCGACGACCGGAACCGCTTCCGGGCCGTGGTCGACGCCCTCGCCGACGAGTTCGACATGGCCGACGTGGCCCTCGCCGCCGTGAAGCTGGTCCACGAGGCCAGCGGCGCCACCGAGGACCTCGAGGAGATCCCCGACATCGCGACGCGCGACAAGCCCAAGCACAAGGGCGACAGGTGGGACAAGGGCACCAAGGGCAAGCACAAGGACAAGCCCTGGGAGAAGGACAAGCCCGGCAAGGGCAAGGGCGCCAAGTCCTGGGACAAGGGCGACCGCGGCCCCCAGGGCCCGACCTCGCGGCTCTACGTGGGCGCCGGCCGGGGCGACGGCGTACGGCCCCAGGACCTCGTGGGCGCCATCGCCGGCGAGACGCACCTGCGGGGCAACGACATCGGCGCCATCCGCATCTTCGACCGGTTCGCCCTGGTCGAGGTCCCGACCGACTCGGTCGACCGGGTCATCGATGCCATGAAGGCCACCACGATCCGGGGCAAGAAGGCGGCCGTCCGCAAGGACCGCGGCGACCACGACTGATCGACGCGAGACTGGCGCCATGGCAGCCAACGTCGGCCGGTGGTGGAAGTACGCCCAGGCGAAGCTCAACAGCGTGGTGAGCTCCAGCCACGCGGAGCTCGACCGGCTCGAGGCCGATCAGGCGGCGCGGACCGCCGACAAGCCGTGGCTCGCGAGCGACGGCGAGGCGCCCACGCTGGAGGAGACCCGAGCCCGCATCGAGTGGGAGGCCGAGGAGCAGCGGCGGCAGGCCGAAGCTCGCGCCGCGGCCGACGTCGAGGCCGCCGACTCGCCCGAGGACGCGCTCGCGCCGGCGTCGGCATCGGCTCCGCCGGACCCCGAGGTCGTCCAGGCTCGGATCGAGCTCGACCGCCAGGCGCGCCAGTCGACGGAGCGCCTCGAGCAGATCCGCAAGGAGCTGGGAGTCGACCCGCCGGGTTGACCGCCCGCCCGCCACCGAGATGAGGCAGCGCCTCAGACGGACAGCGCCTCAGACGGCTTGGATCATCAAGCTCTTGCGCTCGGCCTCGTTGAGCCCGCCCCAGATGCCGTGCGGTTCACGGATCGAGATGGCGTAGTCGAGGCACGGGCGCTTCGACGGACAGGTCCGACAGATCTCCTTCGCCCTGCTCTCGCGCGCCAGCTTCTCGTCCTTGCGCTCGAACGTCCCCGGAGGGAAGAACACGGTCGCTTGCGGACCCCTGCACGCAGCCCGCAGCTGCCACTCTTCGCCAGATCGTTGTGCACTCACCAGAAAGCCCCCTTTCGGTGAAACCGGACCGTACGACCGCCTCGGGGCGGGCACAACCCCCAACTATCGCGAGCGCGGAAGTGAACTCTTGCGAGCGCGGAGGGATCGCGCCGGCGTCAGATGCGCAGGTCAGCTGGGGTCGAGCGGCTTGCCGTCGATGAGGACGCGGCCGTCGTCGGCCTCCTCGGGCGCCTCGTCGTCATCGCCGCCCCGCCGCTTCTCGCGGTAGTCGACCGCACCGCCCTCGAGGGGTTCGACCTCGAGCAGCAGGCCGTCGACCTCGACGACCCGGATGCCGTCGTGGACGTCGATGGGCGTGGCCCGGTTGGTGCGAGCCCGCCACAGCGCCCCGCGCACCTGCACCACGCCATCGGGCGAGACGTTGGTGACGGCCTCCCCCTCCTCGCCGATCATCCACTCCCGCCCGATGGTCGGCGTCGAGAACCGGGTCCGGACCATGGCGGGCATGCCGGCGATCATCGCCATCGACACCCCGACGATCCCCACCAAGAGGGTGATCCACGACAGGTCGAACCCGTCGAAGAGGAACACCGACCCCACCATCAGGCTGATCACGCCGATGACGGACCACACCCGGGGCACACCCGTCTGGACGTCGACCGCGAAGCCGAACATCGCCAGGACCAGCAAGCCGAGCGCCCACGTCCGGACAGGCAGGTTGGCCAGCCCGTAGCAGGACATCACGAAGCAACCGGCCCCGACCAGGCCGGCCACGCCGACGCCAGCCGTGAAGAACTCGAAGATGATGAGCGACAGCCCGATGACCAGCAGCAGGTAGGCAGCCGCCGGGCTGGAGACGGTGTGGAACAGCTGCTCCTGCACCGGGAGCGACGAGAAGACCGGCGTCGTGAGCGGCTGGCTCACCACGCGCTTGCCCTGCTTGACCTCCTTGACCTCGAAGCCGGGGAGGTCGATCAGGAACTCGCCGATGACCGGCGCCTCCTTGTCGGCCGTCACCTTCAGGGTGAACGCCTCCTTGCTGTTGATCGTGCCGTTCTCGAGCCGGTCGGACGCGGCGAGGAACGGGGCCGACAGGTACTCGGCGGGGATCACGAGCGGCCCGGTCTTGCCGAGGCGGGAGCCGGGGGCGATGCCGATGCGCTCGGCGGCGCCCGCCAACTGGGCGGCGCCGCCGAGGGCGCTCGAGCCACTGGGTCCGACCCACACCGCGACGGGCACCGAGGCTTCGTGGATGTGCTTCGCCAGGCCGACCAGCACGTCGTCGTCGACGACGGACCCGGAGCTGTCCATCTGCAGCACGACGGCGACCACGCCGGCCGCCTCGCCCTCGCTGATGGAGCGGTCGATGAACGACGCCATGACCGGGTCGATGAGCCCTTCGACCTTGATGATGCTGACCCGCCCGGCGTTGCCGCTGCGCTCCTGCGCGACCGACCCGGGCCGGGCCGCGGCGGGACCCGCCAGGGCCGAGAAGCCGCCCATGACCACGGCCAACGTGATCAGGGCGGCGCCGAGGGTGGGTAGTCTGCGCAACGCGGTGCCTCCGGAACGAAGCCGATTGTGAGGGGAACTGGAGTGGATCCAGCACAGTTCTTCACGGCTTCTCGTCTGCTCATCGTGGCGGGCAAGGGCGGTGTGGGCAAAACCACGGTGTCGGCCACGGTGGCCCTCGCCGCCGCTCGATCCGGCCTGTCGTCGCTCATCATCGAGGTTGAGGGGAAGTCCGGCCTGGCATCGATGTTCGGTGTCCCGGCCTTCTCCTACGACGAGGTCGAGCTCACCGAAGGCGTCCGGGCCCGGACCCTCACCCCCGACGAGGCCCTGGTCGAGTACCTCGAAGACTCCGACATGAGCCGCATCTCGAAGCGGCTCATGACGAGCGGCGCCCTCGACATGGTGTCCACGGCCATCCCCGGCATCCGGGACATCCTCGTCTTGGGGAAGATCAAGCAGATGGAGCGGGCCGGCCTCGCCGACCTCCTGATCCTCGACGCGCCCGCCGCCGGCCACGCCATCAGCTTCCTCCAGTCGGCCAGCGGCCTGGCCGACGCCGTGCCCATCGGCCCGATCAACAACCAGGCCAAAGACGTCCTCGCCCTCCTCGGCGACCCCGAGCGGTGCCAGGTCATGCTCGTGACCCTGCCCGAGGAGACACCGGTCAACGAGCTGGTCGAGACGGCGTACCAACTGGAGGACCGGGTGGGCATCAGCCTCGGTCCGGTGGTGGTCAACGGGCTGTACCCGCCCCTCACCGGTCTCGATGCCGATCCGTCGGCCGCCGCTGAGGCAGCCGGCGCGAGCCTGCGCCCCGGAGAGGCCGACGCGCTCGACGCCGCGGCCACGTTCCGCCGCGAGCGGATGGAGCTGCAGGCCGAGCAGGTCGGCCGGCTCGCCGAGGCGCTCCCGCTCCCCCAGCTGTCGCTCCCCTACCTGTTCGACGCCGAGCTCGGCCCGGCGCAGCTCGAACAGCTGGCGGCATCGATGCTCGACGGGATCGGGGGCCTGTCGTGACCGACGCCGCGACCGGAGCCGCAGGCCTCACCGACCTGGTGACCACCAGCCGCATCATCATCTGCTCCGGCTCCGGCGGCGTGGGCAAGACCACCACCGCCGCGGTCGTGGCGATGGAGGCGGCCAACGTCGGCCGGCGTGCCGTCGTCGTCACGATCGATCCGGCCAAGCGGCTGGCCGACGCGCTCGGCCTCGACGGCATCGGCAACACCCCGAAGCGGATCGACGGACCCTGGCCCGGCGAGCTGTGGGCCGTGATGCTCGACACCAAGAGCACGTTCGACGACCTCGTCACCACGTACTCGGCCGAGCCCGAGCAGGCCGAGCGCATCCTCGCCAACCGCTTCTACAAGAACATCTCCGGCGCCCTCTCGGGCACCCAGGAGTACATGGCGATGGAGAAGCTCTACGAGCTGCACAACAGCACCGACTTCGACCTCGTCGTCGTCGACACCCCGCCGAGCCGCAACGCCCTGGACTTCCTCGATGCCCCCAAGCGCCTGACCCGCTTCCTCGACCACCGCCTCTACCGGGTGATCATGGCGCCCACTCGTGGCGTGATGAAGGCGGTCAACGTCGCCGCCCAGGCCTTCGTGCGCCAGGTGTCGAAGGTGGTGGGCGCTTCGGTCTTCGAGGATGCCGTCACCTTCTTCCAGGCGTTCGACGGCATGGAGGCCGGGTTCAAGGACCGGGCCGAACACGTGCTCCAGCTCCTCACCAGTCCCGCCACGTCCTACGTCCTCGTCGCCTCGCCCAAGCGCGACACCGTGGCCGAGGCCCGGTTCTTCGCCGAGAAGCTGGGCGAGGCCGACATCCCCATCGCCGCCCTCGTCGTGAACCGCATGCACCCGCACTTCACCGACGAGCTGCCCGAGGCCCTGCGCGAGCGGTCCGAGACGTTCGCCGGATCGGACCTGGGCGGGCTCTACCGGAACCTGGCCGACTTCTCGCTCGTCGCCCACCGCGAGGAGGAGCACCTCGCCGGCCTGGCCCAGATGGTGGAGCCAGCGCCGGTGATCCGGGTCCCGTTCCTGCGCACCGACGTCCACGACCTCACCGGCCTGGCGCTGGTGGGCGACCACCTCTTCGGCCGGTCGTGACCGCTGCCGCCGCCTCCGTTCCCGTCCTGCCGGTGGCCGACCTGGTCCGTGCCGTGGCCTGGTACGAGCGGCTGGGGTTCCGGGTCCGGGCCTTCTTCGACGGCTACGCCATCCTCGGTCTCGACGGCGCCGAACTGCACCTGAACGAGCTGCCCGGCCTCCCGCCCGCCACCGAGTCGGTGTCGGGCGCCTACCTCCGGGTGGCCGACGCCGATGCCGTGTTCGCGGTGTGGACCGCGATGGGAGCGCCCACCGTCGCCCCGCCCGAGGACCAGCCCTACGGCATCCGGGAGTTCGCCACCGAGGACCTCGACGGCAACCTCTGGCGCATCGGGGCGGTGATCCCCGGCGGGCCGGCCGACGGCTACCTCCCGCCCGATGCCCCGGCCGTCGAGGCTGCGCCGGCCCCGGCAGTCCCCGCCGATGCGCTCGACTCGGCGGCGGGCGCGCCCGCCACGCCCGCCCCGCCCGAACAGGAGGTTCCTTCCGGTCCTGCGCCCGACGCGGCCGGCTCGCGGACCGATGGCGGGGCCGGCACCGGCCAGGAGAGCTGGCCCGGCATCGTCGCCGACGGCCGGCGCTGCGCCGGGTGCGGGCTGGTCAACGGCGAGCTCGCCGCCCGGGCCATCGGCGCCCAGGTCCGCGACGAGGTCCACGCGCTCGGCGAACTGCTCGCCGCCGCGGGCGACGACGCCGTGCGCCAGCGGCCGGCGCCGGTCACCTGGTCCGCCCTGGAGTACGGCGTCCACGTGCGCGACCTGCTCAGCGTGTTCGCGGAGCGCATCATCCGCACCCTCGCCGAGCACGACCCACAGCTGGGCTGGTGGGATCACGAGGCCGCCATCGAAGACGGCTTCGCCAACGAGTCCGACGTGAGCGCCGTGGTCGACGACCTGGGCCGCAACGCCGCCAAGCTCTCCGAGGCGTTGCGCCTGGTGAGCGACGACGACTGGGACCGCCCTGCCACCCGCCGGGCCGGCGAGCGCATGACCATCGAGGTCCAGGCGCGCTTCGCCCTCCACGAGGTCGTCCACCACCGGGCGGACGCCGTGGCCTCCCTGGCCGCCGCCGGAGCTAGCTGACCGGCGATGCGACGGCGGCCACAGCCGCGTCGAGCGTCTCGGTGACCGGCACGATCCGGTCGAAGCCGGTGGTGTGCAGCAGGCGGGTCAGGGTGGGGCGGCTGCAGGCCACCGCCACCTCGCCGCCGTGCTCGCGCGCCCGGCGGATGCCGCCGATGAGGGC
>Ga0182739_1005471_pt1 | contig 10059 bp, 6 predicted proteins | sample eDN5th30CBELigBY_FD_128873 | JGI IMG/M metagenome (GOLD analysis project Ga0182739, IMG submission 128873) | Enriched backyard soil microbial communities from Emeryville, California, USA - eDNA 5th pass 30_C BE-Lig BY (version 2) (version 2) | ecosystem: Environmental > Terrestrial > Soil >...
CGGCGATGTCGGAGACGGTGGCGCCGAGGACGACGGTGGCGCTGGTGGAGCAGGCGGCGAGGGTGGCGCCGGGGGGAGCGCTGGTGACGGCGGGGCCGGGGGAAATGCTGGCGAAACCGGTGCGGGTGGCGCCGGTGGAGGCGGTGGCGCTGGCGGTGCTGGCGGCAGTGGAGGTGGCGGCGGAGGCAGTTACCCCGACCCGCCCGGGCCCGTCGCTATCGGCGTTTATTCGTACGAGCGCATCCAGTCCTACGATGTCGTCAATCCGAAGGCTGCCGCCTGGCATCCGAGCGGCACCTATGCGCTCGTCCTGAACTCGACCGACAACGTCTTTCACTACGACGCCACCTCCAAATCGCTGACCACCGTCGGCAATGTCGGCACGAGCGTCAGCTGGCGCGCGGCGACCTTCACGCCCGACGGAGCGAAGGCCGTCCTGCTCGGCAACACGAGCACCGAGGGTCGCGTCTACATCTGGGACCACGCTACACAAGCAGTTTCCGAGATGTCGTCGCAGAGATTCGACGGAGGAACCTACGAGGCAATTGCCTACTCGCCCGACGGAAGCGAAGCGCGGCTTCTCGGATCCAGAAAGCTCACGGGTAGTGGCTACAACGCCCTCCTCTGGCCGTTCGACGCCACGAACGGACGCAACACCGCCAGCGTGAAGGCAACCGCTACGACCGCGGGCTGCGAGGACATCGCATGGGCCACGGACGAATTCGACAACCCAGCGATTGCCGTGGTCTGTGGCGTGAACGGCGGCGCGTTGCTCCACCTCAATGGCGGCGGCGTCTGGGTGACCCACTCGGGCAATACGGGCAACACCTCCGGCATCGGCGGCCGGCCTCAGGGCGATTACGCCCTCGCCATGGGCTGGACGACCAACATCAGCCCCGTTCGTGTGTTCAAACAAGGGCAGTGGACGACGGCCAACGTAAGCATCAGCTATCCGCGCCACGTAGCGTTCTCGACCGACGGCCGTCGCGCCATCATCTTGGGCGCCAACACCGCCGGCCGGGTTTGGGAATACCGGCACGAGCTCCTTTCCACTTCGGAGTTCACCGACGTGTCGATCCCAAAATTCACGAGTCCTCCGTACAACGCAGACTCCAACGCGAGACTCCACGATGCGGCGGCGGCCCGGCTGCGACGAGGGGCTCCTCGTCGGCGGGGTGAGCACGTACAACAAGACGCAAGGTTTCGTAATTCGTTTCTCCGTCGACAACGGCAAGACCTGTAACCAGCAATAAAGCGAGATTCCATGGCTCTTTTCATGAAGGCCTCGTCCGCCGGTGCGCTCGCCGCCACCGGCTCCCTGCTCCTCTCGGCGTCGATCGCGGAAGCGCAGACCTGCGGGTGGGAAGAGCGCGCCCCGATGCCGACCGCTCGATATGCCCACAGCAGCGTGACGGTCGACGGCAAGATTTATGCGCTCGGTGGCTCGACGTCGGCAACGACCGCTGAAGTCATGAGCGCGGCCGTCGAGGTCTACGACCCGACTACCGATACGTGGGAAGCCCGTGAACCGATGCCCACGTCGGCCATCTATTTCGGCGTCGCCGCGATCGGGCGGCGCATCTATCGAGTCGGGGGCATCGAGCTTCCCGACACGAGCGCCACCTTGGTCGACACGTTGACTGCGTACGACGTCGATGCCGACACGTGGACCGATCTCGAGCCGCTCCCGGTAGCTGCCGGCTATCTCACGGCCACGGAGCTCGACGGCAAGCTGTACGCCGTCGGTGGCGCAACGATGGACGAGGGCGGTTACGGCATCAGCACCTTGGTGCGTCGCTATGACCCCACGACCAATGCGTGGACCGAGGTCGCGCCGTTGCCGAGTCCGCGGGCTTCCCACGGCGCTGCCGCGGTCGGTGGCAAGCTCTACATCGTCGGCGGACAGGAGGACACGTCGGGCACGACCAACAAGGTCAGCGTCTATGACCCCACCACCGATACGTGGTCGGACGTGAACAGCGGGGTATCCCAAGTTCTCTATCCCGGCGTCGCCTCCTTCGGGGGGATGCTGTTCGTCGCAGGCGGCGCCGGAACCAACGATGGAGCCATCGTGGTCTCGGACGATCTCCTTCGATTCGATCCCGCGACGAGCTCGTGGACGCACTTCCAAAACATTAGCAATCCGGCGCCCCTGGCCGCCGCGACGGTCGTGGGCAACATGCTGTACGTATTGGGGGGAGCCAACGCGGTCTATGAGCCCATCGGGACCATGGAGGCAATCTCGCTGGTAGCCAAATCGGGCCTGCTGCACCGCACGCTGCCTGAGGATCCGGGAGCCAACTGCACTGCCGGTGGCACCCGCCTCGACACGGGTTTCGACACCAACTGCAACGGTGAGCTCGACGAAGGTGACGCCCTCGAGACGGTCTATCTGTGTCACGGGGAAGACGGCGACTCCGCCCACGAGGTCCTCGTCGAGACCACCGACGAGCCGGCGGGTGACAACTGCCCGAACGGCGGCGTGCGGCTCGATGCAGGACATGACACCGACGACGATGGCGAGCTGTCCTCTTCCGAGATCACCAAGACGACGTATGTCTGTCACGGTGACAAGGGGCCGAGCGGTCCCGATGGGAGCGCCGGTGTGGACGGCGTCGACGGCCGCGACGGCGAGGTGGGAGCCGAGGGTGGCTGCACCATGGCGCGAGGCGCTGGGCGTGACACTTCGATCCTGGCGCTCGGGTTGTCGGCCTTGGCCCTTTTCGGTCTGCGACGACGCAACGCCCGCGCGTAAGTGACACGAAGGGAAACTGTCATGTGGCCCAAGTCTCATTTTGCCGGCGTCGTCATCGCCGGCGCCGTGACCTTCTCTTCGTACGCCGCGCACGCCGCAGTCTCGTGCGGTTGGAAGGAGCGAGGCTCGCTGGACGAAGGCGGAATCACGCAGGCCGTCACCGTCGGTGACAAGATCTACCTGCTCGGAAGCGGCGGCTTCGAAGCCCCCTCGAACCTCGTCCGCGCCTACGATCCCGTCACGTCGACCTGGGAGGATCGCGCTTCGATGCCCGGGGCCTCGATGGTCTTCGGCGCCGCCGAGCTCGCCGGGAAGATCTATCGCGTCGGCGGCATCGTCGACGGCACCTTCGCCGCGAGCGCCGACGTCTACGACCCGGCAACCGACGCGTGGGCTCCGATTGCCGATCTGCCGGTCGAGTCCGCATATCTCACCGCCACGTCGCTGGACGGGAAGATCTATGCGATCGGCGGGCTTTCGAGCTCGAATGAGGTCCTTGCCGACGTGCATGCGTATGACCCCGCCACCAACCAGTGGTCGGTCGTCGCGCCGATGAAGACGGCTCGCATGGGTCATGCCTCCGTCACGGTGAACGGGAAGATCTACGCCATCGGCGGCCGTGGTGAAGGCGCCGCCGCCTATACGAGCGTGGAATCGTACGACCCGACGGCGAACGAGTGGTCGGTCGTCTACGCCTTGCCCAGAGGACGGGTCGGGCTCACCTCCGTCGCGTTCGGTGGACAGATCTACGTGGTGGGCGGTATGGCCGGCGATCTCTCGGGCAGCGTCACCGTGCTCTCGTCCGTTCTCCGTTTCGATCCCACGACGAAGGCTCGGGAAGAGCTGGCATCGATGCGAACGGCCTCCCTCGTCAGCGGTGCGGCCGTCTTCGGCAACGAGCTCTTCACGTTCGGCGGGCTGTCGGAGCCGAGCGGCGGCGTTCTCGATGGCGTCGCTGCACTCCCTCTGGCGACGAAGAACGGGCTCCTCTCGCGTTCGAGCGAGGAGCCCGAGGGCGAGAACTGTCCGGCGGGCGGAACGCGCGTCGAGGTCGGGTTCGACACCTCCTGCGACGGTGAGCTCGACGACGAAGACGAGCCCTCCGTCATCTACGTCTGCCGCGGCAACGAGGGTACCGAGGCGGGTGACGTTCTCATCGAGAGCCACGACGAGCCGGCCGGTGAAAACTGTTCGCACGGTGGCACGCGCGTCGATGCCGGACGTGACACCGACGGAGACGGCAAGCTGTCGAGCGACGAGGTGACGACCACGACCTTCGTCTGCGAGGGCGGCTACGGGAATCGCGGAGCCGACGGTGCCGATGGGCTCGACGGTCGCGATGGCATGAGCGGCACGCCCGGTAGCTCCGGTTGTTCCGCCGCCCCGGGTCGCGCTGGCTCGGGCGCCTTCTTGTTCGCGTCCGGGATCGCCGCCTTGCTCTGGTCCCGCTCGCGGCGCAGGTAACGCAAGACGGGTGAAGAGACGACGAGAGGGCCCCCTCACCCTCTCGTCGTTTCACATTTCGCGACCGTCACTCGTCGCAGGCACCCTTCCTGTCACGTGCCACACCGGCCATCAGGCGGTGACAGTCGTTGGGATAGGTCTTGCCGTCGCAGCCACAGACAGGGTCGAAGAACTCCGCGCACATCTCGGGCTTCGGGACACATCGGCCGGAGCGGTTCTCCGCATTGCAGCCCTGTCCATCCGCCTCGTTCAGGTCGCAGACCAGACCGTCGGCGCAGGCAACGTTCGCCTCGCCCCCACAGGCATCACCCTCGCCGGCCGTCGCCGCGGGGCTCTCACCGCCGCCGACCTCCCCCACCGCGGTCGGCGTGCTCGGCGGCGCGCCTTGCGAGGCACCGCAAGCTACGAGACCAATGGCGAGGAACAGAAAGTAGACGCATTGCTTCATGGGCGCGGAGCCTACTCGATGACACACGGTCCGTCGCACGGGTGAACGATCGTCCCGTCCTCGAAGAATCGATCCATCTGCAGAAGCGCGGGCTCGGCGACCCGCAGCCCGTCGTGCACCGAGTTGCCCGCCTTCGCCGGCGCTGCCTTCGAATAGACCTGCTCGAGATCGATGCCGAAGTCGAAGACGCTGGCCGCCGAGGTCTGCGGAGCCTCGACTTGGGGCACGCCGAAGATGGGGTGCGGGTTCGGCGTGAGCTGGCCGATGCCGAGGAGGCGCGTGTGCAGGAAGCTTCCCAAGTTCGGGACCTGCACGTCGCCCAAGCCGATCTGCACGAGGACGCGCCGATCCGGATGGCTTCCGGGCAGCGGATGGGAGAGGACGAGCGGAGCGTACGTCGCGGGATCGATCCGATCGAAGGGGACCTGGAGCATCGCCGCGAACTTCTGGTGATCGAGCTCGTTCGGGAAGGACACATTGATGACGGCCAGGAAGGGCGCGAACGCGCGCGAGCGGAACATGACATGGGACAAGCCCGCGCCGCCGACGTTCAAGACGACACGTGACAGGTTCGGATCCAGCGCGGCCAGCGTGCCACCGAGGATGTGTCCTTGGCTCGCACCGAAGAAGAAGACCTCGCTCGGGTCGTAGTAGGCCTCCTCGTCGCCCCGCCGAAGCTCGGACACCGTGGGCAGCACGGTGCGGATGGCGGTGGTCATCGTCATCCAGTTCGCCATCGCCTGATGCACCCGGTCCGTGAACGACGCGGTGTGCGCGGGGGCGTCCGTGATCTTCCCGACGACGCTGCCGAGATCGGCACGTGACATGCCCCACCAATCGATGGCGAAGGTCACGGCGTGCACGTTCGACGCGATCGTCTTCGCCAGGTCACCCTCGGCCTCCTCCTGCGAGCCGAAGAAACCGTGCCCGTAGCCGAGTGCCCGCCCCGGCCCTTCCTGCTCGTGTACCGAGAAGGGCACCTGAATCGTGAACGGGAACGAGACCACGCCGTTCTGCGCGACCTTCCCTTCCCCATCGCGGTGCAGCTCACTCCCCGGAGCGTCCTCGGTGAGGAACATCGGGCCCTTCAGCGTTCCCTTGATGACACGGAAGATCTTCCCCGATTCGTTGTCCGTCACGCTCTCGATGGACACCTCGGGGGTGTTCGCCTCGAGCCACGCCATCGTCAGCTCGCGAACGCGAAGCATGTCGTCACGTGCCATCTCGCCCGTCGTCGTGGTGAAGTCCCACGCGAGCTGCACCTCGGAGCGGGTGACACCCAATGCGTCGAGCGGCGCCATCACGTCCACCTCCCACCGGGCCGAGAGCGATGCGAGCTCGGGATCCCCCGACACGCCATCGCGCAAGCGCCGGAACCCTTCCGCAGCCGGAGCGAGCGTCCCATCGGGCTGCTTCACGTTGCGAAGCGCGACGACGTAGCGCGTGCTCGGGGAGAGTGACACCAACGGGTGGAGAACGATCCCCTGCCGCGTCCGATCCTTCGCGCGACCATCGAGATCCGCGTAATGCGGCACGAGCTCGCCCGTCTCCGCATTGACGATGAGCGTCGCGCTCTCGAGGCTCGTGCTCCTGTCTTCGCGATCGAGCAGCCCGGGGAAGCCCTCGTCCGTGACCTCGCTCGGCAGGAGCGCGACGATGCTGGGAATCAGCGACGCACCGTCGAAGGCCTTCGTCTCGCCGACCTCCGCATCGAGGCCCGACGCGCTGACGAAGCGCCCCGCCCCGCGCGCTTCGAACCTATGGCCATAAGGCGCGGACGAATCGGCGACGCGGAAGAAGTCGGACGGATAAGGCAGGTGACAGTCGTAGCCACCGAGCAGCGGCTGACAGCCCTCCTCGAGCGCGAGCGGGGTGACGTCGCTCGTAGCCTCCTTCTCCGAGGAACATCCCGCGAGCGGGGTGGCGAGCAACAACGCAAACGAAGCCAAGCGGAAAAAGCGCATGAACGAGCTCCTACATCGGACCCGACGAGCGGGTATCGAGCACGGACCGCTTCTCACGAAGGCTCGGCCCACGCAAGCGGCGCGAAACACATGATTCCGCTCACGTGCATCGCCATTTCCGGCGCGTATGCTCCGCGCCCATGAGCAACGAGCACGACAAGCCCAGCGATTCCTCGAAGCAGCCCGGCCTACCCGTCATCGACGTCAACGAGTACGGCGGCAAGCGCGACGGCGTCCGGCAGTCGATGAACCGACGGCTCTTCATGCAGCTCCTCGTCCTCGACGCGCCCCCGGGCCTCGATGCCGACGCAGCGGGAGCCGAGCTCGTGAACCTGCTCCGCGAACGGAACGTTCCCGGCGTCGTCTATGCCGACATCTCCTCCCCGCAGGGCCTCGGCCTGCTCACGTGGAACGACGATCCCGCCTTCTTCATCCGCGACGTCCGCCCGCTCTTCCGCGAGGAGACCCTTCAGGATCTCGAGCTCCGCCACGGCTTCTCCATGCTCGGCCGCACGTACTCGATTGGCTACGAGCCGGACCTCGAGCACTGGCTCTTGCGACGCCCGATCGAGAACGTCCAGGATGAAGGCTTCCCGTGGCACGTTTGGTATCCGCTCCGCCGCACGGGCGCCTTTGCGAAGCTCCCGTCCGAAGAGCAGAACGCCATCCTCCGCGAGCACGCTCAAATCGGATTGGCTTATGGCCAACAGGGCCTCGCCACCGACGTCCGCCTCGCCTGCCACGGCCTCGATGCAAACGACAACGAGTTCGTGATTGGCCTCATCGGGCGCGAGCTCCACTCGCTCTCGCACCTCGTGCAGACGATGCGCAAGACGCGTCAGACCTCCGAATACATCCAGCAGATGGGGCCCTTCTTCGTCGGGCACGTGCTCGGCCGGCATCGCGGATGAAGCGTGCCGAGGCTTCTCGGCCGGCGGCTTGACCCGAGCTCCATCCATGCGCTTAGGAGAGCGCGCAAATGACGGCTCGTTCCCTCACCGCCCTCGGCACGCAGAAGCTCCCGCGCTCGTTCTATGCGCGGCCGGTCCTCGAAGTCGCCGAGGACTGCATCGGCAAAGTCCTCGTTTATCGAACGGAGGAAGGTGAAGCGGCCGGGCGCATCGTCGAGGTCGAAGCCTATGCCGGCCCGCACGACCTCGCCTCGCATAGCTCGCGCGGGCGGACCAAACGCACGGAGGTGATGTTCGGTCCGCCCGGCTTTGCTTATGTCTTCCTTCTCTATGGCGCGAGCTGGGCGACCAACCTCGTCGTGGCCCAGGAAGGCGAGCCCCACGCCGTGCTCATTCGCGCCATCGAGCCGCTGCGAGGAATCGAGCTGATTGCCAAGAGGCGCAACATGCCGGTCACGGCGCGCGAGCTCACCAACGGCCCCGGCAAGCTCTCCAAGGCATTGGGCATCACCGGCGCCGACTACGGCCGCGACCTCGTGGGCGATATCCTCTATCTCGAAGGGGGCACACCCCGCGCCGCGATCGGCCGCTCGCCTCGCATCAATGTCGATTACGCGGGCGAGTGGGCGAAGATGCCTTGGCGCTTCTACGAAAAAGGCAATCGCTACGTATCCGTCAAACCGCGGGATTGAGCGGCGACGCGCATCGCCTTCACTCGACGATGCCGACGCTCCCCTTGCGAGGATCGGCGCCGGATTCGAGCTTGCGGCCGCCGCCGGGCAGCTTGGTGAGCGTCACCATCTGCACGCCCGTGAAGTCGAAGGGCGTCACGTCGATTTGCTCGCCGCGCTCGAAGAGATCGAGCTGCACCTTGTACGGAGGAAGCTGATCCTTCGCGTACGCGAGGATTGGCCCCGTCGGCGGGGTGAAGAAGCGAGGCGCCGACACCGCCTCCTGCGCCGACTTGTCGAAGACGAGCCGGTAGAGGATGGCCTGCGTCACGTTCCCCGCGATGCGCATGCCACCGGAGCCACCGGTCGCGAGGACGGGCTCGCCGTCACGCACCACGATGGTGGGCGTCATGCTCGAAATGGGACGCGCGCCGGGGCGAGGCGCATTCGGTCCGCCATCCTTCAGGCCGAACCTCTTCGCCATGTCGGGATGGGTGAAATCCGAGAGCTCGTCGTTGAGCAGCACGCCCGATTCAGGTGCCAGTGACACGCCGCCGAAGGGCGAGTTCACCGTCGTCGTCAGGCTGACCACGTTTCCTTCCCCATCGGCCACCACGAGGTGACTCGTCCCATGCTCCGAGAAGTGGAAGCGCATGGGGGAGTGGGTGCGCTCGGGTGAAATCCGAGCGCGCCGGGCACGCAGGTGCTCGGGTGACAGCATCTCGGCCGTCCTGTCGGGAACGAAGGCGGGGTCGCCCATGGCCAAGAAGCGATCCGCCAAGGCGCCGCGCATCGCCTCCGCCACCATGTGTTGGTAATCGGCGGTGAAGTCGCCCATCGCCTGGAGCTCGCTCTTCGAATAGAGCCCCAGCACCTCGAGCAGCATCACGCCGCCCGCCGAGGGAAGCGGCATCGTCGCGACGTCGTAGCCCTCCCAGCTCCGACGCAGCGGCTCGCGCTCGATGACGCGGTAGGCGCGGAGGTCCTCCTCCGTCATCGCACTGCCGAGGCCCCGCGCGACCTCGACCATCTCCTTCGCGACCGGGCCCTCGTAGAAGGCCTTCTTCCCCTCGGCGCCGATGCGGCGGAGCGTCCGGCCGAGGTTGGGGTTCTTCACCCGCGTCCCCGCCTGCGCGAGCACGCCGCCGGGCGCGAAGAGCGCCGCGTAGGCCGGCGTCGAGAGGATCTGCTTCTCACGGAAGCCGAACGCCTTGACCAGGTGCGGCGTGATCTCGAAGCCCTCCTCGGCCGCGCGGACGGCCGGCGCCGCGTTCTGGGCGAGGGTCAGCTTGCCCCAGCGCTCGTGCAGGGCGACCAGGCCCGCCACCTCGCCGGGCACGCCGATCTTCGAGCCCTGCGTCCCTGCCAGGAAGCCCTCGATGTCGTAGCCCTTGGGCGCCGTCTCGCGGAAGTCGAAGACGAAGGCCTTCTTCTGCTTGGCGTCCCAGACCATGGCGAAGCCACCGCCGCCGATGCCGCACGCGCTGGGCTGCGTTACGCCGAGCGCGAAGGCCGCGGCGATGGCGCCGTCGACAGCGGACCCGCCGGCCTTCATCACCTCGATGGCGGCGCGAGAGCTCGGGAGGTTGTCGGTGGCGACGGCGAAGCGGTTGCCGGGCGTGCCGGTGTCGCCGCTGACCTGAGGCGCCGTGACGACGAGGGCGAGGAGGACGAGGAGGATCGAAGCGACTCGCACGGGGTCGGACGCTAGCAAAGTGGGGTCGGGGCCGCACCGGAAACGGGCCGTCCAGGCGGGAATGGGGGTGGAATTGTGGAATGGGGTGGTGCGGGCGGGGGCGCGATCGAGATGTGCGGCGAGTGGGGACGAGGATGGGCCCACGCGGGA
>Ga0182739_1005474_pt1 | contig 10056 bp, 11 predicted proteins | sample eDN5th30CBELigBY_FD_128873 | JGI IMG/M metagenome (GOLD analysis project Ga0182739, IMG submission 128873) | Enriched backyard soil microbial communities from Emeryville, California, USA - eDNA 5th pass 30_C BE-Lig BY (version 2) (version 2) | ecosystem: Environmental > Terrestrial > Soil >...
CATTGATGTCATCAGGGGTTTCTCGCTGGCGGAATCGAGGCGGCGGCGTCCGGGTCCGATGTCCCGGGCGTGGCTGGTCGGAAGCGGTTTCCCGCCGTCACCGCGGGCGCTGCGAGGAATGCTGTCGCTGGAACAGATTCCTCGAAGCGCTTGGCATCACGGCTGCCATGGAGCGCAGGTCCGCCGGCAATGCCAGCCTGCGCCGCCGGCGCAACGGCGCGCAGTGCCCTTCGTCATTGACCGACCTGCCGGAAGTCACGACTTGCGCGCCGCGCATTGCAGCCGGCGCGCGCACGCCGCAGCATGCCCGCATGCGCTTCCCGCCCCTCATCCTGCACCCCTCGCTGCGGCCGCTGATGCACACGCTGGTGGTCGCGGGCGTCGTCACCTGGCTGGCGGTGGCGCTGTCGCTGCACTTCCTCGGCGAGACGCACGTGGCGCTGGGCTGGGGATTGCTGCTGCTGTTCCTGGCGGCGTTCCTGGCCGAGATCCTGCTTCGCGAGGGCCATGCGGCGCTGCGCGCGGGCCTGCTGCTGGTCGAACCGGCCGCGGCGCTGGCGCTGATGTGGCTGGACGCGCGGCCGGGCACCGCGCAGGTGCTGCTGATCGTGTGGATCACGCAGGTGGTCACGGCCTGGAAGCCGCTGCGCGCGCTGCTGGTCGTGGCCGCGGCCGACGTGGGGATGTACCTGGTGTTCGCTGCGCAGGACCATCCCGCGCCGCTGGTGGCCTCGCTGCTCAACGTCGGCTTCCAGATCTTCGCCGCGCTGTGTGCCCACTACGCCGACAGCGCCGGACAGTCGCGCGACCTGCTGGCGCGGGTCAACGCCGACCTGCTGGCCACGCGCGCGCTGCTGGCCGACAGCGCGCGCGACGCCGAACGCGTGCGCATGGCGCGCGAACTGCACGACGTGGCCGGCCACAAGCTCACCGCGATGACCTTGAACCTGCGCGCGCTGGCCGCGGACCCGCAGCTGGCCGGGCGCGAGGAAGTGCGCGTGTCGCAGCAGCTGGCACGCGAACTGCTCGGCGACCTGCGCGGCGTGGTGCAGGCGCTGCGCGATTCGCGCGGGCTGGACCTGGCCACCGCGCTGCGCGCGCTGGCCGCGCCGCTGCCGCGCCCGTCGCTGCAGCTGGCGATGGGCGACGACGTGCAGGTCACCGATCCGGCCGTCGCCGAGGCGATCCTGCGGCTGGTGCAGGAGGCGCTGACCAACAGCGCCCGCCACGCCGATGCCGACGTGGTGCGGGTGCGGCTGGCGCGCGACGGCGACGCGATCGCGGTGCACATCGAAGACGACGGACGCCTGCGCGGCGCGATCCGCGAGGGCAACGGCCTGGCCGGGATGCGCGAGCGCATCACCGCGCTGCGCGGCGAGCTCAGCCTCGGCACCGGCGCACGCGGTGCGCTGCGCATCGAAGCGCGACTGCCGTCGGCACGGGAGGCAACATCGTGACCGTACCGCTGCGCGTCGCGCTGGCCGACGACCAGGCGCTGGTCCGCGCCGGCCTGCGCGCGCTGCTGGAGAACCTCGGCATCGTCGTCGTCTTCGAAGTGGACGACGGCGGCGCGCTGCTCGCGCAGCTCGGGCAGACGCCGGTCGACGTGATCCTCAGCGACATCCGCATGCCGGGCATGGACGGCATCGCGATGCTGCGCAGCCTGCGCGAACGCGGCGACGCCACGCCGGTGCTGCTGCTGACCACCTTCGACGACGGCGACCTGCCGCTGCAAGCGGCCGAGGCCGGGGCGCAGGGCTTCCTGCTCAAGGACGCCGCGCCCGAGGACCTGCGCGAGGCGATCACCCGGGTCGCGGCCGGCGATTGCCTGCTGCAGCCGGTGAGTCCCGATCCGGTCCGCGCGCGGTTCCGTTTCCGCGACGATGCGCCGCCGGTCGACACCTTCAGCGAACGCGAGGTGGCGATCCTGCGGCTGCTCGCCGGCGGCTACTCGAACAGGGAGATCGCGCGCTCGCTGTTCCTGGCCGAGGGCACGGTGAAGAACTACGTCTCGGTGATCCTGGACAAGCTCGGCACGCGCGACCGCACCCGCGCGGTGCTCAAGGCGATCACGCTGCGGGTGATCTGAGCAAGTGACCGTGGCTGCCGGCGGCGCCGGGTGATGGACCGATGGCGGCCACCGCCTTCAATCGTGGCCACCAGTCGGTGTGCTCGAACGATGCCGGGTGCTGATCTTCTCGACCCCCGGCATTGCGGGCCACTCCGCCACCTTCTTGACGATCATCTGCTTGCCTTCGTGGAGGTACTCGATGCAGCTCTCGAATGCCAGGCAGAACAGCCAGATCGCGTCGTGAGGTCGGTCCTTCGACGCGTTGCCCTCGCCCCACGCCAGGTCATCGAAAATGAGGACGCCGCCTTCGCTGAGCAATGACCAGGCGATGGCGGCATTTGCAAACGTCAGTTCGCGCCGCTTTCCGGTATCAAGGTAGATCGCGTCAAACTGCCGCTTCCTGAACATGGCGTCCATCGCCGCCAGTCCGCGGTTCTTGATCTTGGTGACACGGTCGCCATAGGGCGCCATGTTTCGATCGAAACGGCGTTCGACTTCGGGATCCACGAATATGTCGATCGCCGTCAAGTGGCATCTCGGGAGATACTCCAGGAACGCGATCGCGGATCGCCCCTCATAGGAGCCGACTTCGAGGATCTGGCAGTCAAGGTTTTTCAAATGGGCCAACGACGGGAACCAGTGATTGATTTCAGAGCCCAGCCAGTTGGTGGTGAGTTCCTTGCGGTCAAACCAGCGCCGCCAGTTTTCGACCTCCTGCATCGCTTCTACCTTCCAGGCCTGTTCTTCGCGTTCGTTCTACCACAGCGTTCCGGAAGATCGGAGCGTTGCACGGCGACTTGTCCCGCGTGCAAGCCGGAAGCCGCTGGTCCCTGCTTCTGGCGCAAAGAGAAATAGCCGCGGCCATGCATGTGGATTCAGCAACTGTCCGCCGCGCGCAGGTAGGCGTCCAGGCCGCGCGCGGGATCTTCATCGAAGCTGCGACCGGTGTCGTGGATCGCGGCGATGCGGTCGGGGCGGAAGTCGCGGAAGTCCGTGCGCAGCCGGCACCACGCGCCCAGCGTCCACACTCCGCCCCAGAACGCCAGGCACAGCGGTTCGACCTCGCGCGCAGTGATGCGGCCATCGACGTCGCGATAGTCGAGCAGCAGCAGCGTGCGCGATTCGATCGCGGCGTGCAGGCGGTCGATCGGCCCGCGCGACGCGTGTCGGCCCGGGATCACCGGCGCGAAGATGCGGGTGCGGCGGCTGCGCTCGCGCAGTTCCGGCGGCAGCACCGCCTCGATCTTCAGCAACGCGGCGCGCGCGGCCACGCCGAGACGCTCGCCGCCGAACGCGCGCACGAAGCGCGTGCCCACCACCAGCGCCTCGAGTTCAGCGGCGTTGAACATCAGCGGCGGGATATCGGCGCCCTTGCGCAGCATGTAGCCGACGCCGGCCTCGCCCTCGATCGGCACGCCGGAGACCTGCAGGTCGGCGACGTCGCGGTAGATCGTGCGCAGCGACATACCCAGCGTCTCGGCGAGGCTGCGCGCGGGCAACGCCGCCCGGCGCCCGCGCAGGGCGTGGATGATCAGGAACAGGCGGTCGGCGCGGCGCATGCGGCATCAATGATCACCGATGCGGCTTCGGCGGCGAAGCCTCAGCGCGGCGAGCACGGGCCGACCCTGCTGCCCTCGCTCTCGCGGAACCGGGCAAACACGCCCGGGCCGCCGTGGAGCCCGCTTCGCGGCACCGGCACTTCGCCGCCCCGCCCCGGCCGGCGCTCGAGCACCGCGGACACCGATTCGACCGAGAGATGCACCGTGGTGCCGGTCATCGAGGCGCCATCTGCGGATGCGCCACCAGCGCACCGGACGCGTCGGGCTTGCCGACGCAGGGAAACACGGCCAGCTCGTCGGCGGCGGAAGCGTTCGCGGGTGAGCCGGGCGTCGAGCAGGGCTTCGTGGAAGGCGTGGGCGCGGGCGCGGTCGGCCGCGGGAATCTCGAACCGCGCGGGGACATCGGCGTCGGGCATTGCAGTCTCTCCAGTCCCGGGCGTGCACGTCGCACCGGGACAGGCTGCGCGCCTGCTGCTGACAGCGTGGCGTCAGCACGCGGACGAATCCGCGGCGGACAAATGCGACAATGGCGACCTCGACACAGAGGGTTCCCGACATGCCGCACGCCGCTTCCCCTGCGCCTTCCTCCAGCCAGCGCTCGCTGACCCGTTTCCTGATCGAGGAGCAGCGCGCCGGGCACATCAACCCGCAGCTTCGGCTGCTGATCGAAGTGGTTGCACGGGCCTGCAAGCGCATCTCGGTGGCGGTCGGCAAGGGTGCGCTGGGCGGCGTGCTCGGCGACGCGGTCGCGGCCGACGGCGGCAGCGCCAGCATCAACGTGCAGGGCGAGGCGCAGAAGAAGCTCGACGTGCTCAGCAACGAGATCCTGCTGGAAGCCAACGCCTGGGGCGGGCACCTGGCCGGGCTGGCATCGGAGGAAATGGACCACAGCCAGCCGATCCCGGACGCCTACCCGCGCGGCAACTACCTGCTGCTGTTCGATCCGCTCGACGGCAGCAGCAACATCGACGTCAACGTCGGCGTCGGCACGATCTTCTCGGTGCTGCGCAGCCCCGAGGGCGTGGCCGAGGTCAGCGACGAGCACTTCCTGCAGGCGGGCCGCGAGCAGGTGGCCGCCGGCTACTGCATCTACGGTCCCAGCACGATGCTGGTCCTGACCCTGGGCCACGGCACCCACGCGTTCACGCTCGATCGCGAGCAGGGCTCGTTCGTGCTGACCCAGCGCGACATGCGCATTCCCGAGGAAACGAAGGAGTTCGCGATCAACATGTCCAACCAGCGCCACTGGGAGGCGCCGATGCAGGGCTACGTGCGCGACCTGCTGGCCGGCAAGGAAGGCCCGCGCGGCAAGGACTTCAACATGCGCTGGATCGCCTCGATGGTGGCCGACGTGCACCGCCTGCTGACCCGCGGCGGGATCTTCATCTATCCGTGGGACCGCAAGGATCCGACCAAGCCCGGCAAGCTGCGGCTGATGTACGAGGCCAACCCGATGTCGATGCTGGTCGAACAGGCCGGCGGCGCGGCTACCAACGGCCGCACGCGCATCCTCGACGTCGCGCCCACCCAGCTGCACCAGCGGGTGCCGGTGTTCCTGGGTTCGAAGCATGAAGTCGAGGCCGCCACCCGCTACCACCTCGAGCACGACGCGACGTAGGCCGGGGCTGCACGCCGCGCGGCGGGCCGCAGGAGCAGCGCCCGGTGGGCGTGATTGGCATGCCGGTACTGCAATCGCGCCCGTGGGGCGCTCCTACGCGAAGTCACCGTCCACGTAATACCAGCGGCCGTCCTCGCGCACGAACCGGCTGGTCTCGTGCAGCCGCGCGGCGGAGCCGCCACCGACCTTGCAGCGGGCGACGAATTCGACCACGGCCGCGTCCGGCGCGGTTTGCTGGTGGCGCTTGACCGACAGGCCGAGCCAGCGCACGGCGGGATCCAGTTCCAGCGTCGCCGGGCGGGTGGACGGATGCCAGCTGGCGAGCAGGTAGTCGCGCCCGCCAAGCACGTAGGCGCTGTAGCGCGAACGCATCAGCTGCTCGGCGGTCTGCGCCACGGCGCTGCCGGAGAGGAGCGGGCCGCAGCAGGCGGCAACGGCGAGGCCGGAACCGCAGGGGCAAGCCGTGGCGGGCATGCCTAGTTCCGCCGGCCAGGCAGGTGCGGCGCGAAAGGGCGCTCAGGACTCATCGCGGTCATCGCCTGCCTTGTCCCTGCCCGGCCCCGCCGCATGCGTGCGTGCCATGGCCGCTCCGAACGCCACGCCGATGGCGACGCCCACGCCGATGCCGAATGCAAGGTTGCCGAAAACCAGTCCAGTCGCGACCCCGATCGCGACCCCCAGCGAAAGCCCGGCTCCCATGTAGCGTTGCCGCGCCCGGTCGTTCTCGGCCGACATGCCCGGGATCTCCTTCAGCCTGACGAGTCATTATCGGCGAACCCGACCGTCTTCTTCCGCCAGCGCGCCCCGGACCGGTCCTCCGGGATCCGCACACGCCTGCACGAACCGGGCTCGCCGCATTAGGATGCGCCAATGACCACGAGCCCTCCCCTGCAGGACGACCGCATCGAACAGCTCGCCGAACTGCTGGAACGTCGTGCCGTGCCGTTCGGCGGACTTGGCCTGGAAGCGCTGGACGGATTCCTCTCGGCGCTGGCGGTGGGCCCCGAGGCGATTCCGGACGCCGAATGGCAGGCGGTGGTCTGGGGCGGGCGGGCACCGCGCTGGAATGACGACGACGAAGCGCGCGAAGTCGCCGCGCTGCTGGCCGAAGCGCGCGAACTCGCCCTGCGGCGCGCCTGCCACGACGACGACAGCCTGCCCGACCGGCTGGCGCCGCTGCTGTGGCTGCCCGAGGATCCCGACGCCGCGCAGCCGGACGAACTGGACGCGGGCAGCGACTGGGCCGAGGGCTTCCTGCGTGCGGTCGACCTGCGCGAAGCGGCATGGGACGCCTGGCTGGACGAGGACGAGTGGATCGCCGCGATCCTGGGCCTGCTCGACCAGCTCGCCAGCGGCGACGTGCTCGACGGCGACGATCCGGCCGCGCCGTCGACGCCGCTGACCTGGCGCGAACGCATCGACATCATCGGCGCGCTGCCGGGCATGCTGGCCGACCTGCAGCACCACCGCATCGCCATGCTCACCCCGCGCACGCCGCTGCGGCGCACGGACGCGCCGGAGCGCAACGCGCCCTGCCCCTGCGGCAGCGGGCGCAAGTTCAAGAAGTGCTGCGGAGCGAACCCCGCGCCGAACCTGCCCTCGTAGGAGCGGCTTCAGCCGCGAGCTCTTGCCGATCATCAAACGCTCGCGGCTGAAGCCGCGCAGGTCGGGGTGACGCCGCCGACGGCGTTTGGGCAAAAAGTCCGTCGGGGAGGTCGTCCCGAGCTACGGGTGGCCGTCGCGCGGGTGGTTGAGCACCAGCCAGTACAGGCCCACCTGCTTGACCGCCCACACGAACTGTTCGAAATCCACCGGCTTGCGGATGTAGCTGTTCACGCCCAGCGCGTAGCTGGCCTCGACGTCGAACGGCTCGGTGCTGGTGGTCAGTACCACCACCGGCAGGGCGCGGGTCCTTTCATTGGCGCGGATCGCCTGCAGCACCTCGCGGCCGTCGACCTTGGGCAGGTTGAGGTCGAGCAGCACGATCGCGGGCAGGTCGCCGGGGTCGCGATGCGCATACCGGCCGCGCGCGAACAGGTAGTCGAGCGCCTCGGCGCCGTCGCCGGCCACTTCCAGGCGGTTGGCCACCTTGGCCTCGGCAAAGGCGATTCGGGTGAGCTCGACATCGTCCGGGTTGTCCTCGACCAGCAGGATCTCTTTCTGGCTCATGCCTGTGTCCCGTTGTCCGGCACCGCCGGCAACTCGATGAAGAAGGTGCTGCCCGTGCCGGGTTCGGACTGTGCCCAGGCGCGGCCGCCGTGGCGCTGCGCGATGCAGCGCACGATCGCCAGGCCGATCCCGTTGCCGCTGGCCTCTTCGGCGCCGTGCAGGCGCTGGAACGGTTCGAACAGCTTGCCGGCGTAGCGCATGTCGAACCCGCTGCCGTGGTCGCGCACGCGCACGATGACGTGGTCGCCGCGCGGCTCGCCGTCGATCTCGACGCGCACGCGGTCGCGGTCGCGCGAGAACTTCCAGGCGTTGTGCAGCAGCTGGTTCACCAGCTGGCGAAGCTGGCGCTCGTCGCCCAGCACCTGCAGGCCGGGCTGGACGTCGATCTGCGCGGCGCGCCCCGGCTCGGCATCGGCGAGTTCGGCATGGGCCCAGTCGACCAGCAGGCCGAGGTCGACCGGCGCAGGATGCAGCTCCGCGCGCATCGCCCGCGACAGCTCGAGCAGCGAATCGATCAGGTTGGCCATGCGCGCGCTGGCTGCGCGGATGCGCGCGATGTAGTCGCGCGCGGTGGCGTCGAGGTTGCCGTCCAGGTGCGTGGCGAGCAGCGCCGAGAAGCTGTCGACCGCGCGCAGCGGTGCGCGCAGGTCGTGCGAGACACCGTGCGCGAACGAGGCTTGCAGATGGTTCAACGATGCAAGCGCGGCTTCGGCTTCAGCCAGCCTTTGCGAAAGCGCATCGGCATCGGCATCCGCATCGCCTTCGGCGTCGGCATGTTCACCGCCCGCGCCGCGCCCGGCGACCACCTGCAGCACCAGCGAGCGCACGCCACCGCCGGCACCGTGCATCGGCGTGATCCCGACGCTGGCATGGATCTCGTGGCCGTCATCGTGCAGCAATGCCAACTGCAACCGCTGCGATTGCGCATCGCCTGCAACAAGTGCGGCCTGCAGCGCAACGCGGAGTGCGTCGGCATCGCGCGCCGTCGCCACGGCGATGAGCGGCTCGCCGGCGAGCCGCGCGATGGTGCGTCCCAGCAGGCGCTCGATGGCGGGATCGGCCTCCAGCCAGCGCCCCTCCCGATCAAGGATGGCTATGCCTTGGACAGGCGCTGCCGTCTCGGGACGGGAGCCGCCGCCGTCCTGGGTTCCGCTGGAAATCTGTGCCCTCGACATTGCCGGACCCTGCATGCTGTGAAGAAGGTATCAAGCCGGCGTCACGGCGAAGTGTAGACATGGTGAAGGCCTTCGCAGGCAGAATGCGCCAATGGCCCTGGACCAGATCCTGTTCCTGCTCATCCTCGCCGGCGGACTCTACCTGTTCGTCAGCGAGCGCGTGCGCATCGACGTCAGCGCGATGCTGATCCTGCTGGCACTGGTGGTGACCGGGGTGCTCGACGGCGACCAGGCGCTGTCGGGGTTCGCCAGCGAGCCGGCGATCATCGTCGCGGCGGTGTTCGTGATCTCCGGCGGCCTGGCGGCCACCGGGATCACCGAGCACATCGGCCAGTGGATCGGCCGCGCGTCGGGCAGGAGCGAAGGCCGCGCGATCGCGGTGACGATGCCGGCGGTGGCGGCGATGGCGTCGTTCACCCACCACGTGATGGTCACCGCGATGATGATGCCGATCCTGACCCGCTTCGCCAAGGCGAACGGACTGTCGGCGTCGCGGCTGCTGATGCCGATGTCGTTCGCCGCCTCGCTCGGCACCACCCTGACACTGGTCAGCGCACCGGCATTCCTGCTCGCCGACAACCTGCTCGAACGCTCCGGCGAGAAGGGCTTGGACATCTTCTCGATCACCCCGATCGGGCTGGCGCTGGTGGTGGTCGGCGTGGTCTACATGCTGCTGGCGCGCTGGATGCTGCCCAAGCGCACCGGCAAGTCCGGCGACGACGAGTACCTGCGCCTGGACCGCTATCGCACCGAACTGCTGGTGGTGAAGGACTCGCGCTGGAACACGCGCCCGCTGGGCGAGCTGCAGAAGGCGCTGGGCGACAAGTTCCGCCTGGTCGGCTGGATCCGCGACGACAAGCTGCGCAGCGACCTGGGCAAGGGCAACCCGCTGCTCAGCGGCGACGTGCTGCTGGTGGAGGCGTCAGCCGACGCGCTGGCGTCGCTGCACGATGACCCGGGCATCATGCTCGCGCCGGTCGCGCGCTTCGGCGGCAAGGCCAGCGACGACGAGGCGCAGCTGGTGCAGGCGGTGATCGGCCCGGGGTCGGAATTCATCGGCCGCAGCATCCGCGAGCTGGAATCCTCGCGCCAGTTCCAGGCGGTGATCGCGGGACTGTGGCGCCGCGACGGCGGGATCGCGCAGCGGCTGTCCGACGCGCGCCTGCGCGAGGGCGACCTGCTGGTGCTGTGGGGCAAGCCGGAGAATTTCGCCGACCTGGCCACGCATCACGGCTTCCTGATGCTGGTGCCGTTCGCCGGCGAGGCCAAGCGTCGGGTGCGCGCGCCGCTGGCGCTGGCGATCCTCGGCGCCACCGTGCTGGCCGCCGCCACCGGCTGGCTGCCGGCACCGATGGCATTCCTGTTCGGCGCGGTGGCGATGGTCGCGCTGCGCTGCGTCGAGATCGGCCAGGCCTATCGCAGCATCGACGTGCGCGTGTACGTGATGATCGCCGGCGTCATTCC
>Ga0182739_1005476_pt1 | contig 10052 bp, 11 predicted proteins | sample eDN5th30CBELigBY_FD_128873 | JGI IMG/M metagenome (GOLD analysis project Ga0182739, IMG submission 128873) | Enriched backyard soil microbial communities from Emeryville, California, USA - eDNA 5th pass 30_C BE-Lig BY (version 2) (version 2) | ecosystem: Environmental > Terrestrial > Soil >...
AAAAATCTCGACGGTGGACGCCTCCAGCGCGCGGGCCTCCGGTTCTGCATGGAAGACTTCCAGCGCGGCCACTTCTGCAGCGCTGGCGCCGCCGATACGCCATGACTGCTCCAGCACGCCGCAGCGGAACGTTCCCTGGCTGCCCAGGCCGCTCGCTATATCGTAGTTGCGGCGCGATGCGAAGAAGCCGGGGAAGCAGGCTGACGCCGCTGCGTCATAAGCCTGCGCCTTCTCGAGTGCTATCTTGAAATCCTCGCTCAGGTTCAAATGACTCAGCGCGTCGAAGCCACCTCGCGCCACGATCAGGTGGGACCCGCCGTACACCATTTCTCCCGTGTTATCCGCCGTCAGCCTTTGCGTGCCGACGTAGCTCGCCACGATGCCCGCAACCCGCACCTGTCCGACGCTATATGTCTTGACTTTATCAAGATGCTCCTCGAGCACGATACCGCAGTCGTGCAGTCGGCCGGTGTCCTGCTGAGCAAGGGCGTCGCGCAGTTGTGCCACATCGGCGACGACAAGCTGGCCCCGTCCGGCTGTCGCGATTACGGGCTTGATCCGGACCGGACCCAGCAGCAACAGTCGTTCGCCTGCGGCCTGGGCATCAGCCAGGTCGAAGGCCGTGATGCCGGTCAGGACGCTATCGGTGACGCGGCGTCCGAATTCCGGTGACCAGCCCTCGGGCGCAAACGCGTCGGGCGTCAACAGCGGGTGAGTGATGGACTTGGTCGGGATAAAAGCATAGGGCACGACGCCCCCGAACAGGTCGGCCTCGGAATGGATGCCCAGACCCTGTGCCGCAGAGAGGCCCACGATGGTGTCGGAGGGCACGACGAAAAGACGGCCATGGTGTACGGCAGCATCGTAGATGCCGCCGTAACGCCCGCCCATGATGGCCGCAATCCGTTTGCCCAGTTCGGCATGTACGGCGCTCTCGTGCGCCGGCTCATGGCCGCGCGCGGGATACAGCACGACCGTCACGGCAGTGGCCGCGGTATCCCCTTCCCAAACGCTCGCCATTCAGGAAGCTGTATCGTTGGTTTTCTTGGTGTCGATCGAAACCGGGTCGCTTGCAGGGAAACTCTCCTCGACTCCCTCATCGAGAGTCTGTTCCTTGTGTTCGGCGGAATGCTGATCGCCCGGTTTCTTTCGCCCGGAATTTGCTTCGTCCGAGTGCTGATTGCCTGGCTGTGGCGTGTCCGACGCGGGCCGTTTGTCGGGCGCGGGCTTGTCCGTGGTCACCGATACGGGGTCGCTCGCGGGGAAGCTTTCTTCCAGCGCGTTGTCCAGCGCCTCCTCGCCCTGCCGCGGATGATCCTCGCGGGTGGGGAACGGTGTGTCTTGTGTTTCTGGCTTGGAGGTGGGGTTGTTCATGGCACAGCTCCTTCAATGCAGGCGAATGGTGCAGTTCGGGGTATGGATCAATCGGCGACCTGGACCTTCGGCAATGCCTTCAGTTGTTCCTTGGTATAGCCCTGAAGGATCAACTTATCGTCCATCTGTGTGATTTCCTGGAAGGGAATCGCCACGTCGTGCTCGCCCATGCCCAGGAAGCCGCCGGCACCAACAAGGAAATAGGCGGCCTTGCCATCGGATGCGAGGACGACGTCGTTCACGTCGCCGACTTTTTCATTCTTTTCGTTATAGACGGCCTTGCCCATGATTTTTTTCTTGACGCTCCAGCCCGTGATGGCCTCGGTCATGGCAGCGCTGCTCGATACACCCGCTTTCGCCCCGGGCGCATCCGAACCGGGCGTACCGGCGGGCGGCGTGCCCGCTGCAGGCGCGGGCGTCGATGGTGCAGGCGTCGACGGTGCAGGGGCCGAAGAAGCAGGTGCCGTGGAAGACGGTGCGCTGCTCTGTGTAGAAGTATCCCCGGTTGCTGCGCCGGGCGTAGCAGACGTCTGGGCATAAACGAGTGGTGCGAACGCCATCGGTAACGAGCAAGCGGCAATAGCGAGGTAGTTTTTCATATTGATCTCCTTGTCTACGACCAAAAGGGTCCGTTGGATCGAAGCAAGCATCGTGCCGCCCCGGGCGGCGATCCCCATAGGCACGCGGCTTGCATCGCTCCGCACAAGGCAACGAGCGGGTGACGTTGTCCGTTAACTCACAAGGAGCATTCAATGAAAACTACCAAACGACTCGCCGTCAGTGCCGTTGTAGTGACCGTCCTGGTCAGTCTGTCGGCGTGTGGCGGAATGTCGCGGCAGGGACGGAATACTGCTATCGGCGCGGGAGTCGGCGCCGTGGGAGGTTCGGTCCTAACAGGGGGTAGCACGCTGGGCACGATAGGCGGTGCGGCGGTAGGAGGCGTGGTAGGCCATGAGGCGACCAAATAACAACCCATCATCAATAAACTGAAAGGAAAGCCGACATGCTATACACCATTGCAATCATACTGATCGTCTTGTGGCTGCTGGGACTCGTCACCTCTTACACCGTAGGCGGTTTCATCCACATACTGATCGTCGTTGCCATCATCATGATTCTCGTTCGCCTGATCAGCGGGCGTTCGCCTTAAGGCGGCACTGACCTCGACCGCGCATGCGCGGTGTGGACAGTTTTGAAGCGCAGGCGGCAAGCTGCTGAATTATCGAGCTTATTCTCGTTAACCCTCGGCTTGTCCCTGCGCTTATCCACATCAAGCGTGGATAACTCCACGGCTTATGTTGGCTTCATGCGCGGCACGCATGGATCGGGGCTGCGCCCCGGCTTACATTGCATCCCAGATCGGTAATTTTTACCTGAGCCGCGCTTTTGGCCGTTTTTCGTACGCCGCGGCTATGTCATTGATATGTCTAGCCTTAGTCAGGTAGTGCTCAGCTTATCCGCGTGGTTGTCCACACATTGGGTGGATAACTGGAGCAGGCATGAGAACGGATGTTAATCTTGTCCCTCTTCAGCACTTCAGTAGATGGATCTGCCCATGCTCGACACTCTCCAAGACGTGGAAACCTGGCTGCCCACGATCGAATACCTGGCCCTTAATCTCGTGGTGACCATCGCCATACTCGTCATCGGTTGGACGGCATCCTCGTTTGCCGGCCGCAGTGTCCAGAGGCTGGCCGCACGATCACCCCGCATCGATCCCACGATCGTGCCCATGGTCTATACCGTTACGGTGTGGGCGATACGTATCTTCGTGCTCATCGCCGTCCTGGCCCGCTTCGGCGTGCAGACGGCCAGCATCATCGCGGTACTGGGCGCGGCCGGCCTGGCTATCGGCCTGGCGCTGCAGGGTACGCTGCAGAACATCGCGGCGGGCATCATGCTGCTGGCCCTTCGCCCGTTGCGTGCCGGCGAATATATTTCGGTCGTCGGCAAGGGCGACGGAACGGTGGCCGAAGTCGGCTTGTTCCTGACGCGCCTGATCCAGTTCGATGGCGTCCACCTTACGCTGCCCAACAGCCTGGTGTGGGGAAATCCCATTATCAATTACAGCCGGAACGCGACCCGCCGACTCGATGTCGAGGTGTCCGTCAGGTATGGTGACGACCTGGAACTGGCCTTGCGGGAATTGGGCAATCTCATCCGGACGCACGAGTACGTGCTCGCCGAACCCAAGCCCCAGGTCATGGTGACGGAATATCGCGAGAGCACGACGGTCGTCAATATGCGGGTTTGGGTTGCGGCGGACAAGTATTGGGAGCTGCGATTCGACCTTTATCGCAATGCGTTGCAAGTCCTCAGCCGGGCAGGCCTCAAGATGCCGATCCCGGTTCGCGAGGTGCAGGCCAAGACCGTCGACGCCTAGGGCTCGAAGGGGCGACGCCCTTTACACCTTGTCGGCGATGCTGCGCAGGCCGTCCTGGATCAGTCCGGCGATTTCACGCTGCCGCGTGGCCGGCATCCGTTCGGTGATGGCTGTGACACTGATGGCCAGATAGGGCGCGCCCTTGGCATCACATAGGGCGCAGCCCACCCCCAGGGCGCCGCGTACTGCGTAATTTCCCACGACGGAATACCCTCGCGTACGGGTGTTCGCCACCAACTGCCTCAGTTCACGCGTCGTCATTCCCCCGTACTGCTCCAATTGATCGCTGTTGTGCGCGATGATGCTTTCTATGGTCGCATCATCGAGCTTCGCGAGCAGGGCCATGCCACCCGAGCCTACGCCCAAGGGCTGGCGTTTGCCGGCGAAAGTGGCCAGGATCTGCACCGGATACGGACCGATTTCCCTCCACAGGCTGACGGACTCGGCGCCTTCACGCACCACGAGGAAAACTGCATCGCCGGTCACCTCAGCCAGCTTGCGCATGACCGGGAAGGCCAGTTCAATACGTGGGTCTTGTGGAGCGCTGGGTGCGACGCTGGCTTGACTGGCTATGAACCGCTTGGTATTGCCTGCGGTCCGCACGAATCCTCCATCCTGCAGTGCCGCCAGCAGGCGGTAGATCGTCGGTCGTTGCAGCCCCGTTCTTCGTGCGAGATCGGTGACGGTGAGCCCCCCTTGCGCGTTTTCCTGCAATGCCCGCAGCACTTGGAGCCCCCGGCGTAAGGTGCGGGGGCCCGATGCTGCCGTGTCCTGGTCAGAAGTGTCCACAGTATGTACATTGGCGTTTGAGAAAACGCGAGGTTGTCCGAAAATAGTCGAGCAATTATAGAACTGTCCGTTAAGCGGACGCCTACAGGAGGAACACTGTGTCGACTAAAACCAAATTCATTACACGTACTGCTGCTTGTGCCGCCAGTCTGCTTGGCGCCATGACGCTGGGCCTTGCGGCGCCTGCTCAGGCCGCCTATCCCGATCATCCCATTCGGCTGGTCGTGGGTTTCTCCGCGGGTGGCACCACTGACGTGGTGGCGCGCATTCTGGGCAAGGAAATCGGCGACACACTGGGCCAACCCGTCGTGGTCGAGAACCGCCCGGGCGCAGGAAGCAATATCGGCACTGAACTCGTCGCGCGTGCCGATCCGGACGGCTATACGCTGTACATGGTCGCCGTGACCAGCGCCATCAACCAGACGCTGTACAAGAACCTGCGCTGGGATCTCGTGAAGGACTTCGCGCCCGTCGCCTTGGCCGTTCGCGTTCCCAACGTGCTGGTCGTCAACCCCAAGGTGCCGGTCAATTCCGTCAAGGAGCTCGTCGACTACGCCAAGGCCAACCCCGGCAAACTCAATTTTGCTTCGTCGGGCAGCGGCACGTCCATCCACATGGCGGGCGAGCTCTTCAAGCAACTAGCCAAGATCGATGTCACCCATATCCCCTACAAGGGCAGTTCGCCGGCCACGACCGACCTCATCGGCGGACAGGTCGACTACATGTTCGACAACATGCCATCCGCCTGGCCCCATGTCGAGGCCGGCAAGCTGAAGGCGCTGGCAGTGACCACGGCCGATCGCTCGAAGACGGCGCCCAATCTGCCCACCATGCAGGAATCGGGTTTCCCGACGTTTGATGTGTCGTCATGGTTCGGTGTCATTGCGCCCAAAGGTACGCCTGACGACGTCGTAAACAAGTTGAATGCTGCGATCCTTGCCGCGCTGGCCAAGCCCGACGTGCAGCAGCGCCTCGAGAAGCTGGGTGCCGTTCCGGCCAAGACGTCGCCGGCAGAATTCGGCCAGTTCATCAAGTCGGAAGTCGATAGTTGGTCCAAGGTGGTCAAGGCATCGGGCGCTACTGTCGACTAAGACCATGATTTCGAAGATATGCAGCAGTCTCGGGGAGTCGCTGGCCGACGTACCCGACGGAGCATGCATCATGATCGGCGGGTTCGGCCTTGCGGGCCAACCCACAGAACTCATCGATGCATTGCTCGAACAGGGTGCCCGGGATCTCGTCATTGTGAACAACAATGCCGGGAACGGGGAAACGGGCCTGGCAGCCTTGCTCAAGGCCGGACGCGTGCGCAAGATCATCTGCTCGTTTCCGCGCCAGGCCGACTCGCAGGTCTTCGACGCCCTGTACCGCGCGGGGAAAATCGAACTCGAACTCGTGCCCCAGGGCAACCTGGCCGAGCGCATACGGGCCGCCGGTGCCGGCATCGGCGGCTTCTACACGCCCACGGCGGTGGGCACGCCGCTCGCGGAAGGGAAAGAAGTACGACATATCGACGGCCGCGACTACATCCTCGAATACCCCCTGCATGCCGACTATGCGCTCATTAAGGCGTCGCGTGCGGACCGCTGGGGCAACCTCGTGTACCGCAAGACGGCCCGCAACTTCGGCCCCATCATGGCCACGGCTTCTCGCGTCGCCGTTGCGCAGGTCGACGACATCGTCGAATTGGGCGAACTTGATCCCGAAGCCATCGTCACCCCCGGCTTGTTCGTGCAACGCGTCGTCGCGGTAGGAGCTCGTTGATGAATCGTTTGAACCGTGACCAAATGGCGGCGCGCGTGGCGCGCGATATTCCCGAAGGCAGCGTCGTCAACCTTGGGATAGGCCTGCCGACCAAGGTGGCCAATTACCTGCCGCCCGATCGTGAAATCATGCTCCATAGCGAGAATGGCGTCATCGGAATGGGACCCGCACCGGCGCCCGGCGCCGAGGATCCCGACCTCATTAACGCCGGCAAGCAACCCGTCACCCTGCTTCCCGGCGGCGCCTATTTCCACCACGCGGATTCGTTCGCGATGATGCGCGGCGGGCATCTCGATATCTGCGTGCTCGGCGCCTTCCAGGTGTCGCGTCACGGCGATCTAGCCAACTGGCATACGGGCGACGCCGACGCCATTCCTGCGGTCGGCGGCGCCATGGACCTGGCCATCGGCGCCAAGTCTGTGTATGTGCTGATGGAATTGCTCACGCGCGAAGGTCAGAGCAAGCTGGTGGACCGCTGCACGTACCCCTTGACCGGCGTGGCCTGCGTGTCGCGCCTGTACACCGACCTCGCGGTTTTCGACCTGAAAGATGGCCGCATTTTCCTGCGTGAAGATCTGGCCGGGGTCGGCATCGCCGAACTACAGCGGCTGATCGGCGTGGATCTGGCAGCCGGCTCGGCGGACTAGCACCGGCGACACCGGACACTGCGGTGGCCGGTGTCATGGCCGATGCGGCGCTGGGCCCGCACTGACTCTACGTCTTGCGTGCGGTCTTGATCATGGCGGTGCACAGGCCGCGCATCATGTCGACTTCATCATGGCTCATCGCGTTGCGTCCGAACATATGACGCATGCGCGGCACCAGCTTCTTGGGATGCTGGGGATCCAGGAAACCCACTTCTTGCAAGGCCTGCTCCCAATGCGTCATGAAGGCTTGTACTTCGCCGCTGGTGGCCGCTTGCGACCCGCTTTGTCCATGTCCTTCGGTGGTCGGCAGCAAGGGCAGGGCGGCTGCCTGCGCCAGCGCGTAGCGCATTTCCCAGGCGGCAAGCTGCAGCGCCTGCGCGACGTTGAGCGAAGAGTACTCGGGATTGGCCGGTATATGGCAAATGCGTTGACACAGGGCGATATCATCGTTCGTCAGACCTGACCGTTCCGTACCCAGCACGATGGCGACCAGGCCCGGATGGCCCAGGTGTTCGCACGCGAGTCCGGCCGCAGCGCGGATGTCACAGGCCGGTGGCCCCAGATCCCGGGGCCGCGCCGTGAGGGCGAAGGCCAGGGTGACCGGTTCCAGGGCATCGGCCAGGGTCGGAAAGATCTGGACCGAGGCCAGCACGTCGGTGGCGCCGCTGGCCAGCGACTGTGCCTCGGGCAGGTGCAGCACATCGGGAAACCGGGGCGCCACCAGGCACAGGTCATGGAAGCCCATGGTCTTGATGGCGCGGGCAGCCGCGCCGACGTTACCGGGATGGCTGGGATGCACCATAATGAAACGTATGCGGTCGAAGGCATCGGCCGTTACAGGGCAATTTGTCTGAGTCATTTAAAATAGGTCGTTTATCATCTTCCCTGCCGTGCTTGCCAGCAGAATCTTGTGGGATTCTTCAGGGCCATGGCATGGGCAGTTCTTTATTCACTACGGAATCTTATGCACCCGATGCTCAATACCGCCATCAAGGCGGCACGCCGTGCTGGCGCCATCATCAACCGCGCCAGTCTCGACCTGGAACGCCTGCAAGTGGCACGTAAGGGACCCAAGGATTATGTCACGGAAGTCGATCATGCCGCTGAAGAAGCCATCATCGACATCCTGCGCACCGCCTACCCCGACCATGGATTTCTTGGCGAAGAATCGGGTACGCAATTGGGCGCCGGCCAGGCCGAGGGCGAGCCGGCCGAGTTCCAGTGGATCATCGATCCACTCGACGGCACCACCAACTTCATCCACGGTTTTCCGGTGTATTCCGTCTCCATCGCCCTGGCGCAGCGGGGGCAAGTGACCCAGGCCGTCGTCTACGATCCCGCCCGCAACGAACTGTTCACCGCGAGTCGCGGGGGCGGCGCTTTTCTGAATGACAAGCGGATTCGGGTGTCCGGGCAGCGGCGCTACCATGATGCGCTGATGGGTGCCCATGTGCCCGGCTCGGCTGCGACGGTTACCAATGGCTCGCGCTTCGGGGCGATGCTGGGCGAATGCGCGGCGGCCCGCCGCATGGGTTCTACTGTGCTGGACCTGGCCTACGTGGCGGCCGGCCGTCTCGATGGTTTCTGCGGCGTCCACCTCAAGCCCTGGGACATGGCCGCAGGCGGTCTGCTGATTCTCGAGGCCGGAGGCCTCATCGCCGACTTCGAAGGCGAACAGGGGTGGCTGAAAAGCGGCAGCGTTCTGGCCGCCACACCCAAAATATTCACCCAGATGCTGGGTTATTTGCAGGATTGATGCCGGCTTGGCTCGACGGTTGCCGGCGCGCGCACGGCAAGCCGGGAGGCATCATGTCCGGGAGGGAGTAGTGCCTTGATGGAGTGGATGCTCGACCCGTCCGCGTGGGTTGGCCTGTTGACGCTGGTCATCCTCGAGATTGTCCTTGGCATCGACAACCTCGTCTTCATTGCCATACTGGTCGACAAGCTTCCGCCGGCGCTGCGTGACCGCGCACGCGTGCTGGGGCTCATGCTGGCGCTCGTCATGCGCCTGGTCCTGCTGTCGGTCATGTCGTGGCTGATCAAGCTGACTGACCCGCTGTTCGGGATAGGCTCGCTGGAGTTTTCCGGGCGCGACCTGATACTGATCATCGGCGGTTTTTTCCTGCTCTTCAAGGGTACGCTCGAACTGCACGAACGCGTCGAGGGGCGCAATGCCCATGCGACCGGCGCGCGGATGCATGCCAGTTTCTGGGTCATCGTGACGCAGATCGTCATCCTTGACGCGGTGTTTTCCATCGACGCGGTGATCACCGCCGTCGGCATGGTCGATCATCTGACCATCATGATGCTTGCGGTCACCATTGCGATCGGCATCATGCTGTTTGCGTCCAAGCCGCTGACCCAGTTTGTGAATGCCCACCCGACGGTCGTCATCCTCTGCCTGGGCTTCCTCCTGACTATCGGCTTTGCCCTGGTCGCGGAAGGCTTCGGCTTCGCCGTGCCGAAGGGGTATCTGTACGCGGCCATCACGTTCTCTGTCATCATCGAGACGCTCAACCAGCTCGCTCGCCGCAACCTGCGACGTGCGGATGCGCGGCGTCCGCTGCGCGAGCGCACGGCCGAGGGTGTGTTGCGCATGCTGGGGAAGCGGCCCATCGCAGGTCCCGAACAGGAGGCTCCCGAGGCCGACGGTCCTGCCCAGGCCTTTGGCGACGAAGAGCGCTACATGGTCAGCGGCGTTCTGACGCTCGCAGACCGCTCGATCCATTCCATCATGACGCCCCGGACGGATGTCTCGTGGATCGACCTCGACGACGATCCCGCCGAGTTGCGCGAACAAATCTCCAAGGCGCCCCACAGCTTTTTCCCGGTATGCCGCGGTTCGCTCGATGAAGTCATCGGCATAGGGCGCGCCAAGGAAATGATCGCGGATCTGATCATGCATGGTACCGTGCGCCTGTCGCGGCTGCGCGATCCCATCATCGTCCATGAGTCGATCGGCGTGCTGCGGCTCATGGATACCCTGAAGCGGTCACGCGGACAGTTGGTGCTCGTCACCGACGAATTCGGTGCGATCCAGGGAGTCGTCACACCCATCGACGTGTTCGAGGCCATCGCGGGCGAGTTCCCTGACG
>Ga0182739_1005477_pt1 | contig 10052 bp, 9 predicted proteins | sample eDN5th30CBELigBY_FD_128873 | JGI IMG/M metagenome (GOLD analysis project Ga0182739, IMG submission 128873) | Enriched backyard soil microbial communities from Emeryville, California, USA - eDNA 5th pass 30_C BE-Lig BY (version 2) (version 2) | ecosystem: Environmental > Terrestrial > Soil >...
AGCACGGATATGACATTTTGTACGGCATCTGCGCCAGCTCTCTGGATCATGCCCGGATCGATCTGCCCCTCCCGCAGGAGCTTAACGAAGATATCATCGAACGGATGAAGCGGGAGCTGCGTGATTAATTTACCCGTCGATCAGCCAACTGTCGATCGGACCGAATAGGGCCTCTATCCAGACGCTGATCTGGAAGCTGGTCCTTACCGCATATAATACTTCGCTTAAAAGAAGCAGCAGGGTAAGGGATACGATCAGGATGACAAAAGTGCGCTTTTTCCGTTTCTCCCGGCGGAGGTAGCGCAATTCGGCGATGCCGATCGTCAGATAGACTATCAGGATCATAATCATGGAGAGGAGGCTCTCTTTCTGCTCGCATATTTTATTTGGATGGAATCGACCAAATAGTAGAGCACCGGGATCAGCTCCGCAATGACAAACATGGTCAGCATACCGCCGCTCATCATGCTTTTAAACTGGATGTTTGACTTGACGACCACAAGAGAGCCTATGGCGATAAAAGCCGTAATCGGAAATACAAAGGGCTTCGTGTCCTTTAAACGGCAAGAGCGTGCCAGTATTAAAGAGATAATGAAGACGATAAACCCGAGCTTCACGAAGATGCTGATCAGCCACAACGCAATTAATGCGGGATCCAATGTCTCAAGAAAGGAGCCGGATCTCATAAAGCGCAGCAGCTCCAATTCCGGAAAGTTGAGGTTCGAGGCAAGCTCCGGACCGAAAATGAGCAGCAGCGGCACTACGTGCAGAATGACGACGACGGAGGAAACGATCATGGAGGACGTGAGCGAACGAAACGTTTTGGCCGGTGACTGCAAAAATGGAAATATAAACAGGACAAAAGACATTTCCCCGAACACGGACGACGTATAGTAAGCGGATGGCCACATTTCCCGCAAGCTGAATTGGGTAATCATGCCTTTTCCGGAGAACCATTCGAAATTTTCGCTCACGACCACCGGAATAATCAGGAAAGACAACAGGCTGATAAAAAATAAGCCTTCCGCGGCTCGAAACACCGACTTGACTCCGAAACGAACTGTGTATGCGATACAAATGCCGCAAAGGCTGGCAATAGCCCAAGAAGGCGTGCCTACCAGATAAAATTGGGTTAGCACGTCTTGAAGCTCCCAAATATTGATAATCGCAATCATGAGATTGGATAGAGCGATAAATAACAGCAGCGGATAGTGCAGCCATTTTCCGAGGATATGGCGGCCATAATCGATAAAGAAGCTGTCGGGACGGCGCATGGCAAGCTTATAGCTGATAAAGGAAAAAGCAAGTCCAAGGATCGCCCCCGACATAATCCCGGCAGGAGCATTGTACCCGCTTGATTGCAGCATGATGTTCAGCATGAAAGCGATCATGGTGGAGAAAAGGTGAAGCGCGAACAGTTTAAACAGCTGACCCTGCGTTACGGACTGAGGTTCCACGTTCGCTCATCTCCTTCCTTCTCATCAACCTTCAGTTTATTGTGAAACGAATCGGTGGAAGAGCCGAGACGGCGAAGCGAGATGACAGAGTCAACGCGCACTTCCAGACGATCCTTGTAGTATGCCCTCCAGTCCTGTTGGATGGTTTTCCATTCCTTAGGGTATTGGACCGACAGGTAATGCCCGAAATTGAACACATCGGCTCCCGACTTTCGGGTTTTGGCAATCATCTCCATGAGCGACTTATTGGCGATGCGATTGATTTCTTTCTCGAGCAGCTCGATATTTTGCTGCTTTCTTAAGTCAATATCCGAATCCGATGCGATAATACCTGCATCAGAGTAAGAGCTTATGGTTACCCCTAAGCCTTGCCGCGTACGGAACGGACGGATTTCCGTGCGAAGGGAGGAAGTGTAGAAGCCTACATTCCTGCCGTCGGTTGGCGATGGGGCGCTGTAGATGTACCGCTTCAGCTGTCCTAACACTAAGCGCGCGGACGAAGTCTCCTCGGGAGACAGCACGTTCGTGACCATCTTCCCTTTGCGAAGAATGGCTGCGCCGGCCGTACCGACGCCGCCGGGCGAACCGGCTTTGGCCGACGGGTCCACCGTTTTAAAGCTCAGCATGGGAATCAGACCGTCTCCTCCGCTCGCTTCGGAGTACATCATGTCTTTCACCGTGGTGCTGAGGATCTGATCATTGCGTATGTATCCGTTTAGTACCGAGGCGAGAAACCGCTCGAAGGAGGAAGGCATTCGGGCGACCTTCGATTTAACGGGACCTTCCACCATAAAGAGATTCGTATTCAGCCGCAGCAGCGGATTGCGCTCGACGAACTCCAGGATCGGTGCGATGCCCTGCTTGGCGAGACGGCTTCCCAAGATGATGCTGTGTGTCTGCCCGAAGGTGACGTCACGGGGGATATCGCCCTGAATTTTTTGAAGCGCTTCTTCCAGCGTAGCGCCTGTGCGGGTGACATAGGCGATAGGCTCCTGGCCTCCGCCTTCGCCGGTACCGCCCGTAAAGCCGGGAATAAGCCGGTTTGTTAGCGGAATGCCGAGTGTCAGTTCGACGCCGCTGTCCGTTTGATCGACGATCACTAAGTTTACAAAAGCCCGATTGTTCAATTCAACAGATGACCAGCAGCCGGTAACCATTGCAGGAATGCACAGGAGGATCGCGATCTTCCATAACTTCGGCAGCAGGCTCAATCTTCTCCCTCCCCGCTGTGCTCAGCCCAGGAGCGCAATCCTGATTTTTGTCTGATTCGATTAGCGGCGTCCGCTGTTGGCGGGCGCCGCTTCATTTTCCACCAAGGAGCTCTTACCAGCGTGTCCTTGAACGATCCCGCGACTTGAGGGGCGATCGGTGACAGATAAGGGGTACCGAAGGATTGCAAATTAAGCATATGGACGTAAATGATAATGAGCCCGCAGGCAATGCCGAAAATACCGAAGATGCCGGCGAGCAGCATCATCGGAAAGCGAAGCAGGCGAAAGGATAATCCCAAGTCGAAGCTTGGTATGATAAATGAAGCAATGCCGGTCAGCGAAACGATGATGACCATAGCGGCCGATACGATCCCGGCTTGGACGGCGGCCGTGCCGATAATAAGCGCTCCGATGATGGACACGGCTTGACCGATGGATTTCGGGATACGAACAGACGCTTCGCGCAGCGCCTCAAACGCAATTTCCATCATCAAGGCTTCCATCAATGCGGGGAAAGGCACCACTTCCCGTGAGGATGAAACCGAGATGAGCAAACTATACGGGATCATCTCGGGATGAAAGGTTGTAATTGCAATATAGAAGGAGGGCAGCAGCAGCGACGTGGTTAGAAAAACAAACCGAATCCAGCGAATCCAGGTCGCCGCGATAAAAGGCTGATAGTAATCTTCCGCCGATTGCAGCAGGGTAAAGAAATGGACAGGAGCGATCAACGCAATCGGCGTATTATTGACCATCACGCTGATGCGGCCTTCCAGCACCGAGGCGGACACGGTATCGGGACGCTCCGTATATTGGATCTGCGGAAAGGGGGAGGAAGGGTTGTCCACAATCGCTTCCTCCAAATAATTTGAACCGAGCACTCCATCGACATCGATGCAGGCCAGTCGTCTTTTCATCTCTTTGACCAGCGAGTCGGGGCAAATATCATCCAAATAGATGAGCACAACCGACGTTCTTGTTTTCGTTCCGAATGTCATTTGTTCGATCTTAAGGTGGCGGCTGCGAATCCGCCGGCGGATGAGCGTCAAATTGGTGTCAAGATTCTCGACAAAGGCTTCGCGCGGACCGCGGATAACGGACTCATTGGGCGCTTCCATGATGGCGCGCTTCTCAAATTTGGTCTGCGAAAGCCCGAGCATGCGCGAATCGCCATCGATAAGCAGCAGGCCGCAGCCGTCAAGCACCCAGTCCATGCTCGCGGAGGGAGCAGTTAACGTCCGGCAGCCTGCTGAAGGTAACCGATGCTCAACAAACAAGGGCGACAGATCATTGTTCCAGCTTGAACATTCCTTTATAAGCGGTTTCAGAAGATGCTCTTCGGCATCGTGATAATCGAACAGTTCACGGATGTAGATTAGCGAACAAGCGGTTCCGGTCCCTATCGTAAAAGGATGTATAACGATATCCGAGCAGTGAGCGAGCTGCGAGCGGAACCACTCCAGTCTTGGCTCCAAGTTTGAGGTGTCCGGATAACCGTCATCACCGTTTGCAAAAACTGGCATGGGGTTGTCCTTCGCCCTCATGGGAGGATCATCCTTTCGCATTTTCGCATGTGTTTAGGTCAACTTCATTTATTCCCGGTATCAAGGCATTTCAAACCTCGCCGGAGAAGCCGGAGTCAACTCCTTATACGGATGAAGGATAGGTTTGTGGAGTCCAGGGGCTGCGTGTCTTCAGGTCTTTGGGTGAAGATCTAAGCATTCTCAGGTATACTTAGTCAGAACAGCAACGAAAAGGTACGCAGCTAAAGGAGAACCGTTCGTTATGAAATCCGACCTTATACAATTCCCGCTAGGCTTTTGGACGGGATTACAACAACTAGGCATCGCTCCGCACGATGCAGCCCGCAAAGCGGGGCTGCCGCTCGCTGTGATTACACAATCACCTGCAGTCACTCCCGCTCAATATTTTAAAATATGGCAAGCGTACTCCGATCTCGCCGGCGGCCCTGCGGCAGCCATTATCAAGCTTGTAACCGTATTTGAAACGACCCAATACCCGCCGAGCGTCTTGGCTACCTACCATGCGCGTAATTATCGCGACGCTCTTCACCGCATGTCCCGGTACAAGCAGCTGTGCCCTCCGGAAAGCCTGCGCCTGACGGAAGAGGGCGAGCACTGCACCATCGAGCTGGAATGGAAGCGCAGCGAGCAACCCGGACCGCCGGTGTTGGCCGGAACGACGCTGACTTTTCTTCTGGAGCTAGGGCGGCGGGGCACAGGGCAGCCTATCGCGGCGCGTTCCGTGGAATTTTCTCATCCGATGGACGATGTTCAGGCTCTTGAAGCTTACTTCGGGTGTCCTGTCCGAGTGGGGGCTGCCGCAAACCGGTTGACGCTACACCGAACCGATCTGGACCGTCCGTTTATTTCATATAACCGGGAGCTGCTGGAGATGCTGACTCCCGTATTGGACCGGACACTGGATGAACAGCTCAGCCGTTCCATCCCCGAGACGGTCAAATGGATTTTGAAGCGAAGTCTTGCCGGAGGGGGCCTGGACATTCAGACGGTGGCGAGTGAGCTTGGTCTGAGCGATCGTACCTTACAGCGCCGTCTTACGGACGAAGGAACATCTTTTAAGCGGCTGCTGACACAGGTTCGGCATGAACAGGCGCGGGAATATTTGACAGATCCCAGCCTCGGTATTAAAGAAGTGGCCTTCCTGGTTGGATATGAAGACCAGAACTCCTTTTACCGCGCTTTTCGTCATTGGGAAGGCGATACGCCGGCCCATTGGCGTACCGAATATTGGGAGGCCAACCCGCCGTCGTAGCATTCTCGGGCAGACCGGTTCTGCGGAGGGCGGTTTTCCGGGTTTGCGTTATATGGCGTGTGATACAAGAAATATGACGCTGTGCGCTAGTTACCGGACGAGCTGAATGCAGTAATATAATCCCTATCCGGAGCACAGCGCTGTTCCGATAATAGCTTCCAATCAGCTTGCCTGGAAGGATAATAGAGGAGACGTAAGTTATGGATATGGGATTAAACGGCAAAACAGCGTTAGTAACCGGATCGACGAGAGGAATCGGAAAAGCTATTGCCATCGAGCTTGCCAGAGAAGGCGTCCACGTTCTGATTAATGGGCGGAATCATGAAGAGGCAGAACGAACCGTCGATGCATTGAAGTCGGAGTTCCCGTCTACCATGCCTCGGAATGCTGCAGCGGATATTGCGGACAGGCAGCAAAGAGAAGCTTTGTTTGAGCAATATCCCCATGTCGATATTCTGGTTAACAATATGGGGATTTATGAAATCATGTCCTATGACGACATTGACGATCAAGTATGGGAGACCTATTTTCGAACAAATGTTCTTGCGGCCAACGGATTAGCTCAATGTTATTTGCCAAGCATGCTGCAAAACAATTTCGGACGCATTCTTTTTATTGCAAGTGAAGAAGCTTTGATGCCTTCAGGGCAAATGCCCCAGTATGCTATGACCAAATCCATGCTGCTATCGCTGTCCAAGAGCTTGTCGATGCTAACGGCGGGAACGGAAGTTACATCGAATACGATTCTGCCCGGCCCCACGCTGTCTGAACATGTACATCAGATCATTGACAGCTTGTTTCCGGAGGATATGACATTTGCGGAAAAAGAGAAAAAATTTATGGCTGCAAACCTGCCGCAATCCGAAATCCAGCGGTTTATCAAGCCATTCGAAATAGGCCGTCTGGCTGCATTCTTATGCAGTCCCTATGCTTCCGCATTTAAGGGTTCGCCGGTCCGCATGGACGGGGGCATGGTGCCCACGATTTTTTGACATTAACTTGACCGGCAAGAGGAACTGATTGCAGCACTGCGTGCCCAAAATTACTACAACCTTGATAGAGAAGGGATCCCAAGCAGCTGCAGCGTATACAAGCCCAGTGCTGCTCCACTTGACTGAGCTGCCGGATCACCTTTTCCTTATTATGACGGATACGTAAGACTGCAATTTGCAGCCTATTTAAGCTCCGGAATGACCGGCTTTTGCATCGACTTCCTGTATCTTGCGGGAGAGTAATGAAACCGCTCCTTGAACAAGTGATAAAAATGGCTGAGGTTGTCGAAGCCGCAATCCAGAGCGATATCCGAAATTTCTTCATCTGTGTATTGAAGCAATTTGGAAGCATAATCGAGCTTAATCCGATTCAGCCATTGGGTTGGCGTCTGGCCGAAATGCTTGCGGAAGCTGCGAGCTACATATTCGCGGTTCCTGCCGCTTAATTCGAAGAGCCTGTCGAGACCGGCGGAGAAGTTCTGTTTATCCCGAAGCTTATCATCCAGAGAGGCGAGCCACAGGGGCAATGACGATTCCTCAAGCTGCCGATGCTGAGTATGCTTAGTCCATAGCTCAAGTAAAATCAGTTTGAATTGCAGCAGTAACCCCCCACCCATAGCTTCAGACGACAAGAGCAGTCTTTCAAAACGAAGCTTCAAGTGTTGTCGGTCCAGCTCATGCAGATGTGTCACAGGAGGTAAAGCCGCAGAATGAAACTGCCTTAGCTCTTCCGGTGTATTCGCGTACAATGCGAGCGCCTCAAACACTTCGCACGGAAAGGCGACATTCAGAACTTGGCAATCCGTGTGGAGCCGCTCGTAGTAATGAGCGTCGTTCGGTCGGATCCAAACCAGCGAGCCTTCCTTAAGCCATTGTTTCTGCCCATTCACCTGATGAAGGACCGCGCCACCAAAAATAATGAAAAATTCATAAAAATTATGGGTGTGCAGTGCGGAAGTCAATTGAATGGAGCGGATAAATGCATAATGAAATCCGATAGCCGGATCCATGATTTGTTCGGCATACAGCTTCTTGATATCCATCCTTCACCTCGAAACAAAAGTCAGTACAGTACAAAAAAAATATTTCCTTATCCGTATTATAACAAGAAATCGTGCAGACAAATACGATACGATATGTATGCAGGATTTCTGATTTGTGCTTTATTGCACAATAATTATAGGAGGGGAAATACCGAATGGCTACTAGTGGATTGACGCGAGCAGAAGTGGATTATTATCATCAGAACGGTTATTTGCTTCATAACAAGCAGATTTTTAGTCCTGAGAAGCTGGCGGCGTTAAAGGAAATATTCGAGGAGCAGTGGACTTTGGTCGGGAAAAAGCTGAACAGCGAGCTGGATACGCCTCATTTCCGGGACGAGCGCTTGCTTGAATTTTTGCTGGCGGATGAAGTGCTCGATCTTATCGAGCCTCTGATTGGGCCCAATATCGGTTTGTGGTCAAGCCATTTTATATGTAAAGAACCTTTGGTGGGTAAAGCGACTCCATGGCATGAGGATTCTGCTTACTGGAATGGCCGATTAACCCGCTTTGATAAAATTGTGACCATCTGGCTTGCGATTGACCATAGCTGGAAGGAGAACGGCTGCATGCGTGTAATACCCGGAACCCATCGTCATGGATTTTCCGAGTATGAGCGAGTCAACGGAGAGGATCATATTTTCGATTCGGAAATCAAGGATGTCGACGATACCCAAGCGGTTTACTTTGAGCTTAAGCCGGGCGAATGCTCTCTGCATGACTCTCGAATTATTCATGGTGCCGCGCCCAATAAAAGCGAGTACCGCCGCTGCGGGTACACGATGCGCTACTTTGCAACCGATGCTCTTGTCACTAAAGAGAGGAACAAAAACCATAAAGTTTGGCTTGCACGCGGCAAGGACCTGGCAGGAAATGAGTTTGTAAACGTGTAATTCGGTGTAGAGTCTGCCTTTCCAGGACAATGCCTTAAGCGGTAATTGGCTGCCTCCAAAGTCATATAGATGACAGGAGGCGGCCTTTTTCATTTCTGCTTAGTATCCCGAAGCACTTTCACGATTACAGGAATAGTGCTGTTTAGCTGTATCTGACGGTTGTTGAAATTGCTATTTATTGCGATTAAAATAGCTGGAAGGGAACAAGTCCACCGTGATTGAAGCGGGCATCGGTCCACCATATGAATTAAGGCAAGCGCTTGCAGAGGCTGGATTCCCTGTGTGCTTGTACGATGTTACGGTAACCGCGCTACGCTCAGAAAGGAGCTTTCATCATGCACCAGGTGCAGCTGCAGGGAAATCATGTTTTACCGATCCGGGATATCGGCTATACGTTTACCCATAAAGGATGGACGCATCCGGACCGCATTACCGATTATAACGTCTTCATCTATGTGATTCAGGGACAAATGCAGGTATTTGAGGATGGAACCGATTATCTATTGCGGGAGGGGGACTGCTTTTTTCTGAAAAGCGGTGTTCATCACTGGGGCGACGGACGTACGCTGCCCGGCACCTCGACCTATTGGATCCATTTTTACGACTCGCTGCCAGAACGGGGCCAAGAAGTTAAAGGGAGCGAGGAGCAGCTGCAGCATGTTCTTATAGCTCCATCCTTAAAGGTGTATACTCCTGAACATTATCAGATAAAGCTGCTGCTTCCCAAGCGAATGCAAGCGTTAAATGCGCCTTATCTTGCAAGAAAATTAAAAGAGCTGTACGAGCTGTACAACTCCTCCCGAGCCTTCCGTCATCTCCATCTGAGCATAACGGCCATGGAGATTTTTCTTGATTTGCTTCGTCAATCGGAGAATAGCAGCCCGCTAAGCAAGGCCGATGCTACAGTATGCAGGCTCGTTGAGTACTTGGAGGAGCACTGTGCCCAAGAATTGAATACGGAGCATATTCGCCAGACATTCCAATTAAATTATAACTACATCAGTACGCTCTTCAAAGAAAAGCTCGGAATCAGCATCTTCAAGTACCACGAACGGCTCCGCATTCATTATTCCGCACAGCTGCTCAAGACGACAATGCTTAATATTTCAGAGGTCAGTCACCGGATCGGCTTCCAGAGCCCTTTCTATTTTAGCCGGGTGTTCAAAAAGGTCATGGGGGAGTCACCGACCGATTACATCAAAAATATTTATCGCATGTAATGAAGCCAGGGTAAGGGAACAGAACACGGATAATGGAGCCACATGCCGCCTAAATTTCAAGGAAGATGTGGCTCTGACCTCTGAATACGAACGCAGCACAGTTCTTGCCCGCCGTTATCGTTTTCCTCTTTCAATTAAGAAGCTTTAAACACGTTTTATTCAAAGGCGGGAATGATGACTTCGCGCCCCCCCTGCATTGCTGATTCATGGGCGCAGATACCTGCTGCGGTCCAGTTGGCAGCCGTCACGGCATCAATCGCCGGCTTGCGCCCCTCGACAATACTTCGGACAAACTCATGCACCAGATGCGGATGCGACCCATGATGACCATTGCCCTGAAGCACGGATTGATGCGGGTTGTTGGGATCGAGTACCGCTTGATGAGTAATGTGCTCCGCCAACTCGGCAGGGAGCAGATCCGGTCTGGATGGAGCTTTCAC
>Ga0182739_1005478_pt1 | contig 10051 bp, 4 predicted proteins | sample eDN5th30CBELigBY_FD_128873 | JGI IMG/M metagenome (GOLD analysis project Ga0182739, IMG submission 128873) | Enriched backyard soil microbial communities from Emeryville, California, USA - eDNA 5th pass 30_C BE-Lig BY (version 2) (version 2) | ecosystem: Environmental > Terrestrial > Soil >...
CCATCACCGCCAATCGAACTGATCAATTATCTCGCCCACCGCTCACCGTCACACAGGCTCGCCTGGGACTGCGGGACCGGTAACGGGCAGGTCGCAGTGGCTTTGGCCGGCCGCTTCAGTCAGGTGATCGCCACCGACGTTGCGGCCGAGCAGTTGGCTCGTGCGCCGCTACGTGCGAACGTCGAGTATCGTGTTGCCTCCGCCGAGCGCAGCAGGATCGCAACCGCGTCCGTGGACCTGATCGTTGCCGGGCAAGCGGCGCATTGGTTCGCTTGCGACGCATTCTTTGACGAGGTGAACCGGGTGTCTCGGCCCGGCGCGGTGATCGCCTTCTGGTGTTACCGCACGCCGAAGGTTGCCCCCGGCATCGACAAGCTTGTCGAAGACCTCTATGCGTCGCCCAGATTGACCAGGTACTGGCCGCCCGAGAAGCATTTTATCGACAGCAGTTACAGCGATCTGCCATTCCCGTTTCGAGAGTTTCCTGCCCCAGAATTCACGATGATCGGCAAGGGGTGGGTGTGGGAGCGATTCGAGAGCTATCTCCGGACCTGGCCCGCACTTCATGGGGTGGCCCGAACGCCGGACGGTGCTGTGTATATCGCGGAAGAGATGGCCAAGCTTGCTCGGGCCTGGGGTGATCGGGATCAACCCAGAAATGTTCGCTGGCAGCTTTGGCTTCGGGTTGGATTCCCCTCGCGCCGTCGCGGCACGTGATTGCCGAGCGACGGCCGCCTTGGCCCTGGTCGGCACGCCGCCCTCGGCCTGCGTCTTGACTCTTTGTGGCCCATTCAATAACTCAGCGGAAGCGACATCGGTTCCTCACGGCTCCGTGGTCAATAGAAGGAGAGAGCAATGCTTGATGGCGCGACACTGGCTAAGATGTGCCCCTGGCTTCTCGAGAATCCAGGTCCATTTCCCGGCGGCGACATGGTGCTCGTCGATGGTCGGCCGTATCACGTGCGACTCCCTGCTCTTCTCGGGGAGAAGCCGGTTGTGAACCTGATCTTCGTCGGGGATCCGGAGCGACATCGGCGGATCGTGGAGAAGAGACGTCTCGAAGTGATCGCGTCGAATTCGAATCGAAGTTTGGATGCGGTGTGGGCCAGAGATCCCGAGACCGGCCTGGACGTCGGAGTGTTGACACATCAGATGGGAGCCGGGAGCACGGCGATCGTCGCTGACGAAGTCATCTTCCTGACGGAGATGGACTTCGCGACTCGAAGTCGCAGGCCGAGGTTCCCGCAGATTCGGGCCGTGCGGATCGGAACATGCGGATTCGGACAGAAGGAAACCAATGCCGGCGCAGGCATCATCACAACCGCCACGTTCGGTCTGGATGCCTCGGGACACATGATCAAGCGGCCCGACCGGACAGCGGAAGAGAATGTCCTGTTCGAGAAGTTCTGGGCCACGGTTCAGAGCCGGATCGCGTCGTGGGTCGACAAGCGGGATGTGTTTTATCCGTACATGAACTCCACGTCGCGCCTGCTGAATGACGCACTGAAGCGATGTGCGAACGAAGCGAACTTCCCGACCGTGTCGGGAATCGGAGTGACCTGCCCCGGATTCTACGATGAACAGTGGCGTCCGGTTTCTCGCTTCCAATCCTGCTTGCCGGACCTGGACCAAGCTCTGTTCGCGATGGAAGCGGTCGAGCCGTTCGGAAAGATCGAGGCGATCGAGATGGAGAACGCTGTTCTCGCGTCGAAACTCTGCGGCCAGGGTCACATGTTCACGGCGTTCTGCAACGCGATCGGCGATCGGCGAAATGATCGCTTTGACACGAATCACGCTGCAAATATCGATCGCATGATCGATATCACGTTCCAGACGCTCGCCTCTCTCCCGCCCGATCGCGTCTTTCTGCCTTCGGAGTAGACCCCCTTCGCGGAGCAAACTGGTCTCCTCCAGAGCCGAGTGAGTCTGGAACAATCCCACGCCTGCATGTCGCTACAGCGGATTGCGCCCCTGATGATCGGTGGCTCGGAGTCTGGTCCACCTATGAGAAGCCGGGTATGGCGTGCAGGCAGTGGGAGATTTGGCCTCGCAATGCCGCTTACGAGGGTTCGGCGAAGGATGCGAATATCTCGACCGAGTAGATCCGAGAGGTCTCGGGTATTGTGACTGGCGGTGAGAACCGCACCACGGTTTCCGCAGATACCCAGTGGCTCCAAGATGGTACTGGAGCGACTATCCAGGTTGAGCTCAAATGACGCCTCGGATGGCGGCTTCCAGGTCCACTTTCTTGAAGAAGTTCGGAGCCGGTGGCCATTCTGAAGTGTGGCTTGATCATCGGCCCTGTGAGGCATTGAGGGAATCCTGATCACGAGCACTTCGCCCTCCCTCGTTTTTTTGGGGAACCCTGGCGACGGCGGGACGAATCCGTTCTAGACTCGGGTGAGGCTGCTTGGGTGGGTTCCATGGCACCTTGGTCGTCTTCTGGAGCCAGGCTGTCAAGTCATCGCTTGTGGAGAGGGGGGAGCGTGATGGGGTGGCCTTTCCGGGCCAAGGAGTTTACCTGGGAGGATTACCTGGCCTTCCTGCCCCAGCTTCGACATGTCTCGGCGGGGCGACCGGCGTTGGTGCTCCCGTGGATCCAGGATGGCCTTGAAGACTGGCCGTCCGCCCTCGCGCGCGGGCGACGGCTCGTCGAGGCCATGTCCCGGGAAGAACGCCTCGAGCCGATTCGGATCACCAGCGCTGCCCGCGAACGAATCGGGGCGGCCTGCGGAACGAGACCCATCGACGTCGAGCGGTTGCTGGCCCATTACCAGGCGGTGCGCGAACGCGTCCAGCAGTATCAGTCTCTCAGTCTTTGGCAACGGATCAAGGACGGATATGAGCGAATTGCCCTCGCCGGCGTGGGCCGGGGTTGACGCTCGCCTTTGCGAATGAGCCGGCACTCTTGGTCCCGCCCCGCCCCCTTGCATACGGGGCCGGCGGGAACTCGTGTGGCCCGCCCCGAGGGGGGCGGGCCAGTGAAACGAGCCGGCTCTGCCCACCAGGTTGTTGCTGGGACTTCTTCTGGAGAGTCTGGGGGTGAACGGAGAGGGACAAAAGACGTTGGCCACGCCGTTTCTCTCGACGTCACGCACCAGGTGACGGCTTTTCCTCGCGCGTCGTTCACGATACCGTATCGGCTCCGGTGAGCGATCGAACGCACCCGGCCACCGGGCGGTGCCGACAGCGGAGGATGATATGAGCCGACGCGAGTTCCAGTTGATTGAGGGGACGTCGAGCAAGTTCTGGACGATCTCGCTTGATGACGCGGTCCAGACGGTCCATTACGGGCGGATCGGCACCGCCGGCCAGACGAGTCGAAAGGAGTTCGACACCGAGATTGAGGCGAAGCTGTCGCACGACAAGCTCGTCGCCGAGAAGATCAAGAAGGGGTACGTCGAGGTCGTCGACGGGGAGGCCACGGCCGGTGCGACGCCGGCTCCGACGCCCCCTGCCCCGGCGCGCCGATCGAAGCCGGTTCCCAAGTCGAAGCCGGAACCGGATCCGGAACCGACGACTTCGTCGGATGCCGCCAAAGACGCGGTTCCCGAACCGGAGCCCGCGCTGTCGGCAGAGCCCGAGCAGGAATCGTCACCGCAACCGGCCCCGACGTTGTCCGTCGAACGCTCGATTGACCTGGCGCCAGCGGATTGGTTCTGGGACGCTCACCGGCTCGGCACGCCCCTGACGCGTCCCGAGTCTGCGCCTTTTAAGCTCGAGGCTGGGTTCAAGAGCCTCGCGAAGGTCGCGACGACCGCGCACGCGCCGGCCTGGGACTGGTCCAAGATCGCCCTTTCCCCCGGGATGTCGCGTGAGGAGGCCTCGTTCTGGCTCTTCGTGATGACGACCATCCCATGGAACAAGCCACCCAAACAGACCCTGGCCGATCTTCGGGCCAGCTATTCGGCGGACGGCCGGGTCGAGCCCTTTGCCGCAATGGCCAAGAAGCTCGAGGCCCAAGGCCGAGTGGCCCCTCCGGAAGTGATGATTCCGCTTGCGCTCTTCTACTCGCTCGATGACCTCTGGCAGTTCATGAACCGGATCGTGGGCCAGCGCGACTACAACAGCTTTGATGGAAACCACGATCTTCTCGCGGGCTTTCGACGCTACGTCTTGCCCTATCTCTCCCAGGACGAGGTGCGTTCGTTGCAGGAGCGGGCCCGCGAGGCGCTCGATCCCTCGGCGTTCCCGTCGGGGTTCCATGAGACGTTCCCGGCGTCGTGGTATCTTGCCGCCGCATTGGGGCTGTACGACGAGGTCGCGGCGCTCGTACGGGCGATTCCCGACGACCAGTACCAGGACGCGAGTGCCAGTTGGAAGGACTATTACCATCGCCCCCAGCTCCTCGTCCTCGGCCTGGGCGACCCCAAACGGGTCGAGGCCGAGTGGCGGCGGCTTCATTTGCTCCACAAGCGGCCCGAGGATGTGCGGGGCTGGCTGGCGGTCACCGGCTGGTCGGCCCTCGGTCCGGTGCGCGACAGCATCCTCGCTCTCTCCAACAAGGACGAGTGCAGCGTCCTTCTTGAGCTGCTTGCCAAGGTGAGGGCCCCCGAAGCCGCTCCGGTGATGCTCGAACTGATGCTCGGTTCCAAAGCCCCCAAGGTCGCCCGACAATGGCTCGAGGACAACCCCGGGCACGCCATCGCCGGCCTGATCCCGGTCGCCGCGGGCCGTGGCAAACTGGCCGATACGGCGATGGAGTTCCTCCGAGCCCAGAAGCAGAAAGGGCAGGCCGAGTTCATTCGCGACTGTCTGACGACGGCCACGCCCGAGGTCGCCGCGAAGATCCGAGCCGAGGTCCTCGACCGGGCTGAGGTCATCATTACGCGCCTGGATGAGACGACGACCCCCGAGCCGATCCGGACCGCGGTCCAGGATGCGGCGAAGTTGAAGGTTCCGGGCTGGGTGGACATCAGCAGCCTGCCGCCGGTGCTCGTGGGGGAGCATGCCCTGAATGAACACCAGACTCAGGCGTTCCTCGCCGCGCTGGCCAAGAGCACGCTCGCGGCGCCGCATGCGCTGGTGGCCGCGGTCAAGGCGCATGCCGACCGGCTCTCGCTCGACGCCCTCGCCTGGGCCCTGTTCGAGCAATGGCGAGCCGAGGGGACGCCCTCCAAGGAAAAGTGGGCGATGCTCGGCCTCGGCCTGATCGGCTCCGACGCCTCGGCCATGAAGTTGACGCCGCTCGTTCGCGCCTGGCCGGGCGAGAGCCAGCACCAGCGCGCGGTCACCGGGCTCGAGTGCCTTCGCGCGATCGGCACCGACGTGGCCATGATGCAGCTCAACGGGATCGCCCAGAAGCTCTCGTTCAAAGGGCTCAAGGCCAAGGCCGCCGAGATGATGGAAGCGATCGCCGCCGATCGGAACCTGACCCGGGCCCAGCTCGAGGACCGGATCGTGCCCGACTGCGAGCTCGACGACCGCGGGAGCCGCGTTTTCGATTTCGGGCCCCGGCAGTTCCGGTTCGTCCTCGGCACCGAGATGAAGCCGATGGTCCGCGACTCCGACGGCAAGCTCAAGACCGACCTCCCGAAGCCCGGCACCAAGGACGACACGGCCCTGGCCACGGCCGCGGTCAATGCCTGGAAGCTGCTCAAGAAGCAGGTCCGAGAAGTCGCGAAGGTCCAGGCCGATCGGCTCGAACAGGCGATGGTCATCGGCCGGCGCTGGACCGTGGCCGACTTCGAGACCCTCCTGGTCAAGCACCCTTTGATGACGAATCTCGTTCGCCTCATCCTCTGGGGCGGCTATGATGAGTCGGGCAAGCTCGTGAGCACCTTCCGGGTCACCGAGGAACGCGACTACGCCGACGTCAACGAGGCCACCCTTTCGCTGCAGGGAGTGGCCAAGGTGGGGGTCGTTCACCCCCTCCATCTCTCCGAAGCCGACCAGGCGGCCTGGGGCGAGATCTTCGGCGACTACGAGATCATCCCCCCGTTCCCGCAGCTCGGCCGGCCGGTCCACCGGCTCGAGCCCGAAGAGCAGAATGCCAAGGAGATCGTTCGCAACAAGGGGCTCAAGGTCCCCGCCATTACCCTGGTTGGGATCCTCGATCGCCACGGCTGGATCCGCGGCATGCCCGAAGATGCGGGGGTCTTCCACGAGCATTCCAAGGCCTTCGAAGGTGCCAACGTCACGGCCATCGTTCAATACGATGGGATCCCGATCGGCGCGATGATCGACTGGGATGACCAGGACATCAAATCCTGCTTCTTCATCCCCGGGGTCTACAAGCCGGGGGTTTATCCGGACCACAAGAAGCAGTTGACGCTCGGTAGCGTGGACCCGGTCGTGATCAGCGAGGTCCTCGGCACCCTGGGGGCCGTCGCCGCCAAGGCGCAGTGAAGACCGGAGACGGTGTGTTCGCGGCTTTACGTCCAGGATTCGCTTGTGTACGCTCCATGTTCGTTCTCCCTTCTGTCGTGGAAGTGGGGCGAGCCGGTGTCATATCATGGTCGACCAACATGCTGGCGAGGACCGCGGCGATCGTGTTGAAGTGAAGACCCGCTGACGAGGAACCGAGTTACATGGCCCGATCGAAGAAGGGAAGTTCCACCGAGGACGCCACCGCCTCGTCTAGCCCCAGCGCGGCGACCGAGCTCCAGCGTCCGGCAGCCGAATCGCTCTACGGCGACGAGCTCGACCGGCTCGCGCTCGATGATGGGGACTCCCCTCGGCCCAAGGGGTGGGCCCTGACCCCTCGCTCCGTGCTGACCTTCGTGCTGGGCGACGAATCCAAGGGGATCGCCCCCAAGTTCGTCGGCCGGCGCGCGTTTCTGGAGCGGTGCGTCGTGTCGTTGGCGACCAACCGGGGCCTGATGCTCGTCGGCGAGCCGGGTACGGCCAAGAGCTACCTGAGCGAGCTCCTGGCCGCTGCGGTCAGCCGCGACTCCACCTTGACGATCCAGGGGAGCGCAGGGACGACCGAAGATAACATCAAATACTCGTGGAACTACGCCCTCTTGCTGGCCGAGGGGCCGAGCCCGGCCTCCCTCGTCCCGGCCCCGTTGTATCGGGGCATGAAGGAGGGAAAGACAGTCCGGTTCGAGGAGATCACGCGCTGTCCGCTGGAGATCCAGGACGTACTCCTTTCGGTACTGAGCGACCGGGTGATGAGCATCCCCGAGCTGGAAGGGGACGGCCGCACCCTGTTCGCCCGTGCGGGGTTCAACGTGATCGGCACGGCGAACACCCGCGACCGTGGCGTCAACGAGATGAGCGCCGCTCTGAAACGGCGGTTCAACTTCGAGACGGTTCACCCGATCGCCGACCTCAGCGAGGAGATGAGGCTGGTCCAGCGCGAGTCGGACCGGCTCCTGCGCCGGGCCGAGGTGCCGGTGTCGCTCCGTCCCGATGTGACCGAGCTCCTCGTCACCACGTTCCACGAGCTGCGCTCGGGCAAGACGGCCGACGGCCGCGCCCTGGAGCCGCTCTCCTCGGCCTTGAGCACCGCCGAGGCGGTCTCGACCGGCTATGCGGCCGGCATCCACGCCTACTACTACGGCCAAGGGGAGGTCGAGCCGAGCCACCTGGTGCTCCACCTGGTCGGCTCGGCCCTGAAGGATTCGGCCGACGACCTGGCCAAGCTGCGGCACTATTTCAATCACGTCGTGAAAGGGCGAGCCGGCGCGGCGTGGCGGGCCTACTACGAAGCCCGGAGTATCTTGCCGTGACGCCGTTGGGGCAGTCGCCCGGTCCGGGGGCGGACACCCGCCCCCTGACTGACGCCGAGGCCCGGGTTGTCTTCGTGCCGGTTCGGCACCACAGTCCCGTCTGCGCCCGGGTGGTTGTCGAGCTGGCCGAGCGGATCCGGCCCGACGCGATCCTTATCGAAGGGCCGGCCGACTTCAACGAGCGGATCCACGAGCTGAGCCTGGGGCATCAGCTCCCAATCGCCATCTACAGTTACGCCCGACTCGAGGACGGTTCGCGTCGGGGGGCGTACTACCCGTTCTGCGTCTACTCGCCGGAGTGGCAGGCGCTCCAGGTGGGGCGTCGGCTCGGCGCGACGGTGCGGTTCATCGACCTCCCCTGGGCCGAGGTGGCCGGTGGTGATCGGCTGATTCATCGCTACGCCGATGCCGAGCTCAAGGGGGGGGCCTATGTCGAGTCGCTCTGCCGCCGGCTTGGGGTCGACGACTTCGATGCTCTCTGGGATGAGCTCTTCGAGATCGAGTCGGGCCTGACCCCGGAGCAGTACCTGGTCCGGGGGCATGCCTTCTGCGGGCACCTGCGGCGACTCGACGGGGAGCCGAGCGAGGTCGACCGCCGTCGCGAGCGCTTTATGGCGGCCCAGATCCACCAGGCGATGGGCGAGTTCCCCGGCCGCCTGCTGGTCGTCACCGGCGGGTTTCATAGCCCGGATCTTCACGATCATCTCTTCGGCGAGTCGCCGATCACGCCGGCCCTGGAGAGCCCGGTGCCCCCCCTGCTCCGGTCCACCCCGCCCACCGTCACGGCCAACGGCGACAGTGGCATTGCCTTGACCCCCTATTCCTACGAGCGGCTCGACAACCTCAAAGGGTACGACTCGGGGATGCCCAACCCCGGCTTTTATCACCAGGCCTGGGACGATCGCGTCGCGAAGGCGACCTCGGTGCCGACGCATCGGCGGCTGCTGGCCAAGGTGGCGAAGGTGCTGCGCGACCGGGGCCAGCCCATCAGCGCGGCCGACCTGATCGCGGCTGAGACGACGGCCCGTGGCCTGGCTGCCCTGAGGGGCCATACCGCGGTCTGGCGGCGCGACCTGGTCGACGGCATCGCCGCGGCGCTGGTCAAGGACGCGACGGGCCAGGGCCATGCCCACCCGCTCCTCGACGCCGTGCACGAGGTCTTTCGAGGAGGGGAGATCGGCCGGTTGGCCGCGGGGACTCAGCTCCCGCCGCTGGTGATCGACCTCAAGGAGCGGCTCGCCGGTCACGGTTGGGAACCGTCGCCGACGCTGCTCGAGGTCGAGCTTGACCTCGACGTCGAGAGCGATCGGCAGAAGAGCCAGTTCCTGCATCAGATCGGCTTGCTTGGGATCGCCGGGTTCGAGCGGCTGGGAGGGACCGACTTCGCCGCCCGCGACGACCTGTCGCGGTGCTGGGAACGATGGGGCCTGCGCTGGTCGCCCGACCTGGATGCCACGGCGATCGAGGCCTCACGCTACGGCCCGAGCCTGGTCGATGGGGCCGCCGCGAAGTTGCTCGAGACGGCCGCGGCGCAGGAGCGGAGCGCCGAGGTCGCGGGCCGGCTCCTGCTCAACGCCGTCCTCGCCGGGCTCGACTCGATCGCCGGCGCGTTGTTCCAGGAACTCTCGACCCTGATCCGGCGCGACGGCGATTTCCTCGGAGTCACGGCCGCGCTGGGCCATCTGCTCTATCTCTATCGCCACGACGCGACGCTCGGCAGCTCGGGCCGGGGCGACATCGGCGACCTGCTCGTCGAGGCGTTCGGCCGCGGCCTCTGGCTCCTTGAGGGCCTCGGGCAGGTCTCCGGTCAGGACGCCAAGCTCGTCGCTGGGGTCCGGGTCTTGCTCGAGACCTTCGAGCGTTGTTCCCCATTAGACGGACTCGACCGATCGGCGATCGTCGACGTCTTCCAGCGCGTCGGGTCCGAACCGGCCCAGACGCCGGTCGTCCGGGGCGCGGCGATCGGGGCGCTTTGGACCCTGGGCGAGGCCGAGCCGACGCAGGTCCGCGCCAGCCTCAATCAGTTCGCCGATCCGAACCGCCTGGGCGACTTCCTCACGGGCCTCTTCGGCCTGGCACGCGAGGCCGTTCAGCGCCAGCCCGAGCTGATTCTCGGCATCGACGAATTGCTGGTCGGCTTCGCCGACGAGGCGTTCCTGGAGGCGTTGCCCTCGCTTCGCCTGGCCTTCACGTACTTTACCCCGAGGGAGACGCACCACATGGCGCTCTCGCTCCTGAAGGGGCTGGGGATCAAGTCGGAACCCCGCCTGACCGCGCTGGAGGTCAGCCCTGAGATGGCCATGAAGGCTCTTGCTCTGGAAGCTCGGCTGTTCCGAGCGGTCGATCGGTTCGGACTTCGCACCGGAGAGCCGCGC
>Ga0182739_1005479_pt1 | contig 10051 bp, 8 predicted proteins | sample eDN5th30CBELigBY_FD_128873 | JGI IMG/M metagenome (GOLD analysis project Ga0182739, IMG submission 128873) | Enriched backyard soil microbial communities from Emeryville, California, USA - eDNA 5th pass 30_C BE-Lig BY (version 2) (version 2) | ecosystem: Environmental > Terrestrial > Soil >...
AGCTGGAGGTTATGAAAAACGTCCTGGTTCAGAGCCTTCAGGGGAGAGATATAGAGGATTCGCGCCCCGAGGTGACGTCGTGGAGTGCGCCAGAGGTGATCGAGGCAGGCGAGGAAGGCGGCGAGGGTTTTGCCCGACCCGGTCGGGGCGAAGATCAGCGTGTTCTGCCCACCGGCGATCGCGGGCCAACCCTGCCGTTGCGGCGGTGTTGGCGCACCGAAGGTCGATCGGAACCAGGTGGCCACGACCGGCAGGAACCCATCCAGGCCGTCTTGAGCTGACATCGGTTGAGACAGGCCCCCTTTCGGCTCACCCAGTTCCTTGGCGAGTCGTTTCAATTCTGTCCTGAGGGCCGGCCGTTTGGCAAGGGGGATCTAAACAAATGTTCTCGAATGGAAAGACGGTCACGACCAGCGGGTTGCGATCTCTTCCTCATCGCTGAGGGCGCGGTCGATCAGGCTACGGAGAATCTGGGCCACGCTCTGGTGCCGCCGTTTCGAGAGCTCAAGCAAGGCGTCGGCCCGGTGAGCCGGCAACAGGAGACCGATCTCCACGACCTCGCTTTCCGCCGGAATGCCGGCTCCTGACGCATGGACCTTGTGGAACGCAGTCATCTGCGGTCGTCCCCCATCCCGAGCCTCGGTTGATCGCGCCATCTTGTTGACGTGTGACGAAGGGTGTCAGCAAATGCTGCGCCGAAAATGAGGTCGTCAGCGGAGCAAGGTGATCCCCACGATGGCGAGGACTCCGATGACGATAACGATGGCGATGAAGTGAACCAACCAGCGTGACTCGTCGGAGATGACGGCTCGGTTGGCGTGGGGGCGGCGTTCGCCGGGGACCAGGAGCGCGGGGAGGGGGGACGGCGGAGGACGGTGCATCGGGGCGTTCGCCGGCTCGGCCGTGCCGAGGTCGCGCAGGCTCAGGTTCAAGGGGCTGGAATCATCGAGCGCCAGCAGCCGGAGGTCATCATCTTCGAGCTCGGGGGGCGGGGGGCGAAAGGCGCGGGCCGATTCCGCCTCGGCCCCGAGGATGGCATGGACCCGGGCGGGGTCGGTCCAGCGCATGAGGTCGACCCGGAGCTCGGCGCAGGTCTGGTAGCGGTCCTCCGGCGACTTGGCCATGAGCTTGCGGACGATGGCCGCGAAGGCGGCCGGGACGCCTCGGGCGACCCGCTCCAGGGGCTCGGGGTCCTCCATGCGTTGCTTGAAGATCTTGTTGACGACGTCGCCCCCCTCGAACGGAGCCCGCCCGGCGAGGGTGAAGTAGAGCGTGCATCCCAGGCTGTACAGGTCGCTGCGCCGGTCGGCGCCGGCGGCGTTGCCGAGCTGTTCGGGACTCGCGTAGTCGAGGGTGCCGATCACGACGTTGGGCCGGGTGAGCGGACTCTCCTCGTTGGCGGCTCGAGCGAGGCCCAGGTCAAGGATGCGGGCATCCCCGTCGGGGGTGACCATGATATTGGACGGCTTGATGTCGCGGTGGATGAGGCCCGACTGATGGGCCGCTTCGAGGCCGTCGAGCACCTTGAGGAAGAACCGGGCGGTGTCGGCCACCCGGAGCGGGCCGCCGTTGGGGCCCTTGACGGTGTGGTATAAGCTGTCGCCGGGGATGTACTCCAGGACCATGAAGTGGACATCCCCCTCGCTCCCCACGTCGAGGGTGCGGGCCAGGTTAGGATGATTGGCCCGGCGCGAGAGTTCCATCTCGCGCCGGAATCGGAGCAGCGCTTGCCCCTCCTCGGCCGCTCGTTTGGGGGGGAGCACCTTGATCGCGACCCGCTGACCATCGGCCTCACGAACGGCCAGGAAGACCTTCCCCATCCCCCCTTCCCCGATCGGCCGCAGGATGCGGTAGCCGCCGAGAAAGAAGCCGCGGGTGGCCCCGGCAAGGATTTTACGGGCCTGGTACGGCGTGAGCGTGCCGAGCTGGATCAGGTGCTTGGCGAGTTGCGCCGCACCGTTGGACGACGGTTCACCGGTCAGGCCGCGTCGGAGGCGCTCCAGCTCGTTGGGGGGGACGAGGCCGCTCTTGGCGAGGTTCGCCACGAACTCGTCAAGCCGCGGCATGTGCAGTCCCCTCGATTGGGATGGTCCCCTCCAGTCGGGGCCAAAAGCATGGCACAAAGTCGGGCACGACCAAGCGGGGCTGAGCTTGGCCCGCCCCTCGACCGGCTCCGTGTTTCGGTTCGGGAGTTTTGGGGCCGACCCCGACGACAATGGACGATGCGAGTGAACGGCCGGGTTGGGAAACGTCGATGCGGGACCGGACACGACCAGGCCGATCCTGCCTGACCCTACAAGGTCGCGCGCTCGGCCTCGGTCACCACGTGGATGACCAGACTGGTGATATTATCCTTCGAGTCGTTGGCCAACGCCTGGTCAATCAACACCCGCGCTGCCCGTTGCGGGTCGTTGCACGTTTGAAGGACCCGCGCCAGCTCATCGTCCTGAACCACTCCGGTCAAACCGTCGGTGGCCAGCAGGAACCGGTCGCCCGGCAGCACGTCGAGGACCCGCACCTCTTCCGGACCCCCGCGAGCGTCCTTGCTTCCCAGGTACAAATACAACACATTCTTGAACTTATGATTGGCGACCTCCTCCTTGGAGATCGTCCCGGCGCGTTCCAACGCGTCGGCCAACGAATGATCTTCGGTGAGCTGTTCGAACTGACCGTCGCGGAGCCGATAGGCCCGGGAGTCGCCGATGCCGGCGACGAACACCCGATCGTTGCGGAACAGCGCGAGGACCACCGTGGTCCCCATGTTGGAGAACTCGGCCACTGCCCCGGAGCAGCCGAGGATCTCCTGGTTGGCGTCGGCGACGGAGTCGCGAATCAGGTTCTGGACAACCTTCGGGTCCGACTCGTCGTTGCCGAGCCGTCGGGCGACGGCCCGGGGGATGAGCTCGACGGCCATCTTGCTCGCCTGTTCACCGGCTTGCTGCCCCCCCATGCCGTCGGCGACGATGAACAGCACGTTCGAGGAGGGTTCGAGCGTGGACATCACCGTCTCGCCACTCCCTTCCGGCGGCGACGGGGCATCGAACCGGACCGACTTTCGCCCCGGCACGAAGTAGTTGTCCTCGTTGTGCTCTCGATACCGTCCCACCGTCGAGACGACGCCGACCTGCAAGCTGAGCGCTCCAGAGTGCAGGGACAGCGGTGGGGGCGTCGGATAGTCGGCAGTCGCCTCCGGGTCGCTCGGGCCGCGAGTTTCCGAAGACTTCCTGTTGAAGTCGTTCATCATGTTCCTCAGCCACGATGTCAAACGCGAGTACCAACTCACCTCGACCGCCTTCTTTCACCGAACGAGGGCACGGCGTTTGTCTGGGGGAGACCTGTGGTCTGGAATCGACCTTGCCCCATCACGGTTCCGTTCACGACCGGGCGTGGGCGGGACTGGCCCATCGCATCAAGTCGTCCACACCTACGGATCGATAGGTCATGAAGAGCTCTCCCGCCTCGAAGCCCGCCGTGAGCCCGTGATAGCGGTTCATCGTTTCGACGGCACCGAAGATGCCCGCCTTGGTGGCGGGAAACTGGGTGGCGTAAGCGCGGATCGCCTCGATCTTCACCGCCAGGGTGCTACCGATGTCGGCCACAATGTATCCGGATGCCTCGGGCATGTCTAACCCGTGCAGCGCGATCGGAAAACTGAGCTGATTCTGGATCGTATGCACCGGTAGGCCGTCAAAGTGCTCGTCCCACTTCGTGAGCCGGCTGTAGAAGACCGCGGCGTCGGTGATGAGCATCGCCTGGTAATGGTCGGGCGAGGCCAGCACCGTCTTGCCGCCGAAGCCGAGCACCACCTTGGGCCGGTAGCGCCGAAACACCTTGGCCAGCGCCACGCGCGACTCGAAGTTGTCGAAGAGCCGGCGATTCGGCAAGTTCAGGTTGACCCGAACGTCAATCCCAAGAATCTCGGCCGCCCGAGCGGCTTCGGCCAGGCGGATGTCCGGCCCGGCGGACAACGGTGTTGGCTCACCGTCGGTCAGATCGACGATGCCGACGCGATACCCCTTTCGAACGAGTCGCGCCAGTGTCCCGCCACATGCAATCTCAATATCATCGGGGTGGGCGCCTACCGCGATGAGATCCAACTCCGTGTCGACGGCCTCGGCCATACTGCCCATTCCTCGTGCGGCCCCGAGCGGAGCATTCCGCTAGATATCCCTCGTTCCCAGTATACCCGGCGCTGTCGCCCCGCCACAACCGAAGGCTCCGATTCACTGAAGTTTCCGCTCACCGCCAACTTACGCGCGGAGACCCGGCTCTGTGACGGTGGCGGTGGCGATCCGCGGCTCGGACGCCGCGGCCGAGGGGGAGGCCGCCGTTTGGCGAGGGCGACGATGCAACCGACGATCGGCCGGTGCGCGCTCCGGTTCAGTCACTGACCTCAGGGGTTTTGGTGACGGCCAGCAAGAAGGTGGGGTTGATCGCCTCGAAGCGGACCCGGTCCATCTGTTCGATCCCCCGCGCGATCGTAATGTTCCAGACCTGGACCTCGGAGGTCAGGCTCTTGAGCGTTTCGAGCGCCGTGGCCAGGCCGTCGATGGTGACGACGTTGACGGCCATCCTCCCCCCGGCACAGAGTCGCGCGTACGCGGATTGCAGGACCAACACGACCTGGCGGCCGGTGCCGCCGACAAAGATCGCGTCGGGGTCGGGCAGGCTGCCCAGCACCTCGGGCGCCCGACCGGCGACTGGCCGCACGTTGGGCACTCCGAAAGACTCGGCGTTGGCCTCGATCAGGGCGATATCGGCCGCTTCGGGCTCGACCGCGTAAACCACCCCCTGGTGCGCGAGCTGGGCTGCTTCGATCGCCACCGAGCCCGACCCGGCCCCGATGTCCCAGACGACGCTGTTGGGCCGGATATCGAGCTGGGCCAGAGCGATCGAACGCACCTCGGACTGCGTGATCAGCCCACGCTTTGGGAGAGTTTGCGCGAACCTATCATCGGGGTTGCCGAAGAGCCGGTGCCGGCCGGCCCGGCTCGCCCGATCGGGCCGGTTCGGCTTCCGGATCAGGATCATGACGTTGAGCGGGTCGAACGTCATGGTCACGAGCTCGGTCAGCTCCGCTTGCGTGACCCGCTCGTCGGGCGACCCGAGATTCTCGCAAACGTAGGCCCGGAAGTAGTCGATGCCACGGTCCAGGAGGGCCTGCGCCAGTCGATTAGGGGGGAGCTCGTCGCTGGAAAACAGACCAACCTTCTCAGCCGTGCGGATCCGGTCGACGATCGCCTCAAGCGGCCGGCCGGCCAGGCTGGTCAGGTAGGCGTCCTCCCACGACTCCTTCACTCGCGCGAAGGCGAGCTGCATGCTGCTGACGTGCGGGACGACCTCGAACTGGTCCTTGCCCAGCCGGTCGCACAGGTAGCGGGCCACGCCGTAGAAGAGCGGATCGCCACTGCTGACGAGCACGGCCCGGCGCGAGGCGAGGGCTTCGCGGACTTGCTTCAGCGCGGCCGGCATCTCGGGTTCGAGAGGCTCTTTCCGAGCGGGTATCCCATCGAGCTGCGCGAGCAAGGCTGGCGTGCCCAGAATCACCTCGGCCTCGGTCACGATCCGACGCGCCGACTCGGTCATCCCGGCCAGACCGTCGTCGCCGACCCCCACAATCACCAACTTCGAGCGCGGTTCGGCCACGAGCGGAGATCCTCAAAGGAACGTGAATGCCTGCCCGAACGACAAGAAAAAGGGACGAGGACCCCCGCCCCTTCAGGAGATGACCCCGACAGTCCCGATGTCGCGTTTGATTGTAAACCGGTGTGGGCTGGCCGAACAGTCCGCGTCCCAGGCGCATTCCCTGCTCGGCCTCAGCATCCCCTCGGCCATTGCAGCCGGTCTCGTCGGCGGAGCCGGCCGCCGTCCCTTTACGGTTTCTGTTCGTTCGGGCATCCCTCTGGCGCGCAGGGAAGGAGCCAGTCGGCAGTCGCCTGAGCAAGCGCTTCGGGGTGAGTGTAGTGGGGCTGGTGGCCGACCTGAGGCATGATCACGCCCTGGGCGGCCGGCAGACCGGCACATAGCTCGTCGAAGTGCCGGCGTGCGACGATCCGATCCTCATTGCCCTGAAGGAGAAGGATGGGAGTGGGAATTTCCGCCAGGATCGGACGGAGGTCGAGCCGGGCCACCAGGTCGAGGCGATGGGCCAGCGCGGCGATCGGGGTCAGGCCATTCTGCTCCAGGTAATAGGACCAGCGGTCTTCGAGGATCGCGGGGAAGTGGCTCTTGCTGTTGTAGCTGAGCACCCGTTCGCGGCCCGGCAACCGATCCGCCGTTCCCGGCAGGTGCCGGCCCAGCGCCAGCGCAAGGCGCTCGGCCGAGGTGAAGCGGCGGTGGCCAAACGCCCCTTGCACCACGGCCTTGGGGAACCGCCGGGGCTCACGGTGGAGCGTGCGGAGCACGATCGTCGAGCCGAAGGAGAGCCCGATCAGGAAGGCGCGGCCGATCCGGAGGTGCTCGATCAGGCCAAACACGTCGTCGACCAGGTCGTCGTGGCTGATCCGGCTCAACCGAGCCCGGTCGTCGGGGTGCTCGCCGGGGTAGTCGTACACGACCGTTCGGAACCGGGCCGAGAGGCGGTTGAGCATCAAGGCGTAGCCGCGGTACGTCGCCGCGATGCCCGGCGCGAGGATCAACGGAGGGCCCTGGCCGAGCACACGGTAGCGCATCCGATATCGTGGCCCTTCCCAGAGGGCACTTTCCGCGGCGCGGTCGAAGGCGGCCACCTCCGCGCGAAAGTCGGCGGGCGCCGGGCATGGGGGGCGGGAGGGGCTTTCGGTCGGAGAGTCGACCGCGGGCGTGGGAGACTCAGGCACAGCTCAGATCCTTGTCGCCGGTCGGGCCCGGTACGTCGTCGTGGGCTTCGAAGGCCAGGCTGGCGAAGCTGACGCAGCAGGTGCGCTGATCATCGACCGCCTGGTCGTACTTCAGGAGACGGCCCCGGACCGATCCCATGGCATGGAGCATCGTATAGGTGGCGGCCAGACCGCAGACCCGCCAACGGTTGCCGATCTCCGCGGCGGTCTCAAACCAGCCGGCCGCATTGCGTTCGGTGGCATGGTTGAGCATCGCGGTGTCGAACGACCGCACCTCCTCGAGGATAGCGGGATCGACCGGATCCGGGTCGCCGAACTCCGGGCCGACGTGGCTAAGGTCGATCCCTCCGATGTAGGCGACCTTCTTGCCGCTGGCTCGTTCGACCGTGTGAAGCGCCTCGACGAAGCGCCGGACGTCGTCCGACGCGATGGGATCGGTCCCGGCTTCCATCAAGTCGTGGAAGGAACCGACCAGGATCGGCACGATCGAGAACTCTCGATGACCGCCCAGGAGGTACTGGAGGAAGACGACCTGGAACTCGATGGAGTGCTCGGACCGATGCGACAGCTCATCATCGAACAGTTCGGGACCCGCCAGCGCGGCGATCTGGTCGACGTAGCGGCGGTCGGTCGGCACCAGGCCGAGCGGCGTCTCGAAATCCTTGCGGGTCAGGGCGAACCGGTGGCGACAGTACTGGTGCGCAACCCCCAGAATGACGAACGTGTCGGCGTCGGACTGCTCGACGAGCTCCTTGTACGACCAGGTGTAGACGGGGCCTCCCCGCTGAAAATCGATGTGGGGGCTGAGAATGCCCCGGAGCCTTGGCGAGGAGTCGGAAAGCGGGGGTGGTTCGGGACCTTGGCGTTGTGGCGGACCGGAGCCGTCGGCATGGACGAAGAAGCGAGCCAACTGCGATCGTAGAGCCCGCTCGGTGCCGGCATAGGAGCGACCGGCTAGCGCCGCGGGGCGCACCGATTCGCGACGGTAGGACTCCATGTAGGCGGCGAAGGTCGGGCCATCGAGCACCATGGCGCGGTCGAGATCCTCGACCAATCGCTCCAGCTCGGCGGTGGTGACGAGCTGGCCGGTGGCGCGAAGGACCCGGGCCTGGATCTCGCTCAGGAGGGTCTCGCCGTCGAAGTGACGGACCACCCATTGATAGCCGTCGATGGGGATGAGCACGGGGTCGAGAAAGACGCCGAGCGGGTCGACGATGGCGGCGAAGACCTGGCCCTCGTGTTCGAAACGTTGGGCCGACAGGGGGCGGAGCTTGGGTCGGTCGAGAGACGCCATGCGGGAGGTTCCACGGGCCCGTCCGGACTGGAACACTCGAACGCGAACGAGATCGTCGACGCCCGAGGCGGGTCCATCAACGACTCGTCGCCCATTGTCCAGCGGGAGCCCGACCTCGTCAAGCCGCGTGCCGAGGCCCCCGCGGGGGAAGACCGATCAGTGGCAAGGGCCAGGCGGGAGGAGCGATCTCAGCAATCGGTTTCGGACCCATGACATTCTCCAAAATGAGCCGCGGCCGTGTTCGTTGAGGGCCGCGTTCGGGGGTAAGATCTTGACATGGGATGATCTCAACAGGTTCACCACGCAAATGGCGTTCCAACTTGTCCTGATGCCTCTGATCGTGGCGGTTGAGGAGCGGCGAGGGCCGGTCGGCGGCAAGTCGCTGATCGGTCCGAGAGCGTGGTGGGGGCGACAGTTGCGCCGGGGCGAAGGCGAGACGGCGGTGGTTTCGTAGGTTCTGAGAAGCAACGTGGCGATGGGCCGGTTGTGACCGGGGTTTTGTCGGCTCCACTGCTCATTTCCGTGGCAGTGGCCCTGGCGGGCGCGGGGGCCGTCGTGCTGGCCCTGGGCTGGGCTGGCGGTCTCATGCGATCTTTGCTACGGTTTCCCGCGCCGGTGTGGAGCGAAGACCGGCGCGATCGGAAAGCTTGAGAGTGAGAGGCCAGTCCCACGGAGGAGGGGTGCCCATGCGATGGTCTTCGAGGAGTGTTCTGTCGTTAACCATCATGAGCTGGGTGATCTCGGCCTGCCCTGCTGTCGTGGCCCAAGAGCGCGCCGGCTCACCGGCGCCCGGTCAGTCGCGAGGGGTCCCCAGGACCGGGGCGGTGGCCCCGAAGTCCGCAGCTCCGAAGGCCGCGGCCGCCCCGTTCGATCCTGACGGGACGAAGATGCAGATGCTTCTGATCAAGTGGGCGAAGCAAAGCACCCAGCTTCGGAGCCTGGACGTCAATATCCGCCGGATCGACCAGTCGAAAAAGTGGGGCAACGAGCAGTACGTAGGTCGCGCCCTCTTCCAGAGTCCGAACCTGGCCTGGCTCGACTTCAAGAAGGTCGTGACCAAGGACGGGAAGCAGGAATACGTGCCGCACGAGCGGATCGTCTGCACCGGCAAGGAAGTCTGGCAGTATCGCAGTGACACTCAGCAGGTTTACATTCACGAACTTGACGTTCAGCAGCGCCAGCGGGCGCTCCAGGAGGGGCCGCTGCCGTTCCTGTTCAATTTCGAGGCTGAGGCCGCTCGCAAGCGATACCAGTTGAAGCTGAACGGCGAGGATGAGAACTCGTACACGGTGATCGTGGTGCCGTTGCTCGATATCGACAAGGAGAGCTTCCGGAGCGCCTACATCGAGCTCGACAAGACGATGCTCCTGCCAAGGACGATCGTCTTGCTCGACCCCGAAGGGAAGAGCCAGAAGCATTTCACCATGTCCGACATCAAGCCGAACCACCCGGTGGCAGCGGCGAACTTCAAAGGGGTGAAGCCCGGCCCCCCCTGGAAGGTCATGTACACGAACGAAGAGGGGGGAACCCCCAAGGCAGGGGCCGCGCCGGCTCGCACCGGGGCCGCCCCCCGTCAACTGCCGGCGGGCCGGGCCGCGGCGACCCCCGGACGCAACGTGCGCTGAGGGACAGAGGTTGCGGGAACCCGTGAATCAGCGAGGGCGAGGCCGGCGGCCTCGCCCGTTTTCGTTCGAAGGCGAAACGCTTGAGGACGAACTTCAACCGGTTCACGCGGGGTAAGACCGCGAGTCAGGGTGTCCGGTTCGGCGTTGGTTTGACGGTGATTTTTCGCAGGCATATAATCGGGTGAGGCGGTCGGTCCTCCGTACCGTCCCCATTCGTCGCGTCGTCGCTCCTGCCTTGCGCGGGGACGAGACGATGGTTGACGAATCGGACCCTATCGCCCCGATGGCCGGGTGAATTCGGTCGCGTGGTGGAG
>Ga0182739_1005480_pt1 | contig 10050 bp, 4 predicted proteins | sample eDN5th30CBELigBY_FD_128873 | JGI IMG/M metagenome (GOLD analysis project Ga0182739, IMG submission 128873) | Enriched backyard soil microbial communities from Emeryville, California, USA - eDNA 5th pass 30_C BE-Lig BY (version 2) (version 2) | ecosystem: Environmental > Terrestrial > Soil >...
CCTCGGACATTGTCCTATTCCGTGCCGGAAGTCACGCGAAACCAGGGCAATACATTCCTGTCGGGATTCTGGGCCGATGCAAAATCGACAGACGGGATTGCCATGGGACTGGCGGGCGAATGGATGGTGAACTACGCCCATCAGGCCTATGAAGACCAGATTATGCAGCTTTCCGCTGAAGGGGATCGCGCTCTGCGAGACGGATCGCTGCAACAGGCGGAACAGATCGGCACCATCCTGAAGAAAGTCGATCCGCAGAACCTCAAAGGGGATCTGCTGATGAATAAGGCCCGTCAGGGAAATCTGCTGGCAGTTCAGCTTCCCGGCACGGGTGCTCCGGCGGGATCGAATCCGGATGAACAGATTCCCAACCCGCCCGTTCCGGGCTCTCCGGTTCCTGGTGTGACGGGAAGCGTCCCTCCGACTCCGAATCCCCCTGTCGACCTGGAACATCGGGAAATGCCCGTTCCGTCAGGGAATATTGCGAACTACGAAGCGCTCGTGCAGGCCAAAGGGCAGAAGCTGCAACGGGAAGTGGAAATCCAGATTGACCGTGCCAATCAACTTGTCGACAACGCTTTGGGAGCCCAGGCGGAAGATGTCCTCAACCGGACGCGGGCGACGATCAAATCTGCCACGGATATTTCTCCGGAACTGGCCAACAATCTGCTGCGGCGAGTCAATTCCATTCTGCAGGACGTTCGCGCCCGCCGAGCCCTGTATGACGCTCGGATTCAGGAGCAGCAGCGACGACGTGCCGAACTGGAAGTGAGCGCCCGGCTGATCGAATATGCGGCTGAACGGGACGAGCAACTTGAGCAGATGGTCGACCGGATTCGCTCGCTGATGAGCGATGCTTTTCATGGCAACCCGCAAGCTTTTGAAGATGCGGAAAGTCAGGCACGTGTCGTTCTCAATGACTACCCCGGCAGCGCGATTGGAAATGCCACGGTGACCATTACCGAAGCCGCCGGACAGGTGGATAAAGCTGCCCGTTTACGAGCCTTGCGTGCAGACCGGTTGCTGGAAACACTCCATCAGGTGGAACTCTCACACGTTCCGTTTCCGGATGAGCCTCCGTTTGTCTATCCCCCTGCGGAAGTCTGGGCCGCGCTCACCGAGCGGCGACAGAAATGGAAATCCGTCGACCTGAAGTCCAACAGCCCCAACGAAGAAAAAATCTACCGCGCTCTGGAACAGATCACCAGCGTGGAATTTCCCGCAACACCATTGAAATCCGCACTGGATTACATTTCCCAGCAACATGGAATTCCCATCCGGCTGGACCCGAAAGCCCTGGAAGACGAATCGCTGACTGGTGATGAAGAAATCACACTGGTTCTTTCGGGAATCAAGTTGAAGAGTGCATTGAAGCTGATGCTGGAAAACGTGGGGGGAGTGGCTCTGACTTATCTGATCGAAGATGAAGTCATGAAGGTCACGTCCCAAACGGCTGCCGATGAGAAGATGCAGATCCGCGTCTATCCCGTCGCCGACCTTGTGATTCCTCCGACGCCAATGGGCGGCGGCATGGGGATGATGGGCGGCATGGGAGGTGGTATGGGGGGCGGCATGGGTGGCATGGGCGGTGGCATGGGCGGAGGCATGGGAGGTATGGGAGGTGGCATGGGCGGCATGGGCGGCGGCATGGGAATGTTCAGCATTCCTGCTGACCCGATCCCGGAAACCCCCGTCGCGCCGGTCACTTTGGACGTCAAAAAAAAACCGGCTTTTTAGTGCAAGTCAGTGAAACTGCAAAAGGCAAGCAGTCTGGCAGCCTGAAAGCTGATACAGAGAACAGTCCATCCGCACAGAAGCAGGATTCCGGGATTTCTCCCGGGCCTGCTTCTGGCGTTTCCACCCCCTCTGCTGCAAAGTCCGCATCTGACAGCGGCCCGACGGCAGAGCGCGGACTCGTTCGTTATGAACGTGATGTTTCGCAGCCCGATCTGAATTCCGGGACACCGGCAGAGGTTTGGGGACGCTTTTTCGCGGAGCATCGGCCGGCTCCCCGGCTGGTCAGTGAATGGGTTCTCAAGCTTCATAATCAAAAGCAATATCCGCAGGTGATCGCCTGCCTGCAGGCGGCACTCATCAATGGACAGGCCCAACCGTGGATGTATGAAGTTCTGGCATTAAGCATGGAGATTGAACAGTTTCCCAAAGAAGCCATTGAACGAGTCGTGCTTTCCCTGTCGGATTTCGGTGATGTCGATTTCGGATCGATGATGTACTCGGGGGCCTACTTGACCCGGTTCGGGCGTCAAGCAGCCGCGCTCACCATGTACCGGCAGGCGTCCCGACTGCTGCCGGAGCGCTCCGAGCCCTATCTGCTGGGGTTGAAACTGGCACGGGACATTGGCACTCCGGAGGATGTCGCCTGGGCATCGACCGGCATTTTGATGAATTACTGGCAGAGTGATTACACCAGACAGCATCAACTCGCAGAAGCAGCTTTGCAGGATCAGATTTCCCGGCTGAAAAAGGCGAATCAGCCGGAACAGGCCCAGCAACTGCAATCGTTGCTGACGGACGCACGAAGCCTCGACCTGTCAATCCGGCTGGACTGGAACGGCGCCGCCGATCTGGATCTGCAGGTCGAAGAACCGTCCGGTTCAGTCTGTGGATTCGAGACTGTCGAAACTCCAGCCGGAGGCATTTTCCTGCATGACGGAGTTGGTCCGGATGCTGCCAATGCTTATGAGTTCTATGTCTGCCCGCGCGGAGTGTCGGGGCCCTACCGTGTTCGGGTCCGAAATGCCGGAGGACCACTGGTCGGCAACCGCGCCACACTGACGGTCACCATGCACAGCGGGCTTCCCGATCAATCCCGATTCGTCCGGACGCTGGTGATTGACGGAGAGGAAGTCATGCTGACAGTCGACCTGAACCAGGGTCGAAGAACCCGGATGCGGCTGATTTCCGCCCTGATGTCCGAGAGAACACTTTCCGACGTTCTGCCCGCGAAGCCCGGCCCGCTTGCAGCGCCGCGTCGAGACCCGCAGCAAGCTGAAGCCATGCAACAACTCATGGAAAGCCGGCAACGACTCGGCACCAGTCCCCGTGCAGGGGCAATGGGCTATGCTCCCGTCATCCAGGTGATTCCGGAAGGGACCGCCCTGACGGCCCAACCGGTGGTCTCTCCCGATCGGCGATACATTCGGCTGGGAATTCAGCCGGTCTTCAATGACGTGACGGATGTGTTTACTTTTACCTACTTCAACAATGGGAACCGTTGAAGTGTCGGCGGAGTTATTGTCTCATACCAGGATCTGCAAAGTTCAACCATAACTGAAGGAGTGATCCATGGGTTCAGTGCGTGATTTCGGTGCATTGGGAAACGGGCAGAACGATGACACTGCGGCAATCATGCACGCCTTGGAGAATTCAGACGGCGACATTGTTTTCCCGCGGGGGAATTACCTGATCACTCAGCCGCTTGTCGTGGATCTGGCGCGTCTCAACCGGACTTCCATCCGGGGGCTGGGGGGATTGGCGAAACTGATCATGGCCGGCCCCGGGCCAGCGATTTCCCTGATCGGCACCCATCCTGGAAGTGCCGATCCCAAGAGTTTCCAGCCGGGCGTCTGGGCACAAGAGCGGATGCCGACCGTGGAAGGGATTGAAATCGAAGGGGCGCATTCGGAGGCGGACGGCATTCATCTTGAAGGAGTGGTGCAACCGACGTTAAGCCGCGTCCTGATTCGTCGGGTCCGTACGGCAGTGCATATTTTCAAACGAGCCCGTAATGTCCTGATCGATGCCTGCCATTTCTACAACAATACCGGTATTGGCGTGCACCTGGATCATGTCAATCTGCACCAGTGCATTATCTCCGCATCGCACATCAGCTATTGCCGACGGGGAGGAATTCGCGTCGACAACTCGGAAATCCGTAATTTTCAGATCACCGGCAACGACATCGAATACAACAACTCCCGCGTCTATCAGGATGCGTTTCCAGATGCGCTGGAAGAACCGACCGCCGAAATCTATATCGATATTCAGGACGGTTCGGTCTGCGAAGGAACCATTTGCAGCAATACCATTCAGGCCACCGTCACCAAAAATGGAGCCAACATTCGCATGATCGGTTCTCCCGGTCGTGAAGACCGGATCAGTTCCTGGGCGATTACAGGCAATATGATCGGCCACCAGGAAACCAATCTCCATCTGTCCAACGTCTGGGGAATCACGATTGCCGGCAATCAGATTTACGGCGCGACGAATCGGAATCTGCTGCTGGAAGACTCCAAAAATATCGTGATTGGAGCCAACACCATCGAACAGATTCCCGCATTCAATGCGTTGAAGCTGGGAACCGGTGTGCGCTTCGTCAATTCGCAAAATATCATCGTGTCCGGCCTGCAGATTCAGGACGGGCAAACCGTGGAGAAAGCGGCTCCGCCTGTCCTTCCGGAAGGCCGCGAAGCACTTGTGGAACTGGTGAACTGCCAGCGGTTCAACATCACCGGCTGCCAGATTCTGGATGGAGCACCGGTCGGCCTGTTGCTGCAGGATTGTCAGGACACCTCCATTCAGCAATGCCAGATTTTCGATCAGCGGGCGACTCCACAGATGGCTGCCGGGATTGAATTACGAGGCGAGCTGAAGAACGTCCTCGTTGGAAATTGCCAGATCGGCGGCGCCAGCGAAACCCCCATCCGAGGCGCCTCCCATCCGGGAGTCCTATTGAACAACAACGTGACCAGTTGAAGAATCTTTCTGCCACCAGGGTGCGTCTCACCATGGAATGGACAACACTTCGTCCATCGAAACATGCGGGAGGCGGACTCAAGACACCGCGCCTTGCCCGGAAAAAAAAGACTTTCTGCTCGTGCCGCCAGGGAGCGCTGACCTTTTCGTCGCTTTTCTCCGGAGTCGACAGGGGGGCTTCGGTGACCGGGGTCTCGCCCGATAGGAATCCTGCACGTTGACGGATTCCCATGAGAACATCACTGCGCGAGAAATTGCAGACATCATGTCACAAACCGAATGCACCTCGCTCCACGAGATTGCCCGTCGTAAAGCACTTCTGACCGCTGTCCGGCAGCGGGCGTACGAGATGTTTCAACAGGGCCAGCCGGTTGGCGAAATCTCCAGCGTCATTGTTCAGGGAACAGAGCAGGTTCTGCTGCAACTGATCGACGAAGCGCTCAATATCCTGCCTGTCGAATCCCGGGAACGGGTGGCGCAGGAAGGAGCTGTCATCGCAATTGGCGGGACCGGACGGAGAGATCTGGCCCCGTATTCGGATATTGACCTGCTTTGCCTGCGGCGGTCCGGGCAAGCGATTCATTTCGATGAATTCGCCCAGAAATTCATCCAGATCTGCTGGGACTCGGGAATTCAACTGGGGCATTCCACCAGAGATCTGCCAACGTGCATTCGACTGGCCCGAAAGGATGCGGAAATTGCGACAGCCTTGGTGGAAGGCCGCCTGCTGTGGGGAAATCATGAACTGGCGGATCGTCTGAATGTTCAATTTCGTCAGAAGGTCATCAATGCCCGCCGCCGGCAGTTTATCGAAGACTGCCTGAAAGCCCGGGCAGTGGGCTGGTCGAGCGTCGGTCCGGCCGCCCAGGAGCTGGAGCCGGATATCAAATCCAGCTCCGGAGGACTGCGCGACCTGCGCCTGATTCGCTGGGTCGCGTACGCCCGTTACGGAATCAAGGAACTCGGTGCTCTGCAACTTCACGGCGCTCTGAATGCCGAAGACGCCCGTGATCTGATGTCCGCCAGGGAATTTCTCTCGCGATTGCGAATGAATCTGCATTTTGCTGCGGGAAAGTCCCAGAATCGTCTGACCCGTGATGAACAACTGCGGATTGCCCGGGAAAGCGGACTGGAGGAAACCGCGGAACAACGCCCCGTGGAACGGTTCATGCAGGAATACTTCCATCACAGTTCCACCCTGGCAGCCATTGCTCATCGTTTTGTTTCTCTGCAGCGTTCCCGGTCCGCTTTCGAACGGGCTCGCGACCTGATGATTGGTCACCGGGCGGAAGGGATCTATTCCATCGGTGGAAATCAGATCATCGTGGCGGACCGTCACCTGCCGCAGGTCTGCCAGGATCTGGAGTCGATTTTGCTGGCGTATAAAACGTCGGCCCAATACGACCGCCCGCTGGCTCCCAGGATCAGGGAAGCCATCAATCAGGCGGTCCCGCAGTTGGCACCACAGGTTTCGGAAACTGCCGCCCGGTTGTTCATGGACATTCTGCGTTGCACGCGGGGCTTGCCTCCGGTGCTGCGAGGTATGTTTCAGACCGGAGTTCTGGACGTTGTGATTCCGGATGTGACGCATGTCCGCAATCTGCTGCAATTCAATCAGTACCATCACTTCACAGTGGACGAGCACACTTTGCGGGCGGTGGAGACCGCCGTTTCCTTTGATGATGATGACGGCCCCATCGGCGAAGCTTATCGCCAAATCCGGCATAAAGATCTGCTGCACCTGGCGGTTCTTCTGCACGATATCGGCAAAGGGTTTAAATGTGACCACTGCCTGGTGGGGGAAGAAATCGCCCTGCGGATTGGAGACCGCCTGTTCTTGCCACGGCATCAGACCGAACAGGTGGCACAACTGGTTCGCAAACATCTCGAAATGGCCGACCTGGCATGGCGACGGGATATCACCGATCCGGCACTGGTGTTGAACTTCAGCCACGAAGTCGGTTCTCCGGACACCTTACGAATGTTGTATGTGCTGACCGCTGCGGATGTGACCGCTGTCGGTCCGGGAACCTGGACGCACTGGAAGGCCAGCCTGCTGGAAGAGTTGTTCGACCGATGCCTGGTGATGCTCACCGGAAAACGCTATTCGTTTCATGAAGATGAGCGGATTCAGGAGATTCAGGATCAGATCTGCGAAATTCTGGAGTCGTCCGGAGACGCGCCAGTCTCCCGGGACTGGGCCCAGCAGCAGATGGCGGGATTTTCCGCTTATTACCTGACGACGACGTCACCTGAACGTATTGCGGAAGATCTACGCATGATCAGCCAGCTTTCCCCGACCGCCATCGAAGTTCTCTGCCACTGGGATGAAGAAACCCAGACAACCGAATATCGAATCATCACCCGGAATCCGCTGGCGACGACTGGTTGCTTCCATAAAATGTGCGGTGTGCTGGCAGCACATCATATGGAGATTCTGTCCGCGAACATTAATACCACTGCGGATGGAGTCGTGGTCGACAGCTATCAGGTCGTCGACCCGGATTTCAGCTCGAAGCCCCCGCAGAGCCGCTTTCACGAAATCGCGGAAACTTTTCGAGATGTGCTGCAATCCAGGGTGAAAGTGGAATCGCTCTTCAAACGAAAACAGCGGTTTGGCAGCGACCGGATCAATCGTCCCGTTTCCAATCTTCCGCAACGGGTCCAGATCGACAATGAAACTTCGGAGACCCGCACGATTATCGACGTGTTCGCCCATGACCGGACCGGCCTGCTGTACACGCTGTCGCGAACGCTGTTCGAGTTGAATCTGTCTATCGATATCGCCAAGATCGCCACGCATTTCGATCAAGTGCTGGACGTCTTCTACGTAACGGAAGCGGACCAGCAAAAACTCCACTCGGAAGAACGTTTGCGGGAGGTGCAGGGACGACTGGAAACCGCCCTGAAAACCTTTGAAAAGACCGGTTACAAAGACTTCCTCCGAATCTGACCATGACCGGAAGTCCGCGGACTTTTCAAAACTGAGGGTGACGGACCGTGCGCCCGCCCCGTACAATTCACCGGAGCATGAACTTTCCGGGCCGACCGGCCCGGAATCGTGCTGGCAGGGCAGGTTTGACCTTGCTGTTCCCCCCTCAGCCGTTCACATTGCCGGACATTCGCTCATCCGGGTGAATGTGGCTGCTTTTGAATGAGGTCGTCTGCAGTCTGAAGGAGCATCTGATGGCCCGGTCAATTGATCGAGATTTTCGCAGGTTCAACCAGATTGTCCGTGGAAAGATCCGCAAGGATCTGAAGCAATACATCAATCACGGGGAAATGCTGGGACGCAAAGGTCGTGAGACCGTCAGCATTCCCGTCCCGAACATCGATATCCCCCATTTTCAGCACGGAAACAAAGGGTCCGGAGGGACCGGGCAAGGAGATGCGGAAGTCGGTCAACCCATCGGCAAGGGGCAGGACCAGGGAGACGGGCAAGGGCAGCCCGGCAGTGAACCGGGCCAGCACGTGCGTGAAGTCGAAGTCACGCTGGACGAAATGGCGGAAATGCTGGGGGCGGAACTGGAACTCCCCCATATCGTTCCTAAAGGGAAAGATTCTCTGAAATCGCAGAAAGACAAATATAACACGATCTCCCGGTCCGGTCCCGATTCTCTGCGACACTTCAAACGGACTTATAAGGAAGCCCTGAAGCGGCAGATTGCCAGCGGGGAATATCATCCGCAGAACCCGGTGATTGTTCCAGACCGGGAAGACGAGCGTTTTCGCAGTTGGACTCAGGTTCAGGAGCCACAGGCGAATGCCGCGATCATTTACCTGATGGACGTTTCCGGTTCGATGACAGATGAACAGAAAGAGATTGTACGAATCGAAGCGTTCTGGATCGATTTGTGGCTGCGCAGCCAGTACGACGGTATTCAAAGACGCTATATCGTTCATGATGCCGTCGCCCATGAAGTGGACGAGGACACGTTTTACCGGGTTCGCGAATCCGGCGGGACGCGAATTTCGTCCGCATACCAGAAGGCGGTCGATATTATCGCCCGTGACTTTCCCCCAGCGGACTGGAACATCTATTGCTTTCAGTTCTCCGATGGAGACAACTGGGGAGAAGACAGTCGCGACTGCTCAAAATTTCTGACCGAACGTCTATTGCCCGTCTGTAATCTGTTCTGCTACGGGCAGGTCGAAAGCCCTTATGGCAGCGGAGAATTCATTAAGGATCTGCGGCGGATTGTCAGTGATTATGAAAACCTGATTCTCAGCGAGATCGATAATAAAGACGGGATTTACGACTCGATCAAGACGTTTCTGGGGCGAGGAAAGTAACACATCAACAGAGGAAAAGCCTTTTCAACAAGACGCTCTTCTTCGGGTCCATCCCGCCGCCGCAGATGCCCTGCTGTTCGCTGCATGGCAGGACGCGGATGATCTGTTGTGAACCGTTGAGACCTTTTCAGAAATCGTTTTCAGCGTTCCGCGGACGAGCAGAGAGGCGACAACAGTTTGTGGAGGACAGGGAATCCCGGCCAGACAGAAATATCCGGCTCACCTCTTTGAGACCAGTTTGGCTTTTGTTCGATCATGCTCGGCCCTGAATCCCTTGTGTTTCAGTGGAATTCATGTGAGAGATCATTGGCAACTCCGCTCTCATGAACCAGAAGTCTCTGGTGGCACGAACACTCCTGTTCGACACGTTTTCAACAAACTGTTAATGGGCGGTCCATCCGCCGTCGACGGTGAGCAGGCTTCCGGTGACATAGCTGGCAGCAGGGCTGGCGAGGTAAATGGCGGCTCCCTGAATCTCCTCCAGACGCGCCCAGCGTTTCAGTGCAACCGCCCCCACAATGAATGTCCGGGCTTCGTCGGTCTCTGCAATGGCGGTGTTCATGTCTGTCAGGAACGGACCGGGGCAGATTGCGTTGCAGGTGATTCCGAACGGGGCCAGTTCCAGCGCCATGGCTCGGGTCATCTGCACGATTGCCCCTTTGCTGGCGGTATAGGGAGTGCGGTTGGCCAGCCCGACCAGTCCGAGAGTGCTGGCCAGATGAATGATCCTGCCCGAGCCTGCCTGCTTCATTGGGCCAAGGACCGCACGAGTGCAAAGCCACGGACCGTCAACATTCACTCGCTGCACCTGCTGGAATTCTTCGTAGGTCAGATCCTCCATCGCCCCCCGCAGATTGATCCCGGCATTGTTGATCAGAATATCGATCCGTCCAAACTCGTTCGCGGCACGTTCGACCATCCGGTCCACTTGTGCAGGACTGGTGACATCGGCGGCAATGCCCAGCGCCCGTTGGCCGTAGTCCGCCGCCAGTTGCTGTGCAGCGGCTTCTGCTTCCGCTTCGTGCCGGCTCGCGATCAGCA
>Ga0182739_1005481_pt1 | contig 10049 bp, 10 predicted proteins | sample eDN5th30CBELigBY_FD_128873 | JGI IMG/M metagenome (GOLD analysis project Ga0182739, IMG submission 128873) | Enriched backyard soil microbial communities from Emeryville, California, USA - eDNA 5th pass 30_C BE-Lig BY (version 2) (version 2) | ecosystem: Environmental > Terrestrial > Soil >...
GGGCATCGCCGTGAACGTAGCACCCGTGTCGGCTGCCCTGACGCGGCAGATGCTGTGGAGGCTGGCCGGCATGGACCACCCGATGCACGCACACCGGCTCGACTCGGCAGCCATCGCCACCACGGGACGGCTGGCCGATGCCGCCGAAGGCGTCGAGGCGTTCCTCCAGAAGCGCGCGCCCGAATGGACCCTCTCACCCAGCCGGGACCTGCCGGAGGGCCTGCCCTGGCCGGAGGAACCGGACTTCGAGCCTGCCGGTGACGCGGCCGGGCCTGATTCTTCGCGGGCCTGAGCCTTCGCGGGCCTGATCCATTGGCAGCAGACAGAAGGGAACACCATGGGCAACCTGCTCCGGCGGGCGTTCGGGAACACCGGGCTTGAGGTATCGGCCCTGGGGTTCGGGGCGATGGAACTGCGCGGGCCAGCCGACGGGGGACCTCCGGTTGGGGACGCCGGGCGGCTGCTGAATACCGTCCTGGACGAGGGCATCAACTTCATCGACACCTCGATTGACTACGGCCGCAGCGAGGAACTCATCGGGCGGCACATCTCCCACCGCCGCTCTGAGTACCTGCTGGCCTCCAAATGCGGCTGCGTGCCCGGGGCCACGATCGGTTCGGACCACGTCCACACCGCCGAGAACATCCGGGCAGGCATCGAGCAGAGCCTGCGGAAGCTGAAGACCGACCATCTGGACCTGGTGCAGTTCCACCGCAGCCTGACCCAGGACGAGTTCGAGGCCGAGGGGGCGCTGCAGGAGGCGCTGGCCATGCGCGACGAAGGCAAGGTCCGCTTCGTCGGCGTCTCCGGCCTGTTTCCGAATGTCGAGGAGCACCTCCGGGCAGGAGCCTTCGCCACCCTCCAGGTTCCCTACTCCATCATCCAGCGCGACTACGACGGCGTCATCACCCGGGCCGCGGAGGCGGGCCTGGGCGTGGTGGTCCGCGGGGGAGCGGCACGCGGGGTGCCGGAGGACTGGACGTCCCGCTCCTATTACATGGTCCCCAGCCAGGCGATGCGCGGCATCTGGGAAACGGCGGCCCTGGATGACCTGCTGGAGGGCATGAGCCGCGTGGAATTCACGCTGCGCTTCACCCTCTCGCACCCAAACCTGCACACGGCCATCGTCGGAACAGCCAACCCCGAGCATGTGCGCAGCAACGCCGCTGCCGCCGCGCGCGGTGCCCTGCCGGATGACGTCCTGGCGGAAGTCATCCGGCGCCTGGAAGCCGCCGAAGTCCGGGCCTCCGGGCCCTTCTAGGTGCTGAGTTGGCAATCGGTGGCCCGGATCCGTCGCGAGCTTGCCTACACAGGGGCCGAGGTTGCGGTGCCCCAGGCCCGTCCCCTGGGGGCGAAAGCGGAAGCGGACGTTGGTGAGCCCTGGGACGCCTCCACGCCGCCAAGTTTTTCCCAGGCTGCGGCCCGACTCGGATACAGCGAGCCGTCGAGTTTCACGCGGGCCTTCGTCGCATGGTTCGGCGAAATCCCCTCAGCGAACCGCCGTCGGAGTCAAGGTCCTGGCCTGGATGCATTCGACGAAACCTCTTTGGCGATTGGAGCATGACTGTGAATCTTCGGCACGGATTTGCCGATTCGGAGCTGGGCCAGATCCACTACGTGGAGGCGGGTGAGGGACCTGTGCTGGTTCTGCTGCCGCACGGCGGCCGGTCCGCACGCATGTATCAACGCCTCATGCCGTTACTGGCGAGGCAGCGGCGGATCATCGCGTTCGATATCCCCGGAACCGGATACTCGGCAACTCCGGCACGGGCGTATGGCATTCCGGAACTGGCCAAGTTCGTGGTCCAGGCGATCGACAGCATGGGCATTGGCCGTTTCGCCCTCTATGGCATGAACGGCGGGAACAAGATCGGCAGCGCCATCGCAGCGGCATATCCCGAACGTGTCACTGCATTTATCTTTGCCGGGCTGACGCACAGCATCGTGCTGTCCAAAGCGCGGCGTGAGCGCACGTTGGGCGAACATCCGCAGGTGCAAAAGATCCTCGGCGCCGCGGTCGGCGCCGAAGTGCCGACCGACTGGGTTGACCAACTCGCTGAGGCGACCGCGGTTGACGCCAAGGTCACAGAGGACCCGTACGACACGGTCGGGTTAGTGGTCGAGAGGCTGCAGTCATTCCTGTACCGACCGCGTTTCTACCAAGCCACGATTGCGTTCGACCTCGAAAAGGCGCTTCGCCGTGTGCGATCGCCATTGTTCGTCCTGGAATTCGCGACCAGGCAAGAGGATGCCGAGATCGGTCGCCAGGCAGCTTCTATCGCCACCGAACTCAACGCGACCGCTCATGCGGTCATGGAACTCGCCCCTCAAGGTCTCCTGTCTCTCGAGGACCGCGCGCAGGATTTGGCCTCGGTCATCGGGGGTTTTCTCGACCGCTCAGGGGGTCCGACCAGAACCCGGCGGGTGAGGAGGCGAGACGGAGGAGGCCGAGGCAAATATTTGCTATAAGGAGGCCCCGCTCGTCCAGAAGTAACAAGGAAGCGGACGAATGCATCAAGTCTTCTGGTCAGGAATCTCTTCGTCTTTCCGTCAGCCCAACGTCAGAACAGAAATTACCTCTCCCTTCGGATGGACTGGCGGATGAAGCCGGCCGAACGGCTAGGACCTGATCCAGGTCACCGCCTGGTCCACCGAGGCGCGGCCCAGCCGGAACCCGTTGACCGGGTGCCCGGTGTTTTCCGGGCCGAAGCTCATGCCGGCCACCACCTGGCGGTCCTGGCCCAGCGAGAAATGCTCGTGGATGAAGTTTGGCTGCATGGCCAGGGCGACCTGGGTGATGGCCGGGAGGCCGAGGCTCCCGGCCGCGATCAGGAGCGTGGAAAGGTAGCCGCCGCAGTCGATGGCGCCGTAGTTGTCCAGTTCGCGGTCGGCCGTGATGATGGCGACGTGGGGCGCCCCGAAGTCCGGGACAGGCGGCGCAAGGCTGCGTAAGCACTAAGGACGCGGGCGAGCCGCGCCGTTCCCTCCCCGCCGGTGACCAGGGCCTGCCACGGCTGCACGTTGCACCCGACCGCTGGGCAAGTTCGAAAAGCCGGGAAACTCGGTCCTCCGGCGGGAAGGCCCGGGTGCCGTGACGCAGGGTGAGGATCCTTTTCAGGGTCTGGTCGTCGGTTGCCGAGGCGGTGATGTTGCCATACTGCGGAATGGATCGTGCCGTCCTTTCACAGATTGGGGTTGAGCACGACCTTGATGGGGCGTTCGCCGGTCTGGTAAGCAGCCGTCCGGATCGCCTCGGCGGTGTCCTTCAGGGAGAACTCGTGGGTTATCCAGTCACCCAGGTCGAGGCCTTCCGCGAGCAGCCGCTGGGCCAGCATGAAGCCCTGCTCGACAGTGTGTGGGTGCGAGAGCTGTCCCACCACCGTGATTTCGCGCCACATGAGTTCGCGCCAGTCGAACGGCTGGGTGCCGGGGTTGCCGGCGGCAACACTGACGATGGTGCCCAGGGTGCGGACGAGCGCCATGGCCATCTGTTTCCCGGCCGCCGAGCCCGACGTTTCGACGACGACGTCCACGGGACCGGTCCGCGCGGTGATTTCGCGAACGGCGGCATCGAGGGATTCGCGACTCGAATCGGTGCCGGTGACCTGGACTTCGGCTCCGAAGGAGCGCGCCAGGTCCAGGCGTTCGCGGTCCGCCTCCAGCCCCAGCAGGGTAACCCTCATTCCGCCCGCGACGGCGGCCATCGCACAACTGAGCCCTTGGGGGCCCGGGCCGATGACGGCGACGTGTGCCCCCGGCGAGGGTTTGCCGGCCTGGACCCAGCGGATGCCGTTCGCAAGGGGAGAACAGGCGATGAGCGCGGTCCGGTCGGACAGCGCCTCCGGCACCTTGTAGACCAGAGCGGCGCCGGGAACAAAAACATGGGTGGAGTAGCCGCCCCAGAGATGGGGTGGTTCGGCGGCCGAAAGGGTGCCATAGCCATTGGTGAGCCCGCGCGTTTCGCAGAGGTAGTACTGCCCCGTGGCGCAGGGGTGGCAGCCGGTGCACGGCCAGCGGGATTCGACGACGATCCGGTCCCCGACCGAGAGGTTCCGGCGCCGGGCGGCTTCCTCGCCGATGATGGCCACTCGTCCGATGATTTCGTCGCCGAAGATGACCGGTGCGCGTTCGTTCAGCCAGCCGTGGTCGCCGCGGAACATCTTCAGCTCCGAGCCGTCCACGCCGCAGAGCGACACCTCGAGCAGAAGGTCGTCGGGTCCGACGGCGGGCAGTTCGAATTCCTGCAGTTGCATCGTGCCGGGTCCCACATATACGGCGGCACGGGCAGTCCTTGTGGATGTTACGGCTAGTGCGTTCATTACATTCCTCTTTTCTCGCGGGGAGGGGGTGGAACGCCGGCGGGGACAGCCTTCCGCGGGGGGATTGGCCGCGACGGGAGGCCACGAGGGTAGTTCCGCAGGGGAATCTTCCCTGTCTGACCGCCGCGGGGCTGGGCGAAGACCGAGATTTCTCGGCTTCTATTATTGAAATAATTGTAATTAAGGTCATAATAGTGTCAAGGTCCCGCAAGATGCCCAAGCGTCCGCGGGGCCGGAGGGAAAACCATGGCGGGAGCGGATTCGCCGCGGTGAACGTCGGTTCACCGCGCGTGAAGGCACTCTACCCATCTATCGACGCAAAGGGGCGTGACATGTCTGAGTGGTCAGAGATCGACAACAAATTGCTTGACCCCCAGTGGTACAGGACCACGGAGTACCACGATGTCTTCAGGAAGCTCCGGGACGAGGATCCCGTGCACTGGACCGAGGACGACGCCTACGGCAAGCACTACTGGTTCATTACGCGTTACGACGACGTCCGGGACTACCTGCTCAACCACAAGCAGCTGAGCTCCCGCTGGGAGACGAGGGTACCGAAGTCTCCCAAGCGCTACACTCCCGAGGAGCGCTATGCGATGGGCTTCGACACCAGCATGGCCCGCAATGATCCGCCCATCCACGACCTTTACCGCCGCCCGATCAACAAGCACTTCAGCGTTCCGGTGATCAAGCGCCTGGCCGGGGACGTGGAGCGGATCGTGGACGAAATCATCGCCGACGTTGCCGAACTCGGCGAGGTCGACCTGGTCGAGGCCATCGCCGGGGAACTGCCCGTGAAGGTGATCCTGCGGATGCTGGGAGTGCCCGAAGCGGACTGGCCGATGCTGCGCGAGGCGGCCTGGCAGTGGCTGGCGCCGGCGGAGCCGCGGTTCATGATCGATAACGACCCGGTCAAGACGCACCGCCACGGCCACTCCCGGCTGTTGGAATACTGCGAGCAGCTGGCTTTGGAACGGCGCAAGAATCCCACCGACGACTTCGCAACGGTCCTGGGCAACATGACTATTGACGGGGATCCGCTGAGCATCCACGAGATGCGCAGCTACTTCACGATCCTGATCGGCGGCGGCATGGAGACCACCCGCAACACCGCGGCGGTGGGGCTATGGCAGTTCATGCAGAACCCGGACCAGAGGCAACTGCTGCTCGATGACCCGTCGCTGACCAACAGCGCGGTCGAGGAGGTCCTGCGCTGGGTCACCCCGGCCCGCAGCCGTTTCCGCGTGGCCTCCGAAGACTTAGAACTCCACGGCAAGCTCATCCGCACCGGTGACTGGGTGATCGCCTCCCAGGCCTCGGCCAACAAGGACGAGCGCAAGTTCAAGGACCCGCATCGCTTCGACATCACCCGCGACGCCAGCGGCCACCTGAGCTTTGGGGAGGGGATCCACCTGTGCCTGGGCCGCGCCCTGGCGCGCCTGGAACTGGCCACCCTGCTGCCGAAGGTCCTGCGGGCCTTCCCCGACATGGAGCCGGTGCAGGAGCCCGTATGGATCGCCGACAACATCACCACCGGGTTCAGCACCCTGCCCGTCCGCTACACGCCGCACGTGCCGGCTGCCGTCTGAGATAAGGAGAAGAACCATGCCTACAGTTCGTTACGTCACCGACGGTGGATCGGTGCAGGAGATCGAGGGCCATGAGGGCGAAAGCCTGATGCATGTGGCGGTCCGCAACGGGGTTCCCGGGATCGAAGGCGAGTGCGGCGGCGAGCTGTCGTGCGCCACCTGCCACGTGTATGTGGACAGCGAGTGGGCCTCCAAGCTCCGTCCCCCGTCCCAGGACGAGGAGGAGCTGCTCGAGTCGGTCGAAGAGGTGCGCGATGACAGCCGGCTCGGCTGCCAGATCAGGCTGAGCGCCGAAATCGACGGAATTGTCGCCAAGGTTGTTTCCTAGCGCCGTCGAACCACCCGGAAGGACGAAGTCATGAACAGGACCTTCGACACCCTGGTCGTGGGGGCCGGGCATGGCGGCGCACAGCTTGCCATGTCGCTGGCCGGTGCGGGGCATACCGGCCCGATTGCGGTCATCAGCGACGAACCCCATGCGCCCTACGAGCGCCCCCCGCTGTCCAAGGGGTTCCTGACGGGCAAGACCCCCGCCAATGACCTGGCGTTCCGTTCCGGCGGGTACTGGGAATCAACCGGCATCGAATTCATCCTCGACGCCGAGGTCGTGGGGGTCGACGCGGCCGAACGCCGGGTCCACACCGCCGGAGGCGAATCGTTCGGGTACACCCACCTGGTCTGGGCAGCCGGCGGCAGCGCTCGCCGGCTGCCGGTGCCTGGAGGGGACCTGGGCGGTGTCCACACCCTGCGCACCCGTTCCGACGCCGAACGGCTCAAGGCCGAGCTGGCCACCGGGGCACGCCGGGCTGTCATTGTCGGTGGCGGTTACATCGGCCTGGAAACGGCGGCCTCTCTCACCGCGGCTGGACTCTCGGTGACCGTGGTGGAGTTCCTGGACCGCCTCCTGGCCAGGGTAACGGGGCCTGCGGTGTCGGAGTATTTCGCCGGCCTTCACAGGCAGTCGGGCGTGGAACTGCTCCTCGGTGAGGGTGTCGTCGAACTGACCGGGGCCGACGGTCGGGTCAAAGCGGTCCGCCTCGCCTCGGGGCGCGAAATTCCTGCCGACATCGTGGTGGTGGGCGTCGGCCTGGTGCCGAACACCGGCGTCCTCGAGGACGCCGGTGCAGAGGTCAGCAACGGAATCATCGTGGACGAACACTGCCGCACCAGCCTCCCCGGAGTATATGCAATCGGTGACTGCGCGAATTTTCCCAGCATCCGCGCAGGCGGCCGGGTGCGCTTGGAGTCCGTGCAGAACGCCGTGGACCAGGCCAAGCTCGTGGCGGGGGACATCGCCACTGGCGCTTCCGAGCCTTACGACGCGCTGCCCTGGTTCTGGTCCCACCAGTACGGGACGCGGCTGCAGACGGCCGGACTGCTGACCGGCTACGACGACTGCGTCGTCCGGGGAGACCCCGGCGCGGGGAAGTTCAGCGTCGTCTACCTGCGGGACCGGACGGTGCTGGCCATCGACGCCGTGAACACCGTGCGTGACTTCGCCCAAGGCAAGGCACTCGTCGGCGCCGAGTACGCGGGGACCCGCGAGGAACTGGCCGATCCGGCGCGTCCGCTGAAGGACTTCGTCCTTGCGGGCACCAGGGCGTGAGGAGGATGACCATGAACCAACGTGAGACAGGCGAGGCCACCGGATACCTCCGCTGGCCGGTGAAACGGAGCTTCCGCGAGTACATCGCGGCGCTCCCGGACGGCTCCGAAACGGTCGACGGCGGAGTCGCGTCCGCGGACGGCAACTTCGTCTTTGCCGAGTGCGGGAGCACCGGTTTCGCCGACGGCGGGACCGCGGGAACCATTCGCTACGGCGGCGGAGTGTCCTTTGGCGGCTACGGAGGCATGCTCTCGGCGCGCCTCTTCGAACCATGGATCGAAATCGACGGGCCGCAGGCCCGCCTGTCCGTGCAAACCAGGGGAGGAACCTATCCGGTCCGGCAGGTCATCGCCACATGGGAACTGCCGGTGCCCCAGACGACGGGGGAACTGATGGTGTGGCGGGATGCCGTTCCGTTGCTCACCTTTGAAGGCGTCAGTCTGTTCGGCGACGTCTACCAGCCGGGCTCCGCTCTCGACGGTTTGACCTTTTCGCGCGGCTGCCGCCATAAAACAGCAAAGGCCGGCGGCTGAGCGGGGGACGAGGGTGAACGATCAGCCGGCCTATGAGGTGATTCTGGAAGCGGCACGCGAGCTGTTCAGCGAACGCGGCTACCACGCGGTGACCATCCGCATGGTGGCCGCGGCCGCCGGCTATTCGCCGGCGATGGTCATGAAGGTCATGGGCAGCAAGGAGGAACTGTTCTCCCGCGCGGCCCCCGGGCACCTCTCGGCCTCTGACCTGGAAACGCCGGACGGCGAAAACCGCGGTTTCGAGCTGGCCCGCCGGGTCCTCGACCGGCGGGCCCGCGGCATCACCGACCCGTACGCCATGGTGCCGTTGATTATCCAGAACGCCCCGGAACCGGAAGCGGTGCGAAGCGATATCCGTCGACGCTACCTGCGCAACATCGCGGAGATGATCGGGGACACCACGGAAGACCGGCGCCACGCCTCCATGGTGCTTTGCCTGCTGCTTGGACTGGCGGCAGGTACCCACACGCTTGGCTTGCTTGGCTCCGCGGACAGCCTGGAACTGGCGCGAACCTATGGCCGTGCCCTCCAGCACGAGATTGACCAATGCACCGGGCCGCGCCGCCCCCTGCCGGCCCCCAGGCCTGCAGACTCCTGAACTGGGGAACACCCGAAGCCGGGGAACGCCTGAATCTAGGGAACCCGGACCGGCCCCCTGGAAACATCTTGGACAACAGATGCCAGCGCGGTGCCCATGGCCTGTCCCAGCGCCGCGTGCCCTTCATCGCCCGGGTGGATGCCGTCCACCAGCTGGGCCTCGGACACCAACTCCAGACCGGGAACGAGCCGAATGCGCGTATCTTCCCGGTCGGTGGCGAACCGGCCCACCGCATCTTCGATGCCGTCCCGCAGTTCGGCGAGGGTTGCTCCTACGGCGTTGGGCGTGGATTCGGCTGCGGGGCGGAGAATGGGGCTGAGCACAAGGATCGGGGTCTCCGGGTGGCCGTTGCGGACCACGGTCAGGAAGACCCGCATGAGCTCGGCGATGTAATCACGGTCCATGGGGATCTGGGACCAGCAGTTAGTGCCCCAGGCGAGGGAGATCACCTCGGCCGGAACGGTGCCCACAAAGGCTGCCGCCGGCAATTCTCCACGCGCCGCACCGGCGAAGCCGAGGTTGATGAGATCCAGGCCCGAATCGCGGGCAGCGACGGCGGTCCAAGCCAGCCCCGGATCGCTGGTGGTCCAGCCTTGGGTGATGGAATCTCCATAGGCCACCCACCGGGGCCGGGGTGGCGTCGGGGCGAGGCTGCCGCCTATGGCCTCAATGCCGTGCAGGTTCGGGCAGTATCCCTCCGGCAGGTGCACGGCCACCGCTTCGTCGTGCTGCCGCGGCGGCAGTTCCAGGCGGATGCGCTGGCGTCCGCCCGGTACGGCCGGAACCCGGCCATGGAACTGCCCGGACAGCCACACCGAAAAATGCTGCTCCGGCACCGGGGCGGCCAACGGGTGCATGGTGCCCGTGGTGACGTCGAGTTCGAGGCCCGCCGCGTCGCCGGTGAATTCCAGCCGCACGCCGGCGGGAACCAGGGCGGCCGAGGCCGTGTCACAGGCGAACCGTTCGGTTGCTTCCAGCGGGACGCGGGAACCTGCATGGCTTGTGGCGGGAAAGGCGAGTCCCCGGATGAATGGCGTGATATCCATGTGTTTCCTCCTTCGAATGTGGGGGCGTATCAGGACAGGATGGCTGCGGGGGCGCTGCTGGCCCATCGCCCGCCAATCGCGCGGGTGACGCTGCGCCCCGACTGCAGCATCTCGGAACAAAGATCGAGCAGGTCGGAGCCGGAAATGTCATTGATTCCATAGAGGGTCATGGCGAACGCCACCGCCCCGTCGGGACCGAAAACCGGCGCGGCGAGGTTCGCGACGTCGTAGTGCGCCGTGGGGTCGACATCCCGAAGTGAGTAGTTTTCGGTCTGATCGGGGATGGCCCGCTGCAATGCCCTATGGATCTCCGCGTCCCGGTCCAGACGGTGCGCCGACTCGTTAATGAGCTCGATCA
>Ga0182739_1005482_pt1 | contig 10047 bp, 7 predicted proteins | sample eDN5th30CBELigBY_FD_128873 | JGI IMG/M metagenome (GOLD analysis project Ga0182739, IMG submission 128873) | Enriched backyard soil microbial communities from Emeryville, California, USA - eDNA 5th pass 30_C BE-Lig BY (version 2) (version 2) | ecosystem: Environmental > Terrestrial > Soil >...
CCCGCCGCGCGCATCATCTCGACGATCTTGGTCGACGTGGTGCCGCGCACGATGGAGTCGTCCACCAGCACGACGCGCCGCCCCTCGATCAGCGAGCGGTTGGCGTTGTGCTTGAGCTTCACGCCCAGGTGGCGGATCTGGTCGGTCGGCTCGATGAAGGTCCGGCCGACATAATGGTTGCGGATGATGCCGAGCTCGAACGGAATGCCGCTCGCCTGCGCAAATCCCAGCGCCGAGGGCACGCCGCTGTCCGGCACCGGCACCACCAGGTCGGCTTCGACCGGGCTCTCCTTGGCCAGTTCCTCGCCGATCCGCTTGCGCACCTCGTAGACGCCGCGCTTCTCCAGCACCGAATCCGGCCGGGCGAAGTAAACGTACTCGAAGACGCAGAAACGCTGCGGCTGCTCGCGGAACGGGTGGAGCGAGCGCGGGCCCTGATCGTCGATGATGACGATCTCGCCGGGATCGATGTCGCGGACCAGCTCCGCGCCCATGATGTCGAGCGCCACGGTCTCGGATGCCAGCACATAAGCATTGCCGAGCTTGCCCAGCACCAGCGGCCGGATCCCCAGCGGGTCGCGCACGCCGATCAGCGCATCGGCCGAGAGGGCGACGAGCGACCAGGCGCCCTCGATCTGGAACAGGGCGTCGGTCAGCCGCTCGACCACGTCCTGGCGGTGCGAGCGGGCGATCAGGTGGACCAGCACCTCGGTGTCCGAGGTCGACTGGAACAGGGAGCCATCGTTCACCAGCCGCTTCTTCAGCGCCATGGCGTTGGTGAGGTTGCCGTTATGCGCGATGGCGAGGCCGCCGAACGCATAGTCGGCGAACAGCGGCTGGACGTTGCGCAGCTCCGAGGCGCCGGTGGTCGAGTAGCGGACATGGCCCACCGCCGCCTGGCCCGGCAGCGCCTCGATCACCGAGCGCTTGCTGAAGTCGCCGTCCACCAGGCCGATCGCGCGGTGGCTGAAGAAGCGGCCATCGTCCAGGCTGACGATGCCGGCGGCCTCCTGGCCACGGTGCTGCAGGGCATGGAGCCCCAGTGCCGTGACCGCCGCGGCATCGGCATGGCCCCAGACGCCGAAGCAGCCGCACTCCTCGTGCAGCTTGTCGTCATCGAACGGCAGGGCTCGTTCGGGCAAGGACATGGGCCTACTCACTCGCTTTCCTGCTGCTCGACCAGCCGCTCCATCGCCGACCGTGAGGCAGCGCCGTAACCTTGCTCGCCCGTCGACCCGGACGGCTGCCCGTCCAGGAGGCGACGCGGGTCGGCCAGATCCTGCATGGTTCCGGCCCCTTTTTCGAGCGCATCCAAGCTTCGTTCCGCGAACTCCGCGGGCAGCATGCCGTCCAGCACCAGCGCCGCGGTCTGCACCTCGGGCAGGAGCCAGGCGTTCTGGACCCAGGCCGGATGGTCCTCGATCGGCACCAGGCGGACGGCGACCAGATAAACGATCGCCACCACCAGCACGCCACGGAAGACGCCGAACACCAGGCCCAGCAGCCGGTCGATCCCGGACAAGGCACTCTCGTCGACGCCTCTTACCAGCATCGACGCGACGAGTTTGTAAATGATGAGCGGGACCAGAAACACAAGGACCGCCGTGATCGCGTCGACCACCAGGCTCTGCGCCACGGCTCCGGCCACGATCTCGCGGACCGGCGTCCACAGCCACAAGGCGGTCAGCACCGCACCGCCCCAGGTGAGCAGCGTCATCAGTTCGCGCACGAAGCCGCGCGCCAGTGCGAGCACCGCGGACACCAGCACGACCGCGATCACGCCCAGATCGAACGCGGTCAGTTCAGGAAGGCTGCCCATCAATCCACTCCGGTCCGGACCCGCGGCCGCCGTCCCGGCACGGCTGCGGGCGAGAACATCGCCACCAGATCCCCCACCCGCCGGATCGGCGTCACCGCGACCGGGGTGGCCTTCCCGGCAGCGCCGGGCGGCGCCACCACCTCCGTGAAGCCGAGCTTGGCCGCTTCGCGGATGCGCAGCTCGCTCTGGGTGACGCTGCGCACCTCGCCGCCCAAGCCCACCTCGCCGAAGAACACCGCCTTCTCCGGCCCGGGACGGTCCAGGAGCGAGCCGATCAGGGCCGCCGCCACCGCCATGTCGGCGGCCGGCTCGGCGATCCGCAGCCCGCCCGCGACGTTCAGGTAGACGTCGCGACCGGACAGCTCCAGGCCGCAGCGCGCCTCCAGCACCGCCAGCAGCATCGCCAGCCGGTTGTTGTCCCAGCCGACCACCGCGCGCCTGGGGCTGCCCGGCGCCACGTTGCCGACCAGCGCCTGGATCTCCAGCAGCACCGGGCGGCTGCCCTCGATCCCGGCATAGACCGCGGAGCCGGCCAGTCCCTCCTCGCGCTCGGACAGGAACAAGGCCGAGGGGTTGGTGACCGGCACCAGGCCCGCCTCCTGCATCTCGAACACCCCGATCTCGTTGGCCGGGCCGAACCGGTTCTTGACCGCGCGCAGGATGCGGAACTGGTGGCCGCGCTCGCCCTCGAAATAGAGCACGGTGTCGACCATGTGCTCCAGGACGCGGGGCCCCGCGATCTGCCCCTCCTTGGTGACATGGCCCACCAGCAGCACCGCCGTCTGCCGGGTCTTGGCGAAGCGGATCAGGGCGTCGGTGGACGCGCGCAGCTGGGTCACCGTGCCCGGCGCCTGGTCGAAGCCCTGGGTGAACATGGTCTGGATCGAATCGACGATCAGCAGGTCCGGTGCGGGCCCTGCCGCGAGCGTCGTCAGGATGTCGGCCACCGCGTTCTCCGCGGCCAGCTCCATCTTGCTGTCGGTGACGCCCAGGCGATGGGCGCGCAGCCGCACCTGGTCGATCGACTCCTCGCCGGTGACATAGACCACCCGCCGCCCGGCACGGGCGAGCCCGGCGCCCGCCTGCAGCACCAGGGTCGACTTGCCGATCCCGGGATCGCCGCCGATCAGCAGGGCCGAGGCCGGTACCAGCCCGCCTCCCAGCGCCCGGTCGAGCTCGTCGATGCCCGAGCCGATCCTGGGCGGTGCCGTGGCGGCACCGCTCAAGCCCACCAGTTCCACCCGGCGGCCGCGCGTGCGCGTGGCAGCCGCACTGCCGGTACCCTTGGGCTGGACGGTCTCCTCGACGAAGCTGTCCCATGCGCCGCAATCGTCGCAGCGGCCGTGCCAGCGCGACGTCACCGCCCCGCAGGACTGGCAGACGAAGCGGCGTTCGATGCGTGCCATCAGGCTCCTCGCCGCAAGCTCGAGCCGGCCGGGCTCAGCGGGTCCCCACCGTGATCGGCCCCTCGGCGCGGCCGTGGATGAACTGGTCGACGAAATCGTTGCCCGAGCGGTCGAGATCCTCGACTCGCCCGTACCAGATCACCCTGCCCTCGTAGAGCATGGCGACATAGTCCGCGATCTTGCGCACCGACGCCATGTCATGGGTGATCGAGAGCGCGGTGGCGCCCATCGCCCGGGTGAGCGAGCGGATCAGGTTGTTGATGACATCGGCCATGATCGGGTCCAGGCCCGTGGTCGGCTCGTCGAAGAACAGGATCTCCGGCTGGAGCGCCACCGCCCGGGCGAGACCCACACGCTTCTGCATGCCCCCCGAAAGCTCGGCCGGCATCAGGTCGGCGACATCCGTCGCCAGGCCCACCTTCTCCAGGTTCTCGACCGCGATCCGCCTGGCTTCGTCCCGGCCGATCTTCTGCCGTGCCCGCACGCCGAAGCTGACATTCTCCCAGACCGGCAGCGAATCGAACAGCGCCCCACCCTGGAACAGCATGCCGAACTTGTGGCGGATCCCCTCGAGATCGCTGCCCGAGGCACCCACGACCTCGCTGCCATCGACCCTGATCGAGCCCGCATCCGCCTGGAGGATCCCCAGGATGCACTTGAGCAGGACCGACTTGCCGGTGCCCGAGCCGCCGATCACCACGACCGAGCTGCCGGCCGGCACGTCCAGGTCCACGCCCCTCAGCACATGCTTGGAGCCGAAGGATTTGTGCAGGCCGCGGATCGCGATCTTGGCGGGAGCTTCGGTCATCGGCTGAAGAAGATCTCGGTCAGGATGTAGTCGAACACCAGGATCATGATGGATGCGGTCACCACCGCGCGCGTGGTCGCCGCACCCACGCCCTGGGCGCCGCCACGGCTCTGGTAGCCGTTCCAGCAGCCCATCAGGGTCACGATGAAGCCGAACACCGCCGCCTTCACCAGGCCCACCACGACATCCTGCGTTTCCAGATATTGCAGGGTCTGGTCGATATAGGTGTAGGGGCTGAAGCCCAGCTTGGTGGTGCCCACCACGAAGCCGCCGAACACGCCGATGATGTCGGCGACCAGCACCAGGAGCGGCAGCATCAGCGTGCCGCCCAGCAGGCGCGGGAAGATCAGGTAGCGGTGCGGGTCGGTGGAGAGCGTGGTGAGCGCGTCGATCTGCTCGGTGACCCGCATGGTGCCGAGCTCGGCGGCCATGGCCGCGCCGACCCGGCCCGCCACCATCAGCCCGGCCAGCACCGGTCCAAGCTCACGGGTGAGCGACACCACCACGATGGTCGCGACCGCCGACTCCGCCTCGAAGCGGGCAAATCCGGTATAGGACTGCAGGGCCAGCACCATGCCGGTGAAGATCGCGGTGAGCCCCACCACCGGCAGCGAGTAATAGCCGATGTCGATCATCTGGCGCAGGATCTGCGCCGGATACCAGGGGCCGGCCAGGCCCCGGCCGATCGAGATCAGCGCGAAGGTCGCGATCGATCCGATCTGCTGGCAGAGATCGAGCAGTCCGGCACCGATCCGGCGCAGCGGGTTCAAGCGGTGCCTCCGAGATAGCGACGTTCGATCCTGGGCCCCAGCCGCACCAGCAGCTCATAGGGGATGGTGCCGGCCGCCTCGGCATAGCGCTCCACGGCACCAGGCCCGCCCAGCACCTCGACCTGGGTCCCGGGGCGGACCCGGCCGCCCAGCGCACTCACGTCGATCGTGACGAGATCCATCGAGATGCGGCCTACGACCGGCACGTCCACTCCCGCCACGTTCACGGAAACCTTGCCGCCGGCAGCGCGCAGGAGGCCATCGGCATAGCCGAGCGGCAGGGTCGCGATGCGCATGCCCCTGCTCACGGCGTGGGTGGCACCGTAGCCCACCGCACCCGGCGCCTCAACCTCATGGACCTGGATCACCGCCGTGGTGAGCCGCACCACCGGCCGCAGGTCGATCGGCGAGTCCGCGACCGGCTGGGCGCCGTACAGGGCGATGCCCGGCCGGACCAGGTCGAAGCGGAACCGTTCGCCCAGGAGGATCCCGGACGAGGCGGCGAGGCTGGCCGGTGCCGGCGGCAGCAGGGCGCGCCGCTCCTCGAAGGCATGGAGCTGCTGCGCGTTCAGCGGATGGGCGGGCTCGTCGGCCACGCCCAGATGGCTCATCACCAGGACCAGCTCGATCCCGGAAAGATCGATGTCGAGCAGGTCGGCCCGGTCGAAGCCCAGCCGGTGCATGCCGGTGTCGAGCTGGATCGCGGCTGGCAGCTTCCGGCCGAGCCGGCCCGCCAGCGCCCGCCAGTGTGCGAGCTGCGAGGGGTCGTTGAGGGCCGGCAGGATCCGCGCCTCGGCCAGTTCGCGCTCCATTCCCCTGCCCGGCCCGCCCAGCAGGAAGATCCGTGCGTCCCCCTGGGTCTGGCGCAGCGCCAGCGCCTCTTCCGTCGTGGCGACGAAGAAGGTCCGGCAGCCATCCGCGGCCAGGGCCGCCGCGACCTGGGCCGCGCCCAGCCCGTAGCCGTCGGCCTTGAGCACGCCCGCGACCTCGGCACCCGGCGCCAGCCGCATCATCAGCCGCCGGTTCTGGACGATCGCGTCCAGGTCGACCTCGAGCACCGGCCGGTCCAGGTTGGCGGGCCCGTCAGTAGGGTGGCGCATCGCTGTAGTCGATCATTTCGGGATTGCGGAAGCGGCCGTATTGGGCATCGAACTGGAGAGTGACCGTGCCAATCGATCCATGCCGGTGCTTGGCGACGATCACGTCAGCCTTGTTGGCACTCTTCTCCATCCGGTCCTTCCACTCGGTGTACCGGGTATTGTACTTGTCCCGGTCCTCGCCGTCCCTTTGGATCGGCTCCGAGCGCGACAGGTAGTATTCCTCGCGGAACACGAACATCACCACGTCGGCATCCTGCTCGATCGAGCCGGATTCGCGCAGGTCGGAGAGCATCGGCCGCTTGTCCTCGCGCTGCTCGACCGCGCGGGAGAGCTGCGAGAGCGCCAGCACGGGGATGTTCAGCTCCTTGGCGATCGCCTTCAGCCCCTGGGTGATCTCGCTGACCTCCTGGACCCGGTTCGCCTGGTTGGAGGTGCTACCGCGCAGGAGCTGGAGATAGTCGACCACCAGCACCGACAGGCCGAACCGGCGCTTGAGGCGCCGCGCCCGGGTGCGCACCGCCTGGATGCTGAGGGCCGGCGTGTCGTCGATGTAGAGCGGCCGCCGCGCCAGCTCCTGGCTGGCGACCACCAGGCGCTTCCAGGCATCCTCGTCGAGCATGCCGCGGCGCAGTTCGTCCGAGGGGATGCGCGCCTCGGCGGACAGGAGCCGGGTGGCCAGCTGCTCGGCCGACATCTCCAGGGAGAACACGCCCACCGGATGGAGCTTGCCCTCGTCGTCCTCGTCCATGGGCGTCGCCGCGGAATTGGCGGCGATCGTCACCGCCAGCGCGGTCTTGCCCATGGAGGGGCGGCCGGCCAGGATCAGCAGGTCCGACGGCTGCAGGCCGCCCAGCTTGTCGTCCAGGCCCTGCAGGCCGGTCGGCACGCCGGTGACCCGCCCGGCCTTCTTGAAGGCGGCCTGGACCAGGTCGACCGCGGCGGTGATGACATTGGTGAAGGGGCGGAACCCGCCCTCCGCGGCGCCGGCCTCGGCCAGCCGGAACAGCTTCTGCTCCGCTTCCTCGATCTGCTCGCGGCCAGAGGCCATCTCGGCCTTGTCGTGGGCGCGGTTGACCACCTCGCTGCCGACATCGATCAGGCCGCGCTTGAGGGCGAGGTCGTGGATCTGCTCGGCATAGTGGCCGACATCGACCACCGCCTCGGCGGCGCGGGCGAGCTTGGCGAGGTACTTGGCCCCCTCCATGCCCTTGAGCGCCTCGTCGTCCTCGAACAGGAGCTTGAGGGTCACCGGGTCGGCCAGCAGGCCGCGCTCGATCCGCTGCTGGCAGATCGTCCAGATCCGGGCATGGACCGGCTCGTAGAAATGCTCGGCGGTCAGGAATTCCGCCGCGCGGTGGAACGCCTCGTTGTCGACCAGGATGCCGCCCAGCACCGCCTGCTCCGCCTCCAGATTGTGCGGGCGAACGCGGAAACCGGTCGACGCCTCTTCGGACGCCGAGGCCTTCATGTCGGCTAGGCTGCTCATGGGGCACCCCTGTACCAGCCGCCGCCCGGCCGGGCGAGCCCAGGCCGGCGACACCGCCGCACGAACTTGGCGGCCGGCGGCCATTTCATGATAGACTGATCGCTCGACCAGGCGGACCTGCGACGAGGCCGGAAACGGATCATGCCGGGCATTTTTGCACAAACGAACCCGAGAACGGCAAAAACCTCAACTATATCAGCGACTTGGCCAGTGCTGGCATTGCGCGGGAATGACCGGCGAATGCTCCACTCCCGGTCATCCCCCGCGCAGGCGGGGGATCAGCCGTGGAAGATTCCCGACAGTGGCTTCCCCGCATCCGCGGGAATGGCCAGGTGGCTCCCGGCCCTCAGCCTTCCATCTTCAGCGCGGCCAGGAAGGCCGCCTGCGGGATCTCGACCTTACCGATCGAGCGCATCCGCTTCTTGCCCGCCTTCTGCTTCTCCAGGAGCTTGCGCTTGCGGGTGACGTCGCCGCCATAGCAGCCGGCGATCACGTCCTTGCGGAACGGCTTGATCGTCTCGCGCGCGATGATCTTCGCACCGATCGCCGCCTGGATCGCGATCTGGATGTTCTGCCGCGGGATCAGTTCCTTCAGCCGCTCGCACAAGGCCCGGCCGCGGTTCTCGGCCGCCGAGCGGTGGACGATCAGCGCCAGGCTGTCGACGGGATCGCCGTTGATCAGGATCGACAGCTTGACCAGGTCGCTCTGCTCGTACTCGCCCAGCTGGTAGTCGAAGCTGGCATAGCCGCGGCTCAGCGACTTCAGCCGGTCGTAGAAGTCGTAGACCACCTCGCCCAGCGGCAGGTTGTAGACCACCATCGCCCGGTTGCCGACATAGGTCAGCTCGATCTGCCGGCCGCGCTTTTCCGAGCAGAGCGACAGGATCGCCCCCAGATACTCGTCCGGCACCAGGATGGTCGCCTTGATCCAGGGCTCCTGGATGAAGTCGATCTTGGTGACGTCCGGATAGTCCGCCGGGTTGTGCATCTCGTGGATGGCGCCGTCGGTCATGTGCACCTTGTAGATGACCGACGGTGCCGTGACGATCAGGTCGAGGTCGAACTCGCGGTCCAGCCGCTCCTGGACGATCTCCAGGTGGAGGAGGCCCAGAAAGCCGCAGCGGAAGCCCGGCCCCAGCGCCAGGGACTGCTCGGGCTCGTAAGCGAAGCTGGCGTCGTTCAGGCGCAGCTTGGCCAGGCTCTCGCGCAGGTTGCCGAACTCGGCGGTGTCGGTCGGGAACATCGAGCACCACACCACCGGCTGCGAGGGCCGGAAGCCCGGCAGCGGCTCCGTCGCGGGGCGCCGCTCCTCGGTGATGGTGTCGCCGACCTGGGCGTCGGCCAGCTCCTTGATGCCCGCGGTGAGGAAGCCCACCTCGCCCGGCCCCAGCGACCCCACCTCGACCTTCTTCGGCGTGAACACGCCGACCCGGTCGACCGGATGCACCGCCCGGGTGCCCATCATCTGGATGCGGGTGCCCTTGCTGATGGTGCCCTCGCGGATCCGGATCAGCACCACCACGCCCAGATAGGGATCGTACCAGCTGTCGACGACGAGCGCCTGCAGCGGCGCGTCCGGGTCGCCCTTGGGCGGCGGGATCTGGCGGACCACCGCCTCCAGCACCTCGTCCACGCCCTGGCCGGTCTTGGCCGAGATCATCAGCGCGTCCGAGGCGTCCAAGCCGATGATGTCCTCGATCTGCGCCTTGACCCGGTCGGGCTCGGAGGCCGGCAGGTCGACCTTGTTGAGCACCGGGACCAACTCCAGGTCGGCGTCGATCGCCTGATACGCATTGGCGAGCGTCTGCGCCTCGACGCCCTGGGTGGCGTCCACCAGCAGGATCGCCCCCTCGCAGGCGCGCATCGACCGCGACACCTCGTAGGAGAAGTCCACGTGGCCGGGCGTGTCGATCAGGTTGAAGATATAGTCGTGACCGTCCCTGGCCCGGTAGGCCAGCCGGACGGTCTGCGCCTTGATCGTGATGCCGCGCTCGCGCTCGATGTCCATGCTGTCCAGCACCTGGCTGGTCATCTGGCGCGCGTCGAGCCCGCCGCACATCTCGATGAAGCGGTCGGCGAGCGTCGACTTGCCGTGGTCGATATGCGCGACGATGGCGAAGTTGCGGATACGGGCGAGGTCGGTCATGGCAGCCTGGTTGGGTCGCGGCAGGTGCTATCTGCACGGACCCGGACCAGAAGCCAAGCCCCGGGCACGCATGGCCCGGGGTATGAGACTGTCAGGGCTCAGCCGCGGCCGCTACGCTCCGCCTCGTACTTGGCCTTCATCGCCTCCACCGCCTGGGCCTGCTGGCCGGCCAAGTCGCCACGCACCGCGCGGGCCCGCTCGGTGGCCTCGATCGTCGGCCGGTAATGGCCCTGGAAGTGCGGCATCACGTTGCGCGCCACCAGTTCGAAGCTGCGCTTGGTGGCATCCGGATCGGCCCATTCATGAGCCAGCATCAGGTAAGCCCCGAAGCCGCCATTGGACTGCCGCTCCAGCCGCTCGATCTGGGCCGCCACCATCTCGGGCGTGCCGATCACGCCGATGCCCGACTGGTTCACGAACTCGGTCATCTCGTGCGGGTCGTTGCCGTCCACCACCATCTGCGGGAAGGCCGCGACCGACTGGAAGTAGCGGAACCACTGCTCGATGCCGTA
>Ga0182739_1005483_pt1 | contig 10046 bp, 9 predicted proteins | sample eDN5th30CBELigBY_FD_128873 | JGI IMG/M metagenome (GOLD analysis project Ga0182739, IMG submission 128873) | Enriched backyard soil microbial communities from Emeryville, California, USA - eDNA 5th pass 30_C BE-Lig BY (version 2) (version 2) | ecosystem: Environmental > Terrestrial > Soil >...
ATGCCGACAATGTCTCCTTCCTGAACTTCGCAGGAAAGGTCTTTCAAAGCCCAGACGAACTTGGAGACGGAGGCTTTTTCGCGGCGATTTACCTGGCCGACAAGAGAAAACGGATCTTCTTTCCCTCGCATACGGGCCCACCAGCGATTCAGGTCATGGCTGAGCGTTCCTGTTCCGATTTCACCCAATCGGTACAGTTTCGAGAGATCACGAATTTCCAGAACGGTTCGAGGCATAAAACTGAGGGGAAGATGGGGATTGACGTTAAACGGTATCCATGAAGTTTTGCTCGGTCCGATTGAAAATCAAGACGCTGACCAGCACCAGCAGGACAGTAAACAGGCTGGCATAGCCAAGTCCGGACCAGGAAGGGGCTCCTGCTCCCAGCAAGCCGTATCGAAAGATTTCCACCAGATGTGCCAGTGGATTCCACCACATCAGTGATCGCATTCGCGGGCTGAGCAGGCTCATGGGGTAAATGATGGGGGTGGCGTACATCAGCAGTTGAACGCCAAATTGAATCACAAAATTCAGATCACGGTATTTCGTGGTCAGCGAACTGAACAGGATTCCGAAGCCCAGGCCCAGGCCGGCCATCAGGAGCATCAGAACCGGAATCAGCAGCAGCCACGCATTGGGATGAATCAGCGGGGACGTAAACAGAAACCAGGCATACAGCACCAGAAGCAGCCCCAATTGAATCGCAAATTTGATCAGTCCGGAAATCACGAAAGAAAGCGGCACCAGCAGACGTGGAAAATAGACTTTCCCAAACAGTTCCGCATTCAGCAGGAACGTCCCGGACGTCCGGCTGAAGGTTTCCGCGAAGTAGTTCCAGAGGACGATCCCCGCCAGGTAAAACAATGGTTGAGGAACGCCGTCCGTCGGGATGTTTGCGATGTTTCCAAAAATCAGGACAAACATCAGCATCGTCATCAATGGCTGGAACACATACCAGATCGGTCCCAGGATGGTCTGCTTGTAGATTGTGACGATATCCCGCTGGACCAGCATTCCCAGCAGGTCACGGAATTCCCAGAGATCCCGAATGGGCAGAGAGAGCAGGCTGCGGCGCGGAGTGATGACCAGCGTCCACTCTCCGCCTTCTGCCCGGGGTGCTGATGTGGCCACGCTCCCACAACGTGCAGCCGGCGCGTCGGTGTCGTTTCCAGCAGGGGGGGAGGACATGTTCGACCTTGAATCGGCAACTTCAGAATGACAGAAGTTTCAGGTCAGCCCGGCAGACGAAACCCGGACTCGAAGGCGGAAGACGTCAATTCTGATGCAACGCCATCATGGCATTCTACCCTGGATCGCTGGGGAAGTCCCGTCAGAGGATTATCGTCTGGAGCGGCGTTTCTTTTTTGCGGCTTTGACGGCCCGCTTGCCAGTGCGGGCGGGGCGGCCTTCCGCGTGCTTCAACAGCCAGACAATCAGCCCTTTGGCCAGGTGCATGCGGTTTTCTGCCTGTTGAAAGACGACGCTGCGCGGGTCGTCCATGACGTCCTCAGTGACCTCTAACCCTCGCCGTGCCGGCAGGCAGTGCATGAACAGCACCTGAGGGCCAGCGGTCTCCAGCAACTTCGTGTTCACTTGAAAATCGGCGAATTCGCGGGTGCGTTTCTCTTTTTCGGCTTCCTGTCCCATGCTGGCCCAGACATCCGTATAGATGACGTCGGCTTTCCGGACCGCATCGTGTGGCTCGTGGGACTGGTCAAGTGCGAGTTTGGGGAACCGGGATCTGGCCATCGTCACGAATTCATCCGGCAACTCATACCCCACAGGGGCGGCGACGGTCAGCGATGCTCCCAGATGACCGCAGGCAATGGCCAGCGACCTGGCGACATTATTGCCGTCTCCCACGTACACAATCCGCTTGCCGGCGATATTCCCGGAGAGTTCTTCAATGGTCAGGACGTCTGTCAAAGCCTGACAAGGATGATAGTCATCCGACAGTCCGTTGATCACCGGACAACCGGCATGCTGGGCAAAGGTCTCGATCAGTTCCTGTGAGAACGTACGGAGAACAATCACATCCGAATAACTTCCCAGAACGCGGGAGATGTCTTCTTTGGTCTCGCGCCCTTCGAACCCCGCTTCCTTGCTGCTCATGAAAATACTCTGGCCGCCCAGTTGCCCCATGCCCGCCTCGAAGCTGACGCGGGTTCGCAGCGAAGGTTTTTCGAAAACCTGGGTCAGTACCCGACGTTCGCATAAGGCCGCCCGTTTCCCCTTTTTTGTCTGCTGTTTGAGCTTGGCAGACAAACTGAGGATTTCGCGAACTTCCACACTGGTGAGGTTGAGCAGAGAAGTCAGGTGCCGCATTGGTCTGATTCCAAATGAGTCAGGGGCCCGAAGATTGCGTCAGATTATGATCAACGGTATTGAAGGAGCCTGGATATTCCGAAGGCGGAATCCAGTGATGGGGTCTGAAAAGCACGTTTGGAGTCGCTGGCAGTCAGGTTGCCAGGAAGGCCAGATGAATAACCAGATGAATAACCAGATGAATAATACGTGAATGCCTTGTCCTTAACCGGCGGAACTTTCCTCAGTGCCCCCCCCCTTGAACAGCTTTCGTTGCATGTTGGGGTGATACGGTGTCCAGTTCGAGACGGAATTCGGGTCGGACTCGATGAGGGAAACGAACTCGTTGGTCTTTGCGTCCAGATTGTCCAGATGATGCAGGGCGATGGCTTCCGGAGTCATGGGGAGTTTGGGGCTCCCGAATTCATAGGTTCCATGGTGGCTGAGGATCAGGTGTTTCAGCCGCATCGCCAGTTCTCCGGGAAACGGCCGACCGGTGATCTGCTCCACCCGCCGGATTTTGTCGTTGAGTTTTTCGACGCCAATGACCAGATGCCCGATGAGTTGCCCTTCATCGGTATAGACAAACGACGTGTCGAAGTTCAGTTCCCAGATCTTGCCCAGGTCGTGCAGGAATGTTCCAGCCAGCACAAGATTGTAATCCACTTTCGGATACAGATCGGCCAGACGGGTGGCAGCTTCCGCCAGCGTCAGGATGTGTTCCAACAGTCCGCCGTGATAGGCGTGATGAAGCCGGACGCCCGCAGGAGCCTGTTTCAGACCGTCGACAACTTCGGGATCTTCCAGAAACACTTCCATCAGCGTCCGAAGATCCGGATTGGGGATGGCCAGCAGGAGTTCCCGGAGTCGGGCGAACTGTTCATCCGCATTCGCACTGGAGCGGGCCACGAAATCGTCCGGTTCCAGACCTTCGACAACGTCGATACGGGTCATGATCAGTTGCAGGTTTCCCTGAAACAACTGGACCTTCCCTTTGACTTTGACATAGTCGCCGGGGCGGAGATGGCCGACGCTGGCATCGCTGACGTTCCAGAGCAGACCGGAAATCTGTCCCGTTTTGTCCCGCAACTGAGAGAGCAGGTAAGAATCGCCATTACGATTGGCACGGATCTGCCGGTCCGCGAGTAGAAAAACTTCTTCAAGCGTCTCGCCATCCTGCAGAAGATTCACAAATCGACGCGACATCTCTGTGGAACCTTACATGCTCGAATGGCCGGTTCTGGACAACGGCCAAAAACAAGAAACGCCTCAGGCCAACGGCCGCGGCGTTTCAGACTTCACGCAGTTCAATCGTTTTCAAAAATCCGCCGTCGTTCTCCCAGAACCCGAATTCCTTCGACTCACAGGAAAAACAACGACTGATCCCCTCTTCCAGTGCCCCCACAAGGACTCGAACCTTGGACCAATTGATTAAGAGTCAATTGCTCTACCAACTGAGCTATAGGGGCAGTGTCCAGCCACGGGCGACGTGTCGGACAGAAGCGAAATATTGTAGCCAGCTCACAGCGGGACACAACCCTCGCAGCGTTCAGATTCGAATTCCTTTTTGAGAGAGTCGTGGCAGTCCTCAGAATCAGCAAACTTTTACTTTCAGGCAGCTTGTTTCGAGCCTCTGCGGGCGAATAAAAAGCATTCAGACAGACTCCCAGGCCCGCGCAGCGCGCGTTTCGATTGATGAAAGACTGCTCGCCGCGTGACGGAACGCGGTCGACACGGGGTGAATGCGATCTAGGTGAATGCGATCTAAGAGGACAAGGGAGGATCTGCGGAGCGGGTTTCGGCAAAAACCCAGCGAAAATAGTCTTCATTTCCTCCACTCGATGTCCAGGCAGTAACACAAGGACACTCGTAGGAATGCAGTTCCCGAACACGAGCGGTCAAAGGAGCAATCAGTTCCGGGCGGGTTTTCAGGAGCAGCAGAGATTCACTGGCTTCTTCCACCTGTCCATTCCAGAAATAGATTGAAGTCATTGCAGGGATGATATTTGCACAGGCTGCAAGTCGTTCCTGGACCGTGGCACGGGCAATGGCGGAAGCTTCCGCAGGACTGGAGCAGGGAATATATAGAGTGGCAATCGGCATGTTTTCGGCGTTCTGAAAATCGAAGCAATGGAAGTCTTGAAAACAGAGTCTCGAACAGCTAATCTCCGGGACTTTCCACAATTCGGCCGGGGTTCCGCAAGTGTGCGGCCAGTTGGGCTATTGGCTCACGGGCCTTGTTGTCAGAGATCAGTCAAGAGATTAGAACAGCTGATTCCATGTCGCAAATCGTCAAAGTTTCTGGAAAATCCCGAGATTCCGTGGGGACGTCATCCGCTCGCCGCCTGCGTGGCCAGGGGTTGGTTCCATGTAATGTCTACGGGCACAAACAGGGTTCGAAGTCGATTACAGTGGAGTCTGATTCGCTGACTGGCGTTGTTCGCAGTGGAGCCCGGGTGGTCGATCTGGAAGTGGACGGTCGGGTGGAGAAAGCTCTGGTGAAGGATATTCAGTGGGATACCTTCAGTATGGGACTGGTTCACGTGGATTTCCTGCGAGTGAACGTGGACGAAAAAGTGCATCTGGACGTTCCCTTGCAGTTGCGGGGGACTGCCCCGGGGGTGACGGCGGGCGGGGTACTGGAAATTGTCCATCACATGATCCGCGTGGAATGCCTCGCGATCCAGGTGCCGGATTTTATTCCCGTTCGTATTGGCGGTTTGAATATTGGCGAATCGATCCACGTGAAGGATCTGCAGGATGTGCCCGAAGGGGTGACGGTGCTGACTCCGGCGGATGCGGTCCTGATGCATGTGGTTGAAGCGAAGGCAACTCCAGCGGTGGAGGCAGCGACTCCGGCGGATGGTGCGGAGCCGGCACTGGTGAACCCGCCGAAGGAAGCAGCCAGCAAGTCATGATTCGGGTGAGCAGGCTGTCTGCTGAGGGTTCTTGTCTGGCAGCCCGACTTGGAGGCTGTCTGGCTCCATCGGCCGGATGGATGGGAATGTTCCCGCGGGAGCGAGAACGGTGAAGATTGTGGTTGGCCTCGGAAATCCGGGGCGCAAGTATGCCGGAACACGACACAACATCGGATTCGAAGTTGTACAGGTGTTGGCAGAGCGGAACGCCGGCGAACGCTGGCGGAACCGGTTTGAATCGGAAACATCCGAGATTCAATTGGGGGGACAGCGGGTTTTGCTGGTGGCCCCCCAGTCGTTTATGAATCTCAGCGGGCGCAGCGTGCGAAGCGTGGTGGATTTTTTTAAGATCCCCTTGGCGGACTTGCTGGTTGTCTGTGATGATCTGAATCTGAATTGCGGCCAGTTGAGGATTCGTGCGTCCGGGTCTGCAGGGGGCCAGAAGGGGATACAAAACATTATCGACCAGTTGGGAACACAGGCGTTTCCACGGTTGCGAATCGGAATCGGCCGTCCGGACGGAGGCGTCAGCACGGTCAATTATGTGTTGCAGACATTTGCCAAATCAGAACGACCGATCATTGATCAGGCTGTGGATCGGGCTGACATGGCGGTGGCAAAATGGGTGACGGACGGAATTGAAGCGGCCATGACCCAGTTCAATCGCAGCGAGGAAACTGCGGAAGAACAGTGAAAAATGTGTCCAGGTGCCTGCTTCGGTTGCGTGCTGGATGTGTGTGATCCATTGATCCAAAATCGTAAAGAGAAGAACTTGTTGAAGGGGATGTGAAGTGGCTCAGCGACTGTATGAGTGCATGTTCCTGCTGGATAGCGGTCGCTATGCCCAGGATCCAAGCGGCACCGAAGGAACGATTCAGGAATACCTGGATCGGTGTCAGGCAGAAATCGTAGCCAAGGCTCCCTGGCAGGAAGGGAAGCTGGCCTACGAAATCGGTGGCCATCGGAAAGGACTGCACTACCTCGTCTATTTCAAGATGGACGGCTCGGAAGTGGAAAACCTGAACCGGATCTGCAAACTGAGCGACTTGGTGATTCGTCATCTGGTGATTGAACACGAAGAAAAGCTCTTCGAACTCATGATTCAGCAATTGACGGTCGGCGGAGCCCATGGAGAAGAGGAACCTCTTCCGGTCGGCGCCCCCAGCACAGGCGACCGGGGCCGGGACCACGAATAGCACGATCGCGGCATTTGCCTTTTCAGTCCTGAATGAACTTCAAGGCTGAATTGGCCGGTGAGATTCAATGGCATGCAGCCCGATGCACAGTGAACAGTGCTGAATCTGCTGTCAGGATAAACAGGATAAAGTGGTGAAGAGTAGTGCATCGTCTGCTCTAATAAACTGGGGTTCGTCTCAACGCAAAGCCCGACAACGGAGGGCGTTTCGCGATGACGCACCCCAAAACTCAGCCCTGACAGGGCAGTAGTTGAGGTTCCAACAAAGAGATTTCTGATGTGCACCTCGCAGGGCGGGGGCGATCAAGTGTCGGAGCACATTGTGATAGCTGGCTGGCGGGAAGTCTCCGGGGAAGTGCTTCGGATGAATTCTCTGAGGAGTCCTTCGGCTCGGGTGGTCGCTGGCTGGATGCGTTTTGTCAGCAGGTGGTGATATGGCAAGTTTCAATAAAGTCATTCTCGTCGGAAACCTGACGCGCGACCCGGAAGTGAAATACACGACCGGAGGAACCGCTGTGGCGGAGATCGGACTGGCAGTCAACCGGACATGGTTCGACCAGAAATCCAATGAACGCCGAGAGGAAACGACTTTCGTGGACGTCACTCTGTGGGGACGTCAGGCCGAAGTGGCTGGCGAATACCTTGCCAAAGGACGTTCCATCCTGATTGAGGGCCGGTTACAACTGGACACCTGGGACGATCGGGAAACTGGAAAAAAACGCTCAAAACTACGAGTTGTGGGCGAGCAGATGCAGATGTTGGGTGGTCGCGGAGATGGCGGCGGCGAAGGCGGGGGCGCTCCCCGTGGGGCCGGTCGTTCTTTCGGAGGGCGGGGAAATGCTCCATCCTCCAGCCCGGCCGATTCCTATTACGACTCAGAGCCCTCCGGAGGCACATCGTCCGGAAGTTCCGGAGTCTCGGATGAAGATGTTCCTTTTTAGGAGAAACGATCCGCAGTCAACCCGGGCATGAGAAACAACAGAGCGCCCTGTCAGAGCTTCGTTTTGGGTGCGTCATTGTAAAATGTCCTCCGTTGTCGGACTTGACGTGAAGACTCATCCAAAATTTTAGAATGTGGATGAAGCAAGAGTCACCAGGATCACAGTGATCAACTTCACAGGCTGCGAATTTGCGGCAGCCTGTGATCGAAGATAATAAGCGGATTGCATTGAACGTACGGGATCAGCAGATGGCGGCGTTCCCAGCAACCCGCACGCCTGATCAGGCCAATACAGAATCAGACAGACCGGTAAAGCACCGAAAGATTTCGCTCGAGTGATGACTTGGGCCAGGAGAGAGAAAAATGGTCGTACAACGTAAGCGTGGACAGCGAATTCGATCCAAGGACCGTAAAGGGGGAGTTGAACTCCTGCTGGCGGAACAGGTCCACGGCCTTGGCAATCAGGGCGAGATTGTCCGCGTGAAGCCGGGATATGCCCGCAATTTCCTGGTTCCGATGGGCCTGGCCACGGTTGCCACCGAAGCCAACAAGCAGATGGTGGAGCGACATCGCAAACGACAGGATGAAATCCGGATCGCCCGCCGCAAAGAGTTGCAGCAGATGGCGGACAAGATGAAGTCCTACAGTGTGACGCTGGAGGCCAATGCCACCGACGAAGGTCACCTGTACGGTTCCATCAGCCCGTCCGATATCAGCAAGGCGCTGAAGAAGGCCGGCTACCCGGTCGAAACACATCACATCAAGACCGAAGGTCTCATCAAGAGCCTGGGCATGTATACCGTGGGCGTTCAACTGGAATCAGACGTGTCCACAGAAGTCAAGGTCTGGGTGGTGCCGATGGCTTCGACGATCAAGTAGAACGGACTCGTTCGGGATTCTTCCCGATCCGCCCTTGAATGAGCAGCGTTTCGTCAGTTGAAACGTGAGCGGCGTAAGTGGTTGACTCCTGCTGACTCTTCCGTCTGCTCGCTGCGAAGTGGCGGAAAGAAGTTCCGGATTTTGAATTTCACGCATCCCGCTGGCCCTTCAGCGGGATGCGCCTTTGATGTGTCTGAAGTTTCACCGCGGCCTGTTGGCAGCCTGCTGGACGGATGAACTTCAGGGCTGCCGCCAGACCAGTTTGGTCTTTGTTCTATCATGCTCGGCCCTGAATTCCTTGTGTTTCACTGGAATTCACGTGAGACATCACTTGCAACTCCGCTCTAAAGCGGCGTTTGCGGATGTGTCCGGGCGTATCCCGCGCATGGCCGGCGAGGAGTTGAAGATGTCAAATCCGGGGTCTGCTCCCGACTTTCTGGGAAAAATCCCTCCTCAGGACCTGGAAGCCGAAAAGAGTGTGCTGGGAAGTATCCTCTTTTCCAGCGAAGCCTTCGACGAAGCCATTCGCTATCTGCAGGCGCACTGCTTTTATGGGGATGCCCATCGCCGTATCTTCAAGTGTATTCATACCATGTACGAGCGAGGCGTCCGTGCGATTGACGTTGTGACGCTGGCGCATGAGCTCAAAAAGAATGGAGATCTGGAAGAGATTGGCGGCCCAGCCTATCTGAACGAGATCATGGCCACGGTGCCGCATGCAGCCCATGCGGAGTATTACGCCCGAATTGTCCGCGATAAGTGGATGCAGCGCAGCCTCATCGAAGCCTGCACCGAATCACTGCGAGAGGCCTATCACGGCAGCGATGAAGTCTCGGAAATTCTCGCGAGATCGGAGCGGCGGATCTTCAGCATCGTCGAGCAGCAGGAGAACTTCTCCAGTATTGCCATCGACGACATCCTGGAAGTGACCTTTCAGCGCATCTTTGAACGGATGGACAAAGAAGATACCGTTTCCGGGCTGCATACCGGCTTTTATGGGCTGGACGAATACACCTCCGGTTTTCAACCGACAGAGTTGATCGTGCTGGCCGCCCGCCCCAGTATGGGCAAAACAGCACTCGTCTGTAACTTCACGCTGGCAGTCGGCAAGGCAGGCAAGGGGGCACTGCTGTTCAGTCTGGAACAGTCCAAGGTGGAACTGGCTGAGCGATTGCTGTGCATTCATGCCAAGATCAGCGGGCATAAGCTTCGGAAAGGGGAACTGGACGAATTCGATCAGAACACGTTGATGGAAGCCGCACACGAGATGCGGACTTATCCGATCTTCATTGACGATGTGGCGGGTCGGACGATGTCTCAGATTGCAGCGATTGCCCGGCGGATCAAGCGTCGCTCTCAACTGGACATCGTGATTATCGACTATCTGCAGTTGATCGAGTCGGAAGACCGCAACCTCCCGCGTGAACAGCAGATTTCGTCCATCACCCGCCGATTAAAGTTTCTGGCAAAAGATCTGAGTATTCCGGTCATCGCGCTGGCCCAGCTCAACCGTGGTGTGGAACAGCGGGAAGATAAGCGTCCCCGGCTCTCGGACCTGCGTGAGAGCGGTGCCATCGAGCAGGATGCGGACATTGTGATGTTCCTGCATCGGCCCGATGCGTATGACCCGGAAGACCGTCCGGGCGATGCGGACCTGCTGATTGCCAAGAACCGCCATGGGCCGATTGGCACGGTGGAACTGGTCTGGCTGCGCGACATGCTGCGATTCGGCGACAAGAGCCCGATCAGCGTCGACGTGTGAAGACGTGCGGGCCTTTGCGTTCGGACAGCCAGCGTTTTCGCCTGTTTC
>Ga0182739_1005487_pt1 | contig 10043 bp, 7 predicted proteins | sample eDN5th30CBELigBY_FD_128873 | JGI IMG/M metagenome (GOLD analysis project Ga0182739, IMG submission 128873) | Enriched backyard soil microbial communities from Emeryville, California, USA - eDNA 5th pass 30_C BE-Lig BY (version 2) (version 2) | ecosystem: Environmental > Terrestrial > Soil >...
ATACTATGGTTAATGATTTGTCGAAATATTATGTATAAATATATAATTAGCTTACAAGCTTGTTATAAATATGTTTAGTTCTTCTCTCTAACTGCTATCTTTGTTAGGGAGAGGAAATTATATGACGGAGGGATATGCATGCAAGGAGAAAAAATTACAGTAGTAGATGGAGTATTAAATGTACCAGCAAATCCAATTGTTCCTTATATTGAAGGCGATGGAATAGGTCCAGATATTTGGGCAGCTTCAGAGCGAGTGCTTAATGCAGCTGTTGAGAAAGCTTATAATGGTGAAAAGAAAATCGTCTGGAAAGAAGTATATGCTGGTGAAAAGGCATTTAACAAAACAGGAGAATGGTTACCTGCTGAAACTTTAGATGTTATTAAAGAATACTTAATCGCTATTAAAGGACCACTAACTACTCCAGTAGGTGGGGGAATTCGTTCTTTAAATGTAGCACTACGTCAAGAATTAGATCTTTTTGTTTGTTTACGCCCAGTGAGATGGTTTGAAGGTGTACCATCACCTGTTAAGCGACCTCAAGATACAGATATGGTTATTTTCCGTGAAAATACAGAAGATATTTATGCGGGAATTGAATATGAAAAAGGTTCAGAAGCAGTTGGTAAATTAATTCAATTTCTTCAAGATGAATTAGGTGTAAATAAAATCAGATTCCCTGAAACATCTGGTTTAGGAATCAAACCTATTTCAGAAGAAGGTACTAGTCGTTTAGTACGTGCAGCTATTAACTATGCTATTAAAGAAGGCCGTAAATCTGTTACTTTAGTACATAAAGGAAATATTATGAAATATACAGAAGGTGCTTTCAAAAATTGGGGTTATGAATTAGCTGAGAAGGAATTCGGAGATAAGGTATTTACATGGGCTCAATATGACCGTATTAAAGAAGAACAAGGAGCAGATGCTGCGAATAAAGCTCAAGCAGATGCAGAAGCCCAAGGGAAAATTATCGTTAAGGATTCTATTGCAGATATTTTCTTACAACAAATTCTTACACGCCCAAAAGAGTTTGATGTTGTAGCTACTATGAATCTTAATGGAGACTATATTTCAGATGCCCTAGCAGCACAAGTTGGTGGAATTGGTATTGCTCCAGGAGCAAATATTAACTATGAAACTGGACATGCAATTTTTGAAGCAACTCATGGAACTGCTCCTAAATATGCTGGACTTGATAAAGTGAATCCATCTTCTGTTATTCTATCTGGAGTACTATTGCTTGAACACTTAGGATGGAATGAAGCAGCACAATTAGTAGTTAAATCCGTAGAAAAAACAATAGCTTCAAAAGTAGTAACTTATGATTTTGCTAGATTAATGGATGGAGCTACAGAAGTGAAATGCTCTGAATTTGGAGATGAGCTAATTAAAAACATGGATTAATACTATGTTTATTGGGTAGAAGGTGGAATGTCTCAACCTTCTACCTTTTTTCTAATGGGAGAAAATAAGAATGATTCTATGAATCTCTTTTATAAAGAATGGTTGCTTTGCGAGGGGGATATAAGATGATTAAACGCAAGAAAATTTCAATAATTGGCGGAGGATTTACTGGTTCTACTACCGCGTTTTTACTCGCACAGAAAGAACTTGGGGATATCGTATTATTGGATATACCAGAAAATCAAAATTCAATTAAAGGGAAAGCATTAGATATGTTTGAAGCAAGTCCTGTCCAAGGATTTGATGCCAATATTATAGGAACAACTAATTATGAGGATACGAAGGAATCGGACATTGTCATAATTACAGCAGGTATAGCGAGAAAACCTGGGATGAGCAGGGATGACTTATTACAGACAAATCAATCGATTATGAAGGCAGTTACAAAAGAAGTGGTAAAGTATTCCCCTGATTGTATGATTATTGTGCTCTCTAATCCAGTCGATGCAATGACTTATACTGTATATAAAGAATCCGGTTTTCCAAAATCTAGAGTGATAGGTCAATCAGGAGTATTAGATACAGCTCGTTTTCGTAGCTTTATAGCGATGGAATTAAATTTATCTGTAAAGGATATTACTGGATTTGTATTAGGTGGCCATGGGGATGATATGATTCCATTGATACGTTATTCGTATGCGGGAGGAATACCATTAAGTGCACTTATTTCACAAGATCGTTTAGAAGAAATAATTGAAAGAACGAGAAATGGTGGAGCAGAAATTGTTAATTTACTCGGTAATGGAAGCGCTTATTATGCGCCTGCTGCTTCCCTCGTAGATATGTGTGAAGCTATCATTAAAAATCAAAGAAGAATTTTACCATCAGTTGCTTATCTTGAAGGAGAATACGGGTATACAGACCTCTACCTAGGAGTACCTACTATATTAGGTGGAAATGGAATGGAAAAAATTATTGAGCTAGAACTAACAGAAGAGGAAAAACAGGCATTGAATAAATCTGTTGCTTCTGTAAAACATTTATTAACTATTCTTAATTAATAAAAGACTGTGGATTTTCTAATGGAACGGAACTCACGAGTAGTATCTAGAAAAAGTAGTTGCTTATACTAATTAACTACTTTTTCTAGGAAACGCTTCTGAGTTATTCTCTTATTTAGAAAACTCACAGTCTTTTTTTGTTATCAAACGTGTGCTACAAAAATCTTTTTTCCATTTCTATGGGACATTATATTATAATGAATATAGTTAGAGGGGACTTTTGGGGAATATATTTTTGGAGGCTTAATATGAAGAATAAAGTATTAGTAGTTGATGACGAACAATCAATTGTGACTTTACTACAGTATAATTTGCAACAGGCAGGTTTTGAAGTACTAACTGCAATGGATGGAGAAGAAGGGTTAAATCTAGCTGTCTCTACTAATCCAGACATTATATTGTTAGATTTAATGTTGCCGAAAAAAGATGGTATGGATGTATGTAAAGAACTTCGTCAACAGAAAGTATTAACTCCAATATTAATGTTAACTGCAAAAGATGATGAATTTGATAAAGTACTCGGATTGGAGCTTGGAGCAGACGATTATATGACAAAGCCTTTTAGCCCAAGAGAAGTGATTGCTAGGATAAAAGCAGTCTTAAGGCGGACACAAATGCAATCTCCTCCAGTAGTTGATGACAAAGTAGAAGAAAAGGAAGGCATTATAATAGGAGAGTTAAGAGTACTTCCAAACTTTTATGAAGCATACTTTAAGGATGAATTGTTAGAATTAACACCAAAGGAATTTGAGTTATTATTATATCTTGTAAAAAATAGAGGTAGGGTATTAACTAGAGACCAATTATTAAGCGCTGTATGGAACTATGATTTTGTAGGGGATACAAGAATTGTAGATGTACATATTAGTCATTTACGTGAGAAAATTGAAGAAAATACAAAAAAACCAGTATATATAAAAACAATTCGTGGACTAGGATATAAACTTGAGGAACCAAAATAAATGAAAAGTTTTACATCTAAGTTATTGGGCAGCATTATCCTTACGATATTATTAGTATTTTTAATAGTTGGTGTTTTTGTAAATGGGTATATTAAGAAAACTTTAATTGAATCCTTTGATAATAGAATCATGAGAGAAAGTCAACTACTTGTTCATGAAATAGAAATTCAAGGCGGAATAACATCTATAAAGCCTACTTTAATAAAAGAGTACAGTGAAAAGATGGGTGTTCAAATTACCCTTGTAGATGATTCAGGGAAAATTTTATTTAATGAGGGAGCTTTGGATAAGAAATTTTCCAACTATATGAATCAAGTAGAGACTTTCTTAACAGACTCTAAACAGAAAACTAACAAGAATGTGGTCGAAGTAGCAAAAAAGCCTCATTTTCATTTATATAAACAAGTGATAACAGATCAAGGAGTTTTAATTATTGGTTCAAAGTTAACCGAGATAGAGGGCAGTTATAAACATCTTAGCTGGACTATATTTCTGTCTTTATTTGGGGCATTATTCATTATATATATTATTAGTTATAAAATGATTTATCGGTTTGCAAGACCTATTGAATCGGCTACAAAGGTGGCTAGTGATTTAGCAAATGGGAATTATCATGCGAGAACGTATGAAGATCGAGTAGATGAAACAGGAGTATTAAGTACGTCTATAAACAAGATAGCAAAAAATATGCAAGAAATTGTGAAAGCACAAGAAGTTCAAGAAGACCGTTTAGGAACCTTAATAGAAAGCATTAGTAGTGGATTGCTCTTAATTGATAGTAGGGGATACATTAACTTAATTAATAAGTCATATAAAGACCTTTTCTTTGTCAAATCCGATGAGTATTTATATAAACAATATTTTAAAGTAATTCCTTATCGAGAAGTTATTGATTTGGCTGAAGAAATTTTTATGACAGAACATAAAATTATTCGTGAAATGAAATTAGACATACATAATGAACCACGAAACTTCCAAGTTTATGGTGTGCCTATTATAGGAGCGAATGATAAATGGATGGGTATATTAATTGTATTCAATGATATTACCGAATTGAAAAAACTAGAGCAGATACGAAAAGATTTTGTCGCTAATGTCTCGCATGAACTAAAGACGCCTATTACTTCTATTAAAGGTTTCTCAGAGACCCTTCTAGATGGTGCGATGGAGAACAAAGATACGCTAGAAGAATTTTTGCGAATAATTTTGAAAGAAAGCGATCGTTTGCAAACATTAGTAAAAGATTTATTGGATCTTTCCAAACTAGAACAACATCATTTTTCGCTCAATAAAGAACAATTTAATATTGTTGAAATATTAAATAAAGCGATAAAAATGCTTAAAGGGAAAGCAGAAAGTAAAAACATTGAACTTGTATTTAATCAAGAAGAAAATAATTTTCAAATAGAGGGAGATAGAAGTAGATTAACACAAGTTTTTTTAAATTTAGTGGCAAATGCAGTTTCTTATACTCCTAATAATGGAAAAGTAACGATTAGTATAGTGGAGCAGAAAAAGAAAATCGAGGTTGTTATTTCAGATACGGGGATTGGTATTGAACAAGCAGAAATACCAAGAATTTTTGAACGGTTCTACCGAGTGGACAAAGCAAGAAGTAGAAATTCAGGTGGTACCGGTTTAGGACTTGCAATTGTAAAACATTTAGTGGAGCTACATAAAGGGAATATAAAGGTGGATAGTAAAGTAGGAGAGGGGACTAGTTTTACTATTACCCTTAACAAGGAGTTTCCTTTTTAATGTACATTAGGTAATTGACTTGTTTATGAAATCAGTGCTTCTATAATATTCATAAACTTAACATAATGTTTACAAAAAATTCATATGAACATTACATTTCGCTTATATACTAATGTTAAGTCCCCCTTATCCATTAGGGTAAGGTCTGAAGCTTAAAAGCCCACCCCGCTTTTAGCTTCCCTTTTTTCTTTGACTAGCTAATGTTTATGCAGGTTCAAGATTTATGTTGTAAGTAGTACTAGTAATGAGTTAAATGAAAGTATACATGATAGTAGGATCGTGATGTGAGTGAACCTTATTTAAAGGTAAAAAGTCTTTTAATGGGCTGTTATCTATATGAATAATAGTTTATTATGCAGAGGGCATGTGGCTCTCTGCATTTTTTACATTTTATTATGGGTCATGTAAAATAGATAATAATATATAAATAAATGCATGAAGCTGCATACAAATTGGATGGAGGCTGATTTCTTGAAAAAGAAACTGATATTAATAGACGGCAACAGTATTGCCTATCGTGCATTTTTTGCATTACCTTTATTAAATAATGATAAAGGGGTACATACAAATGCAGTTTACGGTTTTACCATGATGTTAATGAAAATACTAGAAGATGAGAAACCTACACATGTGTTAGTTGCATTTGATGCTGGAAAAACAACATTTCGTCATAAGACTTTTAGTGAATATAAAGGTGGGCGTCAAAAGACTCCTCCAGAACTATCAGAGCAATTTCCGTATATTCGAGAATTATTAAACTCTTATGGGATTTTTCATTATGAACTAGAAAATTATGAAGCAGATGACATTATTGGTACGCTTTCTCTTCAAGGAGAAAAAGAGGATTTTGAAGTAATTGTTATCTCAGGGGATAAGGATTTAACGCAGCTAAGTTCTGATCATACTACTGTTTATATAACGAGAAAAGGGATAACAGATATAGAATCCTATACTCCAGAACATATAAAAGAAAAGTATGGATTAACTCCCGATAGAATTATTGATATGAAAGGGTTAATGGGAGACAGTTCAGATAATATACCAGGAGTACCAGGGGTAGGAGAAAAAACAGCCATCAAATTATTGAAAGAATTTGATTCCTTGGAGAATCTACTAACTTCTATTGATCAAGTAAGTGGAAAAAAATTAAAAGAAAAGCTGGAAGAATATAAAGATCAGGCAATCATGAGTAAAGAGTTAGCTACGATTACAAGAGAAGCTCCGCTAACAATCACATTAGAAAATGCTAAGTTCCCTGGAATGCAAACAGAAAAGTTAAAAGAAATTTTTAAAGAATTAGGATTCCATTCTCTCTTAGACAAAATGGGAGTTTCTCCTGAAGAAGAAAATATAGAATTAGAAGAAATTAAATATACTTCTGTAGAAGAAGTTACTCCAGAAATCTTTGCAAATTATAATACATTGTATGTGGAAGTATTAGAAGATAATTATCATTATGCACCAATTTTGGGGCTTTCCCTTTTAAATGAGAATGGTGCCTTTTATCTTCCGATTGACATCGTATTAGACTCGCCTGTCTTCAAAGAATGGGCAGAGGATGAATCAAAGGAAAAGGTAGTCTATGATGCTAAAAGATCAGAAGTTGCCTTAAGACATAAAGGTATTCATCTTAAGGGTATAACTTTTGATGGATTAATTGCAGCTTATATAGCAAATCCTTCTGCAACCATTGAAGATGTAGCATCTGTAGCAAAATCATATGGCTATACTAGTATACAGTCAGATGAAGCCTTTTATGGTAAAGGAGCTAAAAGAAAAATACCAGAAGAAGCTATTTTAGCAGATCATATTGTTCGAAAGGCTTATGCTTTAGAAGCAATTAAAGAAAAAATGGATGAAGAGTTGAAAAATAATAATCAAGAATCTTTATTTTATGACTTAGAAATGCCATTAAGTTTAGTTTTAGCAGATATGGAATCAACAGGTGTTAAAGTAGATGTAGATCGATTAAAGGCTATGGGTATAGAATTATCAGAGCGTTTAGAGCAAATAGAGAATCGTATATATGAATTAGCAGGAGAGACTTTTAATATTAATTCTCCTAAACAATTGGGAGTTATTTTATTTGAGAAATTAGGCTTACCCGTTGTAAAGAAAACAAAGACTGGCTATTCTACTTCTGCCGATGTGTTAGAGCAATTGGCTGATTCTCATGAAGTAATACGAGATATTTTAGAATATCGACAATTAGGGAAATTAAAGTCTACGTATATTGAAGGTCTACAAAAGGTTGTTCATAATGGTAGAATTCATACAATGTATAACCAAGTTTTAACACAAACTGGTAGACTTAGTTCGATTGATCCAAATCTACAAAATATACCTATCCGTCTGGAAGAAGGAAAGAAAATTAGAGAAGCATTTGTTCCTTCGCAAAAGGATTGGGTAATTTTTGCAGCTGATTATAGCCAAATTGAGCTTCGTGTTTTAGCTCATATTGCTAATGATGAAAAATTAATAGAGGCATTTAGAGAAGATCATGATATTCATACAGAAACAGCAATGTCTGTTTTTCATGTAAATGCAGAGGAAGTAACCTCTAATATGCGTAGACATGCAAAGGCTGTTAATTTTGGAATTGTTTATGGTATCAGTGATTATGGTTTATCACAAAGTCTTCATATTACGAGAAAAGAAGCGGCTCAATTTATTGAACGTTATTTAGAGAGTTATCCTGGTGTTAAGAATTATATGGAAGAAGTAGTAGCAGAAGCAAAGCAAAAAGGGTATGTATCTACACTACTTCATAGAAGACGTTATTTACCGGATATAACGAGCAGAAACTTTAATTTGCGTAGTTTTGCAGAAAGAACAGCTATGAATACTCCTATTCAAGGGAGTGCTGCTGACATTATTAAGAAAGCTATGATTGAAATGGCTAAAAGGCTAGAAAGTGAAGGCCTTCAAGCAAAATTATTGCTCCAAGTACATGATGAACTTATATTTGAAGCACCTGAAAGTGAAATTGAAAAGTTAAAAGAAATTGTGCCAGACGTAATGGAGAATGCAGTAGAACTAAATGTTCCGCTAAAAGTAGATTACGCTTATGGAAAGACTTGGTATGATGCTAAATAAGGGAAAATCATTTAATAAGAAAGTGGAGTAATCATTTTCTTAAAGAAATTAGTCACTTTATGCAGTTATTAGGTTAGATAAAATTTCGGGAACAATCTGGCTATGTAGAAATAACGGTGCTAGGTACCCGATTTTTTATGTGGAATTATTAAGGTGGTGGTTATATGCCAGAATTACCAGAAGTAGAAACAGTAAGGAAAACGTTAAAGCAGCTGATTCAAGGTAAGACCATAAAAGAAGTAGTGGTATCTTGGGCGAAAATGATAAAAAAACCTATTAATGTGGAAGAGTTTTCAGATGCATTAATTGGACAAAGGATAGAGGATGTTAATAGACGGGGGAAATTTATCCTTATTGAAACAACTGATTTCACTCTAGTTTCACATCTTAGGATGGAAGGTAGATATGGATTGTTTCAGCCTATAGATCCTGTAGATAAGCATACTCACGTGATTTTTTATTTTGAAGATGGTACCGAACTAAGATATAAAGATGTTCGTAAGTTTGGGACAATGCACTTATTTAAAAAGGGTGAAGAATTTGGTTCTTTACCGTTATCACAATTAGGACCAGAACCATTTGGAGAAGACTTTACGATAGCTAATTTTACCAAAGGTTTATCTCGGACAACAAGAAGTATCAAAACAGCTCTATTGGATCAGAAAATTGTGGTTGGTTTAGGAAATATTTATGTAGATGAAGCGCTGTTTCGAAGCAAAATACATCCAGAAAGAATAGCTAATACATTATCTTCAGATGAAATAGAGAGATTATATAAAGAAATTATTTCTACCTTATCAGAAGCAGTTGAGAAGGGTGGAAGTACCATTAGATCATATGTTAATTCTCAAGGACAAATTGGAATGTTCCAATTAGAACTGTATGTCTATGGTAGAAAAGGGCAAGAATGCAAAGTTTGTGGTCATACACTTGAACGAATTATTGTTGGGGGTAGAGGAACAGTATTCTGTCCTCATTGTCAGAAGTAATTATAAGAAAAGTGATGAATTATATTTATAAATCTTAACAGAATAACATTGGATGGGCTCTTTCCATATAGTATATTACTATTTGTTTGGAAGGAGCTTATTTGTATGGCCCAGGTTATATCCCTTTTATTATTAGCGATTGCTGTCAGTATTGATAGCTTTAGTGTTGGTCTTACTTATGGATTACGGAAAATGAAATTACCATTAAAGTCTATCCTTATCATTGCAAGTTGTTCAGGTTTAACGTTACTAATGGCCATGTTACTAGGCCATCTTATTACAAAGATATTTTCTCCTTCATTAGCAGAAAGTATAGGAGGTATTATTTTAATTCTATTAGGAGCTTGGATTATCTATCAGTTTTTTAACCCTGTAAGGGAGAAGGAAACGGTTAAAGAAGAGAAAAATATAATCAATTTAGAAATAAAATCTCTAGGAATAGTCATTAATATACTAAAGAAGCCATTGACAGCTGATTTTGATAAATCAGGTACTATAACAGGGTTAGAAGCAGTCATGTTAGGATTTGCTTTATCTCTTGATGCTTTTGGAGCAGGTATTGGTGCTTCTATGCTTGGGTATTCCCCCCTTTATTTAACACTTGCCGTTATCTTCATGAGCACAACTTTTGTTTCTTTAGGAATATTGTCAGGGAATTTTTTGTCAGAAAAGAGTAGGATGGATAAATTTTCTTTTATTCCAGGCTTAATTTTAATCGTAATAGGTATTATTAAACTATAGTTTTCTTTTTTGGCATGCAATTATGAGAT
>Ga0182739_1005489_pt1 | contig 10040 bp, 9 predicted proteins | sample eDN5th30CBELigBY_FD_128873 | JGI IMG/M metagenome (GOLD analysis project Ga0182739, IMG submission 128873) | Enriched backyard soil microbial communities from Emeryville, California, USA - eDNA 5th pass 30_C BE-Lig BY (version 2) (version 2) | ecosystem: Environmental > Terrestrial > Soil >...
CAAAAAGAAAATTCGAATCTGTGAAAGAATGGGTAAATTTGATATTCTTCCAAATTTCTAATAATTATAGATGAGAACACTTTACAAAAGATCATCGCAGAGGAGAAAGAATATGGTGTTGACTATCAGAAAATAGAGAAAAAATACATTTTTGCTTTTGACGATGAGAATGAAGGAGAAATGGAAATAGAGAATCACCAAACACATAATAAAGTTGAACGTACTGTAACAAATGAGTTTACATCTTCCAATAACAGCAGTAATGATAAATTAGAGTCGAGTTACATCTCACAACGTTTCATCACTCCTTCTCAGCATAATAGCATGTCTCTACAAGATGAATTAAGACTCCGCAATATTTCTGCAGAATTAATAACTGAAACTGGTTTTTCTTTAAAGCTCCCATGGTATACTGTCATTACAGCTCAATCTCTTTTCCATCGTTTTTATTATAGGTAATTTTTATTTTCTTTTTTCTTTCTCAAAACCTTTCCTTATTTACTTCTGTTGACTTTTCTTTTTATGATATCTGTTGCAAAGTCTAATTTTCTAGAGTATCTTTTCTTGATTATGATATTAAGGACACTATTATGGCTTGCATCTTTTTGGCAACAAAAGTTGAGGAGTCTCCAAGAAAAATTAGAGATATTGTTACAGTATTCAACCATGTTCTTAAGGTATAAATTCTAATTGAAAAAGATGTCATGCCTTTAGGTCAGGGATGGACGTCAAGATCCCATTGCTGTGCTTGATCCTGCTTCAGAATACTTCCAATACTTGAAACAATTAGTTATTGACTGTGAAAGATATGTACTTAAGGAACTTGGATTTGAGTTATATCGATTAACAGAGCACCCTCATTCTTATTTGCTTGATTATTTGAAAAGGCTGAAATCTAGCAAAGAAGTCGCAAAAATAGCATGGAATTATTTAAATGATTCATACAGGAGCACATTGTGTGTCCATTATCCCCCTCATATTCTAGCAACAAGTTGTTTATATTTAGCAATCTGGAGTACAAAAACACCCATGCCTAAAACAATTTGGTGGGCTATTTTTGATACTTCTATTAAACATATACTTGAGGTATGTGCAGAAATCCTTAATTTATACCAGCTACCAAAAACTGAAATGAAAGACGTGAAGACGATTCTGGAAGCATATTATAAAGCAAATAATTTACAAAGAGAATACTTTGTGAACCCTGAAGATTTTTTTAATCTTCAAAAAAAAGTTAGACATGAATTAGAAAAAAAAGAGGATGTGAGAGAAGATAGAACACATTCAAGACGAAAAGATGATCAACGATCTCCAAGATATTCAAGGGATAGGAATGGATATAAAGGAGAAAGAAGATATGGTAATTAATCTGGTTAAAATCCCACTTATTAATTTGGTAGATTCAAGAGACAGAAGAAATAAAAGTCCAAGAAGAAAAGATAGAACAGGAAGTAGAGATAAAGGAAGAAGAAAGTACTCAAGATCACCATCTTCTGATCGCAATAGAAGAAATAGAAAGAGAGAAAAGACTAGAAGTAAAGATAAATATGCTGATTCTTCATCGGAGAGATCTTCATCAGAAAAAAGAAAAAAATCTCCTTCTGAACATAAAAAAAAGAAAAAGAGAGATAAAAGTAAGGAGAGAAAGAAGGAAAAAGAAAGAGAAAGAGAGCGTGATAAAGATAGAGATGATAAGAGTCATAAAAATAAGAAAGAAGATCGAGATAAGGAGAAGGATAAAGATAAAGATAAAGAAAGAGAAAGAGAGAAACATAGGGATAGAGAGATTGATAAGAAAAAGAATAAAGATAAAGAAAAACCCAAGACTTTAGAAAAAGATGAAAGTCTTTCAAAAGAAGAAAAATATAAACCATCTTCGGCTGAAGAAAAGAAATCCTCTCAACCTCTTGATGAGTCTCTTTTGGCTTTAAAACAAGAATTATTGAATAAAATAAAGAATACAGTGCCAATAATCCATCATATTTCTGAGACAAAAAAAGAATCCAAAGATGAAATGAAGGAAGAGCAGCCTGAGGAAAAAGCTCAAAATTCTAGTGATTCAGATGAGGATGACGAAAAATTAGCTGCCTTGAAGAAAAAAAGTAAAGTCTAATATTAACATAAATATTAATTATTTCAGTTTTGGAAGGCAAAAAGAAGGGGAAATAATAAAGAAGTTAGGAGAATCAAGAGGAGAATCTTTAAAGTAAATATACTAATTAGAGAAATATAATTATTCTTTTGTTCATCTTTATAAAGGGTATTTTCATCTTTCAAGCGAAATTCAAATAAATGATATTGTTCATTTTAATGTTTTTAAAGTTTCAAAAACAGAACCAAAATCTCCTAATTCCCATCAAATTGTTGATTATCTTAAACTTTTTATGAATCAATACAGGTATTAAAGATAGAGTGAAAAAAAAAATTGAACAGCAAAAGAGGCAAACACTTTTTTCTAAAATTTCCTTTTAAGAGTTTAAGATTCAATTCAATCTAAGATGTAAATTACTTTCATCAAGATTATTCATTTAAGTTTTAATTTTCTAAAAGTTTAAATAGAATTACTAAATTTATAAAATATTTTTTTTTTTTGAAAATCTTTTAACTATATTTATTATGGAAATCCTCATTAAATTTATACAGATCTTCCATTTTTCTCTTTAGTTTTTCATCTGGAAGAATCAATGTTGTTATTCTATGATGATAAGTTCCAGGCTCTTGTTTAAACCCACTTCCAGGAACAAGAACAATTCCTGTTTGTTCCAAAGCTAGTTAGATATTAAAATGTAAAACAAACAATTAAAATACCTTCCATCGTATAAAATAGGTCTGGCTTCATATTTCTTGCATGAGCTTCGTCAATTGCTTTTTGAGACAAGTGTAATCTAGGAAAAGCATACATTGCTCCTTCAATTTCATTACATGTAACATTTTTCATTTTCTTCAGGTATTGTGTAACAATATGAGCTCTATTTTTTAAAGAGGTTAATAATTCCTGTTTTTCTCTTTCATATTGATCCACAACCTCGAGGGAATTTTCTGAGCGGTTTGGTGGATTAACCATTAAATCAATTATAATTTGGCCTGTAGTATTGGAACACACATACATCGTTCTTAATTTTTGAATTTGTTCAAAAACCTCATCCCTCAGATTATATGTCTCAAAATACCCTCCTCTAAGACCACATTCACCTAAAATTCCTTTTGATGCAGAGTTGAAGGAAAAAAGATCAACTGGTTTGCTTTTATTTGCTGCGACAACCTTCTTTACAGAAACAAATGAAACACCATCTTTATAAACATTTTGTTGATAAACTTCATCAGCTAAAATTGTTAATTTATTTTTGTAAGCGAAATCAACAATTTGTTGAATTTCACTTTCGGACAAGACTTGACCAGTTGGATTTCCTGGATTTATAATACAAATTGCTTTCACATTAATTCCCTTTTTGGCGTGTCTTTCATAAGTTTCTTGAAGTTTGTGCATATCTATTCTCCATCCTTTGTCTTCATTTAAATAATATGGAACAGCATGAGCATTTTGCATTGCTAAAATAGCAGTATATAATGGATATTGTGGGACTGGAATCATAAAACCATCGTTTGGACCAGAAACTAGAGCTTGAAGAACCATATGAAGTCCCAATGTAACACCGTCAGTTAAGAATATGTTATCAGGATGAGATGAATGTCCGTCTCTTTTTTCAAGGAACTTAGTAACATTCTCCTTAATAACACGATGGCCTGCTGAATCACTATATGCTCCCATCCCACATCCCATTTTATTCAAATAATATTCAACACGTTTTTTAACATCTTTGTGATAAATATTAGAACTAAGTAACTCGGGATTCATCAAACCTGAGATGACTTGTCTATTAAAAGTTAAAGGAACTTGTCCAAATACTTGTGGATTTCCAACATTGCATTCAGTGATTTCAGTGAAAGGAAACTTTTTTCCTTGTTGGAGTTCTTCTTTAATCTTTTTTGCACGAATAGCCATCGTTCCACGGACAGCATATTCAGCTTTTATGACTCCTTGACTCAGACTACTTAGTGAGAGAAACCCTTTCGAACTTGCCATTTTGTCTAAAGACGAAGTTTTTTTTTTATAATAAAAACTTTTATTTGGAATTCATTCAAACCCAAATTTAATATTTTCGTGTCTTGCTAGAAATTATAGAAAAGGCTAAAAATAGTTTTATGAATGATTTAGAGATCCCGCCTAATGTAAAAACCTTGATGGCGAATGGACTTCTTTAAAGAGGTAAATTATTCACTTTTCGCATAAACATAATCAGAAAATAGAAAAAATTAAATGAAAAAATTACTTCAAACTTTAAGTTAATGATATTAATTGATTATTAGGTAAACATTGCTGTTTAATATACAATCATCTTTGAATAAGATGAAGAATAACTCAAACATTATTTATATTAATATATATATATATATATATATATATATATATAGATAAAATTATATAAAGTAAAAAATATAGTTTTTTTTAATAAAAAAATTTTGTAATTTATTTATTACTGATTTGCATTTTTCTAGAATAACTCTTAATAAGGATTCCGTTAAGTATATTCACCAAATTCTCGACATAAAATGTTCCATATCCAAGACTTACTCTAAAAGAATGAAAAAAATTTTAACAAAATTCATACTCTGATTGGTTATTAATTGTTCTTTTCATTTCTAAAAAGTGCTCTGGTGTTATTTTCATCCTAAATTTTTAAACCAATTAACTAAAAGGAGATACTCATCCAATCCAACTTCATTGATAAACCAAGGACCAAATCGTACAAGAAGATTCTGCCATGAATCTTCCATATAGACTGTTTTAATATTAAACCCAAAGCCTTTACTGTAAGTAATATAGAACTTTAGATTATCTATGCTGTCAAATGTTTAAGAGAAAATTAATGGAATCCGTTTTTACACTTTGGGGACTTTCTTGTCATGTAGAAGAAAGTTGGACAAGACATTTTGATTTTTTAATTCAGATGAAGTAAAGGTAGCACAAGGTTTTGAGCCATCCATATTTAATTTATTTTTCATTTGACTAACATCCTCTTCCCCCTTATAAACTAAGTTAAAAGAAAGAAAAATAAACAAACTGGTTGATGAAGAACTCTTGATTTTAATCCTAAAAATGTTCCTTTATTAACTCCTATTTTAGCTACCATAACAGCTATTTTCGCTGCCATATCTTCCATATTTTTGCTCCTAAAAAGATCAATGGTTTTATTTTGAATAAATTACATAATTTCATAATTTTGAGTTTCATTTGACATGATTTGATAGCCTCTATGGAGAACTTTTTCTAATTGATCAAGATATTTCTTATGTTGTTTTCGAATCTTGAATTCCTAAAAAAAGTTTTAATAAATAATAGAGAATTTTATTACATCAACAAAGATTTCATGAAAAGCATTAATCATCTGTTCTGTTGTTTTTGGTTTCTTCATTGATAGACCATACGTGTTTGCAAAAGCTTCAAAATCAAATTCTTTGAAAAATTGTAAAATTTTTGAAAATTCATTAGATAAATCATATCTCTCTTGCTTAGTTGAAGTCTCTATTTTATCCTTGTTTTTATTAATTTCATCTTCGAAGATGATGAAAATTTACCTCAAGTAAATTAATAATGCTAGCATTCTCATTTATTCTGGTATGAGATTTTATAAAATAAATATAATTTGATAATATTTTATCTTTAGCAATCAAAGGCAGGTATCTATTGTATATTAAAAATATTTTTCAAAAATAAATTGCCTTTTGAAAAGGAAACGAGGTTGGTATTTATATTCTTGAATTAAAGTATCACACTTAGCACATTGCTGTTTTGTAGCCTCGTTTTTGTATCCACAATTTCCACGATGGCAAATCCAGTAAGGATCTTTCATTAAATTTACATCCTCAATTCTCAACAAGTGCTGAGGTAATATTAACTGGCAGTAATTACAGCGAGAAATCTTTAAATCTTCATCTTCAAAACTTTCCATTATCCTATCTTTATAAATCAAAAACTAACATTTCTAATTACTTTGAGTTGACTTTGAGAGTGACTTTATAAGCCAGCATATCAAAGGAGAAATTGTTTAAAGAAAGGTAAAAATCTTTGAAATATTCTGTCAAAACATATAATGGATCATCACTTCCTCGAACAAGCACTTTCAAATTATTTCTATTTTTTATCAAGAAGTTTTGAAGATTGATGATGTCTTTCACTGTTAATTTATAAATATATTTCTCTTTTAGCTTTAAAGAATCTTCAACTGTTCTTAGCAAACTCTCAGCTGTAATATCATAAGAGTTATAATTGGTCATTCCTTTAATGAGGCTGCTAATAATCGGAGTACTCTTTGAAGTAACAGTAATATAATCATTCAGTGAAGTAAAAGGCTTGCCTTGGGCAACTTCTTCTTTTTGGAAATATTTGGTAATTAACATTGCGATACCTTCCAAATTTTTTTGGGAAAGGATATCTTCATATTCTCTTGGAATTTTTATACCATAATCTTTATAATTAAGAATCACTTCTGACATTCTTCCAAAGAAAATATCTAAAACCAAAAGCTCTGCACGTCGCACATTTGATGAAGTATCAAAATTACTGCTTTTTTCTTTCTCACTAGCTTTTTTCAATGCTGCTTTTTTATATTCCTCAATAATGCGAGAGTTGAAAAATCTAATTTGTGTTGAAATTTTTCCAAGTTCACAGAAATCTGGTCTTGAAAGTAAAGATTTCAAATATCCTTCAAACTTTTTGATCAAGGTTAAACATCTTCTAAAGAGGCGCTGTGCTTTCACTTTCTCAGCTTCATGACGGTGCTTAATATAATATTCAATGTTAAACATATCCTTGACGTTTTCAACCTCTCCTCCTTCCAAAAATATTTCTCTATCATTTTCTTCAGTAACATGATTACTTCCATCTTCACTATTTACTTTGTGTTTAGCTGAATGACTCAATCTGAAAACATTATAATCAGGATGATTCTCCTTTATGACTAGTTGTAACAAGACATACTCTGCAAGCTCTTTAATGAAGCTAATGTTTTCTTGTTGGATATCTTGAATAAAATTGTACATTTTAACAAAAGAAGACATTAATCTAATGACCGATTGTTGCTTTAATGAATATGTTTCTACCTCTTCCTCCAAACACATTAATGCTAATGATAGAATATGAGCAATTATTCTTTCGTCATCCACTTGAGATCCATAAATTTTAAACACCCAATCAAGAACAATATTCTTTTCAATTAAGTCAGATTTCAACATTTTGTGGAAGTAACAAGGATGATTAAATAATGCTGAGACAATTCCTTCATAAATTTGGATATTTTGCAAGATAAATGATGGAATAGTATGAGGCAAACTTTTAATTTGCTTGATCTTTTTTGGCAAAGCATTAAATGAAGTCTGAACAACTCCTTCAGTTTCTAAAACTCTATTACTGATGCCAGATCTGATTTGTTTAACTTCTTTACTAACCTTAGAAAACAAAGATTCAAAGGCAAGGATCAAAGCTTCTTCTCTTGATATCAAAGTATTTTCTAAGTGATCACTTTCTTCTTCTTGAAGACATTTTTGTAATTCCATTTGTACCTCTATAAAATAATTTTCTTTAAATTCACAACATAATTTTACGGTTGGTTTCTTTTGGATGAGTGTCAATAAATGACATGTAATTCTGACTGATCATGGTTTGATCTTTTTTTTCTCCGGAAGATCTGGCATAATTTGATAATCGATCATGACCTTGAGCAGAAATTCTTTCTTGTACAATGGATGGAGAATCATTAAATGTCACATTTTGTTGTCTATGATAAACTGAAGTTTCAATCGGCATTACTGCAAGAGAAAATCGAGAATTTGCTAAATTCTCAGGATCAATTTTCCCACTAAGAGTGACTTCATCTTTCCTTGTTGCAGAAAGAAGAGGTGAACTTTGAACTGATCCAATTTGAGGAGTTGGAGCTTTTTTATTACTAACATCACTAGATCCTCTTGTAGCTTGATGTTGCACTTGCAATAAATCAACCGCTGCGACTTGGTGTTCTTTTCTTTTAATTTCTGGAGAATCCTCTGAAGATGTAAATTGCTTCATCAACATTATTTGAGCCATGTTTGGCATTTCTGGTTCTTCTTCATAACGTCCAAACAAGCGAGCTTTTTCTTTTGATAATTTAGAATTGAGGTTATTTAAAAAATTACCAAGCTCAACTTTTTTCTTCTCCATTTCTGCAACAATCGCTGTTGCTTTTTTAGAAGCTGTAATTGTCAATCCAAGGAACTCCTTCTTTCCCTCGTGAGTAAAAATATTTATTCTTTTTTCAAACTCTATGTTGCTGTTAATAATTTTCTCATAAAAAAATTTTAACCATCTTCAAAGTCAGTTTTTAGCTCATGAGGAGCATTGAGAGAGAGAATGTTATGATCATTTTTTAGTAATCTTAATTGTTTTAAAATATTCAGCTCTTCTTTCGCAACTCCTAAACGACCTGTTAAAACACACCCCCAAACATAAATTTGTCCACTTCTATGTAAACATATTGAATGATTGACACCACAAGCTATTTGTACAATTCCATCGATGCCTTCAACTCTTTTAGGTAATAGAATATTCTTTAGTCTTGAATCTTGATCTCCATAACTCATAAAAGTATCTTGTGCAAGCTTTCCATTCTCACTTTTTCCCCACCCGTAGACTTCAAGTGTGTCTTCACTTATAGCCAAACTATGAAAGTCTCCACATGAAATCTGTAAGAATTTTTTGGTTGCTAGATCAGGTGGAATTTTAAAATTATCTTGTTCTTCAAGGGTTCTATATCCATCTTCTGATGGGAATCCTGCATATGCTTTGGCCCCTGCTGCCCAAAGATATCCATCTTTATCTAATAACAAACTATGCATAAATCCACAAGCTGCCTATAAGAAAGTAAATTATAATTTTCTCAAAATGATCAGAAAAAAATCAACATAACATAATATAATATTTATCATTAAAAATACCTGTTTGAATTTAACTGGTCCTTGGTTGTTTACCACCTTGACATATTTTGGAACAAGTATCTTTTCGTTTTTTCCTTTGAGACCTAATCTACCATGATTTGCATTTCCCCAAACATATAACTCTCCATCAAAAGTTATCGCAATCATGTGTTGAGGCCCACCTGCTACAAATTTTACAGCAGGAATATTATTAACTAATTTTGGTGACAATATATCATAACTCTGCTTTTGATTATTTACACCTAAACATCCATATTCTGAAGTTCCACAAACAAACAATTCACCGTCTACAGACACGAATGCTGAATAGGTATGAGAGGCTATACACATTGCAAATGTCTTCAAAGAAATATCTTCAATTAAAGCTGGTTTATTTACAAATTTTGAAACGCATCCTATTCCAAGTTGACCTTCTGAGTTTCGGCCCCAACTATAAGCTCTTCCATCAGTTGTTATTGCAGCAAAGTGGTTCAAACCTGCTGATATATACTTAAACTTTATGCTTAAATTTGCAGGAATATACATTGGAGTAAATGAATAGAACAAATCTCCTTCCCAGAATAAATTTGGAGTTATTTCTGCTTTTAAATCTTCCTTATTTAAATCCGGATTTAAACCTAATTGACCATAAGATCCTGATCCTGATATATATAGGTCTCCATTTGCCATAAGAAAACCTGAATTATTTTCACCTCCAACCACTTTTATTACATCAAAGGGATTTCCATATGGAGAATAATCTGCTTGAAATTCTAAATCATAGGCGTCAAACTGCACAACTTTAGTCTCACCCTCCATTCTCTTAATATGAGCTTTATTATAGAACTTATTTGAGCCAACATTTAATAATACTGGGAAATATATATCATGCTTTAGATCTTGTATACCTAAGGTTTTGAATTTTTTTGAACCCCAAGAGTAAAGTTCTCCATTAATAGTTAGGCCAAATGATTGATTTGGTCCAGCACATATTTCACCGAACTCTTTTTTTTTAAAATCGTCATTAACAATTC
>Ga0182739_1005490_pt1 | contig 10035 bp, 2 predicted proteins | sample eDN5th30CBELigBY_FD_128873 | JGI IMG/M metagenome (GOLD analysis project Ga0182739, IMG submission 128873) | Enriched backyard soil microbial communities from Emeryville, California, USA - eDNA 5th pass 30_C BE-Lig BY (version 2) (version 2) | ecosystem: Environmental > Terrestrial > Soil >...
ACACAGGTCGTCTCCAGGCTCCGGGATGCGCTCCGAATCGAACTGCCCCTGCGCACGCTCTTCGAGCACACCACCGTCGCCTCGCTCGCCGCAAGGCTCGAGCAGATCCAGACCCTGGCCCTCCAAACCCACGACGACCCCATCCCGCTCCTCTCCAGGACCGACGCCCCAATCGCCGCCTCATTCGCCCAGCAACGCCTCTGGTTTCTCGACCAGCTCGAACCGGGCAGTCCTCTCTACAACATCCCCCTGGCCGTCCGCATCGACGGCCCGCTCGACACCGAGGCCCTCCAGCGCACTCTCCACGAGATCGGACAACGCCACGAAACCCTTCGAACCACGTTCCGAGGCGACGACGGCCAGGCCATGCTCGTCATCGCACCCGAACTCGAGCTGACTCTAACCACCGTCGACCTGGCCGATGTCCCACCCGAACGCCGAGAGACGGAGGCCCAAACGCGGATCGACGGCGAGGCCCGACGCCCCTTCGACCTCGCACGCGGCCCGCTCATTCGGGCCTCGCTCCTGAGGCTCGAAACGCAGCAGCACATTCTGCTCATCACGCTTCATCACATCATCGCTGATGGCTGGTCGCTCGGCGTCCTCGTCCGCGAGGCCGGCACGCTCTACGACGCCTTCGCACGTGGCGAGGCCTCGCCGCTGCCGGACCTGGCGATCCAGTATGCCGACTATGCCCAGTGGCAGCGTGATTCACTCCAGGGTCCCGCACTCGAGAACCAGATCCGCTACTGGACCGACCAGCTCGCCGGCGTGACGCCTCTGGAACTGCCTACCGACCATCCTCGGCCCCCTGCACTCTCCTATCACGGCGGAGAACGGGCCACTCTGCTGTCGTTGTCTCTGCTCGAGGAGCTCCGCAGCCTTGCCCGCGATGAGGAGGCCACCCTCTTCATGACCTTGATGGCCGCGTTCCAGACGCTCCTGCACCGCATTTCCGGCCAGTACGACATCGCGGTGGGATCCCCCATCGCCGGACGCACGCGAGCCGAGGCCGAAGGACTCATTGGGCTCTTCGTCAATACCCTGGTCTTCCGCGATGACCTTACCGACGGACCGAGCTTCCGACAGCTCCTGCAACGGACCCGGCAAACCGTCCTCGACGCCTTCGCCCACCAGGACGTTCCCTTCGACCAGGTCGTCGACGCGCTCCAACTTCCGCGCGACCCGAGCCGGTCACCGTTGTTTCAGGCCATGCTCATCCTCCAGAACGCTCCCCTGCCGCCCCTGGCCAGCGCGGGCCTGACCATGTCCATCCTTGACACTCCGGCCTGCACCGCCAAGTTCGATCTCACCCTCAAACTCACGGAAACCGATCGCGGCCTCCACACCGCCCTCGAATACGCCTCCGACCTCTTCGACCTCGAATCCATCGACCGCATGCTCGGCTGGTTCCAAACCCTGCTTCAGGGGATCGTCGCCAATCCCGACAGTCCTCTGGCCAAACTCCCGCTGATCGACCACGACGAACAGCAACGTGTCCTCGCCAGCTGGAACGCCCCCGCGAATGGTCACACAACGACATCGCCACGTGTGTCCGGACCCGCCAGGCACAGCGACCATTCCGAGCTTGTCGAGGATCTCGACGGACTCTCCGAAGCAGAGGTGGATCAGTTGCTCCAGAGCCTCCTAATTGATGAGGAAATGTCATGAAAATCCCTACAAGATCACGACAAGACTTCTGATGGTTTCCCCCGTTCTTTCCTCTTGATGTCGCGACGGCTCCCCCAACCGGGCCTCTGCTCGCCCAATGCAGAGGAACGTCCGGTTCCCCCAGGAAGCGCCTCCTGAGCTTCGCACCGTGCTGATCGAGCAGGTTCGACGCTTCCAGTCCCCAAAGGTTCGTGATGAGCCATACTCTCAAACAAGTCGGCAACCTCTCCCTGGAAGAGAAACGTGCCCTGCTGACGCGTTTGCTTCGCGAGAAGTCTGACGCCACGCTCCGGAGAGTTCCGGTTCCTCACCTGTTCGAGACCCAGGCGGCGCAAACTCCCGACGCCATCGCACTCGTCGACGCCCACGGACAATCCCTCACCTACACCCAGCTCAACGCAAAAGCCAACCAGCTCGCACAACACCTCGCCACTCGCGGCGCAAAGCCAGGAACCCTCGTCGCCATCGCCTCAGAACGATCCCTCGACATGGTCGTCGCTCTCATCGCCACTCTCAAAGCCGGGGCCGCCTATCTACCCCTCGACCCCGAATACCCCCACGACCGTCTCGACTTCATGCTCCGAGACTCCAACGCCTCCCTCCTCATCACCCAAAGCTCCCTCCAGGACAAACTCCCAAAGACCGGCATCAACACCGTCCTCCTCGACCAGCACCTGCACCTGATCGAACAGCACGACGCACTCAACAAGCCTCATATCCATATCGACCCACTCTCCCTCGCCTACGTCATCTACACCTCGGGGTCCACCGGCAAGCCCAAGGGCGTCATGATCCACCACGACGCTCTCAACAACTTCCTCATCGCCATGCGGCAACTCCTCGGTCTCAACACCAAGGACGCCGTGCTGGCCATCACCACTCTCTCCTTCGACATCGCCGTTCTCGAACTCTTCCTCCCCCTCATCCAGGGCGCTCGCGTCGAACTCGCCTCACGGGAACAGGCCACCGACCCCAGTACGCTCATCACGAGAATCCAACGCACCAAACCCTCATTCCTCCAGGCCACTCCCGCCACCTGGAGGCTCCTGCTCGACGCCGGATGGACCGGCCAGCCGGGACTCACACTCCTCTGCGGCGGCGAAGCGCTCTCCAGGGAACTCGCCCAGCGACTCCTCGACTGCACTCCCAACCTCTGGAACCTCTACGGACCCACCGAGACCACCGTCTGGTCCACCGCCGCACGGCTCGAACCCGGCGACGCCAATGTCTCCATCGGACGGCCCGTCGCCAACACCCAGGTCTACATCCTCGACGCGCTCTTCCAGCCCGTCCCCATCGGCGTCCCCGGCGAACTCTACATCGGCGGCGATGGCGTCGCTCGCGGCTACCTCAACCGACCCGCGCTCACCGCACAGCGGTTCCTACCCGACCCCTTCGGAAAGCCAGGGGCACGGCTCTACCGCACCGGGGACCTCGCGCGATGGCGGCACGACGGACGACTCGAATGCCTCGGGCGACTCGACCACCAGGTCAAGATCCGAGGGCACCGCATCGAGCTCGGTGAAGTCGAGGACGCCCTCGCACGACATCACGCCGTCCTCAACGCCGTCGCTCTCGCCAGGCCCGATGCCCACGGCAACCCCCAGCTCGTCGCCTACCTCGTGCCCTGCGACTCCGGCTCGCCACCCACGACCCACGAACTCAGGCTGTGGCTCAAGAGCTCCCTGCCTGATCCCATGATCCCCTCGGCATTCGTCATCCTCGACGCCTTGCCCCTGACACCCAACGGCAAGGTCGACAGGAACGCGCTGCCCGATCCCCAGCACCAGCTCAGCGACTCCGGACAACCCTACGAGGCCCCACGCACTCCCAACGAGCTCCTCGTCGCCAAGGTCTGGGCCCACGTCCTCAAGCGGGACCAGGTCGGAATCCACGACGACTTCTTCGCCCTGGGCGGGCACTCGCTCATCGCCACACAGGTCGTCTCCAGGCTCCGGGATGCGCTCCGAATCGAACTGCCCCTGCGCACGCTCTTCGAGCACACCACCGTCGCCTCGCTCGCCGCAAGGCTCGAACGGCTCGACGAGGCCCCTCGGAGCGAGTTCGGGGGGCCTATTGTGAGAGTGCCGCGGGGGGACTCCGCGCCGGCGTCGCTGGCGCAAGGGTCGCTCTGGTTTCTCGATCGTCTGGCGCCGGGCCAGCCGACCTTTAATATCAGCGGAGCAGCTCGGCTCAAGGGACCGCTCGACGTCGAGGCGCTTCGAAGCGGTTTTCAGGAGATCGTGCGCCGGCACGAGGCGTTGCGGACCACGTTCGCGATCCGAGACGGCCGCCCGATCCAGGTCATCGCTCCCCCCTCTTCCCCCACCCAGACACTGCCTTTGCCGGTCGAGGATCTCGAGTCCTGGCCGCCGTCGCGGCGCGAGGCCGAAGCCGAGCGGCGAGTGCGGGAAGAGGCCCGACGCCCGTTCGACCTGACGCAGGGGCCGCTGGCGCGGGCCGGCTTGCTCCGGATGGGCGACTCCGATCATATCCTGACGTTGACGATGCACCATATCGTCACCGATGGATGGTCATTCGGTGTCGCCATTCGCGAGCTGACCATCCTGTACGAGTCGGCGCGGGCCGGTGTGCCGTCGCCGTTGCCTGAGCTACCGATCCAGTATGCGGACTTCGCCGCCTGGCAGCGAAACTGGCTTCAAGGGGACGTGCTCGATCGACTGGTCCGGTACTGGACCAGGCAACTCGCCGGAGTCCCGGCCCTGGAGCTCCCCACCGATCGCCCCCGGCCGGCGGTTCGGACCGCGCGGGGGGCGAACCGAACATTCGCCGTCACCCCCGCACTCACCGAAGCCATCGACGCCCTGGGCCGGCGCCACGGCGCCACGACCTTCATGGTCCTGCTCGCGGCGTTCCAGACTCTGCTGCACCGGTACTCGGGACAGGACGACTTCGCCGTCGGCACGCCGATCGCCAACCGCAACCGGGCCGAGATCGAAGGTCTGATCGGCTACTTCGTGAACATGCTGGCGCTCCGGGCCGACCTCTCAGGCGACCCCAGCTTCATCGAGCTGTTGGAACGGACCCGTCAGGTGGCCCTGGAGGCGTACGAGCACCAGGACCTGGCGCTCGACAAGCTGATCGAGGTGCTCCAGCCCCCCCGCGACCTGAGCCGAACCCCGCTGTTCCAGGTCATGTTCGTGCTCCAGAACGCGCCACAGCACGACCTCGGACGGGGCGACGTCACGGTCGAGCCGCTTTTCGTCGGCCAGGGGAACGGGACGGCCAAGTTCGACCTCACGCTCGCGCTGGAAGAGCAAGGGGCGGGCTTGGCCGGCGGCGTCGAGTACAACACCGAGCTCTTCGACGAGGCGACCATCGTCCGCCTGCTCGACCAGTTCCAGACCTTGTTGGAAGGGATCGTCGCCCAACCCGAATCGCGGCTCTCCCAGCTCCCGCTGCTCTCCTCGGCCGAGCGTCTCCACCTGCTGGAGCACGCGAGCCGAAGCCCCCTCAACCACCGGCCCTCGTCACCGGTTTGCCTCCACGAACGGTTCGAGGCGCAAGCCACCCGCGCCCCCGATGCCGAGGCGCTGGTCTCGGGCGACCGGCAGCTCACCTACGGCGAGCTCGACCAGCGCTCGAATCAACTGGCCCGGCACCTCCGCACCCTCGGCGTCGGCCCCGAGACCACGGTTGCGATCGCCCTCTCCGACCCGATCGACAAGGTGGTCACCCTGCTCGGCGTCCTCAAGGCCGGCGGAGCCTACCTTCCGCTCGACCCGGCCCTCCCGAAATCGCGTTTGGGGTCCATCTTGAGCGATGCGCGGGTCCGGTTCGTCGTGACCGAATCCGCGCTTCGGGACGTGCTCCCCGCGGCGGTCGAGACGGTCATCATCCTCGACAACGACCGGTCCTGGATCGCCGCCCAGTCCGCCGATCGGCTCCCGCCGATCGCAACGCCCTCGAACCTGGCCTATGTGATCTCGACCTCGGGGAGCCTGGGCCAGCCCAAAGGGGTGGCGGTCACTCATGCCAGCCTGTCGAGCGTCTTCGAAGCCTGGGAACGGGTCTACGGGCTCGACACCCCCGGCACGCGGCACCTCCAGATGGCCAACTTCGCCTTTGACGTCTTCACCGGCGATTGGGCCCGTGCCCTCGGGTCGGGGGGGACGCTCGTCTTTTGCCCCCGCGAGACCTTGCTCGACGCCCCGGCGCTCTACGACTTGATGGTTCGTTCGCGCATCGACTGCGCCGAGTTCGTGCCCACGGTCATCGAGAACCTGATCCCGTACCTCGAAGCGTCGGGCCGGTCGCTCGACTTCCTGCGGCTCCTGGTCGTCGGCTCCGACCTCTGGCATACCGGGGAGTACCACCGGCTCCGCCGCCTGGCGGGCCCCGGCCCTCGCATCGTCAACTCGTACGGCTTGACCGAGGCGACGATCGACAGCACCTTCTTCGAGTTCGAGCCATCGCCGGAGGGTCCTCGCACCGACTCCACAGACCCGCCGAGCCGCCCGATGCCGATCGGCCGGGCCCTGCCTGGCACCAGGGTCTACGTCCTGGATCGCAACCTCGAGCCCCTGCCGATCGGTGTGCCCGGCGAGCTCCACGTCGGGGGTCCCGGACTCGCCCGCGGCTATCACCACCGCCCCGCACTGACCGCCGCGGCTTTCGTCCCGAACCCCTTCGCCGAGACGCCCGGCGACCGGCTCTACAGGACCGGCGACCTCGCCCGCTGGCGGCCCGACGGCCACCTCGAGCTGGTCGGCCGGATCGATCACCAGGTCAAGATCCGGGGGTTCCGAGTCGAGCTGGCCGAGGTGGAAACCGGCCTCCTGCGCCATCCCGACGTGCGTGAGGCCGTCGCCGCCGTTCGCGAGCCGATCCTGGTCGCCTACGTGGTCCCCCAACCCGGCCGGACGATTGCGCCCGAGACGCTCCGCCGCTCGCTTCTGGAGATCCTCCCCCGACCGATGATCCCCTCCCGGATCGTGATGCTCGCCGCCTTGCCGGTTACTCCTTCGGGCAAGGTGGACCGCAACGCCCTGCCACCGATCGACGCGTCGGCACTCACGCGCACCGAGGCGACCGCCCCCCCCCGTGACGATCTCGAACGAGAGCTCGTTGGGATCTGGGAAGAGCTCTTGAATGTTCAACCGGTGGGCATAACCGACGACTTCTTCGACCTCGGCGGCCACTCGCTCCTCGCGGTCCGGCTGACGGCCTGGATCGAAGAGCGGTTCGGACGCAAGCTCCCTCTCTCGAGCTTGTTCCTGGGGGCGACGGTCGAGGACCTTGCCGCCACGTTGCGCCGGGGTTCGAACGAGTTTGACGCCGCTCGCTCCTGGTCGCCGCTGGTCCCGATACGTCCAGCGGGGTCCGGCCGCCCGTTCTTCTGGGTCCACCCAATCGGGGGGAACGTCCTCTGCTACCAGGAACTGGCCCGACACCTGGGACCGGAGCATCCCTGCTACGGGCTTCAGGCGGCGGGGTTGGAGGGCGAATCCACGCCCGAGACCGACCTGAAGGCGATAGCCGCCCGCTATCTCCAGGCGGTCCGCAACATCCAGCCCGAAGGCCCCTACCACCTCGGCGGGTGGTCGCTCGGAGGAGTCATCGCCTTCGAGATGGCCCGGCAGTTGCAATTGGAGGGGCATGAAGTCGCCCCCCCGATCCTGATCGATAGCCGGGTGCCCCGCGACGATCGAAAAGCGGGGGTCCCCACCGACATCGAGATTCGCTCCGCCTTCTATCTGGACCTGGCCCGGGGACTCTCCCCTGAGCGGATCCAGGAGATGGGACTGTCCCGGTTCGGAACGAGCGATCTGGAGGACCTGGTCCACGGCCGGGCCGAGGTCCCCGCCTCGCTGGTCGCAGAGATCGGCCCCGAACGGCTCGAACGGCTGGAAGCGGTCTTCAAGGCCAACACGCTCGCCCTGGTCCGCTATACCCCTCAGCCCTTCCAAGGCCGCGTCATTCTTCTCCGCGCCCGCGCTCACCGCGGCCAGGGGGTCCTCGACCGGGCGATGGGATGGAACGCCCTGGCCACCGAGGGGGTCACAACCCACCGGATTCCGGGCGATCACTATTCCCTGCTCCAGCCCCCGGTCGTCGAGTCGCTGGCCAAGCTCGTGGCCACAGAGTGGGCTGAGAGTTCAAGGCCGCCACACAGCCCAGCAAAGACCAAACAAGAAAGCGTCCATTCTGGGCTTCCGGTCGGAACGGAGCCGATGACAACCCTGGATCCGGGCCCCGAACCGACGAGCCTCGACCCAGCCGGCCCGTCCGAAGAAAGCGTGACGTCATGAACCTTTTCTTATTTCTCCTGCGAGCGTCCCGCGGCGTCATTGCGCTCTCGCTGGTGGCGGGCCTGGTCAGCGGGTTGAGTGGGGTCGGCCTGATCGCCTTGATCCATGCCGAGCTCGGTCGGCCGGTCACCTCGTCGGCTCGGCTCGGCCTGGCCTTCGGTGGGCTTTGCCTGGTCGCGGCACTGGCGCGGGTGATCGCCCAGACGTCGATGGTCCGGATCGGGCAGGAGACGGTATTCAAACTGGGCCTGCACATCTGTCGCAAGGTCCTCTCCGTCCCGCTCCGTCGGTTCGAGGAGCTGGACTCCGGGGCTCTTGTCGCGGTCCTGACCGAGGATGTGCTGACGGTGGCCAACGGGATCGCCGGCATCCCCCTGCTCGGCATCAACCTGCCGATCGTGCTCGCCTGCCTGGTCTACGTCGGCTGGCTCTCCCCCCCTGTCCTCGTCTGCGGCCTGATCTTCACCGTGCCGGCGATTGCCGTGAATACGCTGCTGATCGGCCACGGCGTGCGACAGCTCACCCGGGCCCGGGCCGAGCAAGACGTCCTGGTCGGCCACTTTCGCTCGCTGATCGACGGGTTCCGCGAGCTCAAGCTGCATGAGAAGCGCCGGGAGGCGTTCCTTGATGACTGCCTCCGCGCGTCCACGGCGACGGTCCGCGACCGCAACACCACCGGGCTGACCTTCTACGCCCTCTCGAGCAGTTGGGGCCAGCTCGCGTTCTTCGGGTTCATCGGGTTCGTCCTCTTCGTGCTCCCCAGCCTCTTCGCGATCAGTCAACAAGCCCTCGCCGGCGCGACCTTGGTGGTCCTCTTCATCATGTCGCCGCTCGACGTGGTCCTGGCCTGGGTGCCGATCCTGGGCCGGGCGGGCATCTCCCTGCGGCGGATCCAGCAGCTCGACCCCTCGATCGAGACCTGCGGCTCCCCAGCCCTCGTCGAGTTCCCTCCCCGGCGGACCCAGCTCGAATTCCATTCGAGCCTCGAGCTCCACGGCGTCACGCACGCCTATCGGTCCCCAAACGACCCCAACGGCTTCACGCTCGGCCCCATCGACCTGACCCTGCGCCCCGAGGAGATCGTCTTCCTGGTCGGGGGCAACGGCAGCGGCAAGACGACCCTGGTCAAGCTCCTCTCGGGCCTCTACACCGCCGAGGCCGGCACGATCCAGCTCGACGGCCGGCTCATCACCCCCGACGACCTGGAGGACTACCGTCAGCTCTTCACCGCCGTGTTCGCCGACGGCCACCTCTTCAAGACACTGCTGGGACTCGAACCCTCAGACCTCGACAACCGGGCCGCCCAGGAGCTGGAACTCCTGGAGATGACCGACCACGTGCGGGTCGAACAGGGCGTCTTCTCCACGATCGACCTCTCGCAAGGCCAGCGCAAACGACTCGCCCTCCTGGCCGCGCGACTCGAGGACCGACCCATTTGCATCCTCGATGAATGGGCGTCCCACCAGGACCCCCACTTCAAGAAAACGTTCTATCTCGAAATCTTGCCCGCCTGGCGGGCCTGCGGCAAAACCCTCATCATTATCTCGCACGACGAAGAATATTTTCACGTCGCCGATCGCGTGATCCATCTCGACTCGGGCCTGATCGCCGACCGAGAGCTCGACGCGACGCCAGGCCGAACCCTCTATTAAAAACTCAACGAGCCAACTCATGATTTATTTTACCGCTTTCAGCAATTTCGATCCTTTAGCTCCTGCCGACATGCGTAGCGGCCGAGCCTCCCTCTCCATTCCCCGCGCATAGAGCGAACGCGAACCGCGATCGCCTTCCGATCCCTGGATTCCTTGCTTTGCGATACGTGCTCCGCGGCGTACGATCACCCTCAACGCGTTCAAGACGCCAGGCCGTCAGGAACAAGGACTCTTCAGCGAGCCTCCCATGAAAAAACTCCTCTTGATCCTGATCCTGATCTGGGGCGGTGGCGCGGCCGGCCTCTGGTACTGGACCGAACTGAACGCCCAACACGTCACGTTCCGCACCGTCACGGTCCGCCACGGCGACCTGCTTGCCACCATCAACGCCACGGGCACCCTCGAACCGCAGGAAGTGGTCGACGTCGGAGCCCAGATCG
>Ga0182739_1005491_pt1 | contig 10035 bp, 7 predicted proteins | sample eDN5th30CBELigBY_FD_128873 | JGI IMG/M metagenome (GOLD analysis project Ga0182739, IMG submission 128873) | Enriched backyard soil microbial communities from Emeryville, California, USA - eDNA 5th pass 30_C BE-Lig BY (version 2) (version 2) | ecosystem: Environmental > Terrestrial > Soil >...
AGCATCTTCATCGTGTCGATATAAGGCTTGGTCATAAAGTCCGGCGTCATTTTGCCGTCCTTGTATTCCCAAGTATTCGGGGCTCCCATTACCGACAGGAAGTGGAAAATTTGCGCGCTGTTAGAATCGAACGAAATGCCGAACGTGTCGTTCTTGCCGTTCTTGTCCGGATCGTTGTACGTGAACGCCTTGAATACATTGAGCAGCTCGTCGAGCGTTTTCGGCTCGGACAGTCCGAGGTTATCCAGCCAGTCCTTGCGGATAATAATGCCGTTGCGGGCCATCGCTCTCCACCGGAAAACACCGTATACCTTACCGTCGATCGACATGTTGTTCAAGCGTGTGGCATCGAGCGATTTCAGGTTCGGATAGTCCTTCAAATACGGTCCGAGCTCCCAGAACAAGCCTGCGCGGGCGGCGTCGATGATCGCCGGATTGCGGTCGTCCTTCACAAGCAGCAGCTGAGGCAGATCGCTCGCCACGGCGATGGAGGCCGTCACCTTCTCGCTGTAGCTTGCGCTCGGCACCCATGTCACCTTCAAATTGGTGTTGGTGTACTGCTGCAGCAGCTTCATCGGCTCGCTGTCCATTTTTGGCGGCTCGGCCGTCAAATACTGATTCATCATCGTAATCTCGACCGGGCCTGTCGAAGCCGCAGCTCCGTCCTGTTTCCCCTCATTCCCGCTGCCGCAAGCGGAAGTCAGAACGAGCGACAAAGCTCCTGCAGCCGCCACACCGGCCTTAAGTAAACGTTTTGTTTGCATAATGTACAAAACCTCCTGATCCCCTGATTAATAGTATCGTCTTCTTTAGCTTCTTTACATTTCTTTAACGGATAACTTCCAGCGCTTCCATCTTAGATGAGCCCAGCGGGCAAGGGCAGGCGGCCGTCCCGCTTACCCTTTGACGGAGCCGAGCAGTACACCTTTGGCAAAATGCTTTTGCAGGAACGGATATACCAGCAAAATCGGTACTGTCGATACGATGATGACGGCCATTTTGATGACCTCGCCGGGCGGAGCCACATAATCGCTGCCCATCTGTTGAGAGTCGCCGATGCCTCCCTGGGACAGGATGACAATCTGACGGAGCCACACCTGGATCGGCCATTTCGTGTTGTCGTTAATGTACAATACGGCGTTGAAAAAGGTGTTCCAATGGCCGACCGCATAGAACAGCGAGAAGGTAGCCATCGCCGGCAGCGATAAGGGCAGCACGATCCGCACGAGGATCTGATAATCGTTGCAGCCGTCGATCTTGGCCGCTTCTTCCAGGCCGTCAGGCAGCTGCTGGAAAAAATTGCGCAGAATAATCAGGTTAAACGCGCTGATCGCTCCAGGAATCAGCAGCGATGCATAGCTGTTGAGCAGCCCCAGCGATTTGACGACGAGGAACGTCGGAATCATGCCGCCGCTGAACAGCATCGTGAACAGAACCAGCATCATGATCGGCTTGCGTCCGATAAATTCGTTTCTGGCCAGCGGATAAGCGGTCAGTGTCGTGAAGATCAGGTTAATCAAGGTCCCCACAACCGTGATATACACGGTTACGCCCAAGCTCCACAGAATCGTTTTCGTGGAAAAAATATATCTGTAGCCGTCCAGCGAAAACTTGGTCGGAAACAGAACTACTCCGCGCTGGAGCAGCTCCTCCGAAGCCGTAAAGGAACCTGACAGCACAAACAGAAACGGCACGATAGTAAATAAAGCGAAAACGACCAGCATTGCAACATTAACGATATCGAACAAGCGCGAGCCCAGAGTAGGTCGAATCATGGCCAATGCCTCCTTTTCTTGTTAGTAAACTCCTTGCTCGCCAAGCTTCTTGGCCGCTTTGTTCGCCCCGAGCACGAGGCACAGTCCGACCAGCGATTTGAACAAGCCGACCGCCGTGCTGAAGCTGAACTGTCCTTGCTGAACCCCGTTGACATAAACATAGGTGTCGAACACCTCGCCTACTTGGCGGTTCGTCGAATTCAGCATCAGGAAAATCTGCTCGAAGCCGGTATCGAGAAAGTTGCCGAGCCGCAGAATGAACAAAATAACGATCGTGCTGCGGATGGCGGGCAGCGTAATATGCCACAGCTGGCGGTACCGGCTCGCCCCGTCAATTTTCGCCGCTTCATACAATGTAGGATCGACGCCGGACAAAGCCGCGAGGAAAATAATCGTTCCCCAGCCGGATTCCTTCCAGATCACTTCCAAAATAATCATTGGACGGAACCAGTCGTTCGACATCAGAAAGTTCAGCTTCGGCAGCCCTGCGTCGACGAGCATATTCGTGAAAATCCCGCCCTCCGAGGAAAAGAACGTGTACACCATCCCGACAACGACGACCCAGGATACGAAGTGGGGAATGTAAATCGCCGTTTGAATCGAGCGCTTGAACCATTCGATCCTCAGCTCATTGAGCATCAGCGCAATGACAATCGGAATCGGGAAGAAAAAGACGATGTTGTAGATGGCCAGTACAAACGTGTTCTTTAATAGAAGCCAAAAGACAGGATCATGGAAAAAGCGGTCGAAATGCTTGAAGCCGACCCATGGGCTGTCCCAAAAGCCCCTGAAAGGCAAGTAATCCTTAAAAGCGATCAGTACGCCCCACATCGGTAAATATTTAAATAGAATAAAGTAGATCAGCCCTGGGGCGATCATGACATACAAATGCGGACTTTTCATAATTCGCTGCCTTAGCAAGCCCGCCCTGCTGCCAAGCCCGAGCTTTGGCGCCTGCGCCGTTTGTGTTTTCAAGCGTTATGTCTCCTTTCATGTAGCTGTGGTGTAAGACGCAGCCAGCACATCCTCTACGCGGACGGGACGGTTCTCCTTCACGGACCGCCACACGGCTTCGCCGGTGCCGATCGAATCTGCGCCGTCCCGCGAGCCGGATAAGATCGGATACTGGCGTTTCGGGTCGGGACCCAGGAACAGATCCTCAAGCAGTACGGGATCGCCGCCCCCATGGCCGCCTTCGCGATGAACGACATGGATCGTTTCCTTCGAGCCGAACAGCGGGAAATAGTCGATCGTCTGCACCGGAACAGGGAACGGAACCCGGCTGGCTGAGTGATACTCCGTCGTTTCAATCCGGCCCTTCGTTCCGTTAATCGCCAAACGATAGCCTTCATAAGGAAGAGAGAAATTGACGGAGTAGGACAGCAGCGCGCCGCCGTCGTACTTGACGTTGACCGAGTACGTATCTTCGATATTAATGACGGAATCGTAGATACAGGCATCCGCCCGGTACTCGCTGTAAGGGGCTGCGGAAAGATTCGAGCTGACCGCCCCGATGTGATCGTCCTTCACTGTCCCCTCCTTGCTGCGGGTCGACCAGCGCATAAAGTAAGCACAGTCCGCCTTCACTTCACAGGTCTCACAGTGGCGCCCGTCTTCCTTCTTCGGGTTCAACGGACCGTCAGGACCGTAATAGTTCAGCGCGCCGAATGCGAATACTTCCACCGGCCGCTGGCCAATCCACCAATTCACCAGATCGAAATGGTGAGAGCTTTTATGAATGGAGAGGCCTCCCGAATGCTCCCGCACACGGTTCCAACGTTTAAAGTAGCTGGCTCCGTGATAAGTGTCAATGTACCAGTTCAGGTCCACGGATGTGACCCGGCCTACCTTGCCCTCCAGCACCAGCTCCTTGATACGGCTGTGAATGGGCGAATACCGATAGTTGAACGATACCGTAACCTTGCCCTTGCTCCGCTGCTCCGCATCCAGAATGCGGCGGCAGTCCGCGCCGGTCGTCGCCATCGGCTTCTCGGTAATGACGTCGAGATCCTTGGCAAGCGCCTGCAAAATGTACGTTACATGCGTATCGTCCCGTCCGGTTACAATAATGACATCCGGCTCGGTCTCACGGACCAGCGCGTCGAAATCGTCCGGACCGTACTCCTTGACGGAGGCGAGCTCCGGATATTTGCTTTTGCAGACCTCGAATCGTCTCGGATCGATATCGAGCAATCCGACGATTTCAGCCTGGCTGGAAAATGTTTTTAGCATCGGACCGATGAACATTTTCATGCTCCGGTTGCTGACCCCGCATATCGCGTATTTTTTCTTCATCGTAACAAGGCACCTCGTTTTCCATTGTGTGTTCATCCCCGTTCGGAATGACTTCATTATTTCCTACATCCCGGTAAAAGGCTACAATCCGGACAGCGACAGTTGCCGCGAACCCCCGGGAAAGCCGGGCCGGCTGCGCTTATTGCCGCTTCAGGCGGGCGTAATAATCCTCAGCGCTACAGGCGATGCTCTTTAGAGACACCACGCGGACAAGCGCGTTTGCATGGTTCAAATAGTCTTGAGAAGGCTGTTCACAGATTTAAGTGCAGCTGCTTCTCCGCACGTTTGTGCGTGGGAGGCCATGGGTATGGGGCTCCAATCGCTGTTAAACCTGTGTCCAATTTGAATATAATTTAGAATGGTAAGGACACAGGTTTAAAGGCGACCGCTGACGCTTTTCCGCCCCATACCCATGGCCTCTCTGGTTCGACTTTCAGTGCATACTTCTACTTCACTACTAATTTACTTCTCTGTACTTCCCGCTTCTCTCTGCTTTACTTGCCGTGCATGAAAAAGGTCCCCGCTCCGTCATAAAGACGAGGCGGAGACCTGCTCCCGCGAAAGCGCTGATAATCCGGTGCCGGTCTGGATAAAGACCGTCAGCCTATTTGATTACCGTCAGCATCGCGTTCATTTTTTCTTCATCGATTTCAATGCCGAGACCCGGACCTTCCGGAACGTAAATCCGGCCGTCCTGCACTTTGAAATCGGATTTCACCATCTGCCCGCGCAGGTTGTGCTTTTCGATGGAATATTCGTAGTAGCTGTTGCATTCCGGCGTGCTTGCCGCCAGATGCAGGGCGGCCGCAAAGCCGATTCCGCGCGTCGTGTTATGCGGCACATAGTTGATGCCGAAAGCCCGGCAGAGCGTCGACGCCCGTTTGGCGCTCAGCAGCCCGCCGCATTTGATCGGGTCGGCGGCATACAGATGGCAGCCACCGCGCGCGATAAAATCGCGGAAGGTGAAAATGTTCCAGTCCTGCTCGCCGACGTGAATCGGTACCGGCAGCGTATGAGCCAGCTTCACATAAGCTTCAATATCAAAATACGGGCATGGTTCCTCGAAATGATGGATATCATAAGCCTTGATTTTATCGTACAGCTGTACCGCCTGAATATAAGTATAAGAGCTGTTTCCGTCGATCATCAAACGGACATTCGGTCCGATTGCTTCGCGCACGCGCCGAACCTTTTCCGCATCGTCGTTAAGATCTACAGGCAGGCCCGTACCGTAACGGGGACCGACCTTGATTTTTACCGCACCGAAATGGTATGCCTCGATGCCTTCCTTCAGCTTCTCCACTTCCTGGTCGTGCGTCAGGTCCCGGCTCATGCTCGAGCCGTACAGCGGAATCGTTTCCCGGTACTTACCGCCGAGCAGGTTGTACAACGGCTGGTTCAAAAATTTCGCGCGTGCATCCCAAAGCGCAATTTCCACGCCGCTGTAGGCCGCCGCCAGCATTTGGCCGGAGATTTTGTAATGCTTGCGCATGACGTTCTCCTCGATCCGTTCAATATTGAACGGATCGCTGCCGATAATTTGCGGCTTAATGATTTCTTGAATGATTTTGACCAAAATTTCCGCGCGCATCGGACTGCTCTCGCCGAAGCCCGATACCCCTTCATCCGTATCTACTTTTACATAGAGCAGGCCACTCGCCACATAACAAGTCAAATCGGTTACTTTCATCGTTTGCCTCCTGAACTTAGGCCTGAAGCCGGTTTATTTGTTCGGATCTTTTGCGTACTGGTCATTGAATTCCTGGGTCACTTTGTCTCCGCCTGCTTTGCTCCAGCTGTCCAGCGCACGCTTCCAGCCCGCTTCGTCCAATTCGCCCATGATATATTTGATGCGCGCGTCGTTGACGATTTTGTTCAGCTCGGCACTCTTCTGATTCCAAGTATCGGAGGTGTATGCCGCCGCAGGGTTCGCTATCAGATTGCCCTCTACCGCTTTCTTGGCATCTTTATACTTCTTCACGTTCGGCTCTACATCGCCGGCCATAGCCCGGGAACCGTCGGATACTTGAAGCGTTTGCTCCAGCTGAACCACTTCGGTGTTGTATTTATCCAGCTGCTCCGGCGTACGCGTCGGCTTGCCGTTCTGCATCGTGTAGTGCACGCCTTCCAAGCCCCATTCGAAAATGTTTTGCGCGCCGTCTTCGGAAATTTTATCAAAGAAGGCCAAGATTTGCCGCAGCTGCGCTTCGGTTTTGACGCTGGATTTCGGGAAGACGAATTCACCGGTGTAGCCGGGGTCCATTAATACTTTGACGCCGTTCTTCCCGTTCAGCGATGCCGTTACTTCCAGCTCCGCCTTCGGATTCACCTTGTACAGCTGAGAATGTCTTGTAATCTGGTCGGGGTCGCCCATACGGAGTCCGTACTGCCCTTTATCCATATTGTCAATATTTTGCGGTCTTGTCGCCAGCGCGAAATCCTGATTCATCAGCTTCTCTTGATACAGCTTGCGATAAAAATTCATTGTATCCAAATAAGCCTGGCTGAACAGAGTGGACTGCAGCTTGCCGTCCTTCACGTCCCACATATTGCCGCCGCCAAAGGCCGCCAGCAGGAAGTTAAATCCGCGGATGGACATCTCCTCGGCGAAACCGACGGTATCGTTCTTGCCGTTTTTATCCGGATCGTTCTGGGTAAACGCTTTAATTGTGTTATACAGCTCGTCGATCGTCGTCGGCGCCTTCATACCGAGCGCATCGAGCCAGTCCTTGCGGTAAATGACGCCGTTTCCGACCAAAGCCCGGCTCCGGAAGATGGAATACAGCTTCCCGTCCAGGGAAACGTTTTTGAGCACCTGTTTGTTCAGCGAACGCTCCAGGTTCGGATAATCCTTCAGGTAAGGCCCGATTTCCCAGAAATATCCGGAGCGCATTGCATTAATTACCGTTTGGGGCCGATCCTGCAGCAGCACAACCATCGGCAGCGTACCGGAAGCGATCGTCGCATTCAGCTTATCCGTGTACGTTGTTCCCGGAACCCACTGGATTTCCAGCTTCGTGTTGCTGTACTTTTCAATTGCCGCAATGACCGGATCGTCAGGACGCGGCGGCTCGGCCACAATGCTCTGGTTCATCATTGTAATTTTGAACGGCTCCTGGGACTTGCCCGCTGCCGGAGCCTGTCCCGCTTTACTGTCTGTGCCGCCGCTGCAGCCGGCTGCAAGCATGACGCTTGCAGCGGTTAATGCCAATGCCGGCTTGCGCCATCTGTTCTTCTGGTTTGCCATAGTAAATACCCCCTTGATTGTTGGATCAGTCAAAAGCTTTTTATCTAGATGCCTCCATAGAAGGAGACCGTCTATTCGTAGAAAATCGCGCTGCTTACCCTTTTACCGAACCGATCATAGCGCCTTTGGCGAAATGCTTCTGCAAAAACGGATATACGCAAAGGATCGGCAGCGTAGAAATAACGATAACAGCCATCTTCACGATTTGTGAAGGCGGGATAACATAGGAGCTGTCGAATACCGTGGAGTCTCCCGCTCCGCCTTGCGACAAGATGACGATCTGACGCAGCCATACTTGAACGGGCCACTTCATATTATCGTTGATGTACAGCACCGCGTGGAAGAACGAATTCCAGTGTCCGACGGCATAAAACAATGTAAATGTGGCAAGCGCAGGCAGTGAAAGCGGAATCATAATTTGCCACAAAATGCGCATATCGTTGCAGCCGTCAATTTTGGCCGCTTCCTCCAAGCCTTCGGGCACCTGCTGAAAGAAATTGCGCATGACGATCAAATTGAAGGCATTGATCGCATTGGGCAGCAGCAGAGACCAGTAGGAATCGAGCAGCCCAAGCCATTTGACGATCAGGAAGGTCGGAATCATCCCGCCGCTGAACAGCATGGAGAACGTGACCAGCAGCATAATCGTTTTGCGGCCATCCAATTCTCTGCGCGATAACGGATAAGCCATCAAGGTGGTCAGCAGCAAGTTAACGAAGGTCCCTGCGACCGTAATGAATATTGTAACCAGCAAACTGTGGAATATGACATTCGAGGAAAGAATGTACTGGTACCCGGCCAGCGAAAACTTCGTTGGAAACAGCAGCAGCGGGTGAGCCAGAAATTCCGCCGGGTCCGTCAACGAACCCGAGACGATATAAATAAATGGCAGCAGTGTACACATGGCGATTACAAACAAAAGAACATAGTTGAATCCATCGAAGATTCGGCTTCCAAGCGACTTATAATTCATCTCTTCTTCACTCCTTGGCTGTACGTTTGTCTAGCGAACCTCAGTATTAATAAATGCCTTCTTCTCCGGCCTTCTTGGCCAAATAGTTGGAGCCTACGACCAGCGCGATGCCGATTACCGACTTAAACAGGTTCGATGCGGTAGCATAGCTGAACTGTCCCTGCTGCACACCGCTCGTATATACGAAGGTATCGAATACCTCGCCAACCTCGCGGTTCATCGGATTGAGCATCAAAAAGATTTGCTCGAAGCCGGAGTCCATAAAATTGCCCAGCCGCAGAATAAGCAGAATGACGACCGTGCTCTTGATCGCAGGCAGGGTTACGTGAAGCATTTGCTGCCAGCGGTTCGCTCCGTCCATGCGCGCCGCTTCATAGAGCTGAACGTCCACACCCGAAAGCGCTGCCAAAAAAAGAATCGTTCCCCAGCCCGTTTCCTTCCATAATACTTCCCCGATGACCATCGGACGGAACCATTCGTTGCTTAGAAGAAAGCTCTTCTGCTGAATGCCCATCTCCGCCAGCAGGTTGTTCACAATGCCGCCTTCCGGCGTAAACAAAATGTACGCAATCCCTACAACGACCACCCAGGAAATAAAATGCGGGATGTAAATCATCGTTTGAATGAAACGCTTGTACATTTCCGACCGCAGCTCGTTAAGAAGCAAGGAAATAACAATCGGCAGCGGAAAGAAAAAGAACAGATTGTAAAGCGCCAGAATGACGGTGTTCTTAAAAATAAGACCGAATGACGGATCGGCGAAAAACTTCGTGAAATTATCGAAGCCGATCCATTCGCTGCCCCAGAATCCCATGAACGGCGAATAGTTCTGAAAAGCGATCATGACTCCCCACATCGGTAAATATTTGAATAGAATAAAATAGATGACCCCCGGCAGAAGCATAAAGTAAAGCCACCGGTTTTTTACCAGACGTTTCATTAAGGCGAGCCTTGGATTCACCGTCCGGGATTTGTTTTGGGTTTTGTTTAATGTTTGACTGTACAATTTCATCCCCCATCTCCTATCGATATTTCGTTGCCGTACTCAAACCTTAACACGGTGCCCGATGACATCCTAGAATCCTCAACCGCACAATAAGAAAACCCGGCATCACGCGACGCCGGGTTCCCCTATAATCCTTAGCCAACCACTGCATAATCATCATCCAACCCGCAATTTACGTCCCTGACACACCATGGTTGTGCCGTCATTCCTTCTTACAGGCATGCGGCCCCCGGTTGTTTCTCAGGCGTTATTCCTTCTCCTGATGTGCGGCTGCGTACGGCTACGGCAGGCTCCTGAGTTGTTACTCCTTCTCCTGGGCATGCAGCTCCCGGTATTTCCCCGGCGTCATCCCTTCCATCTTCCGGAAGTACCGGATAAAGTTTTGCGAATTGTGGTAACATAGCTTTTCCGCGATTTCCGAAATCTTGGCATCCGTCTTGGTCAGCATTTCCTTAGCCATGAGCAGCCGGTAATGCGCCAGATAATCGCTGAAGTTCATGCCCAGCTCGTTCTTCAGCACCCGGCTGATGTAATTCGGATGATAGTGCAGTCTGGATGCGCACAGCTCCAGCGTCATTTCCGTATCGTACTCTTCTTCGACCATCCGTGTGATCGCTTGAACCAGCAGCTGATTCTTGGACTGCTTCCGCGTTTCAAGATGAGGCAGCATCGGAAGGATGATATCTTTATACAGCCAATGCCTGATCTCGTCCACCTTATGGAACGTGTACAGCTGTTG
>Ga0182739_1005492_pt1 | contig 10035 bp, 4 predicted proteins | sample eDN5th30CBELigBY_FD_128873 | JGI IMG/M metagenome (GOLD analysis project Ga0182739, IMG submission 128873) | Enriched backyard soil microbial communities from Emeryville, California, USA - eDNA 5th pass 30_C BE-Lig BY (version 2) (version 2) | ecosystem: Environmental > Terrestrial > Soil >...
AAACTTCACGATGCTAACCTGCGTTATCCAGTATTTATTAAACCCAATACTGGGGGAAGCAGCATTGGTATGATTAAGGCTGTCAATGAGCTTGCAGCCGTCTCTGCGCTTAACGTGGCTTTTGCGGCCGATCTTTCCAGACAGATTATAGTGGAAGAATATATTGAAGGTATCGAATATTCCGTGGGCGCATTTCTTAAAGACGGACATGTACTTGTGCTTCCACCGAGCGAGATCATAACGGAAAATGGATATTTTGACTTTGCCGCTAAATACTTATCTGAAAAAACAACTGACATAACGCCTGCGCGGCTTCCTGATGAGTCATTGCAAATGCTTAGGGCTTTGGTTTGCGAGGTGTTTTGTGCACTGGATTGCCGGGGGGTGGTACGCATCGATTTCATTCAGGAGCGATCTACTGGAAAATTCTTTTTTCTTGAGGTCAACACCATTCCCGGCCAAACTGATACCAGCCTCGTGCCCAAACAATTGCGTAGCATTGGGTACGATGAGACTGATTTTTTTACCCACCTTATTGAAGAAGCTTATCAGGCCAATCAATATAGCCCTGCTGACCAAACAATATGATTAAAAGTGTTTGCGGAAAGCGGTAAATTCATATACATTGTGGCTAATCGTTTGAACAATTTTTTAGATTCCTCGTTGGATATTTGCTATTGTTGAAAAGGAAGTCAGGCGCTAACCTTCTTAAGAAAGACACTAACCAAAATGTAATCGTTATGAGTAAAACTTTAATAATGTATGGAAACCAACGTCCACTTTATTTGGCATTTGCCATTATCTTGTTGACAATGACGTCCGCTTTAGGCCAGCAATCAGTGACGGGTGTTGTACGGGATATTGAAGGTCAGCTAGCGGGGGTATCCATTATTGTAAAACGTAGCAACGTACAAGCTATTTCTAATGCAGAGGGCCGATATCGTATCCTAGCTGATGTGGGCGATACATTGGTGTTTAGAAACGTTGGCTATATGGAGAAGGAGATTGTAGTACCACTGTCTCTTACGATAGATGTTGTGTTGGCTTCAGCTATATCCGATTTGGATGAGGTTGTGGTTGTAGGCTATGGTACCCAAACCCGCCGAAACGTGACGGGATCGGTAAGCAAAGTGGATATGGCCGAAACAGAAAATCTTCCGAATACAAATGTTGGGCAAGCCTTACGGGGTCGTGTGGCGGGGGTACAGTTTACGGACAATGGTAGGCCAGGACAAAGCGGAAGTATCCTTATAAGGGGCCCGCGATCATTAAGTGCAGGAAATAGCCCGCTTATTGTTTTGGACGGAATTTTCTTCAATGGTAGTTTGGATAATATTAATTCAAATGATATTGAATCGATGGAAATCTTGAAAGATGCCAGCGCAGCAGCTATCTACGGTTCACGTGCCGCAAACGGCGTAATCCTTATTACATCCAAACGAGGTAAAACCGAGAAACCTACAGTCAACGTAAACACGTTCTACGGGTTATCGGATTGGGTAGACAGAATGCAGATGCTGTCGCCCGAGCGGTACTTGGAAAAATCCATGGAAATTAGGAGACTAGAAGGTGTTCCCTTTGATCCTGATGATCCGACGACGTATCTTACACTGACAGAGGCTGAGAATTACAGGAACGGCAAAGTCACGGATCCTTTTGATATGATTTCGCAACAAGGAAGGATTTTTTCTGCCGACGCGAGTTTGTCTGGTAAATCGCAAAGTACAAACTACTACCTTTCGGCGTCTACAGCTAGGGAAAATGGACTAGTACTTGATGACAATAGTTATCGAACGGCTTTTCGAGTTAATTTGGATAACAAAATTACCGATTGGTTGACATTGGGAACCAATACGATGTTTTCCGAGATTGATAATTCCGGTGTGCCTCCTAACCTAACCAGGGCCCAAATTAAAAGTCCTTTTGGAAATTGGTTTCGTGAAGACGGTTCACCTGCTCAATTTATCTTATCTGAGGAAGAGGGAGCGGCAACATTGAACCCTTTATATGATAATTACCTAGCAACGAGCACCAATTTCAGGACTAATTTATTTGCAAACTTTTATACAATCGTTGATATCCCTGGCATCAAGGGATTGACCTTTAGGGTTAACTATTCGGCAAATTATCGCTGGATACGGGATTACCAAGCCCAAAGAAATGATCCGCATTTGCCCAATGCCAATACCTCATCTGCTTCTAAACGGAATTGGAAGGCTCATGACTGGGTGCTGGAAAATATTCTGGATTACAAATTCAAGTTAGCCGACAACCATACATTTGATATCACCTTAATGTATGGTGCCAACGAGGATAGCCAAGAAAGCACGACGGCAAGTGCTGACCAGTTGGAATTTGATGCGTTTGGTTATAACCGCCTGAATGTCGGAGAACTGCAGACAGTGTCTTCTTCTGCCCAACAGGTGACCGGTATCTCTTCCATGGCTAGGTTAAATTACCGATTCAAGGATAGATACTTGTTTACCTTGACGGCAAGAAGGGACGGAAGTTCGGTTTTTGCTGCTAACAATAAATTCGCGACGCTTCCTTCAGCAGCTTTTGCATGGATTGCAAGTGATGAATCGTTTCTGCAAGATGTCAACTTCCTAGATTTGTTGAAGATTAGAACGTCCTATGGGGTCGTGGGCAACCAAGCGATTTCACCGTACCAATCGGTGAGTTTGGCAAGCATTACGCGCTATGTATATGGTGATGTGTCAGCACTGGGCATCTATCCATCCAACATAGCAAATGACGACCTGAAATGGGAAACTACCTATACAACCAACCTGGCTGCGGATTTCGAGCTTTTTAAAGGCAGGATAGGCGGTACAGTTGAGGTGTATGATATGGATACTCGGGATTTATTGGTAGAGCGTACCATCCCCATAATGACCGGATATTCGTCAATCTGGACGAATTTAGGTCGTGTCAATAACCGGGGGGTTGAATTCTCCTTGAATACCGTGAATATCCGCAAGGAAAAATTCGAATGGAGTAGCAGCTTCGTATTTTCACACAATCGAAACAAAATTGTGAGTTTATACGGAACTGATGCAGATGGGGACGGCAGGGAAGATGATGATATTAGCAATCGATGGTTTATTGGTCATCCTATTACCGTATTTTATGATTATGTGTTTGATGGAATCTACCAAGAAGGAGACGAGCTTCCAACTGGGTATCAAGCAGGTTTTGCACGCTTTCGCGATCTCAACGGAGATGGACAAGTAGAAGCGGAACATGACCGAACCATTGTTGGGCAGGGCGGCCAACCCCGATACCGCTGGGGAATCACCAATAACTTCCGCTATGGCAACTTTGATTTCTCCATTTTCATCAATGCCATGCAGGGGTGGATCGGCACATTCAATGATATGGATTTCAGTTTTAATAGTTTCAGTCCTATGCGTCCGGTTAACATCTTTGATTTTGGGTGGTGGACACCCGAAAATCAGTCCAACACAAGACCATCATTGGCCTATCGGCAAAGCACATTGGGGCACAATTGGTACTCAAATCGGAGTTTTATTCGAATACAAGATATTTCATTGGCGTATAGCTTTCCGTCAACATTCTTGACAAAACATAGCTTGTCAAATCTCAGCATGTTTTTAAGTGGGAAAAACTTATGGACGTTTACGGACTGGTTGGGTACGAATCCTGAGTCTATATCCGCTGATCGTTACCCCATTGCCAAGTCTTATACATTGGGCTTTAGGATAGGGTTTTAGATTTCGAGGAAAAGAAATAAATACAAAAAAATGAAAACACTGAATAGGATAAAAAGACAATTATATATAGTTGTATTGTTAATTGTAGGTCAATCGTGCAGTTCAGGTTTCTTAGACGAAGTACCATTATCGGATTACAGTACGGTAGGCGTATTGACCTCTGAGACAGGTTTTGAGGCATATATGACAGGTCTGCATAAAGCTGCTCGGGACGAAATGGCCGCCCGTGACGGTGGCCGATATTTTTATATCATGGCATCGGCTACGGATGTTGCAGATTTTGGTATCACTGCGTTGCATAGTGTTGATTATAACAACTTGTTAACCCCTGCAGCAGCACATGTACGCCAGGTATGGGATTGGGCCTATCAGGATATGTTTCCCCTAGCAAATACAATTATTTCATATGCAGATGACCCAGATTTGGCTGACATTTGGAGTAGTGTTGAGCACAAGAATGCAATGATTGCAGAGGCCAAGTTTTTCCGAGCCTATACACACAATGTGTTGGCCAACCTCTATGGAGGTGTCCCAATTGCAGATACGATTTACATGACTCCAAAAACGGACTTTTTACGCAATACAAGGGAAGAAGTTTTGCAATATGCGCGGGCGGATTTGGAATTTGCTTCCCAATGGTTGCCTACCACAGTAGAACAACAAGGAAGGATTGTCAAAGCAGCAGCCGATCATTTGCTGACCGAAGTATGCATAAGTCTAGGTGAGTATGATTTAGCAGTTGCAAGTGCCGATAAAGTCATTAACTCGGGGTTATACCAACTCATGACCGAACGGTTCGGAGCTAAATTAGCTGAACCGGGCGATGCGTTTTCGGATATGTTCAGAGATGGTAACCAAAACCGGAATTCAGGTAACCTGGAATCCATCTATGTATGGCAGTTTGAAGACATGACGCCGGGAGGGCAAGGTGGGAGCAACGGAAACAACCGGCTGAGGAATTGGGGGCCATGGATTCAACGTCTTACAGATCCCAATGGACAGGCTGGAATGGTAAGGGTCGACAGCTTGGGCACAGGAACTGGGCAGGTGAGGCCCACAAATTATTTTTTGTATGATGTTTGGCAGGATAGCTGGCATAATGATATGCGCAATTCTGTACATAATATGAGGCGGGTATTTCATTATACCAATCCAGCATCAGCTTATTTCGGGCAGGTCGTAGAACCCAAAACGAACCCGGTAGACACCATGCAAAATATCTATCCCTACCCCCGAAAGATTGAAGGGGATGTGGGTACTTTGACACACACGTCGAGTGCCTGGTCAGGACGCACCTATCAGGACTTCATCGTGTACAGACTTGCTGAAACCTATTTGTTGCGTGCAGAGGCCCACTTCCGTATGGGCGACTTGCAACATGCAGCCGACGATATCAATGTAGTGCGTAATCGGGCAAATGCAACACCAATTGGAGCGTCGGATGTGACCGAAGACTTTATTCTCGATGAACGCGCCAGGGAATTGATCACAGAAGAACCACGTCGAAGGACGTTGGTGCGCATGGGACGACTGGTAGATCGGGTGAGGCGATATAGCATAAGAGAGATTACGGCTAATTCTATTCAGGAACACCATCAATGGTGGCCCATTCCACAATCAGCAATCGATGCAAATAGTAGTGCCAGGCTAGAGCAAAATCTTGGTTACTAGAGGCACGTAAAGCAATTCTTACATGTATATTAAAAAAAATGCTATGATGTTTTATTTGATTAGATTAGCAAATCTGCCTTTTGCAGTAATACTTTGCCTACTTACGTTTTCCGAAGTCGCCGGACAGCATACTGATAACGAGAAGTTTGATGTGTTAATTCAAAACGCATGTGTTTTTGATGGTACCGGACGGGATTCGATGTTTGTCGATGTCGGAATTCGAGCTGACCGGATTGTGTTTGTTGGCGAGCCAAAACGTGCCTATAAAGCTGATCGTGTAATTAATGGGGAAGGGTTGTATCTTACACCCGGCTTTATAGACCCTCATAGCCATTACAATAAGTATCTATCGGATGAAGATTCATCCGAACGCGCATTAATGCGTTGTTTAAGACAAGGTGTTACCACGGTTTTTACAGGCAACGATGGAGCCGGCCCTTGGCCCATAGGTGAGACATTGGATAACTGGGAAAAACTGGGTGTGGGTGTCAATATCGGCTTGTTTGTGCCTCACGGCACCGTTCGGACCAAAGTAATCGGCTTTCGAAATATTGGCGCGTCGGCTAGCCAGTTAGACAAGATGAAAGATATGGTTGAGGCCGGCATGGAAGATGGGGGCTTCGGACTCTCCACCGGTTTGTTTTACACGCCAGGGACATTTGCCAAAACCGAAGAAGTAATTGAATTAGCTAAGGTGGCAGCGGCATATGGAGGTATATATGACACACATCAACGCGACGAGGGTGATCAAAATACAGACGTAGGCGTAATTAACTCGATAAAAGAAGTGTTGGAAATAGGGGAGAAAGCGAATATCCCCGTACACATTTCGCATATTAAGACCACAGGGACATCCGTGTGGGGGAAAAGTAACGAAATTATTAAGATGGTTGAGGAAGCACAACGGAAGGGAATTAACGTTTCTGCCAATCAGTATCCATATCTCGCCGCCAGGGCTTACCTTCGGTCGTGGTTGCTCCCGGTTTGGGTACGAGAAGGGGGGTATGAAGCGATGAGGAGACGACTGGAGGACCCTCAACTCAAAGACAGCGTGCTCCATGGTATTCGGCAGCTTATTGCAAAACAAACCGGTGCAGCAGAACGATTGCATTTGTCAACTACTACACATGAATTTCTTGATGGAAAGACGTTGGCAGACGTTGCCGAAGATTGGGGCATTCCCGTGGAAGACGCCGTTCTGCGCATAGCATTAAGCGAAGAGTCCAGAATGTCAGTTCTCGTGCATTCATTCAGTATGTCTGAAGAAGATTTACTCAATTTTATGGTACAGCCGTGGGTAATGACGGGATCAGATGGCGATCTGGGGCATCCACGAGCGTTTGGTACATTTGCACGTATACTCCGTGAATATACGTTGGATAGGCACTTGTTTTCGATGGCCTATGCCGTCTATCGATCATCGGGGCTCACGGCTGCTACGCTTAATGTCAAGGACCGGGGGTTGATAAAAGAGGGATATTTTGCCGATTTAGTCTTGTTCGATCCAAATGAGATTAAAGATAACGCAACTTATGAAAACGGCGAGCAGCTAGCTTCGGGTGTATGCTACGTCATAGTTAATGGGGAACTGACAATTGATAACGGCAAATATACCGGTGTGCTGGCAGGAAAATCATTGAGATTGAACTGATTTGTTAATACGATTGCAAGCCCCGTGGCCAGTAGGTGAAACGCTGCCAGAATAGGACAAGTTCAACGAGGAATCCAGGATGTCGATACCAGTGCGTTCGTTCAGTATAGCAGAAGAAGATATACTCAATTTTGCTTTAAAGCCCAATTACGTCCTAACAAAGGAATCCCGTTACTTTATGAGCAATTTGCAAAGACGATATGGGAATTTTAAGGGTCCCGCTTGCATCCATGATGGAGCTTTTCCGATAACCAAAAAAACACGAAAAATGACCAGCACAAAAAGATGGCTAATACTCATACTTGGAATGACCGCCGTAGTTGGGGCAGCGATTGGTAAAACATGCCCCGACACCGCTTCCCTAACACTTTACAACGGCATCAGCCTCCCTGAAGTATGGCCTCCTGCAACACAAGACCCAAAAAGCAACGCGCCTATGCATGTTCCTTACCTGGATGCCCCGCCTGCTCAGATCCTGATTGACGTGGGCAGACAGTTGTTTGTAGATGATTTCCTTGTTGAAAAAACCACGCTAAAGCGGGTCTATCACCGAGCGAAAAAGCACGACGCCAATCCCGTATTTCATCCTGAGACAGCTGCTGAATTGACGGGAGGCCATGGAAATAGCGCGGCGACCTACCTCGGACATGGTGGTTTGTTCTACGATCCGTCAGCCGAACACTTCAAGATGTTTTATACCGCTGGCTGGCGCGGCGGACTGGCTATGGCAATTAGTACGGACCTCGTTAACTGGTCACGGCCGGATATGGGGCTCGCGGGAGGTAACTTGATTATGCCTCCGGGTGTCCTAATGGCTGGGGGCGACAATTCAGTTTGGTTGGACTTGAATGCCAAAGACTCGACGCAGCGCTACAAATTTATTACGGAAAGATGGGTGGACGGTGATTGGCATAAGCATTTTGATAGCCGAAACAATCTGCCGAGGCACTCCATGCACACCTCTGCGGATGGTCGGATTTGGTCTGACGGCGTGCCTACCGGAGATGCGTCGGACTACACCTCTATTTTCTTCAACCCCTTCCGGGACGTTTGGGTGTCCTCCCTCAAGCGGAATACAGCCCGTGGGAGGGCGCGGTTCTACGCAGAAAGCAATGATTTTATAAAGGGAGCGCCTTGGGAGAACGCGGTGTACTGGGTGAGTGCGGACTCATTAGATCAAGCCGATCCGGCTATTGGCGATCCCCCACAGCTCTACAGTCTTAATGCCGTAGCATATGAAAGCATCTTGCTGGGTGAATTTTACATCCATTTGGGCCCCGAAAACAAGATCTGTGAAGAGGGACAGTTTCCAAAAATCACCGAATTGAAACTTGGATTTAGTCGTGATGGTTTCCATTGGCACAGACCGGATCGAAGACCTTTTATCGAGGCCACTCGGAAAGAGGGCGATTGGGATCGGGCTTACCTTCACGGGACCACGGGCGTCTGCTTGGTAATGGGTGACGAACTGTGGTTTCCCTATTGCGGCTTTTCCGGTGTAGCTCCCGATGGTTCGCGGGGCATGTACACCGGAGCGAGTATCGGCATGGCTAAACTGCGGCGAGACGGCTTCGCCTCCATGGAAACCACGCAGAAGGGGTTTCTACAAACCAGACCGGTTATCTTCTCGGGCAAACATCTTTTCGTCAACGTAGATTGTCCGGATGGTGAACTCCGGGTGGAAGTTTTGGATGAGAATAACGTTGTTTTAAGCCAGTTTTCTGCAGAAAAATGTGTCCCGGTCCGCACAGATAAAACCCTATGCCTGGTGGAGTGGGCAGCAGGTATGGATTTATCTTCGCTCGCGGGACAGCCGGTCAAGTTCCGTTTTCATCTTACCAATGGTAAACTATATTCCTTTTGGGTAAGTCCAGATGAACAGGGTGCTAGCGGTGGCTATGTAGGTGCTGGGGGGCCTGGTTTTGATGGGGTGGTCGATAACAAAGGGATTAATGCATACGACGCACAAGAGAGAACAATCGTAATTGAGTAAGGAAATTCTGCAATGAGAACAAATTCGATCGCTTACTATATGACGCTGGTACTCATATTTTCCGTTGCTATTGACGTTATGGGACAGAAGAAGGCGGATGGGGCGATGGAAGAAAAAGATTACGGGTTGGAACCACCTTCTATTAATACATCACCACTGCCCGAATATGATTATGACCAATTGGATTACGGTATGAACATGGGGATTGAACAGACACCCTCAGGAAGGCTTTGGTCATGCTGGACAGCGGGCGGGGATAATCCAGACTCATTTATCCTCCTGATAGCAAGTGACGACAATGGCCTTACATGGTCTAAGCCATTGGCAGTGGTTGATGCCCATGAGCCCACAATGAGTGAAAAGAGATCGGTTCAGAATGGCAACTTATGGACCGATCCACTTGGCCGCCTATGGCTATTCTTTGATCAGTCTATGATAGATTTTGATGGAAGGGCCGGGGTATGGTATTCTGTCTGTAATAATCCCGATGATCAATCTCCGGTTTGGTCCCGGCCAAAACGGATATGGCACGGTACTGCGAAGTCAAAACCGATTGTACTTAAAACAGGCGAATGGCTATTGCCTGTTTCCCTATTAAACAGAAGCATCATAGATAAGGTGCCCGGTAAGTATCTTGATGCCTATCACGAGTTGGATTCTTTACGAATGGCACACGTATTTATATCGACCGATTCGGGCAACACTTGGCGCCGAGGGGGTGGGGTTAGGTTTCCTAATCCTAGTTACGATGAGCACCATGTTGTTGAACTTCGCGATAGTACACTTTGGATGACCGCTAGAACAAATAATGGTATATGGGAAAGTGTCTCCTCCGATAAAGGTAGAACTTGGTCGGAACCGCACAAATATATGGAACATATCAGTTCGAGGCATTTTATCCGTCGTTTGCAATCGGGGAAATTGATTTTCATAAAACACGGAGAAATCGATGAACGTACCGTAACACGTTCTAAGCTAATGGTTTA
>Ga0182739_1005493_pt1 | contig 10034 bp, 10 predicted proteins | sample eDN5th30CBELigBY_FD_128873 | JGI IMG/M metagenome (GOLD analysis project Ga0182739, IMG submission 128873) | Enriched backyard soil microbial communities from Emeryville, California, USA - eDNA 5th pass 30_C BE-Lig BY (version 2) (version 2) | ecosystem: Environmental > Terrestrial > Soil >...
CGGGCTTTGGTGGTTTCAGCTTTGCGGGCGCTGGGGCGGGTGGGGTTCTTTAGGTTCTTGCCTGCGCTGGTTGGGGGTTGGAGGGTCTTGCGGGGCCCGCCCCCGGCCGGCCGCGCGGGCGGCCTTTGGGGGCTTACGCGGGGTCTTGCGTCGTTGCTATGACGCTTCGCGTGTAGGTGGGCTGCGTTATGGTTTTTTTGGGGCGGAGTCTGACATTCGCGCGGCAATGTCGACAGCGCGTTAGCCCTCAATTCACCTTGGCCCCGGAAACTTCAACCGCTTTCTTCCAAGCGCCCAGTTCGCGGTCGATGTGAGCGCCGAATTCCTCGGGCGTGGATCCGACCACTTCGTAACCGTATCCCGATAGCTGCTGTTTCACCGTCGGCGCGGTCACCGCCTGGGCGATTCCCTTGCTCAAGGCGTCGACGACCGACTTTGGGGTGCCCGCGGGCGCCAATATCCCGTACCAGCCATTCACGACGAAGCCGGGCACGCTCTCGGCCACGGTCGGAACATTCGGCAGCAGGGGCGAGCGATGTTCGCCGGTGACGGCGATGGCTTTGAGCTTGCCGGCCTGCACTTGCGGGAGCGACGTCGAAATGCTGTCGAACATCAGCGACACTTCGCCGCCGAGCAGCGCGACGACGGCGGGGCCGCTGCCTTTGTAGGGCACGTGCATCATGTCGGCGCCGGTCTGGTGCTTGAACATTTCCGCGGCCAGGTGGCTGGTGTTGCCGTTGCCGGCCGAGGCGAAGCTGAGCTTGCCGGGGTGGCTTTTGCCGTAGGCGATGAGTTCGGGAATGGTGTCGGCGGGCGTGGCCAACGGCGCGGCGACGAGCATGGGCAGGGTGGCGACCAGGGAGACCGGTGCGAAGTCCTTGCGCGTGTCGTAGGGCAGCGAGGGGTACAGGCTGGGGTTGATGGCGTGGGCAGCCAGCACCATCAGCACGGTGTAGCCGTCGGGCTTGGCGCGCGCGAGCTGGGCCGAGGCGATGGCGCCGCCGGCGCCCGGCTTGTATTCCAGGACGACCGGCTGGCCCCATTTCTTCTGGAGTTCGGCGCCCAGCGGCCGCGCGAGCATGTCGGCGCTGCCGCCCGGCGGATAGGGAATGAGCAGCGTGATCGGCTTGTCGGGATAGCCCTGCGCGGCGTGCGCCGCCCCCAGGCACAGCAGGCTTGCCGATACGGCGGCCAGGAACGATCGGATCATGGAGACTCCTTTGCCCGGGACCGGGCGCAAGATTTCGGGCGCGGCGGGAATCGCCGGCGTCCTGTATCACCGCATTCGGAGCCCGGCATCAGCCATCGCCGCCCCCGGATTCGTATCGCGGCACCCCCGCCTCATCGACCAAGATGGTGCGCGGCGCGGACGGAAAGCCAAGCGGGGCGCCGGTGACCGAGCGCAAGAAGTCTTCGCTGACGCCTGCCTTCATGGCATGCACCTGCAGGCCCGTGGGCGTGACGTCGATGACGGCAAGGTCGGTGTAGACGCGCGACACGACGCCGCGGCCGGTCAGCGGATAGGTGCATTGCCTGAGCAGCTTGGGCGTGCCGTCGCGGCCGCGGTGTTCCATGGTGACGAGCACCTGCTTGGCGCCCACGGCCAGGTCCATGGCGCCGCCCACGGCGGGGATGGCGTCGGCGGCGTCGGTTTTCCAGTTGGCCAGGTCGCCCCGCTCCGATACCTGGAAGGCGCCGAGCACGGCGTAGTCGAGATGGCCGCCGCGCATCATGGCGAACGAGATGGTGTGTTCGGTGATGGAGGCGCCTTGCAGCAAGGTGATGGGCTGGCGGCTGGCGTTGATGAGGTCGGGGTCCGTCTGCTCGCCCGCGGCGGCGGGGCCCATGCCCAGGATGCCGTTTTCGCTGTGCAGGAGGATCTCGCGGTCCGGCGGCAGGTAGTCGCCGACGAGCGTGGGCATGCCGATCCCCAGGTTGACGATGGCGCCGTCGGGGATGTCGCTGGCCAGCAGTTGCGCGATCTGTTGACGGGTCAATCCGATGATGTCCTGCATGTCAGGCCTCCACGCGCACGACGGATTTCACGAAGATGCCCTGCGTCATGATCTGTTCCGGCACGAGGGAACCCAGCGGCACGATTTCGTCGACCTGCGCGATGGCGTGCCGGGCGGCCATGCACATCACGGGATTGAAGTTGCGCGCGGCATGGCGGTACATCAGGTTGCCCCAGCGGTCGCCCAGGTGCGCGCGGATGAGGGCGTAGTCGCCGCGCAGGGGCTGCTCCAGCACGTAGCCGACGCCGTCGATGATTTCCTGCCGGCGGCCTTGCGCCAGTTCCGTGCCGTAGCCCGTGGGCGTGTAGAACGGACCGAGTCCGGCGCCCGCGGCGCGCAGCCGCTCGGCCAGGGTGCCTTGCGGCACGCATTCCAGCTCGACCTCGCCGGCCCGGTAGGCGCGCGCGAAGGCCTCGGAGTTGGGCGGGCGCGGGTGCGAGCAGATGATTTTTTTGACCTGCTTGCGTATCAGCAGCGCGGCGATGCCGCGTTCAAACGTGCCGGCGTTGTTGGAGATGATGGTGAGGTCGCGCCGGCCCAGATCGGCCAGGCATTGCAGCAATTCGTAGGGCACGCCCGCTTCGCCGAAGCCGCCCACCAGCACCGAGGCGCCGTCCGGAATGACTGCCACGGCCTGCGCCATGGACGCTTTAATCTTGTCGATCACTCATTGCTCCTGCGCAAGGCCCGCGGCGTCCACGATGCTTTTCCAGCGGCCGCGTTCCTGGTCGATGAAGGCCGCGAACTCCGCGGGCGTGTTGCCGCCGGCCTGGCCGCCCATGGCTCTGAAGCGTTCGCTGATTTCGGGACTGCGCACGACGTCGCGCGTGGCGGCGTAGAGCATGTCGATGACGCCGGGCGGCGTGCCGGCGGGCGCGACCAGTCCGAACCAGGCGGTGACGACCATGTCTTTCACGCCGGCTTCGGCCATGGTCGGCACGTCAGGCAGTTCCGCCAGGCGCTGGGCGCTGGTGACGGCCAGCGCGCGCAGCTTGCCGGACTGGATGTACGGCATGGAGCTGGGCAGGTTGTCGATCATGAACGTGAATTGCTGGCCCAGCAGCGCGGCGACGGCGGGACCGGCGCCCTTGTAGGCCACGTGGGTGCCGGGAATGCCGGCGCGCTGCTTGAACATTTCGGCGGACAGGTGCGGCGACTGGCCGGCGCCGGAGCTGCCGAACGACACCTTGGAGGGATCCCGCCGGATCTGCGCGAGCAGCTCCGCCACGCTGCGGGACGGCGAGGCCGCGTTCACGACGAGCACGTTGGGCACCGAGATCACCTGCGTCACCGGCGAGAAGTCGGCGGGCTTGTAGGGCAGCGTCTTGTACAGCGCGTAGTTGATGGCGTTGGGGCCGATGTTGCCCATCAGCAGCGTGTAGCCGTCGGGCCGGGCGCGCGCCAGCGCCTGCGCGCCGATGATGCCCGCGGCGCCCGCCCGGTTCTCCACGATGACCTGCTGGCCCAGCTTGGCGGACAGCTTGTCGGCGATGAGCCGCGCCGAGATGTCGGTGGTGCCGCCGGGCGCGGCCGGGATGATGAGGGTGATGGGCCGTTCAGGCCAGGCCGCCTGGGCCGGATTCGCCATGGCGATCGCCACCGCGCCGGCTGCCAGCCAGCGATGCGCACACATCATGCTTGTCTCCCTGCGTGACCATTGATTGGTCAACTAATGCGCATGAGTGTGGGCGCGGCGCGGACAAATGCCTATTCTGGAATCCGGAGGTGTGGCTTCGCCTGGGCCGAAGATCAGCGCAAACCCTAGGCGCCCGCGCGCTCCCAGCGCCGCTGGATGGCCTTGGCCGCCACCACCCCGTCCGCCATGGACGTGACCACGCAGGGGTGCATGCGGTGCGCGACCTCGCCGATCGCGTAGATGTCCGGCACGCTGGTCTCGGCGGTGGCGAAGTCGGTGCGGATGTAGCCGCGCTCGTCGCGCGCCAGCCGCAGGTCGTCGGCGAACGCGGCCTGCGGTTCCCAGCCGTAAAAGACCAGGATCAGGTCGTATTGCCTTCCGTCCACGCTGCGGGCAGCCGGGTCCACCTTGTAGGGGCCGATGTGCACGCCTTCGACGCCCGCGCGCGTGACCCATTGCTGCTGGGCCCGGACGCTGCGAGCGTAGAGATGGACGGTGCGCGCGCCCCGGTTGCGCACGTAGACGTAGTTTTCGAAGGCGTTGTCGCCCCCGCCCAGCACGGCCACGGACAGGCCCGAATAGTCCTGCGCCACGATGGGCGAGCCCGGGCCGATCAGCACGCCGGGCCAGGACGAGCCGGCGGGGTGGTCGGGCAGGCCCTTCGCGCGCACGCCCGAGGCGATGACCAGGGTGCGGGCGCGGGCCAGGCTGGTTTGCCCGGTCGGACCCGCCAGCGTGGCCTCGATGCCGCCCTTGCAGGGCCGCACGCCGGTGACGCGGGTTTCCAGGCGGATGGGCACGTTGGCGGCGCGCACGCTGGTATCGATGTTGGCCGCGACCTGCTGGCCCGTCACGCCGGGCAAGACGGCGATCCAGTCGTCGGCGAACGGATTGTCATTGCCCAGGCCGCCCAGGCGGGCGCTGGCCTCGACCAGCAGCGGGGACAGACCCAGCCGGGCCAGCCACAGGGCGCAGGAGGCGCCGGCCGGGCCGCCGCCTACAATGACCGAATCGTGCATCTGTTGCATTTCACCCCTTATTGACAGCGCCGGCGCCTCGCGGGCGCCCGGACATGGCCGGATTGTAGCCAGCGCGCCCCCCTGTCCCGCCGCCGCCTTACAATTCCGGCTATTCCACCCAGGTTTTCATCATGCCCACTCGCCGCATCATTCTTTCCGGGCTTGCGCTCGACGCCCGCATCGGCATCCTCGAGCACGAGCGCCGCGCCACCCAGCCCCTGCATGTCGACGCCGACTTCGACGTGGACATCCAGCGCTCGGTCGACGACCACGACATCCACAGCGTGCTGGACTATCGCCGCCTGCGCGAGGCCATCGTCGAAGAATGCACGCAGGCGCACGTCAACCTGATCGAAACCCTGTCCGAACAGGTCGCCGCGCGCCTGCTGGCCGATTTCCAGGAAATCCGCGCGCTGCGCCTGCGCATCAGCAAGCCCATGGCCTTCTCCGACTGCGCCGCGGTGGGCGTGGAAATCCAGATCACCCGCTGACCATGAACGATATCGCTCCCCCCGGCGTGCAGTTCCGCACGCCCGCCGACGAAAAGGCGCGCTTTGAAGCCAACAAGCTGACCAAGCGCCTGGCGCGCGAGACCACGCGCGCCCTGTCCGACTACAACATGATCGAAGACGGCGACCGCGTGATGGTCTGCCTGTCGGGCGGCAAGGACTCGTATTCCATGCTGGACATCCTGCTCCAGCTCCAGAAGCGCGCGCCGTTCAAGTTCGAGCTGATCGCCGTGAACCTGGACCAGAAGCAGCCGGGCTTTCCCGACCACATCCTGCCGCAGTACCTGAAGGAACTGGGCGTGCCGTTTCACATCGAGACGCAGGACACGTACTCCATCGTCACGCGCGTGCTGGAAGAGGGCAAGACCATGTGCTCGCTCTGTTCGCGGCTACGCCGGGGCATCCTGTACCGCGTCGCATCCGAGCTGGGCGCAACCAAGATCGCGCTGGGCCACCACCGCGACGACATCCTGGCCACGTTCTTCCTGAACCTGTTCTACGGCGGCAAGGCCAAGGGCATGCCGCCCAAGCTGGTGTCCGACGACGGCCGCCACACCGTGATCCGCCCGCTGGCGTATATCCCCGAGACCGACCTGATCGCCTACTCGGAACTCAAGCAATTCCCCATCATTCCGTGCAACCTCTGCGGTTCGCAAGAGAACCTGAAGCGCAAGGAAGTGGGCCGCATGATCAAGGAATGGGACAAGCAGCACCCGGGCCGTTCCTGGAACGTGTTCAACGCGCTGTCGCGCGTGGTGCCCTCGCACCTGATGGACCGCGACCTGTTCGATTTCGTGGGCCTCAAGCCCACGGGATTGCCGGACGCCAATGGCGACACGGCGTTCGACGCGGTCGATCCCGACGAGGATGCGGACGAGGCCTGCGGGGATACGCCGCAGGCAGCGGAGCCGGGCGGGATTGTGGAGAAGAAGGTGGTGTTTTCGCGCGGGTGATGGCGCCGTATCCGCAGCGTGATGCGCGGGCGCCTGCCCGCGCGGTTCCAAGATGACCTAGGGCCTGAATCCGTAGTATTCGAAGGGCAGGCAGACGGCAGGCGCCTGACGCGACTTCAAATAATCGGCCAGGCAGGCAATGTTTGCCTTGACCTGGCCTTTTTCACGCTCGGACAAGGTGCCCAGCACCTCGTCCGCGGCCATGACGGACAGGTAGTGCCGCAGCGCGAAGTCCATATCCCCATCAAGTCCGAGCGAGGTAGCCCCGTTTCTGGTCCGGATCTCGCCCAACATGTGAAGGTTCGCGGTTACGTACTCTGCCAGGACTTGCGGACTTGGATGCCGAATGGCGCTCTCGCCGAAGGACTTCGCGGCGCCGGACCAGTCCTTCCTGCCCTTTTGCTCCAGACCCGCTTGGTAAGAGAGGGCGGCCTCCCTTTCTTCCACGCCTGCAGGATGCAGCCGGAGCCATGCGGAGACGATTTCCGGCTTTGACAACTGCATCTGCGTCAAGACCCGCGCAGGCATGGGGTCGGCATGAGCGCGCGCCATCAACGCCACGAGCATGCCGTGAACCAACCACAGCAACCGTGCCGACCGCATTCTCATCGCCGTCCCTCCCCCGTCACCAGCAGGACTGTATAGCGCCACGCAAATAAGTCTATAAGCGTTGTCTGAGCGCGGGTCGAAGGCAGGCGAGCAGTCAGCGGCCGTCTACGCCGCGTTCAGCACCCGGATCGGCTTGCCCGCTGCCCACGCCTTCACGGCTTCCAGGCAGTTCTGGTAGAAGGCTTCGAAGTTCTCGCGGCTGACGTAGCCCAGGTGCGGGGTCAGGATCACGTTGTCCAGGTCGCGCACGGAGTCGGTGGGCGACAGCGGTTCTTCGGGAAAGACGTCCAGGCCGGCGCCGGCGATGCGGAATTTCACCAGGGCGTCCATCAGGGCTTCCTGGTCGACCAGGCCGGCGCGCGAGGTGTTGACGAGGTAGGCGGTGGGTTTCATCGCGGCCAGGGCGGTGGCGTCCACGACGTGGCGGCTGCGGTCGGACAGGATCAGGTGCAGGCTCACGACGTCGGACGTGGAGAAGAGTTCGTGCTTGTCCACGCGAGTGACGCCGGCGGCCTGCGCGCGCTCGTCGGTCAGGTTGGGGCTCCAGGCCACCACGTCCATGCCGAAGGCCAGGCCCACCTTGGCCACGGCCGCGCCCAGCTTGCCCAGGCCGACCACGCCCAGGCGCTTGCCCGCCAGCGGTTCGGGCATGGCCGTCTGCCACATGCCGCGGCGCATGGCCGCGTCTTCGGCGGGCAGATGCTTGAAGAGGCCCAGGATATGCGCCCAGGCCAGCTCGGCCGTGGCGGTGTTGGCGTCGGCGCTGCCCGGCGCGCCGGAGACGACGATGCCCTGCTCGGCGCAGGCCTGCATGTCGATCGCGTTGTTGCGCATGCCGGTGGTGACCAGCAGGCGCAGCTTGGGCAAGGCGCGGATGCGCGACGCGGGGAACGGCGTGCGCTCGCGCATGGCGACGATCACGTCGAAGGATTCAAGCGTGGGCTCGACCTGATCGTCGGGAATGAAGTTGTTGAAGATCTGGACCTCGGCGTCACCGCCCAGAGAGGTCCAATCCGCATAGCGCCGGGCTACGTCGTGGTAATCGTCGAGTATTGCGATTTTCAAGTCTGGTCTCCGGGTGGGGTGGCGCGTGTTGCGCCACCCCACCCGGGCCGGCGCAACGTGCGCCGGTCAGTTCAAACGGGCCTTGAGCTGGTCCAGCGGCAGCGCGCCGCTGATGCGCGAACCGTCGGCAAAGAACAGCGTCGGGGTGCCGCGCACCATCAGTTGCTGGCCCAGCGCCAGCAGCTTGTCTTCGGGCACCTCGCAATCGGCGGCGGGCGGCGTCTTGCCGCGCAGCATCCAGTCGTCCCAGGTCTTGCCCTGGTCCTTGGCGCACCACACGTTGCGCACCTTGACCTTGGAATCGGGCGACAGGATGGGATAGAGGAAGGTGTAGACGGTGAGGTTGTCCACGCCCTCGAGCGTCTTGCGCAACTGTTTGCAATAGCCGCAATTGGGGTCTTCGAAGATCGCGACCTTGCGCGAGCCGTCGCCCTTGACCTGCTTGATCGCCAGATCCAGCGGCAACTGGTCGAACGTGACGGCGCTGAGCTTTTCCTGGGATTCGCGGGTGACGTCGCGGCGCGTCATGGCGTCGATCAGCGGACCTTCCATGACCCACGTGACGCCCTCGTCCGTGTAGATCAGGTCCATGCCGAGCTGCACTTCGAAGAGGCCATAGGGGGTGCGGCGCACGGTCGTGACGTTCATGCCGGAAAAGCGCTGCTGGAAGCGTTCTTTCACGGCAGCCGACTGCGGGTCGAGCTCGGTGGTGGAGACGCTTTTCTCGCCCTTGGCCGGCTGTCCCACGGACTGCGTGGAGACGGACTTGCCGTCCTGGGCCTGGGCGGAGGCGGACAGGCCGATGCCCGCCGCCAGGAAACAAGCCGCCAGGGTGGGGGAAATGCGGAATTTCATCGGTGCTCCTGTACGTGTCTTCGTGTGCTCAGCCGGACAGCGTAACCGATCCGGCAGGCGCGGCCCCGGCGCAAGGCCAGGGTCCGATAGCTATCAGACGTCCGCGCGCCGGCGCGGGTTCCGCCGGCCTGCTGGTTCAGTTGGCGGACGCCCCGGCAATCAGTCGGCGCTTGACCAGCGGCGCCCGGTCGACCCAATGCATGCCGGCGTTGCGCAGCCAGACCAGCGGGGTCGCCCTGGAGGCGAACAGCTTGTGCAGGCCGTCCGTGGCCAGCCGCATGGCGAGGACCGGCTCGGCCCGCGCGCGCTGGTAGCGGTGCAGCACGCGCAGGTCGCCCGCCTGGCGGAACGGCTCGCGCCCCGCGACGATGCGGGCCAGCGCCTCGACGTCGCCCAGGCCGAGGTTCAGGCCCTGCCCCGCCAGCGGGTGCAGGCGATGCGCCGCGTCGCCGGCAAGCGCGATGCCGGGCGCCACCATCTGGGCGCGTTCCAGCGTAAGGGGGAACCCATGCAGCTTGCTGCGGACCTTCAGCCGGCCCAGCCGGCCTTCGGCGGCCTCGGCGAGCAGGGCCTCCAGCCGCGCGGCCTGGGCGTCCGGCGGCAGGTCCAGCAAGGGCTGGGCGAGCTCGCTGCGCATGGACCAGACCATGGAGACCTGCGGGCCGTCCGCGGTGTCGGGCAGCGGCAGCAGGGCCAGCACGCCGTCGTCGCGGAACCATTGGAAAGCGGTGCCGTGGTGCGGCAGTTCCGCGTCCAGGTGCACCACCAGGCCGGTGTCGCCGTAGGATTCGGCTTCGTGCTTCAGGCCCGCGGCGGCGCGCAGCGGCGAGGCGGCGCCGTCGGCGCCCACGAAGAGCTCGGCCTGGATGCGCGCGCCGCTGTCGGTGTCGACCGCGCCATCCCGGTAGCCCGTGCAGCGGTCTTCCAGCCAGGCGATGCCGAACATGCGCACGGCCTGGATCAACACACGCTCGATCTCGCCGGACTCGACGATCCAGGCCAGTTGCGGCAACGCCGCCTGCCAGGCGTTCAGGTTCACCTGGCCATCGGCGTCGCCGTGGATTTCCATGGCCTGCACGGGCATGAGGCGGGACGCGGGCATGGCGTCCCACACGCCCAGCTCGGCCAGGAAACGCTGGCTGGCGGGCGAGATGGCGTAGACGCGCGGGTGATAGCGGTCGGGGTCGGCAGGCGGCACGGCGGCGCGCGGCGCCAGCACGGCCACGCGCTGGCCGCGGCGGGCGAGCGCGAGGGCGGTGGACAGGCCGACGATGCCGGCCCCGCAAACGACGATCTGATGGCTCATCTTGCTGAAGGCTCCCCGGCCTGCTTGGGCCACAGCAGCCACATCTGGCCGCGTTGCTTCATGCGGC
>Ga0182739_1005495_pt1 | contig 10031 bp, 9 predicted proteins | sample eDN5th30CBELigBY_FD_128873 | JGI IMG/M metagenome (GOLD analysis project Ga0182739, IMG submission 128873) | Enriched backyard soil microbial communities from Emeryville, California, USA - eDNA 5th pass 30_C BE-Lig BY (version 2) (version 2) | ecosystem: Environmental > Terrestrial > Soil >...
CCGCATCTGAATATATGTTTTGTCGATATTGCGGCCCATTTCTCCGCCCAGGGCATCGATTTCCCGCACCACATGGCCCTTGGCCGGACCTCCGATGGACGGATTACATGGCATGAACGCCACCATATCCAAGTTAATTGTGATCATTAAAGTTTCACAGCCCATTCGCGCAGCGGCAAGCGCCGCTTCGCAGCCGGCATGACCGGCACCGACGACAATAACATCATATTGTCCTGCTTGATAACTCATTGTTGCTCATCCTCCTCGCTAAAACCTACTATTATATTATTTACCCAAGCAAAATTGGGAGAAAATTTGATCAATCAAGGAATCGCCTACGGAATCGCCGATAATCTCGCCGAGAAACTCCCAGGCATTCCGAATATCGATTTGCACCATATCAATCGGAACAAAAGCCTCTGTAGCTTGATACGCTTCTTTCAGGGAACTGTTCGATTTCTTCAATAAAGAAATATGTCGAACATTGCTCACATAAGTCAGGTCACTTGATTCTACCTGACCGCTGAAGAAAATACTAGCGATAGCTTTTTCCAGATCAATAATCCCCTGCTGCTCCAACAGCGACATTCGGACAACACGCTCTGCCGGAAAACGGCTCGTCAGCTGTTCCATTTCCAATTGCTGCGGCAGATCCAGTTTATTCACGATAACGATGGTCTGCTTATCCTTCAGCTGGTCCATCAGTGCGATTTCGTCCGGCTGCAGCTCCTCTGCGCCATTAAACACCAGCAGGATCAAATCCGCATCGGCCAAAGCGCTTCTCGACTTTTCCACGCCGATCTGCTCGACAATATCCGACGTCTCTCGAATGCCTGCCGTATCCAGCAGCTTGAGCGGAATGCCGTTTACATTCACAAACTCCTCAATCACATCCCGCGTAGTGCCGGGAATATCGGTTACGATAGCCCGGTTTTCCTGGGCGAGCGTATTTAATAAGGAAGATTTGCCGACGTTCGGCTTTCCGATAATGGCCGTGACAATGCCTTCACGCAAAATTTTCCCTTGCTGGGCCGTATTGAGCAGCTGCCCGATCCGGTCCATAGCCAGCGTGCACTTTTCCTTAATAAAGGCATTCGTCATCTCTTCCACATCATGCTCCGGATAATCAATGTTCACCTCAATGTGGGCCATCAATTCAACCAGATCATGACGAAGCGCCTTGATTTGCTTGGACAGGCTGCCTTCCGACTGCTTCATCGCAACCTTGTACGCCCGGTCGGACTTAGCGCGGATCAGGTCGATAACCGCTTCGGCTTGGGATAAATCGATACGCCCGTTCAGATACGCTCGCTTCGTAAACTCGCCCGGTTCGGCCAAACGAACATCGTGCTCCAGCAGCAGATCCAATACTTTCTTGACCGAAATAAACCCGCCGTGGCAGCTGACCTCGACCACATCTTCCATAGTAAAAGAGCGCGGCGCTCTCATAACGGTCACAAGCACCTCGTCGATCCGCGTCTCCATCGCCGGGTCTTGAATCCATCCATAGTGCACCGTATGGGTCGCGACTTGGGAAAGCCTGCTTTTTCCGTGAAACACCGATTCAACCGCGGCAACCGCCCCGTCCCCGCTGACCCGAATGACGGCGATGCCGCCCTCGCCAAGCGGCGTCGATATCGCCGCGATAGTATCATTAGTCATAGCTGCACCTCAATCTCTTAAGCTGAATTGAAAAAAAGCAATGAGTCATAACCATGACATCATTGCAGCGATAGCAATCGTTTATCTGAATACGATGACCACTCTTCGGTTGGGCTCTTCGCCCCTGCTGAACGTGCGAACCTTCGGATGCTCCTGCAGCTTCGCATGGATCACCTTGCGTTCCTGCGGAGACATCGGCTCCAGTACGACTTCTTTCTTTGTCCGGATCACCCGCTCCGCTAATCGCGCAGCCAGGTCCTCCAATGTTTTTTTACGTCTTTCCCGGAACTGCTCGGCATCAAGCACAATGCGCAGGTGGGAATTTGAATACCGGTTAGCTACGATATTCACGAGGTATTGAAGCGCATCCAAAGTTTGTCCGCGGCGGCCGATCAGCATGCCAAGATCCGATCCGTACATATGCAGCTCAACGCCGTCTTTGTCCTTCTTCTGCTCGACACGTACTTCTAAGCTCATCGTCCTAAATACATCTTTCAAAAAAAATATGGCTTCTTCTATAGGATCCGGTATAAACTCCAATTCCACTTTCGCTTCCTTGGCGCCAATGAGGCCGAACAGCCCTCGAGAGGGCTGCTCCAATACCGTCATTTTTACCCGATCCTCCGTGGTATTCCATTGTCGAAGCCCGTTTTTTACAGCTTCTTCAATCGATTTCCCCGTTACCACCATTTTCTTCATTTTGATTGGCCACCCTTTTTTTGAGATCCACCATAAATAAAGTAATTTTGAACGATCGTAAAGGTATTACTGAAAATCCAGTAAAGCGGAAGCGCGGAGGCAAAGTTCATCGCCATGACGAAAATCATGACCGGAAAGATAAACATCAGGTTTTTCATTTGCGGATTCATCTGCGAGGACATCGTCTTCTGCTGAATGAACGTGGTGAGTGCCGCAAGTAAAGGCAGAATATAATATGGATCCTTCGTTCCAAGCTGCATCCATAAGAAGGAATGTTCGGCGATGTTATGATTTCTCATAATCGAGTTATACAGCGCAATAAGAATCGGCATTTGAACGATCAGCGGCAGGCAGCCTGCCAGAGGATTTACTCCGTTCGACTGAAACAGCTTCATCGTTTCTTCCTGCTGCTTCTTCGGATCGTCCTTATACTTCGTTTTCAGCTTAGCCAGCTCCGGCTGGATATCCTGCATCTTCTTGGAGCTTTTATACTGCTTCAGTGTAAGCGGTAATATGATAAACCGAATAATAATCGTTACGACTAGTATAGCCAATCCATACGAACCCCATAGCACATCTGCAAACCAGTCCAGCACGTTTGCCAGCGGTCCGACGAAATACTTGTCCCATACACCGTTTTCCGGATTGATAGGAGTGGTTGCCGGAGTACAGCCTGCAAGCAGCAGGAACATGAAAAGCAGCGGCAAATAGGTAGCAAGTCGACGAGTCAAAATAAGTTCCTCCTATAGTTTCTTTTCCAATAATAAACTATACCATATCTCTCCCTAAAAAAGAAATGGCTCGTCCTATTTTCGAACGGACATTAAAGCTCTTTTGAACACATGGAGAATGCTCTTCTCCACTTCCTGATAGGACAGGCCGACAACGGGCTTGCGGGCAATTAATATGTAGTCGTATCCCCCGGCGAACCGGTGAATGTTCAGACGGACAATTTCCTTAACCACTCTGCGTATCCGGTTGCGGACCACCGCATTGCCGAGCTTCTTGCTGACCGAGATCCCCAGGCGGAACGATTCCTGCTGGGGTCTTCTATAATAATATAGAACAAACTGGTGATTGGCAGCCGATTTCCCGCCGCGGTACACCTTGTCAAAATATTCTCTTTTCGTTAACCGGTTCTTCTTCTCCAATGTGAACTCTCCCTATTTCTCAGGGTCCATTCGCCAAAACAGTAACTAGCCTGTACTATTTTCGAACCTTTTATGCCATTCGGCTATATGAGGGCAACAAAAAAAGCCACCTGACAGTGGCCTCTTGTATTATGCGCTCAAAACTTTTCTTCCTTTTTGACGACGAGCAGCCAGTACTTTGCGGCCGTTCTTCGTACTCATTCTTTTACGAAAGCCGTGTACTTTTTTGCGTTTTCTAACGTTCGGTTTAAACGTAGGTCTCATCTATCATGCACCTCCTCGAGGAAAATCCATTCCCAAAAATACCTTCTAACATTAAACCATCTTATAACGGAAAAGTCAACTTCCCCATTTCACAAAGTTTTGCCAGTCGAGTGCCGTCATTTTTTCGAAAAGAATAGCCTGTGTATAAAAAAATACGCGAATGCGCAGCATTTGTCGAAATGACCACAGTTTATTAACAATATCTAGTGTTGTGCATAACAGTTACACACAATCTGTAGAAGATGTGGATAAGCCCAAACATTTCATTGATTAACCTAGCATATTTTGATATCATGGTTATGCTTATCCTGTGGATAGTGCCTACTTATCAACTTTTTTATCAACAGGCTGTGGATATCTTTGTGAACAATTTACCCGCCTTCTGAATAATAGTTACCCACACGCTCTTAATGATGTGGATATATTCCGACACCACCCGCGTTTTTTCTACACTCGTATGGCTTACGCCACACCGCTTATTTTTTTGAAGGAGTGAATACATTGTGGAAAGCCATCCCAACGAGCAATGGCTGCAAGTCCTTTCCATTATTCAAACAAGGCTGAGTAAACCAAGCTTCGAAACCTGGTTTACATCCACAAGAGCCGTGGTTTTTAACGAATCGAAGGTCGTGATCTGCGCACCGAACAATTTTGCCAGGGAATGGCTTGAGAATCGGTATACCAAATTGATCAAAGATACGGTGTTTGATTATATGGGAAAGCCTGCGGAAGTGAAGTTTATTATTGAATCCGACGAAGATAAGAACGCCGGTGCTCCCTCCTCCCCGCCGACAGTCCCTGCCAAAGCTCCCGCAGCTGCTCCAGAAGAAACTTTTAGTCATATGATGAACCCGAAATATACGTTCGATACGTTTGTTATTGGCTCCGGCAACCGCTTTGCGCATGCCGCTTCTCTTGCTGTGGCCGAAGCGCCGGCGAAGGCTTATAACCCGTTGTTTTTGTACGGGGGCGTTGGACTGGGCAAAACCCACTTGATGCACGCCATCGGACACTATGTGCTAGAACACAATCCGAGCGCTAAGGTGCTCTACATCTCGTCCGAGAAATTTACGAACGAATTCATTAACGCGATCCGCGATAACCGGGGCGAGAGCTTCCGCAACAAATACCGCAGCATCGACGTGCTGCTTATAGATGATATTCAGTTTCTGGCCGGAAAAGAACAAACGCAGGAAGAATTTTTCCATACCTTCAATGCGCTGCATGAAGAACGTAAGCAAATCATCATCTCCAGTGACCGTCCGCCTAAGGAGATCCCGACGCTCGAGGAACGGCTTCGTTCGCGCTTCGAATGGGGACTCATTACCGACATTCAGCCGCCGGATCTGGAAACAAGGATTGCGATTTTGCGTAAAAAGGCGAAGGCCGAGAACCTGGAAATCCCTAATGAGGCCATGGTTTACATAGCCAATCAGATCGATTCCAACATCCGGGAGCTTGAGGGCGCCTTAATTCGCGTTGTTGCCTATTCTTCGCTGATCAACGAGGATATCACTTCGCATTTGGCCGCGGAAGCGTTGAAGGATATTATTCCGAGCAGCCGGCCGAAGGTGATTACCATCCAGGATATTCAGCAGAAGGTTGGGGAATTTTACGGACTGAAGCTCGAGGATTTCAAAGCGAGGAAGCGTACTAAGATGGTCGCCTATCCGCGGCAGATTGCTATGTATCTCGCTCGGGAAATGACCGATTTCTCCCTTCCGAAGATTGGCGAAGCGTTCGGCGGCCGCGATCACACAACCGTCATTCATGCTCATGAGAAAATTTCGGCTGCGCTGAAAACGGATCAGGAGCTGTCCAAGATCGTTCAGAACCTCATGGAAAAAGTGAAAAACGTAACAATGTAGCCGAAGCTGCTTTTTTGCATTGCAATCACATCTGCATAACTCTAAGCCTATGCACAATCTATTCACATGTGGATAGGCTTTCGTTTTGCGCTCATTTTCCACATATCCACATATCCACGGCCCCTACTACTATTACTAAATAAAAAGATGTATTATAGAGGTATATGGCCATCTCCATCATTTTCGAACTCATAGGAGTGACAGTATGAAATTAACGATTTTGAAAGAGCATCTGAACGAGTCCATTCAGCACGTATCCAAAGCGATTTCCAACAAAACGACCATTCCAATTCTTAGCGGGATTAAAATAGATGCTGATTCCAGGGGCTTAACGCTGACGGCCAGCGATACGGATATTTCCATTCAAAGCTTTATTCCCAAAGAAAAAAATGAACTCAGCATTATCCAGATGGAGCGTACAGGCAGCGTTGTGCTGTCCTCCAAATTTTTTGTCGAAATCGTCCGTAAGCTTCCTGCCCAGCAAGTCGAAATTGAAGTAAAGGATCATTTTCAAACAACGATTCGTTCGGGTTCTTCCGAAATTCAGCTGGTAGGTCTGGATCCTGAGGAATATCCGACACTTCCCAGCATTGAAGAAAACCGTCGTATTCAGCTGCCGAGCGATCTGCTGAAAACCATGATCAAGCAAACTTCGTTTGCCGTTTCGACGAATGAATCGACGCCTATTTTAACCGGGATTTTGTGGACTATCGCCAATCAGAAGCTGAAGTTCACCGCCTGTGACCGGCACCGGCTCGGCAGCCGCGAAACTTCGGTTGAGGTGGATGCGGATTTTCAGCTTAATAATATTTCCATCTCCGGTAAAACCTTAAACGAGCTGTCTAAGATCCTGCCGGATCAGAACACGCTGATCGATGTGATTTTTGCAGAAAATCAAGTGCTCTTTAAGCTGAGCTCGATCTTGTTCTATACAAGAATTTTGGACGGAACGTACCCGGATACATCCAAGCTCATTCCGCAGTCGTTTCAGACCGAAATGGTCATTCATACCCAGCAGCTGGCCGACGCTATCGACCGCGCTTATTTGCTGTCCAAAGAAGAAAAGACGAATATCGTTAAGCTGATTATGCGCGAGGATCATACGATTGAGGTTTCGTCCAGCTCTTCCGAGCTCGGTAAAGTAACGGAGCAGCTGGAAGTCCAGACCTTGAACGGCGAGCTGCTGCGGATTTCGTTTAACTCGAAATATATGCTGGATGCGTTGAAAGTGATGGACAGCGAGTTGATTCGGATCGGATTTACGGGTGCTATGCAGCCGATCATTATTCGGCCGGAGGAATCGTCGACGCTGCTGCAGCTTATTTTGCCGTACCGTACGACAAACTAATATCTGATTGCTTTGGAGGCCGTTTTGTTATGAAAACCATTTCCATAAACACCGATTACATTACCCTTGGTCAGTTTCTAAAACTGGCCGATTGTATTTCTACGGGCGGACAAGCGAAAAGCTTTTTACAAGAAACGGCGATTTGGGTGAACGGAGAGCCGGAAAACCGCCGCGGCAAGAAGCTGGTCGACAAGGATACGATTCGTGTTGAGGGCTGTGGAGAATTTGTCGTAGCTCGTTATTAACATGTGAATAAAGCGGCGAGAAGCCTTAGGAGGAACCGCTTTGCAACTGAAAAAGCTGTCTTTGCAGCATTATCGCAATTACGATGAGGTTTTTTTTGAGTCCGGCCATATGGTGAATATCATTGTCGGGCCGAACGCGCAAGGGAAGACGAATTTGCTGGAATCCATCTTTGTGATGGCTTTGACCAAATCCCACCGGACGCACCAGGACAGGGAGCTGATCCAGTGGGAGCATCCGCATACGCTGCTTCATGCCGAGGTGGACAAAAAGTATGGCGCGGTGACGCTCGACCTGACCATTTCCCAGCAGGGGAAGAAGGCGAAGATTAACGGGCTGGAGCAAAAAAAATTAAGCAACTTTATCGGTTCGCTGAACGTAGTGATGTTTGCGCCCGAGGATCTCGAAATTGTCAAAGGCTCCCCTTCCGTCCGCCGCCGGTTTCTCGATATGGAGCTCGGTCAGGTGCAGCCGTCTTATTTATACGATTTGTCGCAGTATCAGAAAATTTTGGCGCAGCGGAACCAATATTTAAAGCAATTGTTCAGCACAAGGGATACAAAAGCGGCCATGCTGGAAGTTTGGAATGAACAATTGGCGCAATTTGGTATTAAAATCATTAAAAAACGTCAAAGCTTTATAAAGAAGCTGCAATCCTGGGCGGAGAAGATTCATTCCGGAATAACCGCCGGCAAGGAACAGCTCCGCATTGTGTACTCCACGGCTTTTGAAGAAGCGGCCATCGAAGATGAATCTGTTTTATTTGACCAATTTATGATAAAGTTATCACAGGTAAAAGAACAGGAACTTCGGCGTGGTGTTACATTGGTCGGTCCGCATCGGGATGATTTGTTGTTTTATATTAACGACAAGGAAGTGCAGACGTTCGGCTCTCAGGGCCAGCAGAGGACGACCGCCCTTTCTTTAAAGCTGGCAGAAATCGAATTGATCCGGGAAGAGGTTGGGGAATATCCGATCCTTTTGCTGGACGACGTGCTGTCCGAGCTTGATCAGTTCCGTCAGACGCAGCTGATCGAAACATTTCAGAATAAGGTTCAGACCTTCATAACAACGACCGGCATTGAAAGCATAGATTTGTCAAAATTGGAAAATGCTTCTGTCATTCATGTTCGCAGCGGAAGCTTGACATAGAGCAACGTACTGTTCCTTCCAGCAAGTCTCACGTTAAAAGGAGATGGCCTCATGTTCATCCATTTAGGCGGAGAAAAAATTATTCGCGCATCCGAGCTCGTTGCTATATTCGACTTATCCATCGAAAAATCTTCGAAAATATCTAAGCAGTTCGTCAGCTTCGCGATCAAGGAGAAACGGGTCGAAGTGATCGGTGAAGAGGAAAGCAAATCGCTTGTCGTTACGCAATCCAAAGTTTACTACTCTCCAATCTCATCCATGACCTTGAAGAAACGGGCGCATCATTTGTTAACAAACTAGATTTTACCTTGGAAAAGTAGGTGTCAACATGTCTGTGAATCAAAATACGTATGATGAAAGTCAGATACAGGTGCTTGAAGGGCTTGAGGCTGTTCGTAAACGTCCGGGGATGTATATCGGATCGACCAGCAGCAGAGGCCTTCATCATCTTGTTTGGGAAATCGTCGATAACAGTATCGATGAGGCGCTGGCTGGCTTTTGCACGAAGATTGAAGTGATCGTTCACAAAGATAACAGCGTCACCGTCATTGATAACGGCCGCGGTATTCCTGTAGGTGAGAATGCGAAGCTGAAGCGTTCCACGCTTGAAGTCGTGCTCACGGTACTTCACGCCGGAGGTAAATTCGGCGGTGAGGGTTACAAGGTGTCCGGGGGGCTTCACGGGGTAGGTGTGTCGGTTGTTAATGCTTTGTCCAAAAAGCTGGTGGCTCAAGTCAAGCGTGAAGGAAAGATTCATCAGCAGGAATACCAGCGCGGTATTCCCCAATACGACTTGAAAATAGTCGGCGAAACGGATGAGAACGACACAGGCACCGTCATTACCTTTTGGCCGGACGAAGAAATTTTTTCCGAGACGACGGACTATGATTATGACACGCTGCAGGCCCGGATCAGGGAACTGGCGTTTCTCAATAGAGGCATTGAAATTTCGTTAATCGACGAGCGTACGGACGTCAGCAACACCTATATGTACGAGGGAGGGATTGTCTCTTTCGTCGAGTACTTGAACCGCAACAGAGTGGCTGTGCATGAACCGATATTTACGGAGGGCACCAAAGATTTTATCCAGGTGGAGATCGCCCTTCAGTATAACGACAGCTACACGGAGAACATTTATTCGTTCGCGAACAACATTAACACGCATGAGGGCGGTACGCATGAATCGGGCTTTAAGAGCGCATTGACGCGGATTTTGAACGATTATGCCCGGAAGTACAACTCGTTGAAGGACAGTGATTCCAACCTGTCGGGCGATGATGTGCGCGAAGGCTTGACCGCGATCATTTCGGTGAAAATCCCTGAGCCTCAGTTCGAAGGACAGACGAAGACCAAGCTCGGCAACAGCGAAGTTCGCGGTATCGTCGAGTCCCTGTTCTCGGAGAAGCTGATGGAGTTTCTTGATGAGAACCCGGCCGTTGCCAAAAAAATCATTGAAAAAGGCGTGCAGGCCGCGCGTGCCCGCGAAGCTGCGCGGAAAGCACGCGAGCTGACTCGCCGTAAAAGCGCGCTTGAAGTAAGCGCCCTGCCGGGTAAGCTGGCGGACTGCTCCTCCAAGGACGCATCCATCAGTGAAATTTACATCGTTGAGGGTGACTCGGCCGGCGGCTCCGCCAAGCAAGGGCG
>Ga0182739_1005496_pt1 | contig 10027 bp, 8 predicted proteins | sample eDN5th30CBELigBY_FD_128873 | JGI IMG/M metagenome (GOLD analysis project Ga0182739, IMG submission 128873) | Enriched backyard soil microbial communities from Emeryville, California, USA - eDNA 5th pass 30_C BE-Lig BY (version 2) (version 2) | ecosystem: Environmental > Terrestrial > Soil >...
CTTCCGTGTTCGCGGTTCCCCGAATGCCGATGTACGCCTGCATGCGGGACATGACCGCAGCTTCCATTTCGCCGATGGCCTTCAGCCCATCCACCCGGGAATCGCGGTACAACGAACGCAGGATCGTATTGTTCTTCCAGGAGACAAACGGATGCGCTCCAGCGGTGGCAACTTCCCGCACCAGATCCGTCACCAGACGCGGGTCGGGAAGATCAAATGCTTCGATCAGGACGTTCTCGCCCGGCTGAAGCCGACAACTGTGCGAGACCAGAACCTTTGCGAGCGTTTCAATGCGGGGATCTTTCACGATAGGGGCTCTCGGTCTGTGTTGCAGGTAGATGAGACCAGTCTGGTCTTTGTTCAATCACGCTCGGCTTTGAATTCCTTGTCTTTCACCAGGCTCCACGTGAGACACCATGTGCAACTCCGCATTAGAGCAGCGATTCCAGCAACATGCGCAGTTTCCGCAGTTCCAGTGGACGCTGTTGAATCTCCATCTGTTCCGGCATGATCTCAATCGACAGGGCTCGGGAATAACGAGCCCGCTCCAGATGGTCAATCAGCACGCTGTAGTCGATTTCTCCCAGTCCCACCTGTACCTGCACCTGCTGGGCGGTCGAATCGCGCAGATGCACGTGCAGCGTATGCGGTGCCACCATCTGCATGACATTGCCTGCTGATTTCGGATCGAGAAAATAGGACGGGTCGAATCCGATTCCGAGTTTGTCGACAGCCTGGCAAAGTTCCACAGCGGTATAGGCATCGCCACTCAGTTGACCGGACTGGGTCTTGATCGCCACGCGAATTCCGTCCGTGGATGCAGTCGCCACCAGAGCTTTCAGCCGGTCGATCTCCAGGTTGAACGGGGTTCCCAGTGGAGAGGAGGGGATCACGAATTGTGTCACCCGCAGGGCTTTGGCGATTTTGCAGATCGCTTTGAAGGTGGCTTCGTCGACGTCATGGGCGAAGGAGAAGGCGACGGGAGAAAGCCGGGTCTGCTCGCGCAGTTTGCGCGTGAATTCCTCTGGGTCGGCGGCGAGCAGAGAAGGCTTCAGAGCGCCGTTTTCATCCATCCAGACTTCGACACGGTCGAACTCCAGATCCCGAATCTGATTCAGTGCCTGCCAGAAATCCAGCTCGGCAAAGCAACGGGTCGAAGCAGACACAAACACACGCACACTCCCTGATCGTGATTTTGAGTGACTTCCAGAGGAGAGCCCGCCTGAGTGGAAAACCAGGACGACGTTCCCCCCGGGGCAACCGTCCACGGTTGTCATCCGGAAGCAGTCTCTTGCGGTCAATCTGCGGAATTGACGTCGGCAGCATACTCTATTCCGATCAGCCGGTTGCTGCAAGATGTGGAGACTTTGCCGATTATTACGGCTGTGCATTTATCAAGGATTCTTCGCATTTTTCCGTAGAGAATGTCGATAACTCTGATAACGGGGGCACCGTAGATTGCGGAGAGGCGAGGTCGGCACAATTTGCTGGTCACGCCGGATCAGGATGGTCACAATCCTCATCGCTTCCCGGCAGCAGTGTCGCTGCCAAACGAGTCAACAGAACCGCGTCCAACTTCATTTGCATCGCCGGCAATTTCTGCCAGCCAGTGTGATCAGCAGTGTCGCGGACAACGACTTTGGGAACATTTGTCATGAAGCGAACGAATCATTCTCTGGCCCTGCTCGGGCTGTTGACAACTGCCATGTGCTGTGGATGCCAGACGTTCGGGACACCGACGATCCGGGCTCAAAGCCCCAGTGCTTCAGGATATGGTGAAACCTCCAAGCTGCGCGGGCCGTATCACACTCCCATTCGTTCCGCAGCGGAAGAACTCCAGGACATCCACCACGAGCATCACAATACATCAACTTACTATTTCTCCCCGAATGCGACCCCCGGGGCGGTGACTCCGCAGTCCGGCACCTCTTGTCCCCCCTCCGGCCCCAATTGTCCGCCGTCCTATTACGGCGACCCCAATTGTCCACCGGGAGGATATGGGCAGTGTCAGAACGGACAATGCCACTCAGCGTTTTACCGGGACAGGTTCAGCTATTCGTACCAGGTTCCCAATGATCTGGTCTATCCCCCCGCAGGTGGGGTCGGTGGGGCGGTGGTCTATCCTTACTACACCCACAAAGGCCCCAGTGATTTCTTCCGGCAGTAGAGATTGCACGGTCAGAGTTCCCATCGTGGGCGCTGCTCATCCCGCAGTGCCAATCCGGTCAAGCGGGGGGAATTCTTCGGGTGGAATCTGGTTTTCCGCATGTGCGACACATCCAGAAGCTCGCCTGCGACGACCCTGATTTCCGCTCATCAAGACACATGATTTTGAGTCGTTCCACATCGACTGTGCAGCAAATCACTGCTGCCATTTGCACAGCTCATCTCGCAAATCCGACAGAACTTGTTGATGCGTGTCTCAAACTTCAGCGTTTCGTGAAGATTTTATTTTTGTGCGTTATTGGCACAAACAATGCCATGTAGATTCTTCGCTTATGCAGAGTCTGCCCGCTTCTGCTGTAGCACTTCAAGCGTTCCCGAGGTGGTCTCGGGGACGCTTGTTCCTTTTCCGCCTGTGCAACATGGACAATCCGGGAGACTTGAGCTGAACAATCTCTTTTCCGGTCTGCCAGAATCCTTGCCGGAGGAACTGACGGAAGTTCTCGCTGGAGATCGCCGAATCCGCATTGAGCGCATCATCTCCACCGGTCAGGCCAGTCCGCCCGGGTTCTGGTATGACCAGGACGAAGAGGAATGGGTCAGCCTGCTGAAAGGGGCGGCGCGGCTCCTCTTTGCCGACAACGATCAATCGGTCGATCTGCAGGCCGGGGACCATCTGTTGATCCCGGCGCACCGGAAGCATCGGATCGAATGGACGTCGTCAACAGAGACGACATTGTGGCTGGCGGTGTTCTGGAAACCTTGAAAATCACGAACTGCCGAATTTGACCACGCGATTCTGCCGCCGATAATCCAGTGGCGTCATCCCCATTTTCTTATGGAAGACCGTGCTCAGTTGCTTGGGCTCGTTGAAGCCGCAACGGCCGGAAATTTCGCTGATGGGGAGATCCGAGTGGGCCAGAAGTTCACAGGCACGCTCCATGCGGATGCGGGTGATCTCTTCTTTCATCGACCGGCCGACGAATTGTTTGAACCGCCGTTGAATCGTACTTTCCGAAAGGCTGCTTTTTTTCAGCAGGGCATCGACCCGCAGACCATCGCAGGCGCTGGCGCGGAGTTCGCGAATCAGCCGTCCCAGCTCATGATCCTGAAAAACCAGGATATTGGTGGATTCCCGCTCGACCACACAGAGCGGCTGCAGGTCGATTCGATCTTTACGACGACTTTTCCCGCTGATCAGCCGTCCCAGCTCCGCTGCCGCCCGATATCCGACCCGCTCCACGCCACAGTGAACACTGGTCAACGGCGGATTCGCCAGATTGCAGAGTAATTCGTCATTATCGATGCCGATGACTCCCAGGTCGTCCGGCACTCGTAATTCTGCTCGCCGGGCCGCCTCCAGCACCTGCAAGGCCCGATCATCGGTGTTCGCCAGCAGGCCGGTGGGGAGAGGTAATGTTTTGAGCCAGGTGGCGATCTGCTCTTGATCCTGATCCCAGCGTGGATTTTCGGTATCGACCGATTTGGATTCGAACAGGGAAAAGCTGCCACCGGCTTTTGCGGCCGCCTGTGCCATGGCTTCGGCACGAAAATCCGACCATCGGTTCAAACCCTGCGGCAATCCGCAAAATGCAAATTGCCGATACCCCTGTTGCCACAGATGATCGAAGGCCAGATTGACCATCGCCCGATTGTCGACCCCCACTCCGGGAAACTGGTCTCCAAATCCGCCAATCCGCACGTCAATCACCGGCACCCGGGCCGCTGTGACTGCCTGTTGCAGTTCCGCGGTTGCCACACGCGCAATAATGCCGTCTCCCCCCCAGGACGACAACCAGGACGGCGGGGCATCATAAAGCCCGCGCGGCTCGAAATAGATCGACCAGGGACCATGTTCCCGGGCATACTGCATCACCCCGCGTAACAGGCCACGGCCATATTCCCGGGAAGTTTCAATCAATAAGGCAACACGCGGACCTTGACCTGGCATGGAACCCTTTCATGAATCTTGCACCCATCCCGCCCTGTTCATGACAGACGGACCTCGTCTCTCACCGGGACAGCTTCGAAAAAACATTGACGAAAACTTACCAATGAAAACCGACACAAAAATGAAATTCTGCCTGAGCAGGCAACGCCGGTTTTGCTTCAAAATTTTCCGCGAGGCGATCCCTCGACAAGGAAGACGGGATCATGGGCGAGTATAATCGGTTTTCCGGAAAACTGGAAGTTCGCTACGGATTACAGGAACTCTGATGAAACCCCTGTCGTGTCGCGATCTTTAGCGAAAAGAAATGCGATGCCTTTGATAAAGACTTGATGCGCAGCCATTGGGACTGGCCTTACGGAATCACGCGGAGATGAAGATGCGGAACTGGATTCTGAAGGGGATGCTGTTGCTGATGGCAGCGACAGCATCCCCCGCTGCCGCAGCGGAAATCCCGCTGATCGAACGCTATTTCGAATCTCTCCGGGAACGCGGACTTTATGTTCTTGGAGAAGAATACGCTGCGGCCCGACTTTCCAGTTCCACGCTGTCTTCGCCAGAGCAACTCGTCCTGACGATAGAATTTGCCCGCACCCTTGTCGAACATGGAATCCTGCAACAGGAAGAACAGCGGCAGGAACTCTGGGACCGGGCTGCCCAGGTTCTCAGCCACGGACAGGATCGTGAACTTTCAGTGGAGGAAAAGGTTTCGCTCGAAATCTGGTCCGCTTTACTGGAGGCGATGGAAGGAAACGCAATGGCCTTTCGCGCGGAACTCAATCCCGAGCAGGTATTACAGCGGCAACAGGCGGTGGACCGACTCCAATTGGCGATCAGGCGACTGCAACCACTCGATTCCCGCCTGGAAACCGCCCCCGCTCAGGAAACCGGACTGACGAAATCCGCGCGTCAGCAATTTCTCGCCAGAATTCGTCTGGCCGAAGGGGAAGCTCTGTTATGGCTGGCCCGGCTGGGACCGGAATCGGCTGACAGAAATTCGCTGCGACAACAGGCGGATAATCTACTCGGCAAGGCCGACCGCACTCGGTCAACCACCTCGAATGTTTCACGAAAGACGCTGCTTCTGCTCGCTGCGGGGGCTCGCCTGCAAGGGGACGATTCCCGGGCGGAAAAACTGCTGGAGCGGATCTCGACGGCAGCTTCCGATTCCGTGACACAAGACCTGGTGCTGGCGGAGCGAATACGGCTGGAACTGGGGCGAGGCCAGTTGGATCAGGCCGTCAGGCTGGCCATCAACCGGTTTCGTCAATCGCCCCCGCCAGCGGACGAACTCCGCGCGGTCGCCGTGGACGCATTGATTCAGGCCGCGGAATTGGCTGCCGGGAAAGGGGACGCTGTCACTGAGCAGCAGGCTCTGGAGGAAGCCCGCCGTCAACAGAAGCAGACCTTCGGCATCTGGGGATTAAAGGCTTCGGCCCTGTTGCAGCGAGCCGATCAGGATCGGGAACTGGGAGTGAAACTGGCGGGAGTTGTTCGCCATGCCATGGCTGCGTGGCAGGACGGGAATGTCGATCAGGCGATTGAACGATATGCGGCCGCCTCCGATCTGGCCCGGCAGACGGGACTGACCGATCAGGCATTCGAATACGCACTGACACAGGCATCCATACTGGTTCAGCAGCAGCGCTGGAGTGCATCGCGCGCCGTGCTGCAGGAAGTGGTCGATGCGTTTCCCCAGCAACCACGGCGAGCTGAGGCCCATTTGCTGCTGTGCTTCGTCATCGGACAGGAGTCTCCGCAAAGTTCCGACTTCTCAACAGTACTCCGGGAACATCTTCAGCAGTTTCCGGATTCTGCCACAACCAGCGAGGCCCGCTGGATGCTGGCGGTCGATGCCGAGCAGCGAAGCGACTTCATGGCCGCCCTGGAAAACTACCGTCAGATCTCCGATCAGAATTCCCATAAGGGGGATGCCGATCTTCGTATCACGATGTTGCTGGAGCAACTCTTCAAAGCGGGAACGCTGGCAGCAGATCAGGTTGCCTGGAATGCACTGGCGGCTGCCGAAATCCGTCGCATCGCCCTGCCACATCTGACACGCGGAGCAGCCTTGACATCTCCGCAATGCCGGACACTATTGCAGTGTCTGAAGCTGTGCCTGCTTCATCAGCCTCCGTTATTACAGGATGCGGAACGTCTTTTATCCGTCGTTCAGAAGCGTGTCACGGAAGAACGTCGTGTGACGCAAGAACAGCAGTTGATGCTCGATGCCGACTGGGAAACGCTGGACCAGTCCGCGGTGCAACTTCAACTGCTGCTGCTGGCCAGCCAGAAAAAATTGCCTGAAGCCCGAGAGCTTCTGCAACAGCGGGCTCGCGAAAATTCGGCTTCTCTGCTGAACATTCTGGCGACCCTGACCGATCTGACGTCCCGGCTGGAACTGACGAATCGACATGAATTGGGAGCATTGCAGCGGATGACGGTGAATGAACTCGCCACCCAGCGGAAAGAGATGACTCCGGAACAGCAGTTTCTGCTCGATAAGGCTTCTCTTCAGGCGAGCCTGGCCCTGCAGGACTGGTCCGGTGCGGTGCGAACGCTGGAAGACCTGCACAAGGAGCACCCCCGGGACGCCTCTCTTCTTCGTCAACTCATCAATGCTTCGATGCAGCGAGGGACGCAGGAAGATCTGAAACGTGCCCGGGAAGCGTGGAATCAACTGGAACAACTGGAAACAGCCGGCAGCCCCGGCTGGATCGAAGCACGCCTACAGATCGCCCGTCTGCTATCGGACAGCGGCGACCTCGCGACTGCCAGAAAACTTCTGGCGGTGACGCGGACTTTGTATCCTCGTATGGGAACTCCGGAACTCAAACAGATGTCCGACCAACTTTGGCAGGAACTGCAGACTCGTCCATAGTGCCATTGTCAGGCTCAAGCGGGGACCGCACTCCAATTCTCCCGGAAATGGCCCTGACGTATTCAATAGACCAGTTGAGTCTTTGTTCGATCACACTCGGTCTCGAATTTCCGGTCTGACATCAGAATCCACGGGGCATTCACATTTGTCACTCCGCCTGAGAGAAATTCATCATGCTTGAAAAGATCACTCCCTGGGTGTCATCCGACTGGCAACGGCAGACCCAATTGATTCTGGATTCCTATCGTCACTGGCTGGGAGAGGATCTGATTCCTCCCTGCGATCACATCGATGAGCGCGCCAGACAACTCTTCGAAGCTCCCATCGTCGTTGTCTCGCATGGAACACAGGCGGATCCGGTGCTGAATTATGGAAACAGAACCGCACTGGAACTCTGGGAGATGGATCTACCGACGTTGTTGCAGACCCCTTCCCGGTACACCGCCGAACCGGTGCATCGGGATGAACGGGCACGACTCCTCGAACGGACGACCCGCCAGGGGTACGTTGATGATTATTCCGGAGTCCGCATCAGCCGGACCGGCAGACGCTTTCAGATCGATCAGGCAATTGTCTGGAATCTAATCGACAGTCAGGGACGTCCCGCCGGACAGGCCGCGACGTTTTCCCGCTGGGTCGAACTGCCCCTCCGCGAAGCCCCCTCAGCCCCCTGAATCTATCCGGTTGAATAAAGCTGCACTTTCTGGGAAACGCATCACGTTGTTGGTTTGGAAAGTGGCCTTGCCACGAAAGCGACTCTTCGGGCCGGGTGTCCTGTTCGCATCGCGTCCGCAGGGCGAACAGGAACCGCGCCCTTGTCCACGAGGCATGCTCATCCTGCTGACGCGACGCGAACAGGACACCTCACTTGAGATCCCGTGGAACATCCCACCCCGCCCAATTGAAAGAAGTGTTCCGGCTCTCAGACTGCAAGGGGCACGAACAATAACAATGTCATCATTTACGCCCCCTGCGAATTCAAAGTGATCATTACGTAGAAGACAAGAGCGTGTCTATTATACACACATGCGTCTCCCACACTGGCTCATGTCTGTATCGTGTAAGTCGGCATGAGGCGTGAAGAACAATCTCCGAGGACACAATGCGAGACTCAAAACGAATTGATCGAGTTCTGGCGACGATCCGAGAGGCATGGCTGAAAGTGCCTGACTGGCGGTTGGGGCAATTGCTCGTCAATGCGGTCGACCCCCGTAAACCATGCCCGGAATTCTTCTCGGTCGAAGATGACCAAATAGAGCATCGGGTCGCTCGGTTGTCGGAGGGCAAAATCATGACCAGACACGCCTTCAATGTGGCTGACACGTTCGACATTCAGGGCCGGGGCATGGTCGTGGTAACTGACAAGCGATACGAAGACCTGCCCTCGTGGTTGGCGCTGAAAGTCGGGGACGACGTTGAGCTACGCTTGGAAGACAACACCGTGAGAACGAAGGTCGCCGGTATTGAGTTCGTCAATCCGTGGACTCCGAAGACTCCCTTCGGATTTCTTCTTCCCGCAGATGTGCAGAAAGACCAAGTGAGCATCGGGTGCGAAATCTGGGTCACAGAGTCCAGTGTCGTCAAACCAGTGGAGGACAAATGAAGTCACACACAGAATACCTGACCTGACCTTCAACATCCCGGCTCGGATTCGGAGAATAGGTTCGTGAAACCAAGCGATCTCATCAAAAGTGATCTCGGTGAGGATGTCTGGGCTGAATGTTGGCCGAGAACCTCTACCACTGGTGATCTGCCTACGGTCGATGAGTTGTCTCCATTTCAATCGCTGAGAACCTACATCATCCACGGGAGGACGAGGCAGTTCGACTTCCCGGCATTGCCGCATGGGAGCTACTGCATTTATGTCGCCGATGGTCGAAGGGCTGTTCGACTGACACGAGCAGGAAAAGAGATTGAGTGTGTTCTCAAGGAGAAATGGGACACATTGGCCGACTGCAATCCTGTCATCCTTGCGAGCCTGATCCTCAAGTTCTTCGACGGCGGAATATGTTCGACACACCACATCTTGTCTGGGGAGGATGACCTGCGTGCCCAATATCAGGGCTACGTTCTCAACGACCGCGAATTTGAGAGGGTGCAGGGTTTGATTGGCACAACCTCTACCAATCAAAACGACGACCAAACTGGTCTAGTCATTCGTGCCGTGACTCTTTGTGGATGGATGCACGACAAACGAAATTTAGGAATCGAACACATTCACATCTCGAAGTCAGGAGTGGTTCACCTTGAAAAGCGAAAGGTGTTGACGAAGAAGATTTTCAAGTCTGTTCCCCAAATTCGATATTGATGGACTGGACCGATCCCGTAACCGTAGTGGAATTCGGTTGATCCCTTGCAGGACTCTCGGAAAATCGAGGCACCGGTGCAGCATCGGTGCGAAACAGCCACCTGCCAAAATGGCACTATCACCTCGATGTTTACACAACAGAAACAATGCCGTTTTGGCATTACCGAGCCATGTTGAATTGGCGGAAATGTTACAATCTGTTGACTTAGATCAGTTTGCGCTTTTCATTCGAGAGTGGATTCATTGGTATAGGGATTGCATTCGTATCGCTGATCACCCATGAAAAGGATCATTTTATGGCTATTAAAATGGACAAGTTGACGGCGAAATCCCAGGAAGCGGTTCAGCACGCCCATGAACTGGCGCGGGAAATGAACCATCGACAACTGTTCCCGTTGCATCTCCTCAAAGCCTTGCTGCAGGAGTCTGACGGGATTCCCAGAGCCATTCTGGCCAAACTGGGGTCGAATGTCCCCCAACTTCAGAAAATGGTGGATGGAGAGCTGGCGCGGTTGCCTTCTTCCACGGGCTCGAACGTCGAAATCGGAGCCTCCCGGGAACTGATGCAGGTCTTTGACGAAGCACAGAAATTTGCAGCAACGCTGCAGGATCAGTTCGTCTCAACGGAACACCTGTTTGTGGCATTGACCCGGGTGGAAGATACCGCCCGCCGCCTGCTGAAGCTGAACGGGATCGAAGAAAAAGAGATCGTGGACGCCATGAAGGC
>Ga0182739_1005497_pt1 | contig 10025 bp, 8 predicted proteins | sample eDN5th30CBELigBY_FD_128873 | JGI IMG/M metagenome (GOLD analysis project Ga0182739, IMG submission 128873) | Enriched backyard soil microbial communities from Emeryville, California, USA - eDNA 5th pass 30_C BE-Lig BY (version 2) (version 2) | ecosystem: Environmental > Terrestrial > Soil >...
TGAAGCCGTCGCCGCTGGCGCCGCCATCCAGGGCTCCGTGCTGTCGGGCGACCGCAAGGACGTGCTGCTGCTGGACGTGACGCCGCTGTCGCTGGGTATCGAAACCCTGGGCGGCGTGATGACGAAGATGATCCAGAAGAACACGACGATCCCGACCCGGTTCTCGCAGACCTTCTCGACCGCCGACGACAACCAGCCGGCCGTGACGATCAAGGTGTTCCAGGGCGAGCGCGAAATCGCCGCGGGCAACAAGGCCCTGGGCGAGTTCAACCTCGAAGGGATCCCGCCGTCGCCTCGCGGCATGCCGCAGATCGAAGTCACGTTCGACATCGACGCCAACGGCATCCTGCACGTGTCGGCCAAGGACAAGGGCACCGGCAAGGAAAACAAGATCACCATCAAGGCCAACTCGGGTCTGTCGGAAGACGAGATCCAGCGCATGGTCAAGGATGCCGAGGCGAATGCCGAGGAAGATCACCGCGTTGCCGAACTGGCCCAGTCGCGCAACCAGGCCGACGCGCTGGTGCACGCCACCCGCAAGTCGCTGACCGAGTATGGCGATAAGCTCGAAGCTTCCGAAAAGGAAAGCATCGAAGCCGCCATCAAGGAACTGGAAGACACGCTGAAGGAAGGCGACAAGGCCGCGATCGACGCCAAGGTGGAAGCCTTGTCCACGGCCTCGCAGAAGCTGGGCGAGAAGATGTACGCCGACATGCAGGCGCAGCAAGCCGCCGGCCAGCAGCAAGCGGCCGACAACGCGAAGCCGGTGGACGACAACGTCGTCGACGCCGACTTCAAGGAAGTCAAGCGCGACCAATAATGGCCGGGCGCTGACCTGCCTCTGCCGCCCGGTAGCCGGAGAAATCCGCCTACCGGGCGTACTCATTCTGTAGCACTGAAAAGAAGGCTCGTTTTCGAGCCCACGGATCATGGCAAAACGTGACTATTACGACGTCCTGGGTGTGGCGAAGAACGCCTCGGACGACGACCTCAAGAAGGCCTATCGCAAGCTGGCCATGAAGTATCACCCGGACCGCAATCCGGACAGCAAAGAAGCCGAAGAGAAGTTCAAGGAAGCCAAGGAAGCCTACGAGGTCCTGGGCGATGAACAGAAGCGCGCCGCGTATGACCGCTATGGCCATGCGGGCGTGGACCCCAACGCCGCCGGCATGGGCGGCGGCATGGGCGGCGGCTTCGCCGATGCCTTCGGCGATATCTTCGGAGAAATCTTCGGCGGCGGCGGCGGGCGTCGCGGCGGGGGCCCGCAGGTCTACCGCGGCGCCGACCTGAAGTACGCGCTGGAAATCACCCTGGAGCAGGCGGCGGCGGGATTCGATACCGAAATCCGCGTGCCCAGCTGGGAAAACTGCGACACCTGCCACGGTTCGGGCGCCAAGCCCGGCACCTCGCCCAAGACCTGCCGCACCTGCGGTGGATCCGGCGCCGTGCGCATGCAGCAGGGTTTCTTCAGCGTGCAGCAGACCTGCCCGACCTGCCACGGCAATGGCAAGGAGATCACGGATCCTTGCGTGGCCTGCGATGGCGTGGGCCGCATCCGCCGCAACAAGACGCTGCAGGTCAAGATTCCGGCCGGCATCGACGACGGCATGCGCATCCGCTCCAGCGGCAACGGCGAACCGGGCATCAACGGCGGTCCTCCGGGCGATCTGTATGTGGAAATCCACATCAAGCAGCACAAGATCTTCCAGCGCGACGGCGACGACCTGCATTGCGAGCTGACCATCCCGTTCACCACCGCGGCCCTGGGCGGCGAGCTCCAGGTGCCGACTCTGGGCGGCAAGGCCGAGATCTCGATTCCCGAAGGCACGCAGTCCGGCAAGACCTTCCGCCTGCGCGGCAAGGGCATCCGGGGAGTGCGCGGCAGTTATCCGGGCGACCTGTACTGCCACGTCGTGGTGGAAACGCCGGTGCGCCTGAGCGACGACCAGAAGAACATCCTGCGCCAGTTCGAGGCTTCGCTGAACGACGGCGGCGACCGCCACTCGCCGCAAAGCAAGTCCTGGACGGACCGCGTGAAGGAATTCTTCAGCTGAATCCGCCGGGGATAGGAAAAAGCCGCGACAGTCGTCGCGGTTTTTTTTCGGGCCGATGGTCCGGGCCGACGGCCCGAGCCGACGCGGCCGGGATGGCCAGGGCAAAAAAAACCGCGGCTTGCGCCGCGGTCGTACTTCAACTGCCTGCTTCTACAGCAACTTCAACTTCAACTTCTACTGCTACTGCTACTGCTACTGCTACTGCTACTGCTACTGCTACTGCTACTGCTACTGCAACGTCAACTTCCAACTTCTACTGCTACTTCGACCGCTGCTGTCGCCGAAAAAACCGGCCTCAAACCATGATGCCGCCTGAGGCCGGCCGGGCCACAGCAAGCAGCTCACCGGACGATCGGCGGGTATTCCAGCTCGCCGAACGTGTATTGGCCGCTGGCCTTGGCCTGCGCCAGTTCCGCCTGGACATCGGCGCGCGACTTGGCGCCGGCCGATGCCGTCGAGACGGGCGGGTATTCCAGTTCACCGAACGTGTATTGGCCGTTGAACTTGGCCTGCTGCAGCTGGGACTGGACTTCCTGCGAGCTCAGGCTGGCGGCCTGGGGCAGGGCGGGCGGATAGTCCAGCTCGCCGAAGGTGTACTGGCCGCTGGCCTTGGCCTGTTGCAGCTCGGTCGCCACTTGGGCGCTGCTCTTGGCTTGTTCCACGCCGGCCGCCTGGGCGCCGACGCCTGCCAGGGCTAGGGAAAGCAGAAGGGTGGTGGCTAGGGTTTTCATGGTAGACCTCCAATTCATCTTGAGTGGGGACCGAATCCGGCGGCCCTCCGTCGTGGTTCGTTGTTGTTCCCGATGACTGAATTGTGATCGCTATCCCACCTGGGATAAACCCGTATTTCTTGAAAACATCTTTCCATATAACCGAGTAATTGATTTTTTTCTTCCAATTATCACCATGGGTGGCATGGTTATCGGCGCCAGACCTAACCCGGCGGGCAGGCGCGGTGGAGGGAAGGCGAAAAAAAGCCCCGCCGGAGGCGGGGCCTGCAGGGGGTGGCGCAAGACGTTCAGGGCGAGGTCTTCGGCTTGAAATCGCCGGCCACCGCGGTGCTGAATCCGTCCGCGCGCAGGTACTTGCGCAGGGCGGCGTTGACCGCCTCGGGCGTCAGCGCGGAGATCTTCTTATCCATCTCGGCCGACCAGGCGAACGTGCGGCCCCGCTGCAGGTAGTCCAGCCAGGTGCTGGCCAGGACGTCGTCCTGGGCGCGAGCCAGGTTGCGGTAGTTCAGCAAGGCGTTGATGCCGTCCGAGATTTCCTTGTCGGAGAAGCCTTCCTTCAGGACGCGGTCCAGTTCCTCGCCGATGGCCTTTTCGAGGCGTGCGCGGTTCTGCGGCGCGTAGATGGCGTACATGGTCCAGCTGGCCGTGGGCTCGAAAGAGGAGACCGACAGCGAGCTGCGCACGTTGTAGGACAGGCCCTCGGTTTCGCGCACGCGATTCCACAGGCGCGAGGTTTCCGACGCGCCGAACAGGTAGTTGCCCAGGTACAGCGCCGCGTAGTCGGGATCCGTGTCCTGCAGCTTCAGCGGCATGCGCGAGATGTAGAAGGCGTTGGCCTTGTCGGGCGTGTCGATGTCGAACTGCTTGGCGGGGATATCGCGGTACGGATTGGGCACGCGTGTGTAGGCGGGCGCCTTCTTCCAGCCGGCCAGTCCGGTCTTGAGCGCCTTTTCCACCGCCGCGGGTTCGAAGTCGCCGACGGCCGAGTACTCGATATTGCCCGCGCCGTAGAACTTGGCGTGGAACTTGGCGAGCGCCTCGCGCGTGAGGCCGCGGGCGCTGGCGAGCGCTTCCTCGAAGGTCGGCACGTAGCGCAGGTCATCGGCGGGCCAGGGGTTGTCCTGGCGCGACAGGGCGCGTCCCGCCAGGGCCGAGGGCTCGGTCATGGCGTTCTGGATCGAGGTTTCCAGCTGGCGCTGGTATTCCTCAAGTTGCTCCTTCGGGAAGTTGGCGTTGCGCACGATGTCCAGCGCCAGGGCGGTGAGCTCGGGCAGGTTTTCGCCCTTGGTCGACATGGCGATCTTGAGCGTGGTGCCGCTGCCGCTGAAGCCGAGTTCGGCCTGCAGCGCGTCCAGGCGGTCCTGGATGTCCTGGCGCGAGAGCTTGGCCGTGCCGCGCGACAGCAGGTCGGCCGCGGCGCTGGCGTTCACGCGCTGGCCGAGCAGGTCTTTCTCGTTGCCGAACTGGATGAGCATCTGCGCCTGCACGCGGTTGCCGCGCGTGGCCTTGGGCAGCAGCGCCAGCTGCACCGGGCCATTGGGCAGCTCAAGCTTCTTGCGTTGCGTCAGCTTGTCGATATTCTCGGGCGAGGGGTCGAAGGCCGAGGCGGCCTTGAAGTCCGGATCGCCCTTGTAGTCCTTGAACACGGCCGTGAGGTCCACGCGTTGCGCGAGCGGCGCGCGCACGGGCTTCTCAGTGGGGATGTAGCGGCCCTCGATGCGGTTGCTCTGCACCAGGTAGGTGGTCGCGGCCTGCTGCACTTCGGCCAGGGTGGCCTTGCGGGCGCGGTCGCGCTGCAGGAAGAACAGGCGCCAGTCGCCGGCGGCGATGGCTTCCGACAGCGCCACGCCGACCTGCTCCGGATCGCTGTAGGTCTGTTCCCACGAAGTGAGCCACTTGCTGCGGGCCCGATCCAGTTCCTGCTGCGTGAAGGGCTTCGCGCCGAGCGATTCGAGGGTGCCCGTGAGCGCCTTCATCGCGGCATCCAGGCTCTTGCCCGGGGTCAGCTGCGCGGCGAACATCGCCAGGCCGGGGTCCAGGTTTTCCATGGTGAAGCCGAAGACGCCGGAGGCCAGCTTGGTCGGGACCAGGGCGTGGTACAGGCGGCCGGAAGGCGTGTCGGCCAGGATGGTCGCGGCCAGGTCCAGGGGCACGAAATCGGGGCTGCCGGCGGCGGGGATGTGGTACATCGCGGCCACCAGGGGCGTGCCGCCGGCGCGGCGCAAGGTCACGGAGCGTTCGCCGTCCTGGGCGGGTTCGACGGTGTATTCGGGCGGAAGCTTGCGCTCGGGCTTGGGCAGCTTGCCCAGCGTTTCCTCGATATCGGCCAGCGTGGCCTGCGGGTCGAACTTGCCCGCCACGATCAGGACGGCGTTATCGGGCTGGTAGTACTCGTGATAGAAGGCGCGCAGCTGCGCGATGTCGACGTTCTCCACGTCGGAGCGGGCGCCGATGGTGTTCTTGCCGTAGCTGTGCCACTGATACGCCACCGACTGCATCTTCTGCATCAGGATGCGGAAGGGGCTGTTCTCGCCGCTTTCCATTTCGTTGCGGACCACGGTCATTTCCGAATCCAGGTCTTCCTTGGCGATCAGGGAATTGACCATGGCGTCGGCCTGCCAGCCGAGGTACCACTTCAGGGTGTCGGGGTTGGCGGCGAAACTGGCGAAATAGTTGGTGCGGTCGCTGGAGGTGGAGCCGTTGGCCTGCAGCCCGCGGCGCGAGAACTCGCCCATGGCGTTGCGCGTGGTCGAGGTGCCCTTGAACAGCATGTGTTCCAACAGGTGAGCCATGCCCGTCTGGCCGTAGTTCTCGTTGCGCGAGCCCACCAGGTAGGTCATGTTGACCGTCGTGGAGGGCTTGGATTCGTCGGGAACCAGCAGCACCCTCAGGCCGTTGGCCAGGCGGTATTCGGTGATGCCTTCGATCGAGGCGGCCTCCGAGACGCCGGCCGGCAGGCTGGCGGCCCCGGCCTGGAAGGCCAGGAAGGAGGTAAACAGCAGCGCGCCCAGCGGGCGCGGCAGCTTCGATAGGGACAGGCGCATGGCAGACAATTCCTTTGGCATGGCAGAATCCGTTGGAGTGTATACGTTGGCAATGGTTCAGGGGGCCGCGGGGCGATCACGCCGCCCGGGCGCTTCCCGGAACCGCAGGCAAGGAAATCCGGCATGTCCATATCCATCGAGGTCGAAACGCCGCGCCTGGTGCTGCGCCAATGGCTCGCGGCCGACCGCCAGCCGTTCGCGGCGCTGAACGCAGACCCGAGCGTCACCGAGTACCTGCTTCCGCTGACCGGGTCCGAGAGCGACGCGCTGGCCTCCCGGCTGGCCGCCGGCATCGACGAGCACGGCTGGGGATTCTGGGCGGTGGAGGCGCCGGGCGTCGCGCCCTTCATCGGGTTCGTGGGCATCAAGCCATTGCCGCCCGCGCTGCCGTTCGCGCCCGGCGTGGAGATCGGCTGGCGCCTGGCGCGGCCGCACTGGGGCAAGGGCTACGCCAGCGAGGCGGCCCGCGCCGCGCTCAAGGTGGGGTTCGAGCAGGTTGGCCTGGACGAGATCGTGGCCTTCACGGTGACGGGCAACCTGCGTTCGCGCGCGGTGATGGAGCGCCTGGGCATGAAGGCGGACCCGCAGTGCTTCGACCATCCCGCCGTGCCGCCCGGCAGTCCGCTGCGTCGGCACGTGCTCTACCGGATCGGCCGCCAGGACTGGCGGGGCCAGGAAAATGGTGACGCAGGCGCGGACGCCGCGCCCGTCGCGGCGGCGTAAGCGGGGCGGAAAAAGGGACGGCAAGGGGCGATTTGAGGTATGCCGGCTTGCGGGTGTAAGCTTTTCAGCAAGTAGTAGCAGTCCGCTGACGGGATGCGCGATAGCCAGCCTGCTGGCTTCCCGTCCAACGCCAGGCGCCGCCCTTAGCGCGCGGCGCTGGCGCTTGTCGTTCGCGCCTTCGCTGCCGGCATCCTGCCGGCGCATCTTTCGGAGGAACGACCCATGCTGACCGAGATCGTCACGCGTGCGCTGTCCCAACTGACCGGAGCCCCCCTGAGCGGCGACGGAATCAAAGGGCAGTTTCAGTACGCTTATGCCAGCGATGACGGCCAATTCGTAGCCATACTGACCCACGATATGACCACCTACGTGGTGGACTTGAGCACGCAACGATATTTTGCGGAGTGCGGCGGTTCGCCCAGGGGGTTTGCCGGGCACGTGCTGGAGATGGAGGGTGTCGCGGCCCGCAGCCATCCCTGGCCCGCCGCGAATGATCTGTTCGACCTGGACATGGATGCCGACGAGCTGTCCTGGCGCCAGTGTCCCGGGCTGCGCCAGGGCCCCGCAGCCGACCGATCTGTGGAGAGCCGCGCCGCCTGAGAGTGGCCAGAAGCGGCAACATTTCACTGAACCGGCGCCTGCGCCGGTTTTTTTTCGGCCCTGTGGCGCGCCGCAGACAGCGCCGGAAAGGATGCGCCGAGGCGTCCGGGCGCTCGCTACAATTCCCGCCATGACTACGCACGCCGAACCCCGCGCGCCCGAAGGCGCCACCCTGGTCGATTGCACGCACGAGCGTCACGCGGACCAGATCCTCGCCATTTTCAATGAGGCGATCGCCACGTCGACCGCGCTCTACGATTACAAGCCCAGGCCGCCCGAGGCGATGGCCGGCTGGTTCCAGGCGAAGCGGCAGGGCGGTTTTCCAGTGGTGGGCTACGAGAACGCCGCCGGCGAGCTGATGGCGTTCGCCAGCTACGGCACGTTCCGCGCGTGGCCCGCCTACAAGTATTCGGTCGAGCATTCGGTGTACGTGGACGGGCGCTTCCGCGGGAAGGGGCTGGGCGAGGCGCTGATGCGCGAGCTGATCGCGCGGGCGCGGGCGAACCAGGTGCACGTGGTGATCGGCGGCATCGACGCGGCCAACCAGGGCAGCATCCGCCTGCACGAGAAGCTGGGCTTCACGCATGCGGGCACGATCCGCGAGGCGGGCTTCAAGTTCGGACGCTGGCTGGACCTGGCGTTCTACCAGCTGACGCTGGAGACGCCGGAGCGGCCGGTGGATGGTTGACGGCCGATGCGATGGGTTGCGCGCGCTTGAGATGGGAGTGCTTGCTCAAGAACTCTCGCGCTGCACCCATCCTACTTTGACAGGACGCGCATGGCCTGTTCCAGGCCGGCGACGGTGACCGGGTACATGCGGCCCTGCATGATGTCGCGCAGCAGGGCGATGGACTGGCGGTACTGCCAGGACGCCGTGGGCTCCGGATTGAGCCAGACCGATTTGGGCCAGGCCTCCAGCAGGCGCCGCACCCACTCCGCGCCGGGCTCCTTGTTGTAGTGCTCGACCGAGCCGCCCGGCTGCAGGATTTCGTACGGGCTCATGGTGGCGTCGCCCACGATGATCAGGCGCCAGTCGGGGTTGTACTTGCGCAGCACGTCCCAGGTGTCGAAGCGTTCGTTCTGGCGCCGCCGGTTGCTCTGCCACAGGCTTTCGTACGGGCAGTTGTGGAAGTAATAGACTTCCAGGTTGCGGAATTCGCTGCGGGCCGCCGAGAACAGTTCCTCGACGCGGCCGATGTGGTCGTCCATGCTGCCGCCCACGTCCAGCAGCATCAGCACCTTGACCGTGTTGTGGCGTTCCGGAACCATGCGGAGGTCGAGGTGGCCGGCATTGCGCGCGGTGCTGGCGATGGTGTCGTCCAGGTCCAGTTCCATATCCGCGCCCTGCCGCGCGAAGCGCCGCAGCCGGCGCAGGGCGACCTTGAAATTGCGCGTGCCCAGTTCGACCTGATCGTCGTAGTCCTTGAACTGGCGCATGTCCCACACTTTGACCGCGCTGCGGTTGCCGGCGGATTCGCCGCCCACGCGGATGCCCTCGGGGTGGTAGCCGCCGTTGCCGAAAGGCGAAGTGCCGCCGGTGCCGATCCACTTGTTGCCGCCGGCATGGCGTTCCTTCTGCTCTTCCATGCGTTCCTTGAAGAGCTCCATCAGCTTGTCCCAGCCGTGCTTCTCGATGGCGGCCTTTTCCTCGGGCGTGAGGCTTTTCTCGAACTGCTTGATGAGCCAGTCCAGCGGGATTTCCTTGCCCGGGGGCAGGGCGGCGGCGATGCCCCGGTAGTACGCGCCGAACGCCTTGTCGTAGCGGTCGTAGAGCGCTTCGTCCTTGACGAGCGTGGCGCGCGCGAGGAAGTAGAAGTCGTCCAGCGTGGGCGCCATGAGGTCCTGGCGCAGGGCGTCCACCAGGGTCAGGTATTCCTTGACCGAGACGGGGAGCTTGTGCGCCCTGAGATGGTAGAAGAAGTCGATCAGCATTTGCGGGCCGCCCCTGGTTGCCGGATCAGCGGCGCTGGCCGCCGCGCGTCATGGCCGCCAGGCGTTCGAGCAGATGCACGTCCTGCTCGTTCTTGAGCAGCGCGCCGGCCATCAGCGGCACGGCGGTGGCGGTGTGCGCGTCGATCTCGGCGGCGGTGGCGTTCTCGGCCAGCAGCAGGCGCAGCCAGTCCAGCAGTTCGGAGGTGGAAGGCTTTTTCTTCAGGCCCGGCGCGTCGCGCAGCGCGAAGAAGGTGTCCAGCGCCGCGCGCAGCACGTCCTGCTTCAGGTCCGGATAGTGCACGGCGACGATGTCGCGCATGGTCTCGCGGTCCGGGAAGCGGATGTAGTGGAAGAAGCAGCGCCGCAGGAAGGCGTCGGGCAGGTCCTTCTCGTTGTTGGACGTGATGATGACCAGCGGACGATGCCGCGCCGAGATGGTCTCGCGCGTTTCGTACACGTGGAATTCCATGCGGTCCAGTTCGCGCAGCAGGTCGTTGGGGAATTCGATGTCGGCCTTGTCGATCTCGTCGATCAGCAGCACCGACGGCTCCGGCGACTGGAACGCCTGCCACAGCGTGCCCTGCACGATGTAGTTGCGGATGTCGCGGACCTTCTCGTCGCCCAGCTGCGAGTCGCGCAGGCGGGAGACGGCGTCGTATTCGTACAGGCCCTGGTGGGCCTTGGTGGTGGACTTGATGTGCCATTGCAGCAGCGGGCGGCCCAGCGCGCGCGCCACCTCCTCGGCCAGCATGGTTTTCCCGGTGCCCGGTTCTCCCTTGATCAGGAGCGGGCGCTGGAGGATGAGGGCGGCGTTGACGGCGAGTTTCAGGTCATCGGTGGCGACATAGCTGTCGGTCCCGTCGAAGCGGTCAGGCGAAGCGGAAGTGGCGGACTGGGCTGCGGACATGGTCTGATGGCATCTCGAATTTGACGGTGATCAA
>Ga0182739_1005500_pt1 | contig 10019 bp, 8 predicted proteins | sample eDN5th30CBELigBY_FD_128873 | JGI IMG/M metagenome (GOLD analysis project Ga0182739, IMG submission 128873) | Enriched backyard soil microbial communities from Emeryville, California, USA - eDNA 5th pass 30_C BE-Lig BY (version 2) (version 2) | ecosystem: Environmental > Terrestrial > Soil >...
AGGCCAGATTGTGCGCGGTTGGCCGGAACGTTTCCGGCTGGCCGCGCACCCCTTTGCTCCTGGCCCGGCCGGTTGGTGCCCGGAGCGACCGGGAAAATCTCCCCGTTCTCCGCACGTCATCGCCGCGACACGCCGGCCGTTTCCCGGACACGCCGCCTGAGGGCCGCAGGAGGCGGGAGAAATCGCGCTGCGGCCGTGGGTTCCGTGCGCCCGGACCGGGTGCAAGACTGGTGCCGGCCGGACCGCAGGTCCAATGCAACCAGCCCCCGACCGGTCGAGAGGAGCCGCGATGAAGGCATGGTGGGTGGAACAGCCCGGTCCGATCGACGGCGTTCCGCTGCGCTTTGGCGAACGCCCCGATCCGCGCCCCGGCCCCGGGGAAGTCCTGGTCGCAGTGCGTGTGTGCGGGGTCTGCCGTACCGACCTGCACCTGGCCGAGGGCGACCTGGAGCCCCACCGCACCCATGCGGTGCCCGGCCACGAGGTGGTCGGCGACGTCGTCGAGCTCGGCCCGGGAAGCAGCCGCTTCCGCGTGGGGGAGCGGATCGGCATCGCCTGGCTGCGCGGCACCTGCGGCGAGTGCCGCTTCTGCCTCCGCGGCGACGAGAACCTCTGCCTCACCCCGCGCTTCACCGGATGGGACGACGACGGCGGCTACGCCGAGCTCGCCACGGTCCCCGAGGACTACGCCTACCGGATCCCGGAGTCGATCCCGGACCGCGAGGCCGCCCCGCTGCTGTGCGCGGGGATCATCGGCTACCGGGCCCTGCGCCGGTCCGCCCTGCCGCCGGGCGGGAAACTGGGCATCTACGGGTTCGGAGCCTCCGCCCACCTGGCCGCACAGGTCGCGCTGCACGAGGGTGCCGAGGTGTACGTGATGACCCGCTCCGAGGATGCCCGCCGGCTGGCCGTGGAACTGGGGGCGACGTTCGCCGGGGCCGCGGAGGAGGAGCCCCCCGCCAAGCTGGACGCCGCGATCCTCTTCGCGCCCGCCGGCACGCTGGTGCCCCCGGCGCTCAGGGCGCTGGACCGCGGGGGCACGCTGGCGGTGGCAGGCATCCACCTCAGCGACATTCCCGCCCTGAACTATGCGGACGAGCTTTTCCAGGAGCGCCAGCTGCGCAGCGTCACCGCCAACACCCGCGCCGATGGAGAGGCCTTCCTGGACCTGGCGGCACGGATCCCGCTGCGGCCCACCATCGTGCCCTACCCCCTGGCTGAGGCCGACCGGGCGCTGGGCGACCTGGCCGGGGACCGCATCACCGGAGCCGCCGTGCTGGAAATCGGGGGCCTGGGCGATCCGGTGGCCACCGCGCCCGTGCTGTCCTTCAGCTAACAGCTCCGGCCGGGCCTGGAACGGTAGCGCCGCGGCCCGGCAAGCGCCCCGATGAGCGCCGGGACGCCATTCGTGAGACGCTCAACTTCATGAAGCACGCATGGACCCAGGCTCCGCGACCCTGTCCGCCGGCGGCAACCGGGGACCTGGCGGCCGGCGCCGCACCGGCCGCCCCGTGACGCGGGTACCGGCCATGGCGGAATCGGCAGGCGGGGGCAACGCGCCGGGCCGCCCACAGCGGATCTCAGCGGCCGGCGTCCTCCCGGGGATTGCGACGGCAGCCGTCGCCGCCATTCTCGCGGGGCTGGCCCACCTGCTGCTCCCCGCGGTTCCTGCCCTGACGGTCGCCGTGGTCCTTGGCGTCACTGTCGCGAACGTGCCCGCCACCGCACGGCACGTCGACGGCGTCCTGGGGCCGGGGCTGCGTTTCGCCGCGCGGAAGTTCATGCGCCTGGGCATCGTGCTGCTGGGGCTCAAGCTCAGCCTCGTCGACGTGCTGGAGTTGGGGTGGGCCGCGCTGGGCGTCGTCGTCGGGATCCTCGTGCTCACGTTTTTCGGCACCTACTGGCTGGGCAGGGCCCTGCGGCTTCCGGGCCGGCAGCCCCTGCTGATGGCCGCGGGATTCTCGATCTGCGGCGCCTCCGCCATCGGGGCGATGTCCGCGGCGACCGGCGCCGCGCGCAGGGACGAGGCGGCCCCGGTGGCGATGGTGACGCTGTGCGGAACGCTGGCCATCCTGGTGCTGCCGGTGACGGGCGCCCTCCTGGGACTTTCGCCGGTGGACTTTGGCTTCTGGACCGGCGCCAGCGTCCACGACGTCGGCCAAGTGGTCGCGACGGCCCAAACCGCCGGGTCGGCCGCCCTGGCGGTGGCCGTCGTCGTCAAGCTCACCCGGGTGCTCATGCTGGCGCCGATGGTGCTGGCGGTCTCGGCCGCGGGACGCATCCGTTCCCGGCGTGCCGGGCTGGCGCCGGAGGGGAAGCTGCCGCCGGCCATGCCGCTGTTCGTGGTGGGCTTCCTGGCCGCCGTCGGACTGCGCAGCCTCGGGATCCTGGACGCGGGCGCGCTGGAGGCCGCGGCCCATGTCCAGGAGTGGCTGCTCACGATGGCGCTCTTCGGGCTGGGTGCCGGCGTCCGGATCCGCGACTTCGCGGGCAAGGGCTCGCGGATTGTCGTGCTGGCGCTGGCCTCCTGGATCCTGGTCGCGGGATTGGCCCTGCTGGCTTTGTTGGTGGTCTGAGGCTGCGCCCCGGTCGCCGCGCCGGGCCTCCAGCGGTCCACCAACCCGCCCCCTTGTCCTTGACAGGCCATCGGGCGGCGCGGAGCATGACGTTCATGCGCGGAAGGGCAGGCGGCACGGCCCAGGGGCCGGAATCATGAAAGCCGGCGCATCGGCCGCGGCAGGAACCGGAACCGGCCTGGTCCTGGCGGTGCTGGCATCCGGCCAGTTCCTGATGACCCTGGACAGTTCGGTCATGAACGTGTCGATGGCCACCGTGGCCTCCGATCTGGGCACCACGATCACGGGCATCCAAACAGCCATCACCCTGTATACGCTCGTCATGGCGTCGCTGATGATCACCGGCGGCAAGGTGGGCACCATCATGGGCCGCCGGCGGGCGTTCGGCGTGGGCCTGGTCGTTTATGGCGCCGGGTCGCTGACGACGGCGCTGGCCCCCAACCTCGGTGTGCTGCTGCTGGGCTGGTCGCTGCTGGAGGGGATCGGCGCGGCGCTGATCATGCCGGCGATCGTATCCCTGGTCGCGGCCAACTTTCCGCCCGAGCGCCGGGCCGCGGCCTACGGGCTGGTTGCCGCGGCAGGAGCCATGGCGGTGGCGGCGGGTCCCCTCATCGGGGGCGCGGTGACCACCTTCGCCTCCTGGCGGTACGTCTTTGCCGGCGAGGTCGTCATCGTGCTGGCGATCCTGCTGGTCCTGCGCAAGGTCGAGGACGTTCCGCCGGCCAAGGTGCCGCTCGACCTGGCAGGATCCGCGCTGTCGATCGTGGGGCTGGCCATGGTGGTCTATGGGGTGCTGCGTTCGGGCCAGTGGGGCTGGGTACAGCCCAAGCCCGGCGCTCCCACGATTCTGGACCTCTCACCCGTCATCTGGCTGCTGGTCGGCGGCCTGCTGGTCCTCTACGGGTTCATGCGTCGGATGACGCATTTGGCCGCGACCGGCGCCGATCCGCTGGTCGATCCCGCGCTGTTCCGGAACCAGCGCCTCACTGGCGGGCTCAGCGTCTTCTTCGCGCAGTTCCTGGTGCAGGCCGGCGTGTTCTTCACCATTCCGTTGTTCCTCTCGGTGGTGCTGGAGCTGAGCGCGCTGGAAACGGGCATGCGGATCCTTCCGCTGTCCGTGGCGCTGGTCCTGGCCGCCATCGGCATCCCCAAGGTTTGGCCGCGGGCCAACCCGCGCCGGGTGGTCCGCCTGGGGCTTGGGCTGATGATCCTTGGCATCCTCATCCTCGTGGCCGGCATGGATCCCGGCGCGAATGCGGCCATCGTCTCCATCCCGATGCTGCTGATGGGCCTGGGACTGGGAGCACTGTCCTCCCAGTTGGGTGCCGTCACCGTTTCCGCGGTGCCGGACTCGCAGAGCGCGGAGGTGGGCGGCCTGCAGAACACGGCCACCAACCTCGGCGCTTCCCTGGGGACGGCCCTGATCGGTTCGGCGCTCATCTCCATCCTGAGTGCCTCGTTCCTGACCGGCATCCAGGACAATCCCGACGTTCCGGCTTCCGTTCAGGAGCAGGCCACCGTCCAGCTGGCCAGCGGAGTCCCGTTCATCTCCGACACCCAGCTGGAGGCCGCGCTGGAGGACGCGGGGCTCGACCAGCAGACGGCCGATGCCATCATGTCCGTCAACTCCGCTTCCCGCCTCGAGGCCCTGCGGGTAGCACTGGGCCTGACCGCGCTGCTGGCCATTGCCGCGCTCTTCATCACCGGCCGCCTTCCCCGTGAAGCCGTCGGCACGCCGGACGCGTCCGTGCCCGGGGCGGATCCGGCCAGCGGCCCGCTCCCAGGGAACTAACACTCACTGCGCCAGGATGGCGCCAAGGGGAAAGACCCTGTCACATGGTGGGGGATGCATGGACAGTCTGGATGGCACGCGTGTGCCTGCGGCCGGAGGCAACCTGCCGCTGCGGCAGGCGACGGAGCAGCCCGAACCGGGGGAATCCGCCGCGCACCAGCCCGCGCCATCGAGCCCGGTACCTCATCCGGTGCGTTCGTTCGCCGCCGGTGAGTTCGATCCGCACAAGCTGTCGTGGTGGCACGAGCCCGTCCGGGAGGAAGGGCGGATTGGGCGCTCCCGCAACCGGATCAAGCTGCTTGTGGGTGCTTCCGTGTCACGAGCGCCGCGTTCAGGCTGATGGACCGGTCCTGGCCTTGGGTGAGGATCTCGTGGCGGGCGGTGCACATGGACGTGGTGCTCCACCATCCGCGCATTCGGGCCGTCGCGCCGAACGTTGCCTGCCGCATCATCCTGCATCCTTCCCAGCCCGGTGCGATCACCTTCGCTCCGGACGGTTCGGTTTCGCCTGACGGGATCCCTGCGACGGCCATTCAGGACGGGGTCGAATCCATCGGTCGCTGGCTGCTCGAAGGTGCCAAATGCGGCGAGGTCGACCTGCGCACCCTCGACCGGCTGCTGGCGATGCGCAAATAGGGCTGCCCGGAACCGCTCAGCGCAGCCGGCTGACCAGGACCGTCAGCTCGGCCGCCGCGGGGGGCAGCGCCTCGCTGATGAGCCTGCACTTGGCCTCATCCATCCGGTGTGCCGGCCCGGCAACGCTGACCGCCGCAAAGGCGTACCCGTCGGCGTCGAGGACCGGTGCGCCAAGCGCCACGACGCCCTCGTAGCGTTCCCGGTCGGCCCGGGACACGCCGGTTTGCCGGATCTGCTCCAGTTCCTCGCGGAGCTTTCCCGGATCGGTGACGGTCTGGTCCGTGTAGCGGTTCAGCGGTGCCGCCAGGAAGGACTCCACGGTCTCCGGCCGGCCAAAGGCCAAAATGGCCTTGCCCATGGCCGAGGTGTGCAGCTCGGCCAGCAGGGCCGGGGTCCGGGCCAGCCGGACCGTCGCATCAGCAGGTTCCCTGCGGTCGATGTAGAGCACCTGGCTGCCCTGCAGCAGGCCCAGCTGGACGGTTTCCTGGGTCTGCTCGACCAAGGTGCCCAGCACCGGCCGGGCCGCCAGGACCAGCGAATCCTTCTCCGCCGCGGCCAGGCCCAACGAGATGACCTTGCGCCCCACCAGGTAGCCCCCGGCTTCGGAGCGGTCCACGAATCCGCGGTGCTGCATGATGGACAGCAGCCGGTGGACGGTGGTCTTGGGCAGCCCCGTTTCCGCGGCGATCTCCGCCAGCGCCCTGCCGGAACGGTCCCCACTGAGGGTCTCCAGGATCACCAGGGCCTTGTCGATTGCGGTGTCCATCGGGAAGGCCTTTCGCGCGGGTGCGGGGGTGTGCGGCGGCAGGGCGGGGCGGGTCGCTGCCGGGACAACTAGAATCGCACACCCGCGGGGATCTCACCGTTCATCCGGAACGCGCCATAGGCGGAGAAAACCGGCTGGGCGAAGTTCGCCGAGTGGCTGCCGGCGCAGTGGATGTCCCGCCAGTAGCGCTGGAAGGCGCCGGTTTCGCGGATGGTGTGGCCGCCGCCGAGCAGGAACAGCTTCTCGACCGAGGCCACGGCGCGCTGGGCCAGGCCCACCTGGTTGCGGCGGACCGTCAGCCGCTGGGCGTCGGTGACCGGGACGTTGGCCTGGGCCTGGGCATACATCTCCGTGACGTCATGGCGGAACTGGGTGCGGGAGCGATCCAGCTCGGCGGAGACGTTGCCCAGTTCTGACATCAGGTGCGGATCGCGGAGGGCCTTGGCGGTGGCCTCGCGGGAGGCGCTGCAGACGGTTTCCTCGAACACGGACAGCGCGCCCTGGGCGATGGCCAGGGTGCCGGCGGTGATGGCGGCGGAGAACATCATGTACCAGTGCATCCGGTAGAGCGGGATGTCGCGGCCGGCCTCGCGGGCCGCCTCGCCGGAGGAGATCCGGGCGGGGTCCACGATGCGGTAGTCCGGAACGAAGGCCTCCTGGACCACCAGGTCCTTGCTGCCGGTGCCCTTGAGGCCGATCACGTTCCAGCTGTCCTGGTCGATCACGTACTGGTCGCGCCGCAGGATGAAGTGGCGGCGCTCGCCGGCCTGGTCCTGGGTTGCGCCGTCCTGGCCCTGCTGCGGTTCCAGGACGCCTCCGATGACGACCCATTCGCAGTTGTCGGTGCCCGAGGAGAACGGCCAGCGCCCGGAGAGGACGTAGCCGCCCTCGACGCGGCGGGCCCGCCCCATGGGGGCGTAGGGGGAGGCGACCCAGGTGTCCGGGTCCTGGCCCCAGATCTCCTCCTGGACGCGGCGGTCCGCCTGCGCGATCTCGAACGGATGGACGCCGACGACGCCGGTGACCCACCCGGCCGACGGGTAGGCGGCGCCGATCTCCAGGACCGCGTCGAAGAACTCCAGCGGGTGTGCCTCCGCGCCGCCGAAGTCCGCCGGCTGCAGCAGGCGGATAACGCCGGCCTGGCGCATCTTTGCGGCCATTTCGGCGGGCAGCTGTCCTGCGGCGTCGGCCTCGGCGGCGTGTTCGCGCACATAGGCGGCGAGGCCGGTAATGGTTTCCAGTGTCTGCAACATGTTTGCTCCTCGAAGACGGGTGAAATGTGCGGTCGGGCTCGCGCGCCAGCGCTGATCGACGTGGGCTTGGACGCCATTGAACCCGCGGTTTGGATCCTGCCCCAACTTGTCATCCCACAATGTGGAACGCATTCCAGAAATATTGCCCGCGGCGCCCGCGTCCCCTATGTTCGACGCGAAGCGAGCCCACATAAACGCATGAAAGGGGTGGGGGAGTGACTGTTGCGCACCACGGCGGGGAGGTCCGGGCCGGACATCGTACGGCGGGGTCGGGCGCGTCCGGCACCAAGGGCCGGCCCGCGGGGCCGGCGTCGATCCTCAAGGCGGTGGCGGTGCTGGACGCGTTCGACGGCGAGTCCAGCCTGCCGCTGGCCCGCATCGCCGAGCGCGTGGACATGCCCAAGTCGACGGTTTTCCGCCTGCTGGGCTCACTGGTTTCCGAGGGCCTGCTGGAACGGCGCGGGGACGCGTACCTGCTGGGGCGCCGGCTCCACGTCTTGGGTCAGAACGCCCTGGGTGGGGAGCCGGCGGGCCTGCTCAATGCCGGGTTGCCGATCATGACCGAGTTGCAGCGCTCCACCGGGCATATCGTGAACCTGGCTTGGCTGCAGGGGTTCGACGTCGCCTACCTCGCCACCCTGCGGACACGGGAGTCCCCGCCCACTCCGGCGGCCGTGGGCGGCCGCGGGCTTCCGGCCAACTGCACGGCGCTCGGCAAGGTCCTGCTGGCCTTCACACCCGCCGCGGAATGGGCCTCCGCGGTCCCACGGCGGCTCACCGCGCTGACGGACCGCTCCCTTGCCGCCCCGGCCATGCTCGCCCCGGCGCTGGCCTCCGTGCGGACGCAGGGGTTCGCCCTCGAGTCCCAGGAATCCAGCCCCGACCTCGCCTGCGTGGCGGTGCCGATCCTGCGCCGGGGCCGGGCCGTCGCCGCCCTCTCCCTGTCCTCCCGCCCCGGCTCGCTGGATGCCGGGACGCTGGCGGGCGTACTGAGGCGGACCGCCCTCCACATCGGTCGCGCCCTCCCCGCGGGACCGCCTGCGCCGTAGGGGCGGCCGGATGCCATTCCGGAAGATGGCACACCATTCCACAATGTGGAATGCATTCCTAGGCGTGGTCTGCGTCACGGCGCACACTCCTTGAGAGCAAGAGCAACCACACGAAGGGAAACGCCATGGGGAAAGTGATCGGCCTGGGATACGCCGTCATTGAGACAACCCGCTTCGACGAATGGGAAGCCTTCGGCGGCGACCTGCTGGGCCTGCAGCCCGTTCCCCGCCTGGATGGGAGCCTGCGGCTGCGGGCCGATGAGAAGGCCTACCGGTTCGAGGTCCACGCCGGTTCCCGCAACCGCGTCACGGCCCTGGGCTACGAGGTCGCCAGCGAGGCGGACCTCGCGGCGCTGGTCGAGGAACTGCGGGCCGAGGGCTATGCCGTCACCGACGGGACCGACGAGCAGCGCTCCGAGCGCGGCGTCGCGGCCCTGGCCAGTTTCCCGGACCCGGACGGCACGCTGCGGATCGACCTCTTTTGCAGCTTCCTGGAGCCCGAGGAGCCCTTCGTTTCCCCCACCGGGGCGCGGTTCGTCACCGGGGACCTGGGATTCGGCCATGCGCTGCAACTGGTCAAGGACTGGGACGCCTACCGGCACCTGTACGTGGACATCCTGGGGTTCCGGCTCAGCGACCGGATCGAACTGGCCCCGGGGCAGTTCGCCACCTTCCTGCACTGCAATGCCCGCCACCACACCTTCGCCTTCGCCGCCGCGTCCCCGACCGGCCAGGGCCTGATCGGCCACCTGATGCTCGAGGTCGACGACATCGACGTTGTGGGGCGCGCCTACGACAAGGCGCAGGCCGGGGCCGCGCGCATCAAGACCACCTACGGCCGGCACACCAACGACAAGATGATCTCGATGTACGTCGAATCGCCTTCCGACTTCGGCATCGAGTACGGCTTCGGCGGGATCCTCATCGACGACGCCACCTGGATCCCGCGGCTCTACGACTCCCCGCACTCCTGGGGCCACGAACGCCTGAACCACCCGCCGCGCGAGGAACGCGGCGGCGGGCAGCGCTCGCTGGCGCATGCCTGACCGCGGAGCCCGACCACCGATGACCGACCCACACAGGACTGGAAGCATGACTACGCCTGAAGTTCGCACCGAATACGTCCGCCTGAGCAACGGATCGCTCGCCCATTTCGCCACCGCGGGGGAAACCGGCCCCGCCGTCGTGTTGCTGCATGGGGGCCTGCCCGGATCGTCCGGACCGGCCGGCTGGTCCAAGATGATCCCCGCGCTGGCGGCCCGCGGGGCCCGGGTCTTTGCCCCGGACCTGCCGGGCTTCGGGCACGCCGACACCCGCCCCCAGTACCACCCGGTGCTGGGCCTGAAGAGCTGGGTCGACTTCGTCCGGGACTTCACCACCACCCTTGGCCTGGAGGAGTTTTACCTCGCCGGAAATTCGCAGGGAGCGCAGGTCGCGGCCCTGTTTGCGGCCAGCCACTTCGAGTCGGTCCGCGGGCTGGCCCTGATCTCCACCGCCGGGCTCTCCGAATGCATCGGCATCGACTGGCCGTTCCGCGAGCGCGGGGACTGGCCGCCGCGCTTTGAGGGCACCGCGGAATCCATGCGCACGGTCCTGAACCACGTGATCCGTACCAAAGAAAACATCACCGATGAGCTGGTGGCCCGCCGCACCGCCGCGGCGGCCCGCCAGAAGGAGTCCTACGCGGCCGGCGTCGCCTCCCGCCATGCCGCCGTCGACGGCAGCTTCAAGCAGTGGATGGACCTCTCCGGCCGGCTGCCCCGCCTGAGCCTGCCCATCATCTACCTCCACGGCTGCCAGGACCGCCTGCTGCCGCTGGAGGGCGTCAACATCCAGGAGGACGCGCTGCCCAACGTGCAGTTCTTCTACGTCGAGGACTGCGGGCACCAGGCGCAGACCGACCAGTCCGAAATCCTCAACGCCGTCATCGGCGAGTTCGTCGTGGAC
>Ga0182739_1005501_pt1 | contig 10018 bp, 7 predicted proteins | sample eDN5th30CBELigBY_FD_128873 | JGI IMG/M metagenome (GOLD analysis project Ga0182739, IMG submission 128873) | Enriched backyard soil microbial communities from Emeryville, California, USA - eDNA 5th pass 30_C BE-Lig BY (version 2) (version 2) | ecosystem: Environmental > Terrestrial > Soil >...
CAATATCCACACGGTCGAGAGACGAGAACATCTCGGTGCTCCTTCGCCTTTTATGGTTCATGTCGGACTCTTCCGAACACGCTACCCGGGTCGTGGTTGAGTCGCCAGGGCCCCGGCTTCGAATTGACCCCGACGGATATCATCGAATCCACACGGGCGATGATGGCATGGGGCCCGCCTGCCCTTGGGCCGGTCCTTCGGAGCGGATTACCGGATTGGAATCCGCGCTTCGTTGCATTACTAAAGGACTTGTCCGGGATCGGCCGGCTTCCGCCTGTTGCCGGTCCGTCGTCTACGAGGTACGCCCCCATGCTCCGCCGAACTCTTGTCGTCGTCTTCTGGTCCTGTGGCCTCGCGTGGTTCGCGCCGTCGATGGGCGGCCTGGCCCGGGCTCAGGAACCAAGCCAGGCCAAGGCCGTTGCTTCGCTGGCTCGGATCCGGCCGAGCGCAGACAAGACGCACTTCGTTCGCGAGGGCTCGGACGAGCGGGTCGTGATCTGGGGCGTCAACTACGACCATGACGACGCCGGCCGGCTGTTGGAAGACTACTGGGCCAACGAGTGGGACACGGTTGTCGAGGACTTCCGGGAGATGAAGGCGCTGGGTGCGAACGTGGTTCGGGTCCACCTTCAGCTCGGCCGGTTCATGACCGACGCCGAGCGGTCGGATGAGGCGAATCTGGCAAGGCTCGGCAAGCTTGTGCGGCTGGCTGAGGAGGTCGGAATCTACCTCGATGTGACGGGCCTGGGTTGCTACCACAAGCAGGACGTGCCCAAGTGGTACGACCGCCTGGAGGAATCGGCCCGCTGGGATGTTCAGGCCCGGTTCTGGAAGGCCGTGGCCGGGGTCTGCAAGGAGAGTCCGGCGATCTTCTGCTACGACCTGATGAACGAGCCGATCCTGACCGGGGGGGAGGGAAAGACGGAGTGGCTTCCCGGCAAGCCCCTTGGGGACAAGTACTTCGTGCAGCGGATCACGCTCGACATGAAAGGCCGCACCGACCGGGAGGTGGCCAAGGCCTGGGTCGAGCGGCTGACGTCGGCGATCCGCTCGGTCGACGACCGCCACATGATCACGGTGGGGGTGATCCCCTGGGCCCAGGTCTTCAAGGGGGCCAAGCCCCTATTCTATGCGCCGGAGGTGGGTGGGCCGCTCGACTTCGTCAGCGTCCACTTGTACCCGAAGGCAGGCAAGCTCGACGACGACCTCGCGGCCCTGAAGGTCTACGAGGTGGGCAAGCCGCTGGTGATTGAGGAGATCTTCCCGCTCGGGGCCAGCTATGAAGAGACCGAGACGTTCATCGAACGCTCCAAGGCGCACGTCGACGGCTGGGTCAGCTTCTACTGGGGCAAAACCATCGAGGAGTACGACAAGGCGGGCGACCTCAAGAGCGCCCTGGTCAGCGGCTGGCTCAAGCGGTTTCGCACCCTGACGCAGTCTTCATCGGCCGAGAGCAAGGACGCGAACAAGGGCGACGACAACAAGTAAGGGCCACAAGAGCGCCCGGCGCTCGCCGCCAGCCGGTCGCCGGGAACGATCGGTCACTTGGCTTCGATCGGGTACTTCTCCTTCTGCTCGCGGATCGAGAGACTGGCCAGTTGGCGGTCCAGCCCGTCGAGCAGGATCAACTCGTCATCGTCGCGCGGGAGGAGACCCTTGCTAACACAGGCGTCGAGGCGGTCGAAGTCCTCGGTTCCGAGCCGGTCGAAGCACTGATCGATCTTGGCGCGATTGCCGGTTCCCCAGACGATCGGCTCCGGCTGGTAGCAGACCCAGCGGTCGAGCCCGATGCCGGGCACGAAGGCCGAGACGCAAGGCACGCGCGTGCCTGGAGCGTGGTCGTGATACGGAAGCATCCGGAGGTCGAGGCGCTGAAGGCCGTGGTACTCGGGGCCGGTCCCGTTGCCCAACGGGGCGAGCACGACGATGGCCAGGGGATTCGAGGAGACGACCACCCCCGGCGTGAGCAATGCATTCTTGAAGTAACGGGCCGCGGCCTGATAACCCATGACGGTCACGAGCAAAACGAGCAGTTCCACGAGCCCCACGAGCGTCCCGATCGTGTAGAAGCCGGCGGCGAGCAGGCCCGGCCACCAGCCCCCACCCGGGTTGTGCAGCGCACGGCCTGCGGCGAAGGCCCCGATGGTGAGCGACACCAGGATGAGGTTGAAGATGACGAAGAGCCTGACCCCCGGCTGAAAGCAGGCGTAGCGCAAGAGCTCAGGTTCGATCCCCGGACAGACCGGCGCGGCGGCCCCTCCCAGCATCTCGCCGCGGTACGGCTGATCTTCGATCGGGGCTTCATCGAAGTCCGCGTCCTCGTCGTGGATTTCATCAAGAGGGGCGGTTATGGACCCCGGCTCGGGGCGCTCGCCATCGCCCGACTCGTAATCCTCTCGATTCCTTCGAATTGACATTTAGGGTCCTTCTCGCATGAATAAGGGACGTAGACTTGCCCAAGTTGGCCATTATGCCGTTGATCCGGCTCGGTGCGAAGCGGGCCCTGGTTACAGCCTTCGAGACCGCTTCGCGGGAACGCGCGGACGTCCTGGTGATCTGATCCGGGTTGGCGGTTTGTCCCATTGACACGGATGCGATGGCTTTGCATGATGGAGGGGCGTGGCCTGGATTTGCGAGATGCAATCAAGTCTTAGGATCAAGTGAGCGACTTGATGTTCGCGGGTCGACGAGACGCACGGTGGGGCTTGCTCCTGGCCTATATGCTGGCCACGGTGTTCGCTCAGTGCGCGCACGACCATGGGCATCGAGTCGTCGGGGCCACGAACCACGCCACGTCGATCGACGATGTTCCGCTCTGGAGCTCGGCCGACGATGAAACGATGGTCGGCACCTCCCACGACGGTTGTGCCGCCTGTCGGTTCCTGAGCGAAAATCAAACGGTTGAATCGATCCAACCCGAGCCGTCTCCTCACGTTGTGGGAGAGGCCACGCTCGACATTCCCGTGGCGTATGCCGGTGGATCGACCTCTCGCTCCACCTGCCGCGCTCCTCCGATCGCCTGATCGACTTCCCTGGAGTCGACGCTGCCGGCAGCCCCGCCGGTGCCCAGGACGTGCCGCCGGCCGCTGCCGCCGTACGCTCTCGCACAGCGCTCGCGATCGTCGAACTGATCCGTTCCGCGGTCGGTGTCGTGCTCACGATTGAGTGGGGGATCACCCGGCGCACCAGTGCCGCCGCGATCCAACCCTCGACCGAGTGACGCGGCACCGCGACGGCTGGCGGCTTGATCGGACGCTCGATGCCGTACCCTCATCCTCAGTGAAGGTCGGCACGCTGCGATTTCGCGTCGACGTACGTGCCCCGGCCGGACGGCAGAAGCCGTCGCCCCGCCGACGATCGTTGTCATTCAAGAAACCGGCGACGACCGGTCCGGATTCCGTATCGCGTTGACGGCCCCCGGCCGTGGCGATCGGAGTGCGCCTTGACGTGGCAATATCCGTGTTCGGTAAACCACATAATGTGACGGTGTTTTCATCAAGGTTGATGGAAATCTCTTCGTCGAAGATCCGTCCATCCTGCGAGCGCTTTGGCTCGTTTCTTCTTCCGGAGACGGCTCGAGGTCCATTTCATGAAGAACCGCAAAGGATTCACCCTGATCGAGCTCCTGGTGGTCATCACGATCATCGGGGTTCTCTTGGGATTGTTGCTCCCGGCGGTCCAGGCCGCCCGCGAGGCGGCGCGCCGGGCTCAGTGCACCAACAACCTGAAGCAGCTTGGCCTGGCGCTCCACATGCACGTCGACACCCAGGGGCACTTTCCTGCCAACGACCCGGCGGCGACCTATTACGCCACGCAGGTGAAACTGCTCCCCTATCTCGATCCACCGGTCGCCAACGGCATCGACCTGACGAAATGGTCGGGGGACCCGGGGAACATCACCGCCCGGGCGGCGACCCCCGCGGTCTTCCTCTGTCCCTCCGACCCGATCAGGAACCGGCGATTTGAGCGGCTCGCCACACCGCGGTTCTACGGGAACATCAACTACCTGGGCAATTTCGGCTGGCCCCGCAATGCGACCGGCGTGGGCGGGGAGCGCGCGATGAGTGCCACCCAGTGGCCACAGCCCAACGGCATGGTCTCGGTCGACTACGACCTGAGCGAGTCGCGGTTCGCCGCGGCCAAGGGGGACCCTCGCGTCAAGATCACGCCCGCGGCCGTGACCGACGGCCTGAGCAACACCGCCGCCTGGGGCGAACGGCTCAAGAACGACGGCGTGCTCTACCTCGACCTCAGCGTTCGGGATAACCGCGTCGTGTACCGGAGCCCGAATGAGACCACCCCGGCCACCCTGCCGAGTCTGGCCGCACGCTGTGAGAGGCTGCCGCTCGACGCCCGCTTTGGTTCGTCGCTCAGTCTGGGGGCGCAGTGGATCGACGGATACGTGAGTAACCACAACACATACAACCATTTAATGACGCCCAATAAGCGGTCCTGCTATTTCCCCAGCAGCGCGAACTGGGAAGAGAACGTTCACGAGTGGGACGGCGACGGCGGGGCCACGGCCAGCAGTGCTCATCCGGGGGGCGTAAACATCCTGATGGGCGATGGCGGTGTCCGCTTCATCAAGGAGACCATCGATCCCAGGGCGTGGTGGGCGCTTGGCTCGCGCAACGGGGGCGAGATCCTCGGGGCCGATCTCTGATCTGGTGAATGGAAAGGGAGTCGAACATGAACGAACGAGCGTTTCTGCCGAACCGCCGCTGGCTGCACGCCACCGTAGCGGCGCTGGTCGGCTGCGGCGGTCCCTCAGAGGCCGTCCTCCAGGAGCAGAACAAGCAGCGACTCGAGGACTACGAGGCCGCCAAGAAGAACCCGCCGAACCTGTCGCCCAAAGAGAAGCAACGGCGAGCCCGGCGGCTCGAGATGGATTATGGCGATCTCGATGCCAGGTGACCGAGGATCGGGCCGGCTTGAACCGATCAGGGCACGAGGAGCCAGGATGATGAGGGACCGGGTGATGACCGAGGGAGCTTCTGTTGACCGCCGTCGACCGCGTCGCGGGACCGTGGTGGGTGGATTCCTCGGCGGCTCGCTCGCCTGGGCGCTGTTGATGGCGAGTGAGCGGACCCTGAGGTTTGCGGACGACGCGATCGCCGCGGCCGGAGAGAACCCGTCCGTCGAGACATCGATCCGACTATCGCGCCTGGTCACTCTTCAGGGACTGGGCAACGCCGTGATCGCGCTGGGGGTGATGGGGCAGGCGTTCGCCGGCGCAGCCTACCTGGCATCGCACCGGGGCCGGGGAACGTGCCCGAAACTCGTGATCGGGACTGTAAGGGCGTGCGCGGTCGGCTTTGCCCTTGGCTCTCTGTCGGCCGTGGTGGGGACCGTCGCGTTCGGAATGCAGCACGTCGGCGACCAGGATCTATTCGTGGCCTCTCTGATCCAAGGCGTCGTTTGGGCCCTGCTCGGGGCTGCGGCCGGCCTGGCAGCTTCGCGGGGACTTCTCGAACCGCCTGCGCGCCGAAGTCCCGCGGCCTCGGGGGCCCTTGGCGGTTTGCTCTGGGGTGTCCTCTATCCCATGGTGGCCGCCCAACTCTCTCCCGGGTCTTACGTCGAACAACTCATTCCTGAGTCGGCCTCTCACAAAGCCGCCTGGTCGATCCTCGGGGGCGTATTGATCGGGCTTGCGCTCTTCAGGGCCGAGCGTGCCGCTGGAAAGTGCCCCGATGGGGCGCTCGCTGACTGGCCATCCCGAGGCGACCCGTAGCTGCCATCTTGGATGGCAATGGGTCGACAGCGGTTTGCCTTTGCGTCCAGCACCGATCGAAGGATCAGGGTGGCTGGGGTCCGTCTTCGGACCCCGGTGCATCGGCCGGAAGACCGAGGTTCGAAGACGGACCCCAGCCATCCAAACGTCGTCGCTTCGCTTGTAAGCTGATGTAAACGCATAAAGTTTAATGGAACTATTGAGAGGGATGCGTCCCATGCTGCGGAAAGTGGTCGCGAAGGAGCTTCGTGAGATCGTGCGCGACCGACGGCTCTGCGCTGCCGTTGGAGCGGTGCCCGTCCTGCTCATCGCGATCCTTGCAATGAACTGGTACGAGCGGCGCCGCCTGGTCGAATCGCAACACGCGGCGGAGCATGCCGCCCGCGAGAACTGGCTGAACCAGGGCAACCGCGACCCGCACGGTGCGGCGCACCACGGCACGTTCCTCTTCAAGCCCAAGCTTCCTCTGTCGTTCTTCGATCCGGGACTCGATCCCTACCTCGGGACCACGATTCGCCTCGAGGCGCATCGCCAACATCGCCTGGCGAACCGGCCGGCGGCCGATGGCGTCGATCCGCTCCGGTTCGATGCGGCGACGGCGGCTCTGACTCTCCAGGTCGTCCTCCCTCTGATCGCGATCCTGTTGGGATTCTCGGCGATCTCAGGGGAACGGGAGCGGGGGACGCTTCCCCTCCTGCTCAGCCTCGGAGTTCCGTGCGGGAGGCTCCTGCTCGGGAAGGCGATCACGATTCTGAGCGTCGCGGCCTTCCTGGTCTCTCCGGTCGCCCTGTTCTTCGGCGGGGCGCTGGCCGGGACGGGACACGAGGCGTCGCTGACCGACACCGCCATGCGTGAAGCCCTGATTGTCTTCGCCTATGCGATGTACCTGGGAGGATGGGTTTCTCTCACCCTGGGCGTCTCGGCGCGGGCGGGCTCCTCCCGAATGGCGCTGATCGTCCTGGTGGCGATCTGGGCAACATCGGTTCTGATCGTCCCACGCCTCGCTAGCGAAACGGCGCGGCGCGTTTATCCTCTCCCGACCCAGGAAGACATCGAGAGGCAGACCAAGCAGGCGATGCGGACCGCGGACGGCAAGAGCCGGGCTGCGGAACGGTCCCGGCAACTCGAGACCCAACTGCTGGCGCAGTACGGCGTCTCGCGGAAGGAGGACCTCCCGATGAACTTCGACGGAGTCGCGTTGCAGGCCGCCGAGGAACTGACCGACCAGATTCACGATGAGGTCGACGCCTCGCTTGAGGCAATCCTCGCCCGCCAGGATCGCCTGGTCGAGGGCGCTGCCCTGGTGTCCCCGTTCCTCGCCATTCGAACGGCTTCCATGAGCCTGGCCGGCACCGATCGCTCCCATCATGACCGGTTCAGCCGGACGGCGGAGGAGCATCGCCGCACGTTGGTTCGAACGATGAACGAAGCGCTGGCACGTCGGAAACGCGGGAGCGACCTGCAGACACCAACCGGCCGTGAGCTCTGGGAGAGCGTGGAGGAATTCCGTTATCGGGCTCCCTCCTGGCACTGGTCGGCCCGCGCTGTGGTTCCTCAGCTTGCCTTGCTCGGGGCCTGGTTCGCCGTCACGGCCGGACTGGCTCTCTCGGCGAAGCCCGGCTTTCGAGGCGCGGACTGAACGGACCTCCGCGGACGGCGGAGAACGAGGAATCCCGGTGGGAAACTATGATGAGGTTCTTACGCGTATTGCATTGGGAATGGCGGCTCGCAACGTCCGAGCGATCGTACGGGATGACCCTCGCGATTCTCTCGGGCCTGACCTTGCTCGCCGACCTCGCAGGCGTTTCATGGGCCGCCGAACGCCGTGGTGTCATCGACTCAACCCGCGCCAGGGAGGCGGAGAATCTTCGGTTCATGCGCTCCGCCTTCTCGGACGAGGCGGATCTCGAGACGATCGCCGGCCGTCGACTGAGCGCTTCGGAGAGGACGCAGGCAAAGACGCTCCGCGTCATTGCCAAGCTGCCCACGTCCCTGGCCTATTTCGGGTCCAACTGGAGTGCGCTTCTGCGGCCGTCATTCCTGGCACCGCTTGCGATCGGCCATAGCGACCTCTGGCCCGATCGGTTCGCGATCACGGCCTGGTCGAAGCGGACGAACCTCGAGCGCGAGGACGTCGTGAATCCGTTTCACCTCGCGACGGGTCCGTTCGACCCTTCGACTTTGGTAGTCGCGATCCTGCCGCTTGTCCTGATCGTTTTGACGCACGACATGATCTCGGCCGACCGCGAGCGTGGCATCCTCGCGCTCACGCTCTCGCAGCCCACGCCCTATTCCCAGGTTGTGCTGGCGAGGCTTGTGACGCGGGTCGTTGTCCCGTCGGCGCTGGTCATCGGGGTGTCGGCCCTGGGACTCGTCATCGCCGGGGGAGCGAATCGGTTCGCGGCCGGGCCTGCGGTTCGGTTTGTGCTCTGGTCCGCCCTGGTCCTCCTGTACGGGGCGTTCTGGGGGGGCCTGGCCCTTATGGTGAACGCGCTCGGCAACTCGTCGGGGGCCAATGCGATCCTCCTGGTGGTCTTCTGGGTCGGCACGGTGATTGTCGGGCCGGCCGCGGTCGTCAAGGGGGCCGCGCTCGCGTCGCCGGTTCCACCCCGCTCCGAACTGATCACGGTCGAGCGCGCAATCCGCGCCGAGGCTGAGAAGAACGGCCAGGAACTCCTTGATCGCTACTATCGCGATCATCCCACGCTGGTCCGCCCGGACAGGAAGGCCGACCCGCATGGCCAGACGCGCTGGGATGCGATTGCGCTTGAGGTCGACCGCCGGATGCAGCCGGAGTTCGACCGTTTTCGGGGGCGATTCGAGGGCCAGTTTCACTTCTCGGCACGGTGGCAGCCCCTCGCGCCGGCCCTCGCGGTCAAGTCGGCCATGAATGATCTCGCCGGCACGAGCCTGGAGCATCACCTGGAATTCACGGCCCGGGCCGAGGATTACCACTCGGCTTTTATGGACGACCTCCGTCCCATGATGATGACCCGACACGAGCTGAGCCGACCCGAGTTCGACAGGCTCCCGCGGTACGACGACCATGGGCTCGCTGACGCCATCCACGCCGCGACGATCGCGCGAGGGTTTGGCGTGCTGGGGGCATGGTCGATGGTCTTTTACCTCACGTCGATTCTCCGGCTTCGCCGGGCGATCGCCGTCTCTTGAACGACGGCCTGCGCTGGGATCACCCGGGGCGATGCCGTGAAAAGGGAAGAAAGGATGAGATCTTGATGAGTCGAGCGAAGTTGCCCGTCACGGTGCTTTCGGGGTTCCTCGGAGCGGGCAAGACGACCGTGTTGAACCACGTCCTGAACAATCGCGAGGGCCTTCGGGTCGCCGTTATTGTCAATGACATGAGCGAGGTCAATATCGACGCCAAGCTGATCCGTGACGGCGGTGCGCTCAACCGGGTCGAGGAGAAGCTCGTTGAGATGACCAACGGTTGCATCTGCTGTACGCTCCGCGAGGACTTGCTCGTGGAAGTCGACCGACTCGCCCGCGCAGGGAGTTTCGACTATCTACTGATCGAGTCCACGGGAATCTCCGAGCCTCTCCCCGTTGCCGAGACGTTCGTCTTCCAGGACGAGGAGGGGCGATCGCTTTCGGACCTGGCCCGACTGGATACGATGGCCACGGTCGTGGACGCGGCGAGCTTTCTTGCGGACTTCCTCGCGTCGGAGGAGTTGAACGAGCGGGGCCTTGCGCTCGGTGATGAGGATGACCGGACGATCGTCGACCTGCTGGTAGACCAGGTTGAATTCGCTGATGTAATTGTGATCAACAAAGTTGATCGCGTTTCCCCGGGCGACCTGGAGCAACTGGGAGCACTTTTGAGACGCCTCAACCCCGAGGCCGAGATTGTCCATGCCTCCTTCGGACGGGTGCCGCTCGGGACACTGCTCGATACCGGCCGGTTCGACTTCGAGCGGGCGGCGATGGCGCCGGGTTGGCTGAAGGAACTTCGGGGCGAGCATGTCCCCGAGACGGACGAGTACGGAATCACCAGCCTCGTTTTCCGCGACCGTCGCCCCTTCCACCCGCGCCGGTTCCATGACTTCCTCGAGGAGGGGTTCCCAGGGCTGCTACGGGGGAAGGGACAATTCTGGATCGCCACGCGGCCTGACTTCGTGGCCCAATATTCCCTCGCCGGGGGGGCCTGCCGCGTCGAGCCGGTCGGCCGCTGGCTGGCCGCCACTCCGAAGTCAGAGTGGCCCGCCGATCCCGACGAGTGCCGAGCCATTCTCGACGCCTGGGACGCTCATTTCGGCGACCGGACCCAGG